>Ga0316622_100001350_pt1 | contig 15876 bp, 7 predicted proteins | sample OWC_Aug_OW2_C1_D_FD_207646 | JGI IMG/M metagenome (GOLD analysis project Ga0316622, IMG submission 207646) | Wetland soil microbial communities from Old Woman Creek delta, Ohio, United States - OWC_Aug_OW2_C1_D5_C | ecosystem: Environmental > Terrestrial > Soil > Wetlands | place: USA: Ohio... | reverse complement strand
CGAGGGTCATGCCGCTGAATCTCCGCGAGGAACCCTTCCACGGGCCGCTGTCGAGCTTCGCCTGCAGCCATGTGATGAAGCGATCGGCGGCATACCAGCCGCCCCGCTCGACAAAGGCAAAGAAATGACGGAACCGTTCGCTCCCGGCGAGAGCTTCGGCGATCGCATCGTCCATGCGGTCCTCGATGAAATCAGGCAGGAACTTCATATTGACGTTTCGCAACAGATCACGGACCGCGCTGGTCCTGATGTCGGCCTCCGTAAAGGGCGGCGGTGTGCCCATGAATCCGGCAAAGACCGACCTGCCGTTCTCTTTTTCGTTCAGCGCCCCTTGCATCTCCTCGGCCGAGTAGCCGGCGGCAAGCAATGTTGCGCTTATAGCGCCGGCTGATGTCCCAAGTATCCTTCCAAAGGTGTGGCCCCGTTTCACAAACTCCTCACACGCCCCGACAAAAACCATCCCTTTTGCCCCTCCACCTTCAAAGACCAAATCGTATTTCATAGTAGGAACCTCTTTCTTGGACCATGATGCAACGATCCATTCGTTTTTGCAGTGAAGAGTTGAATTCACTCATAGAAATCAATGCGTCCGCTTTTGAGGCTCTCTTGTATAACAACCGAGCACACTCAGTCTGCTCTCACAATCAGACAGAAGCCGCCGACACTCAAGGTTCCACTCTTCTTGACCCTCGGGATCCAAATCGATAGCTCTTCTCGCAGAGTCTCTGCTGTCTCTGTAATGCTCGCATGCGCCTGGCTTGTCTCGCCTTTCAACGAAAAGGCCCACATTGAAATGGCTCACTGCAAGGTCTCGATAGTAGAAAGCCCCTTTGGGCTCACGGTCTACCAGTTCTTTGCAGAGGTCAACACTCTTCTGATACGCCTGGTGTGCTTCCTTCAGTTCGTCTAACTCATACAGGATTTGCCCCAAAAGGCGGTAATTGGTCGCTAGCTCGCGGAGGACGCGCGTGCCACGATTAGTGCTTTCCAGCAACCGTTCGAGCTGCTTCAAATTCTCCCCGACAATCCTCTTTCTGATTTCGCCAGTCTCGGGAAATGAGTCGAGAATCTTGGGGACTTCATAGGTCAGGGTGTAGAATGCATCGAGTGCAACTTCTGCCTGCTTTAGTTCCCTTTGGCGGGCCGCTTCTTTCTCCTGTTCAACCCTCTCGATGGCCTTACTGCTGGCTTGGACTAATGCCGGAAGATCGCCAGGCCCTAGGTCAACGGCATCAGGACTTTTCAGCCATTGATCAGCTTCTTTCAATTCGACCGCATCCAGCAACCCTCCTTCGCCTTTTCCCTGTTGAGTATATTCCTTCCAGTCCTGCACCTTTTCATCAAGCCGCCGTCTTGTCTTCTCTGCATCCCTGCGTTGGGTTATCCAATCATGCAGTTGTGGCCAGCCGGTGATCAGGGCTTCGTGTGCAATGTCCACCTTCCTGCCTAATCCTTTTTCCTCACCGCTCAGGGTCAGCAGTCGGTTATCTGCTAAGTGCCGCAGCACCTGATCGAAAAGCGGTGCCTCCCCTACTGAGGCAAGGTCGGCAATCGTCTGCTGCCGGCGAGTGTCAGCTCTCCCTTCGCCAAACTGCACGAGACGCAGAAATATGCGGCGCGCAATTGCCTTCTGCGCTGGCGAGAGATCTGCCAAGGTTGTATCGGCTTTCGTCACCACAGCCACCGCCAGTCCAGTGCCTCCTTTACCCCCCAGACTCTCGTAGGCGCTCAGGGGCAAAAGACGTCTCTGCATCTTTTCCCACAACTGCACCATGGTTTCCTGAAGAAGAGGCAGCACCCCGGGCTCGTCGGCAGCATCTGACAATATCCGCTCGACCAGCCCAGCTTCCAGAAAGACGCCTATATCCCTTGCCGGCCTCTCGATTGCCCGGCGCAATGCCTCTCCACGCAGTGGCCCGATTTCCACCCGCTGACTCTTGTCGACCGGCCACAGGTCACTGTTCATGAGGTCCGGGTAAAAATCAGCCCGCATCGCGATCAGCAGCGCACATTTCTCCACTGCCCGCAAGCCCTTCAGGGCGGCAATGAAACGGGCCTGCTCCAAACGACCCTCTTCCGTCCGCTCGGTCTGAGTAAAGAGCTCTTCAAACTGGTCGATCACAAGCAAGAGGCGCTGGGATGGTGAATTGCTTGCCAACAACCTCGTCACGCTCTCAACGGGTTTTGAAATGTCGCCACCAAGTGTGACAGCAAACTCCTTTGTCGGTTGGCTCCCCGGCCGCATGCTCCGGACCAGCCAATACCCAGACGAAAAGTAACTGCTCTCATTAAGCCCCGGCAGCAAACCGGCAAACACCAGCGAGGACTTGCCCGACCCGGACGGACCGATCACCCAGAGATAACGCTGGTGGCGAAGGTGCTGCAGCATCTGCCCGATCTCATCTTCCCGGCCATAGAAGAAACGGGCATCCTTGGCGCTGAAGGGAACCATGCCGGGATAGGGACAAGAAGGCTTGACTGCTGGGCCAGGCACGGGGTGCTGCAGTTGGTCGCAAAGACGACGAATCGTCGCCTCCCAGCCAGAGGGATCGGTCGCATCGAGCCCTGTAAGCATGGATAAGCGTGTCGGAAGGGGCACGGGACGAAGGGTGAGAGGAATAACCGGCCAGGTGGCCGTCTCCAATCCATGGCTCTGCGCCAGCAGGTCAATGAACTGGGTAAAACCCTCTGCCAAATAAGCAGGGGATAGAATCAGCAGGGTCCACCGGCTTTGCTTTATGGCACGCTCAAACTCAAGCAGGCGCGGGGCGCCAAGGGTGAAAGCCGATTCTGAATGGCAGCGGATGCCGGCTTGGTTCAGGGCATCTAGCAAATACCCCTCAACCCAGGCCCTGTCTCCATCGGCATAGGAGACAAAGAGATCATATTCGAACTGGACGTTCCCGTTCATCACTCCACTCCTTAAGCGCTGGCGAGTCACTTTGCGCGCCATCTTTTTTGCATGTGTGGCAGCGAGCCCTGCAAAAACCGAGTTCGGGCGGTTGAACTTTTGCTCAGTCTGCTCCTGCTTGATCAGAAGGCATATGTAATACGAAGCAATATACATTGCCAAAAGTATCCCCCACGAGAAACGTTTGGCCATCCTTGCAAACAGCAATTCGACTAAGGTCCGGCCTTACGACGGCGAATGAAACCTGATTGAGATTAGCTTTAGCCTCGCTTTTTTCAGAACTCCCTTTCGTGCTTAATACTGTTAGCTTCGGACTAAACAAATCGGTATGGACAATATTGGTGCCCTTAAACAGAACACCAAAATCTAAAGAGTTACTTTCAGTGAGGTATTGCGCAGCATTTTCTCGTAGATTCCATGTTGCTAGTCCATTTTTTGAAAGAAAGACCACGCCCTTGCTGTTAGGTAATGCTTTGACTGTATAAACCGGAACACCAAGTTCCAAAGCTCCTTCTTGTTTCCCTGTTTCAAGGTTCCATAATCTCAAGGAACCATCTGAAGATGCTGAAACAACCTTATGAAGGTGGGGTAAGATAGCCACCCCGTGTACTACATCACTGTGACCCTTTAATTTAAAAAGACCTCTCTGGCGGTCCAGATCCCAAACTCGCAGGGTGGTGTCCCAGGAAGCTGATACTGCAAGGCGCTCTTCGGCGAAGAAAGCGAGGTCTGAAATTGGGCCACTATGACCCTGCAGGACTCCAATAGGGTTATCTGTGGTCAGGCTCCATAGGATTACTGAGCTGTCCTGGGAGGCAGAGATTATTTGTTGAAACCCTTGTCTGACCAAAACCTTGTTAATGCAGCTCGTATGGTGACCAAGATCTTGCCTTAGATCACCTGTCTGAGTATTCCAAACTTTGATCGTGCCGTCCAGTGAGCCTGAAACCAAAAGGCTTCCATCCTTAGTAAAACCCACTGAGGTGATGGGACCTGAGTGGCCAGAGAAGGTATGGACTAACCGACCAGTCTGCAGATCCCAGAGCTTTAACAACCCAGCACTTGAGGCCGCCACAGCCCATTGGTCTTCAGGTCCCACCGTCACATGGGTTTCGCCTAAGAAAGGTATCCAGTTATTGATATATTCAGGCTTAAGTACCAATTGCATTTCACTAACTTGGATACCAATCACTAATCCCCCTTCTTCTATTTTCTTTACATTTTGTGACACCTTAATCTTTTCAAGGGGGGGCTCTTCGTTATTATTTACCTTCTCCAAAAACTGAAATCTAAACTGCATCGGTTGTCCACCGAGCACCTGATCTACTTGGTATTCATAATTCTTATCGGAAACAAGGCCCGCCAGCTGAGCACTAACCTTCACAGGTCCTTTATAGAGTTCAAAATCCCTGACAGACATCATCTGCAGTAGTGAACGGAGTGCAGATATATAAATAGGCACAAGTCCTGAGGGGATGACTGCCTTACCTTGAAAGGCCAGCATGTTTTCTCTAGGTGGCTCCAAGGTATCGTCGAAATGGCTGCCACGCCACAGAAGCGCTAAATAAGGCTGTTGCAATGAATCAAGTCGCTCTCGCGCTTTGGATACTAACTCGCTGCAGTCAGTAATCACTGCTTGATTGTGCACTTGTTGGGCAAATAATGCGGGGAACAGCTGAGGGTTCCAATCTTGCAACCCTGGTGTCAGTTGCAGTGTACCGTACAGTGACTCGATGATCTTTTGGGTCTTATCTGAAATAATAATATGATTGCGCAACAAACCTTGCGCTGCTGTGAGGTCTCCCCTGATTTCTTCAATGCCCCGCTTTGCGCAATAGGCCTCTAATCTTACGAAGTCATCGTAGGCGGTCGCAAGGTTGGTAACACAACGTTGGCGAAACTCTGAACTTTCTACATCAGGAGTCTGACCAAGGGCGAACTCTTGTATGAGCGGGTGCAAACGAACCTGACCTCCAGCCATCGATGCCATTAAGGAAGCGTTGACCAGTTCCTCAACGGCTAAGTTCAACGGCGACCCAAAGAAGCCTTCAGCAACTTCACTTAACCCAGCCAGCAACCCGAGACGGCTGACAGGTATTATGGCAGATTCTGGTAAAAGGCCTGCTACACGGAGCAACAGGCGAGAGTCGTCGCTTTCTAAGGTGTTCCATTGCTCAGACAAAGTTGCCTTGACGGCGGCCGTGTGACGGGTTCCCAAATCTGTATCACGGATCCCGCCCCGAGGGTCGTCGATTACTGGGAGAGCACCACGAGCGAGCAAATATTCATGGTAGGCGGCCAAAGGCATCTCGGGCCGGCGGGCCAATTGTGCAGCGGCAATCTCTAATGCCAGAGGTAAGTATCCCAGAAGGGCGCAAATGGATTTGGCTTCTGCATGCTCGGCGTGGGCAGGGTCAAGAATATCCCGACGCGTCTCATGATGGAGAAGTAGTTGGAGAGAAGATTCAGGGGGTGGGATTGGAAGTGCCACTGCCCGAAAGTCACCGATGTTCCTTTGGCGAGTGGTGAACAGAACATAACAGGGTAGGCCAGCTGGAATCAGGTATGAAGCGACCGGTTGCTTGAGCAGTGCAGAATCAGACAGATTGTCGAGAATAAGAAGACTTTGGGGCCGGGCCTTTAAATGGCCCACAATTCCATCAATCTGCTCCTCTTTGGTACCATCTGCCAATCTTGGCTGCAGTTGACGACCAAGGGCAGCGAAGCCTTGATCCAAGGGCTCAAAGGCATTGATCCAGAAGATGCCGTCAGGGTAGGACTCCCGGTAAAGAAAGACATATTCTACTGCCAGTTGTGTCTTTCCAACGCCGCCCATGCCAATCAAACCCACCGGCCTGCGTATGGTATCTTTTTCGCCCTGGAGGGCGACGTGCAACTGTTGCATTTCATCCTTGCGGCCAACAAAGTTAGGGTTGCGCAGGAAAGGCACCATGAAGGGGGCTTCTTTAGAGGTTATCAAGCTGATTAGATTTGGACCTAGTTCCGGTAACCGCAATTCGCCTCGCACCGCGGCAATAATGCGGAGAATTTGTTTCTCCCATCCGGCCTCATCTCTGAAGTCGGCGCAAGTCAGACCCGTAATGCGCTCCGGTGGCTTGCAGTCACGTAGCAATAAAGGTAGCAACTTGCGATGCCGTGCCGCTGGATCTGCATTTTGGATTAACAAACCTTCGAAAGCTTGCCATTCATTTTCCACCCAGGCCGGGGTCAGAATCACCAAAGAATGCCGGCTGTTATCCACCGCGCGTGTAATATTGGTTAGTTTGGGCACACCCACATCGAAATCACTGTCGGTGCACACCCGCAATTTGGCATTCTTAAGCCGTGGGACAAGCCACTTATCAACCCACTCCTGGTCTTCTTTATCCTCTTTAGCGTAAGAGATAAAAACGTCGAAGGCAGTCCCCATTTCTCTCTCAGTATTCAATCAGTCACCCTTTTCTGGGGCTATCAATCTACATCCGGGGCAACGGTCCTTTCAACGCCTGCACCAGGCGATCAAACTCGTGCTCGGCTCGGCCTGGATGAATCAGGTTTAACGTAGTTAACATGCTGAGTCGAGTTGGCAATTTGCTCTCGTCAAAAGAAGCGATCTTCACCGGCAGCAATCGATAGGTGCCCTCTTGTATCCCCATCGTCTGTCCCAGAACGTTCTCAAAGTGCGCCATGTTGTCCGCTAGGTAAGTTTCCGAAAGGGCGACCACGGTGCGCTTGGCTTGTCTGATCCCACGCTCAATGTTGACCACTCGGTCAATACCGGGCGCGTCGACATCACCAGATACGGCGACACGCAGGCGAGCCTTCTTAAGACGAGGCACCAGGGTGTTCCATACCCACCCTGTATCTGGCTCTTTGTCTACGTAACTGATGTAGGCATCGTAGCGAAAACCGTCTGTATCCTTCTTCACCACACCCTTCTTACCGCCAAGGTAGAGGGCGATGGGAAAATTCTCTTCCAACTCGGCCTTGAAGATGGGATGCTGGTTGGGATGATCGGCGGTGACCTTGGGTTGCAAGTACTCGAACGTGTCCCAAATGCGGATAAGACCATCGTCACTGGCAATCCCGCCCCGAAGACCAGCGAGTAAGTGTTGAGTGAAAAGGCTGTTGACAGCACCGGGCAGTATATGTGAAAACTCTGTGCTTCGCGACGAAGCGAGGATGACCCGCCCGCGCCCGGCACTCAGAGCCTCATAGTATTTTTCTGGCAGACCCCCTTTAAGCATTGAGGCCATCACACTCTTGGGTACCCCGATACCCCCGGAATGGCAGCAATCGAACACTACAACGACTTTGCGTGCCGCGATTGCATGCAACGCGGTAGTGAATTCGGCACCAGATATGGCCGTGTGTGCGAGCGATTCTTCGGTAGGGTAAACCGTATCAGCAGGCAGCAGGTATTCGCCGGCATTCGGGCCGGATTCCACCTGGCCGCCGTGGCTGGAAATATAGAAAAAAACCGACGAATCCTGACTGGTGCGATTTGCGAGGTCCGACAGGGCCTGGCGAATCGCTGCCTGAGTCGCCTGAGCATCCAATAGCAAACGCACGTTTTCCTTCGAGTAGCCGCAGTGTTGGGCGTCGATCAGAAGGTTGTAGATATCCCGGGCATCGTTGATAACGGTAGGAGGAAGCGGCAGGAGAAACTCGTTCGCGTTCTGATAGTTAGCTATTCCTATAACAAGTGCATGCGCATCCTTAAGTGCGGTCATATTCTGTACCCCTCATATGACGAATATATGGGTTTATATGAAAACGTCCTGGCAAATGCGCCAATCGATGCGAGCAGTCAACCATCTTTCATCAGATCCTTCAGAATCCGGATACCTTTACGAAGGCACTCTCGCTGGAGAGTTGCCCCACCTTATCTGATTTTTTCTTCTTTATACCCTTGATTGCCGCCGCTCCTGTTTCAAGTGGCTCAAAGGCAGTGTAACGCCCGTGGTCGTAAAAGAGGCGCACTGCCTGAAAGCCGAACACAAGCGGAATAGAGGACTCGTATGTCACCTTGGAGGTCACCGAGGATGCGCCTGAGGTTTTCACGTTCCCGCCCACGATGCCTTGAATCTCAGGGATGCTGACATCGAGCGCCGCTCCATTTGATTTCTTCGCTTCAACAGTGAACTTCGTCCCCTTGATAGTCGCCGTGGTGACATACAGTTCGTCCGCTTCCAGCAGGTCAGCCACGTAGCGGGAAAAAGGGCTCACATCAGCATCTGCCAGGTACTGGTCAAGTTTGATAACCTCAACGCTGTCCTCGAATACATCCTGAAATTCGAATGCGGCTGTTTTTGCCTGCTCATACTTCGTATCGAGCCCGAGCTTGGACCCGCCCATCGCACCGATTATGGTGCCGAGGATCGACAAACCAACTCCTATGCTCAGGTCACCTGTGCGCTGGCCCGAGATATTGGCGGCACGGGCATTCTGAATGGCTGGCGGTGAAATATTCTTGCCGGCCACAAGGAGTGTTGTCAGATCGCCGAGACGATTGAGGTCCTTTCCGTTGCGAGACAGTACTTGAAGCGGCTTGACGTCAGCCTTGGGCAGGCGGATGACGTTATACCCGAATGACTTGAGATAGGTGAGAAACGGATCGTTGCAGAACATCTGAGTACCTCCTGTTAAGTGATTCCATGCTTCAAGAGTGATCCTTAATGAGTCTAACCATTTTCTAAATTGTAAAAGGCACCTCAGCCTCGAATTTAGTGTTCTGTTTTCCAACCCAGAAGTAGTTAGGCGTCTGATCGGGCGGCATCTGCTTCTTTATTGACTTATGAAAATATTTGTAGCTGCCCTTGAAGTTGCCATTGTTCCATACCTGGAGCAGTTTGGCAGTGAAAAGGCTGTTGAAGGTGCCATCTGATGAAAATTGGTTGTCCTGACACCCCGAAATTAGTAGAACCGAGGCTTTCACTTGAGCTGGGGCATCCTTTAGTTTTGGGTCTATCAGAATCTTATCGTAGAATCCCCGGTTCTGGCGATAAGTCCTTAGAGCAACATCGGGTGGCATGAACTTGTATTTAACTTCCTGGGGTGACGTACCTGCACTGCGGGCGAAGGCTGTGCCATGGTAATAGGCTGCTTTTATCACGGTGCCGCTGTGGCAGCTATCAGAAAATACCAGGATACGCACGCCTTCTGCAAACTTCCCAAGCAGATAGAACAACTCATCATCAATGAGCTCGCCGTCATACAGGCACCACGTTTCATCCTGATAGTCATCTTCATCGTTGTTCATGTCGGGTACCTGACCACCATGCCCTGAATAGAACAGCATAAAAATATCGCCTACCTGCAAAGTTTCGGATGCATTTGAAAATTCCTTGGTCACATTTGACCGCGTCGCTGACGTCGTAAGCAATTGTTTTACTGAGAAATTGTTGGACATAGCGATCTCCGACATGTCCGCGGCATCGGCCTCGCAGGCGTTCAAATCTCCTGACCACCCACCGTAGTGTTTTGGATCGACAGAATTCAGTCCAATTGTTAATGCAATTCCTTTTGCCATGTTCTCCTCCTTCTCATTTAAATGCCGTTTGTCTCAGCCCTCTAAAGTGGGGCATCGCCTATGCTTCAACAATCCATATAGGATTGGTTATACACCTGAAGAGCCCCTCGCCTGTCTTGGGGTTTATGCGTGAGGCGGCCTCCATCCGCAGGTAACAGGGGCTCTCGGTCCATGCTGAAAGGGTGTGAACAGCCCTGCCATTGAAGCCGTTTTCTTTATTCCTGAGACTCGGAAAATCGATTTCATCGATTATGTCTGTCTCGTCATCCGCAGTGCCCCGAAAGAGATGTATTCTTTCAATGGGGCCGAACTCCTCATTGCTGTGCCATTCAATATGCAGCTCGAAGCTTCCGCCAGGTGGAATGCTGAGGGTTTCGCCAAGACAGAACTCCTTGTCATCTCCTTTCTTGCGGAGGGAGAAAAGCACAATGGGGCCGTCGGTCAGAAGGGCCCTGCCGGCTTTCAGGGCGCCGAGAAGAGCGGCCTCAGTCAGTGCCTCGCCGGTCTCTTTCGGCAGATATGCCAGGGTGCGCACCCTGCCGAAGGCGTTGTCATTGAGAGTGTGGATGAAGAACACGGGATGGGGACGGAAGGCACAGTTGAAGTCCATATGGGCGTCTGAGCCAGCAAGGACGAAGTACTTCTTCAGTGTTCTTGTCTTCGCATATTCACGTAATGACGGCCGGAGAAAGCGCTCGACCCAGTGCTCACGGATTCCTCTTTCAATATCCTGCGACCAGGACTTCTTCCTGTCGGTCTTCTTGAACATTTCATAAGGATCGAGGTAGGGGCGGTCTATCGAGGAGTCGGTCTTACACTCCATGAGGATCTTTTCGTTGAATATCTGAAGACCACAGAAAAGGTCTCTGTATCGGGGATTCATGACGGCAGCATAATCCTCTTCACGCCAGATGTATCCGCTTGAGGAGGGGTGAGCGGCATACAGGAATCCCTGCCAGGGCTTCGGACCCTGCAGTATCCTCTCAAAGACCTCTTCCATAGTCAGGGTTCCGAATCCTGCGATGTGGGTATCCTCGATGAAGGGATTGTCATAGGAAAGCACATGCAGACCGGCAAAGTACTTCCTCACGGTGACCTCCTCGGCGGCAACTAAGAGGACGTCGGGATATCGCATGTTTGTATCGGTCACTGCCTTTTTGTAGGAAGCCCACCGGTTTCCCTGCTCTGCCTCCTCTGCGGTCTTTGTGTGGCCAAGGCAATAGGAATGGTCGGTCACTGTCACCCAGGAAAGCCCTGTCGCTTTGGCTACTTCAGCACTCATCGGCAGGGGGCTTCCGTACTCGTAAGGGTTGTCGGTAAAGTCAGAGTGAAAATGCGTGTCACCATACAGCCAACCCTCAGCTCGGGGAAGATCGTATTCAGAGACAAGCGTGCGAAGGACGACTTGCTTACTCCTGTCGATCCCGAGAAAGCCTTCAAACGTGATGATCGCGCAATAATGGAGGTAACGGGCCTTTCCATACGCTGGATGGGTCCAATCGACCGGCTTTAAGTATTTCCTGTCGAGTAGAATGATCCTGTACCAGGGATCGGTATTGACCGTCTCGTAATCCTTGCCTTTATCGAACCGCAGAGGGGCAGGTATCCCGTTCTTCTTGACCTCTGCACCTTCGGTGTCGAGCACTTTCACTATACTACCCTGTGGAAGCGCCTGCGTCCCGTCTCCCGATGAGGACGTACATTGATAAAAGTCAATGGATCGGATTCTGATCTTTCCGGGGCCGATGTCCTTGAGGTATACAATCACCGGGACATAAGGACAGCTCTTTTCCAGCCGGTAGGGAGCATCGACGACGAGATCCATGGCAGGAGTATTGGGCTGCTTGGCGGCTGCTTTCTTTTCGAACTTATACTCTGCTTTGTCCTTGTCCAGCGCTATTGTTTGGCCTTTGACGATGGGACGTCCGGTGTCGGCATCTATAACAGTGAGCGTATAGGTGCCGATAGGAATGTCTTCAATGTCTATGTAATAAGTGCCATTGGTTTTCTGTAGTTTGGTGTAGTCTTCCAGGGGGATTCGAATTAGTTTCTTTGATCTATCTCGGCGGAGCTCGATGATCACCGGCTGCCAGAAACGACCCATTTCATGGTGACCAGTGTCGAAAGAAACCCGTATTGTTCCACTGTGTCCCATGACCCCTCCTACAAGCTGTGCCCCCAATCAAAAAGGAGGCCTGGTGAGGGCGCATCCTTATAACACCCCTACCTTTGTTAAGACCCGATGTTTTCCGTCGCATCGCCCTAATAGGCGATTAGATCCCCTCTGTGACTGCAGGCTATCACACGCGAGGTCATGTGTCAATCGGGTGTGAAGGAATCGGGTGTGAAGGAATGCGACCGATATAGGTTCTCATTGCATGCCAGAGCGTAGAATCAAAAAGCATAAGAAAGACCAAAATGTTACAGAAAACAGTCGTCTCTACTCAACTGTGGCATGCTTCTCTTAAGAAGGAACCGTAGCCCCCAAAATCAATCTTTTGCACAGCCTAAGGGCCATCTTGTATTACCGAATGATCGTATTATACTGTCTCCTTAAGAACCGAGATACTGCTCTTCAATGCCGCTCATAAGGGCTCTTAGATAGCAGCATAAGTCCATCCATGAGAATTTCCAGGTCAACTGCGCGCCCAAGCAGCGCAAGATCTTCGCTGTTGACTATCAGGAGAAATGAACGTCGGCTCTCAGCTTACGAAAGTGTTGAGTAGGAACGGAAAGAGACAGGTTCAGAAGATCTAAACCCCCGTTGGCTTCTGTGAGTACCATCGCACCTATAACCACACCAGGGGTTCTGTGTGGTGAGCGTACGGGCTGTATACAGACAGCTCGTTTTGGGACTTCTCGCCGCAAGAAATACTACAGCATCACCTTAACCTCCATCTCCCTGTCCCCGAAGAGGAACCTTTTCCGCTTCACCTTCACGGAAACCACATCGCCCTTCTTTCGGTAGAACAGGTGAATCTTCACATCTTCGACTGCCGCCATCTTTTCACTGTCCAGGGAAATGATGGCATCATCTGCCCTGAGGCCGGCCTTTTCGGCGGCGCTGTCCGGAGATACCATGGTTATCGTAACAACACCCCTATCGTCCTTCAGCTGCACCCCGAGCTTCGGGGTCTCTTTGAACGGCACCGGAGACGGGAAGAGAACATAATCCGCGATGCCCTTCTCAACATCCTCCGCGTTCAGGAGCACGGCGTACTCCCTGCGGTTCAGCCGGTATGCGCGTTTTGGTATGCCGGAGCCGAATGACATATGCCCGCCGCCTGCAAGCACGACCACCTGATGGCCGGGGTTCTTTGTCATGAACTCGTTCAGGTTATGCGCCATAGATTCGTCCCACAACACCTGTGACTGATAAAAGAAATCGAAGTTCCTGCCTTCCGGGTTCGCGTGAGCGGCATACGACTCCCGCAGCCTCTCCTGATATTCCGTATCCGAAAGGTCCATATCGCCGGGAACTTCTTTCAGGTCTTCTTCACTGAGGGCAAGCAGGCCTCCCTTGGAAACCTTGGTCACGATCTCCTTCCTGATGTTCAGGGCAATGACCGGGATCCTGTTTTCCCGCGCAAACAGCAGGATCTCCCGGTAGAGGTTGTAGTCAAATGCCCAGCGCTTGTAATATTCGGATCTCTTCAAAAACGTCTTTTCATCGATCGTCCCTGCGATATACTCATCAAGAACTGCCTGGAAAGGCTTCTGGAACATCTCCATGCCGATGGCAAGACGCTTGTTCTTCCGGTACAGTTCTCTGATCACCTGAAGCTGCACGCGGTGGTTGTCGAATTGGTCATGGTATTCTCCGGCATAGATGATATCCTTGCCGCTCACAGCCTCAATGATCCGGGATAAGGGCTCAAGGTGCGGGACGCTGACCCCGTGGACATCTTCGGACAGCGGCATGCCGATACCCCGTTCGCCTGTGTCCGTGGACTTCGTAATGTTTCTTCCGTCCCTGAATACGAGTGTCGTATACTTTCCGTAGTGGGTAATCCGCTGCAGGTAAGCCTGCATACCGGCAACCGATGCAGAGCGTATGATGCCGATGCAGTTCTTGTTGCTGTAGGGGCTGAACCTCGTGACAAGGGAAAAGTCCCCCTCCGGCAAGGCAACCTGTCCGAAAAGCCTTCGTATCAGGTCGGTATCACCCGGCACAAGCAGGGATGAGTTCTTGATATCATCATAGGTCACCGCTTCTTCCTTTTTCTCTGCAAAGCCGCTGGTTGTGAGAAAACCGGAAAGACCCGCGTACTCCTGCTCTTTTCCCCGGGGGATCACAAAGAAACGATCCTTGTCGCCGAGGATCGCTGAAATTACGGGTATGGCCTCGTCATCTGAAAGTGTCCTGAAGAGGTCATAATCCCTGTCCACAATGAGTTCCAGGGGATGTTCCCTTGTCTCGATCTCAAAGGATGCAGATTCCTTTTCGACCCGGAATATCTTCCGTATCTCTTCCTTGTCTGTCCTCAGGACCACCGGCAGCAGAAACCGGTCCTTCCGTTCTTCCTGTTTGACATCAAAGAATATCCGCGCATTCGAGCCTTCATACCGTACCATGGCATCCCTGATCTGAAAATCCAGCGCCCCCCTGCCCTCAACCCACTGCTTGAAGAACCAGCCAAGGTCGCTGCCCGAGGCGTCCTCGCATGCCTTCTGTATGTCTGACCAGGATGCACGCGCAAAACGGTTCTTGACAAAGAACTCCCTCAGTGCCCGGGTGAATATATCCGTTCCGATCTCCTGTTTCAGCATATGGAATACCATTGCTGTCTTGCCGTACCCGACCGCTGCCGTTGCCCTGTCTGACCGTGAAACAAAGTCCTTCAGCGAAACATCGTTTTCCGGCACAATATAGTTACGGTATGAAAGCAGAATCTGCTTGCGGTATTCCCATCCCCCTGCCTTCATCTCTTCATACTGGTGGTCGGCAAGATACGTGGTCAGGCCCTCTGCCCAGTTGCCGGTTGCGTGGTCTGCATATACCGAATTGCCGAACCACTGGTGCAGGATTTCATGGCCGAGGGATGTTTCGACGATAAACGGCAGTTTAACAACATCCCTCCCGAGGAGGGTAAAGGTCGGCATGGAATAGCCCGTGGGCAGGATATTTTCCACTACCGCAAACCGCTTGAACGGATACGGACTGATAAGCCTGCTATACATGTCCAGATATTTTTTTGTGTAATCAAGATATGTTTCAACGAGTTCTTCTTCCTCGGGAAAGAAATACGTCACGATATCTATCCCTTCATGCCTCACGGTCCTGACACGATACTTGCCCGCAATCAGGCTGATCCCGTCCACCGGGTGATCAAAAACAAAAGAAAACTCGCGAGACCCGTCAGGCCGCTCTTTCACCAGAACCTCGTCCGCCTCGGAAATGCCCTCGAATCCCGGGGGAAGCAGGGCCGTCAACCGGTATCCGGATAGGCCTTCCACGGCAGGATACCATGAACCGGTCAGAGCTATGCCGTCCGGCTCCACGACGTTCGCCTGTTCTATACCTTCCTCCCGTCCGCTTGCGCGGGCAGGCGCATACAACACCTCAAAGGCAATATTCGCCACGCGCGGGCCGGAACCGGCATTGATCGTAATGGTTCCGGTCTTTGCATCTGTTGTGAATGCAGCCCCGAGAACAGATACGGATGTGACCGTGACCCCGCCCGTGCGTATGGACCTGGCCTGTCCGGGAGGCATGGTGATCCGCGCTTCACCCGTAAGGCTATGCTGTTCCGGATCAATGCGTACCTGTATCTCATGCCGTGCCACCGCGTTATCTGCCCCTGAAATGACCGGTATCATCATAAAGAAGATGACAAAAACAATTGTCTGCATTCGTCTCATACGTGTGGGTTCTCCTCAAGGAAGTTCAATTCTTGCAAAGGCTCGCATATTTCATTATAGCCTTTTCAGGCAGTCCGGATATCTCCTTCAGGAATAGAGCAAAGACAGGAATTGTGCAGAGAGGCTTTCGGAAGTCGAAGCAGCATCAACACATATGTTCATAAGGCTGCAGCCCTGTACTGCATAGTATTCCCTCAGCAGGGCGGTCCGGCTATGATAGAGACCGAGCTTTTTCCTGATCATTTCCTCAGAGTCATCGGTCCGGTGCGTCCTGTCACCCCCCGTATTCTTTTCTATCCGTGCACATACGTCTTCTGCACAGCACTCGAGGGCGAGCAGGCGCGTGACTGTAACGAGGCGTTCCATGTCCCTTGCCTGACCGGCATGACGCGGCAGGCCGTTCAGGATGATAAGATCAGATTCCTGCCATCCCCGTTCCTCACAGGACCTTCTGAATATCTTTTCTGCGAGGGGAAAGGTATCGTCTTCGAGAAGCCGGCCCTTTTCAAGGACATCGCAGATGAACCTGAGTTCATCCGGACTGAAATCCGGGGCAGGCTCCCTTGGCCCT
>Ga0316622_100001348_pt1 | contig 15885 bp, 15 predicted proteins | sample OWC_Aug_OW2_C1_D_FD_207646 | JGI IMG/M metagenome (GOLD analysis project Ga0316622, IMG submission 207646) | Wetland soil microbial communities from Old Woman Creek delta, Ohio, United States - OWC_Aug_OW2_C1_D5_C | ecosystem: Environmental > Terrestrial > Soil > Wetlands | place: USA: Ohio... | reverse complement strand
TCGGCTTCTGGATGGTGGGCTGCTGAAGGATCCGCACCACGCGGCCATCCGGGTCAAGGCGATAGACCGCCTCGACCTCCATCTCCAGGTCCGACCGATCCTCCTTGTACCGTGGGTCGGTAAAATAAATGCGGCCCCTTGCATCGATCGCCAGATCGTTCGGACTGTTGTACCGCCTCCCCTCGTACCGGTCCGTCAGAACCTCCACGGCACCCGTGCGCATGTCGGTTCGCGTGAGTCGGCGCCGGCCGCCGTCCCCAAACTCCGCTCCCTCGCACGTGACCAGGCGCCCTTGGGCATCGAACATGTTCCCGTTGGCCCGGCCGCTGTCGGCCCGCCACACCGATAAGGCTCCGTCCGCCGCCCGCTTCATGATGCGGTTGTTGACGATGTCCGAGAAGAAGACGTTTCCCTCCGCGTCCACCGCCGGGCCCTCGGTGAACGCCACGATTGCGGACGTCGCGACATGCATCTCGTCTACCAAGCCGTTCGGCAATCCCAGTTGTGTCAGGTTTCGCGGCATCAGCGCTCCTCCTGAAGAGACGGTCCACGGTCGCATACACTAACATATTGAGCGGGCCAGCGCACGGCGGAGTTCCGGCGCGTGCGGAGGCGTCGCCGCTCATCGAGGTGGCGTCGGCGAGTCGGCACGTAGAAGGGGAGTGGGGGACAAGTGGGGGAAAATCAGGAAACGGGTGCGGGCACCAGGCGAATGGCGTTGACGCCCAGCTCTTCGCACACCTTGGCGCACACGACGCAGCCGATGCACTCGTCTTCTCGGATGGTGACGGGGGATGGGGGCACGCGGTTGGCAGCGGACGAGGCGGGCTCGATGCAGTCCACCAGGCAATAATCGACGCAGGTGTTGCACCCGGTGCAGTCGTCGTTGATGACTGCCAAGACCCGTGGACGAACGGTACGGCTCATGGGACGCGTCGTCGCGGCCGTTCCGGGATTGGACATGGCGTCACAGCATCCCAAGCTGAAGCCGAGCGGCCTCCGACATCCGTGACGGCTCCCAAGGTGGGTCGAATACGACCTCGACCCTGGCGTCCATCACGCCGGGTACGGACCGCACCTTGGCCTCGACCATTCCCGGCAATTCCATGGCCGACGGGCAGTTTGGCGAGGTGAGCGTCATCTTCACCTCGACGCTGCCTGAGGGATCCACATCCACCAGATAGATCAGGCCCAGCTCGTAGATGTCGACCGGGATCTCGGGGTCGTAGCACGTCTTGAGCGCGTCCACGATCTTGGCCTCGATCTCCTTCGGATCGACCGCAATACCGCCCATTGTTTCCTCTCGGATCGGCAATTGGGAAAGGCCCGAATTGCCAAATCGCCGAGTTGCCTAATTGCCAAGTTGCCTATTCCGTCGACACCGCGTCGTCCGCGCCTTCGAGCGCAGCGCGCATCGTGTGCCACGGCAGGCTCGCGCACTTCACGCGCACCGGAAACTCGCTCACGCCGCAGAAGACGGCGAGCTTCCCCAGCTCCATGGGGTCCGCGGCGCCGCCGTCGCCAGTCACCATCTCGTGGAACTTCTTGAACAGCTCCTCCGCCTCGGCCTTGGTTTTGCCCTTCAGCGTGGTGGTCATCAGAGAGGCAGCGGATTGCGAAATGGCGCAGCCGGCGCCTTGGAAACTGATCTCCCTGATCACATCGCCGTCCATGTGAAGGTAGACGGTGATCTGATCGCCGCAGAGGGGGTTGTGGCCCTCCGCGTGTCGGTTGGCGCCATCCAGCTTCTGGAAGTTCCGGGGCCGCTTGTAGTGATCCAGGATGACTTCCTGGTAAAGCTCACGAAGGTCCGACATCAGGCGAAAACCTCGATGGCCTTGTGGATCGCCTTGGCCAATGCGTCCATGTCTGCGCGCGTGTTGTAGAACGCCACCGACGCGCGGGCCGTCGCGGGGAGGCCGAAGCGCTTCATCACCGGCATGGCGCAGTGGTGCCCCGCGCGCACCGCCACCCCCTCCATGTCCAGGATCGTCCCGATGTCGTGGGCGTGGATCCCATCCACCACGAAGGAGAGGACGCCCGCCTTGTCCTTGGCCGTCCCGACGAGGCGGAGGCCCGGAATGGCCGACAGCAGCTCCGTCCCGTAGGCGAGCAGGTCCGCCTCGTATGCCGCGATCTGATTGCGTCCGATCCGCTCGACGTACTCGATGGCCGTAGCCAGCCCGATGACCCCTGCAATGTGGGGCGTGCCGGCTTCGAACTTGTAGGGAAGAGTGTTGTAGATCGTTTTTTCGAAGGTCACGGCGCTGATCATGTCCCCGCCGCCCTGGTACGGTGGCATGGCCTCCAGCAGCTCGGCCTTCCCGTAGAGCACGCCGATGCCCGTGGGGCCGAAGAGCTTGTGCCCGGAGAAGGCGTAGAAGTCGCAGTCCAGATCCTGCACGTCGACGGGCATGTGCGGAATCGACTGCGCGCCGTCCACCAGCACCGGCACGCCGCGCTTGTGGGCCAGCGCGATCATCTCGCGGACCGGATTGACGGTCCCCAGGGCATTCGACACGTGCACCACGGCCACCAGCTTGGTGCGGTCGGTGAACATCCGCTCGTATTCGGCGAGACGAAGCTCCCCGGCGTCGGTGATCGGCACGACCTTCAGGTTCGTGCGCTTTTCGTCGCAGATCATCTGCCACGGGACGATGTTGGAATGGTGCTCCATGGCCGTGATGATGACATCGTCCCCGGCCCGGAAATGTTTCCGGCCGTAGCTCTGGGCGACGAGATTGATGCCGTCGGTGGTCCCCCGGGTGAACACGATCTCGTGATCGTGGGCGGCGTTCAGGAAACGCCGGACGCGCGTGCGGCCGCCGTCATACGCCTGCGTGGCCACCTGGCTCAGGAAGTGAACGCCCCGATGGACGTTCGAATTCTCCTGCGTGTAGTACCGCGTCAGGGCGTCGATCACGACCTGCGGCTTCTGGGTGGTGGCGGCGTTGTCCAGATACACCAGGGGCTTGCCGTGCACCGTGACGCTCAGGGCGGGGAAGTCCTCGCGGATTTTCTCGGGGCCGAACCCGACCAGACACTCCTGGCAGGGGTCGTCCGTGCCCCTGTGGTGAACTGCATGCTTCATCGAAGCCCCTCCAGAAGATTTCCCTGCGGAACCCACTGGGTCACCAACCGTTCCAGGTGGCGACGGACCGGCTCGATCTTCATGCGCTGGAGCATGTCTCCCGCAAAGGCGCAGAGGAGCAGTGCGCGCGCCGAGGCGTCGGAGAGTCCGCGCGATCGCAGGTAGAAGATCGCTTCCTCGTCGATCTGGCCGACCGTCGCCCCATGGGTACACTTCACATCGTCAGCATAGATTTCCAGCTGAGGCTTGGTGTCGATCTGGGCGTCTTCCGAGAGCAGCAGATTCATGTTGGTCTGCTTGGCGTCGGTCTTCTGCGCATCCTTGTGGACGATGATCCGCCCGTGGAACACGCCGTGTGACTGCCCGTCGAGAATTCCCTTGTAGACCTGCCGGCTCTCGCAGCGCGGGCTCGCATGCTCGACCTTCATGTAGTTGTCCATGTGCTGACGATCGTTGCCCATGAACAGCCCGTTGATCAGGCACTCGCCGCCCTCGCCCGCAAGGACGGGGTGGATGTTGCGCCGCGTGAGGGCGCCCCCCAAGAGCACCGTGTGGGACGTCAGGCTGCTGCCTCGGGCCTGCTGGCCGCGCAATGTGGATACGTGAAATGCCTGCCGATTCTCCCGTTGAATCAGGTAATGGCCGACGACGCTCCCGGCTCCCACCACCAGCTCCGTCACGGCGTTGGACAGGTGCGCGCCGTCGCCCAGCGAGACGAAGTCTTCCACGACGGACACCTGGCTGTCTTCACCTGTCACAACCAGGGTTCGCGGGTGTGTCGCGATCGCTGCGCTCTCCGGAACGGTGACGTACAGGACGTGAATCGGCGTCTCGACCACCGTGCCGCGCGGCACCGACACGAACGCGCCATCCGTGAGGAAAGCCGTGTTGAGCGCCGAGAACGCCTCGTTCTGGAAATCCTCGTGGCGCGCCAGGTGCGACTCCAGCGCCGCCCGATCCCCGGTCAGCGTCTGCGCCAGACTGCCCGCCCGGACGCCCGCCGGCAACGCGGACAGCGTGGACAGCCCGAGCGCAAATCGCCCGTTCACGAAGACCAACCGCGTGCAGTTGCATCCGTCCAACGCCCACGGCGTCAACGACGCGGCGTCAACGCTCGCAGCGGCGGCAGGCTGGAATGCCGTCGTGACGAAGGGGGACAAATTGGTGAACCGCCAGTCCTCGTCGTGCACCGTCGGAAACCCGATGGCTTTCAGGCGCGCGATGGCCGCCCTTCGAATGGGCTGCAGCCACGCCTGGCCGTTCTTGGACCACGTGGGCTCCAGGCTCGTGAAGCTTTGCAGAAAGCCGTCCAGCGCCTTGCTGTCATTCCGAGTCGCTGTCTCTGTCATGGTATCGCCCTCTCCCCGCCTAGACCTTGGCCAGCTGGGCGGCTTCGCCCTCGATCCCGGCATAGCCCTGAGCTTCGAGTTCCAGGGCCAGGTCTTTTCCGCCGGACCGGACGATCCGGCCGTCTACCAGGACGTGCACGAAGTCGGGAACGATGTAGTTCAGCAACCGCTGATAATGCGTCACGACGAGCATGGCGCGGTCCGGGCTGCGGAGGGCGTTCACGCCGTTGGCGACAATCTTCATGGCGTCGATGTCCAGCCCGGAGTCCGTCTCGTCCAGGATGGCCAGCGCAGGCTGCAGCACCGCCATGTGGAAGATCTCGTTCCGCTTCTTCTCCCCGCCGGAGAATCCCTCGTTGACCGAGCGGTTCAACAGGCCTTCATCCATGTCCAGGAGCTTCATCTTGCTCCGCATCAGCGCCAGGAAATCCATGGCGTCCAGCTCTTCCTGGCCGCGGTATTTCCGGACCGCGTTCACGGCGGCCTTCAGGAAGTACGTGTTGTTGACGCCGGGGATCTCCACTGGGTATTGAAACGCCAGGAAGACACCCTCGCAGGCCCGTTCCTCCGGCGACATCTCGAGCAGGTTCTTTCCCCGGTACAGGACTTCCCCCGCCGTGACCTCGTAGCTTTCCCGGCCCGCCAGCACCTGGGCCAGCGTGCTCTTGCCGCTGCCGTTTGGTCCCATGATGGAATGGACCTCGCCTGTTCGGATCGTCAAGTCGAGGCCCTTCAGGATCTCGCGGCCGTTGATTTTCGCGTGCAGATTCTTGATCTCAAGCATGGTGTCCTTCTCTCCCATTGGCGAAATAGTCCGAGACGTTATCCGACGCTGCCTTCGAGGCTCACGCTCAAGAGCTTCTGAGCCTCGACGGCGAACTCCATCGGCAACTCCTTGAAGACTTGCCTGCAGAACCCGCCGACGATCAACGAGACCGCGTCTTCCTTGGAGATACCGCGCTGGTTGCAGTAAAAGATCTGATCCTCGCCGATCTTGGAGGTGGAGGCCTCATGCTCCATTCTGGCCGTGGCGTTCTTCACCTCGATGTAGGGGAAGGTGTGGGCCCCGCACTTTTCGCCGATGAGCAGCGAGTCGCACTGCGTGTAATTCCTCGCCCCCCGGGCCCCCTTCTGGATCTTCACCATCCCGCGGTAGGTGTTCTGGCCGTGGCCGGCGGAGATACCCTTCGACACGATGGTGCTTTTGGTGTTCTTGCCGATGTGGATCATCTTGGTGCCGGTGTCCGCCTGCTGGTAGTTGTTCGTCAGGGCCACCGAGTAGAATTCGCCCACCGAGTTGTCGCCCTGCAGGATGCAGCTCGGGTACTTCCAGGTGATGGCGGAGCCGGTCTCGACCTGCGTCCAGGAGATATGGGAGTTTCGCCCCACACACTTGCCGCGCTTGGTGACGAAGTTGTAGATGCCGCCCTTGCCTTCCTTGTCCCCTGGGTACCAGTTCTGGATCGTGGAGTACTTGATGTGCGCGTCGTCATGCGCCACCAGTTCCACCACGGCGGCGTGAAGCTGGTTGGAGTCCCGGATGGGCGCCGTGCAGCCCTCCAGGTAGCTCACGTAGGCCCCCTCCTCTGCGACGATCAAGGTCCGCTCGAACTGTCCGGTGTCCGCGGCGTTGATCCGGAAATACGTGGACAGCTCCATGGGGCAGCGGACGCCCTTCGGGATGTAGCAGAACGACCCGTCGCTGAACACCGCGGCGTTCAGCGCCGCGAAGAAGTTGTCGGTGTATGGGACCACCGAGCCCAGGTACTTCCGCACCAAATCCGGATGGTTCTGCACCGCCTCGGAGAACGAGCAGAAGATGATCCCCAGCTCGGCGAGCTTCCCCTTGAACGTGGTCGCCACCGACACGCTGTCGAATACCGCGTCCACCGCCACTCCGCTGAACCGCTTCTGCTCTTCCAGGGGAATGCCCAGCTTCTCGAAGGTCCGCCGGACTTCCGGGTCCACTTCGTCCAGGCTCTTCAGCGCCTTCTTCGGCTTTGGTGCCGAGTAGTACACAATGTCCTGGTAGTCGATGGGCGGGTAACTGATGTTGGCCCACTTCGGCTCTGCGTCCGTCTGCTGCAGCCTCGCCCAGTGCCGGTAGGCTTTGAGGCGCCATTCCAGCATGAACGCGGGTTCCTTCTTCTTGGCCGAGATCAGGCGGATGATGTCTTCGTTCAGTCCGCGAGGCGCGGCATCCACCTCGACATCGGTCACGAACCCGTATTTGTACTCCTGGTTGGCAAAGGCCTCGATTGTGCTGGTGGAGGTGCTCATCATGTCTCCCGTTGCTTCGATTCGTGGTTGTTCACCCTGGCAGCAAGCGCTTGGATCATCTGGTTCCGGCGCCCAGGGCCGCGGCTCGCCGACCGACCGCTTGCGCGAGCAGCGCCTGCATCTCCCCATCCCGCTCCGCGCCGAGGACGACGTGGGGTATCCCCTTTTGCACCACCGGACGCGCATCCACGTCTGCGCCGGCAGACACCGCGATGATCGGAAGGCCTGGGGCCAGCTGTTCTACGGCGGAAACCAGGAGCAGGCCCCCCAAGCCGTGGGTCCCCAGGTCCAGGACGACGAGATCGGCCGCCAGCGACCTCACGGCTGCCAGCAACTCCATTCCGGAGTCGCAGACGGTCAACCGATCCACGCGTCTCCCGAAACGATCCGCGACCGCCTCTCGCACCGCCGGGCTGTCCGAACACAGAATGATGTGCATGCTCACGATTCGCTCCTAAGACCATCGACAAACTGTCTCTCTTAGCGAGTAGAGCAAGGCGTGTACCACAATGCGGCCGGTCTCGACCTGGGATCGTGAGACCGCAACGTCTTAAGAAATCGAGCGTTCCCGCAGCGAGGCTTTTCGACGGAAGGTGCGATGGAATTCAGGGGTGGGAGTTTCTCCGGGTGGTGCGGGAGTTTCTCCGGGTGGTTCCGATCGGTGGAAACGGCGATCGGGAACTGGCATCAGCGGGGTGAGGGGAGTTCGATCTGGTAGTCGCGTATCTTCTTGTTGAGCGTCTTCAGGTCGATCGCCAGGAGGCGGGCCGCCTGCATCTTCTTCCCGCCCGTCTCGCGCAGGACTCGAGCGATGTGTAGCCGCTCCATCTCTGCGAGCGAGACCGGGCCCGACGGCGCCTCCGGTGCGCCGGGACGCGGGGAGCGGATGTTGGCCGGGAGTGCGTCGAGCCCGATGACCCCGCCCGGCGTCAGGATGACCAGCCGCTCGATGATGTTCGACAGCTCGCGGACGTTTCCCGGCCACGGATACTCGATCAGAGATTGCAGTGCATCCGGCGAGAGCGCCTTGCGCACCCCCGCGCTCGCCTGAAACCGGGCCAGGAAGTGCTCAGCCAGGACCGGGATGTCCTCGCGTCGCTCCCGTAGCGGTGGGACGAGGAGGTTCACGACATTCAGCCGGTAGTACAGGTCCTCCCGGAACCGGCCTGCTTCTACCTCTCGCTGCATGGACTTGTTGGTGGCCGCCACGACCCGGACGTCCACACGGTGCAGCCGGGTGCCGCCGACGCGGCGAAACTCGCGCGAGTCCAGCACCTGGAGGAGCTTCGCCTGCATGGCCGGGCTCATCTCGGCCACCTCGTCCAGGAAAAGCGTCCCGCGGTCCGCCACCTCGAAGAGGCCCTGCTTCAGCGCGACGGCCCCGGTAAAGGCTCCCTTCTCGTGACCGAACAGCTCGCTCTCCAGGAGCTGGTCCTGGAATCCGCTGCAGTTGATGGCCAGAAACGGCCCCTGGGACCGCCGGCTCTGCTGGTGGACGGTCTGGGCCATGAGCCCCTTGCCGGTGCCGCTCTCCCCTTCGATGAGGACATTGGCGTCGGAGGCCGCGATCCGCTCCACCGTGGCGAGGACGGCCGCCATCGCCCGGCTCTCGCCGAGGACGAGCGGCGGCTGGCCTCGTTGCGCCACCATCCGGCGCAGCGCCGTGTTCTCTTGAGTGAGCCGTCGGCGCTCCGCCGCCCGGCGCAGGACGATCTCCACCTCCGCCAGCTTGAACGGCTTGGTGAGATAGTCGTAGGCACCGAGCTTCATGGCTTCGATGGCCGTCGTGACATCCGGGTGCCCCGTGAGAACCACGACCTCCGCCGAGGCGCCCGATTCCCGGATGCGACGCAGGGCTTCCAGCCCACCGATCCCGGGCATCTTGAGGTCCATGAGGACGACGTCGAATTCTTGGGTCCTCACACGTTCGAGGGCATCTTCCCCGTTTTCCGCAGACGTGACCAGGCAGCCGGCCCGCGGCAGCTCCTTCTCCATGAGAAAGCGAATTGGTCGCTCGTCGTCCACGACGAGGAGGCGAATGTCGTGATCCTGCGCTTGCTGCTGCGCCATATCGAATCCCTATGACCCCACGCGTGCGGGTTCGGCAGTTCGACCGTTCGGCGGTTCGGGAGTTCGGCCGGATTGGGTCCGCGAACCGCCGAACCTTCGTTCCGTCGAACCGCCGAACGCTCTTTCCCTACACCACCGCCGGCAGCCGCACGGTCACCGTGGTCCCTTTGTTCACCCCGGCGCTTCGAATCTGGAGGCTTCCCCCGTGCTGTTCCACGATGCTCTGGCAGATGGCCAGCCCGAGGCCGGTGCCCTTCCCAACCTCTTTCGTCGTGAAGAACGGGTCCATCACCTTGCCGAGATGCTCCGCTGCGATGCCCGCCCCCGTGTCCGACACGATCACGTCGATCCACGCCTGGGGGATGGCAACTGGGCGACTAGGCGATTGGGCGATTGGGCGAGACGTCTCCCCCGATTGCCGAGTTGCCTGATTGCCGAGTTGCCCGGCCATCGCCGTCCGACGGACGGCGATGGCGACCTCACCGCCGCCCTCGACCGCATCCAGGGCGTTGGTCAGCAGATTGAGAAAAACCTGATGGAGCATTTGGGGGTCTCCCTGCACCACGAAGCCCTCGCGCCCCGGCGACACCGTGATCTGTCGGTTGGCCAGCCGCGCCTGCCGCTCCACGAAGGCCACGGCCTCCCTCACCACCTGCAGGATGTCCACGGGACCGAAGGCGGGCTCACGCTGCCGGGCGAAGTCGAGCAGCCGGCGCACGATCGCCGCCGCCCGCGCCACCTCGGTCTGGATCATGCCGAGATACTCGCGGCAGTCGCCGTACGGCCGGTCGCTGCCGCACTCGCCGGCGGCGACATGCCGCTGCAACGCCTCCGCAAATCCCGCCACGGCCGACAGGGGGTTGTTCAGCTCGTGGGCCACGCCGGCAGCCAGTCGGCCCAGCGAGGCCAGCTTCTCTTGCCGCACGAGCAGGTCCTGGGATTGCTTCAACTCCTCGTAGGAGTGGCGAAGCTCCTCGTAGAGGCTGGCATTTTCGATGGCCACGGCCGCCTGCCCGGCGAGCGTGACGGCAAGCTGCTCGTCCTCTTTGCTGAACTCTTCGGCCCCTTGCTTCTCCGTGAGATACAGGTGGCCGAACACGCGCCCCCGCGAGACGATGGGCACGCCGAGGAACGACCGCATTGCCGGATGGTGCGGGGGGAACCCGTGGGCGCGGGGATCCGCGGTGAGATCGCGGAGCCGCAGCGGCCGCCTCTCCTGCACGGCGACACCCAGGATCCCGCGGCCCGTCGGCAGCGACCCCATGCGCGACCGCTGCTCCGTATCCAGTCCGGTCGTCACGAAGCGGTCCAGCGTCCCCGCCGTATTCAGCGTCCCGAGGGCGCCATAACGCGCCTGGAGGAGGCGGCAGGCGACCTCCACGATCCGCTGGAGGACGGCGTCCAGCGAACGCTCCGCCGCCAGGACCTTGCCGGCTTCCACCAGGGCGCCCAGTTGCTCGCGCCCCCGTCCGACGGCACGCTCCCGCTCCTGCAGGAACGCCATGGCCACGATCGTCAGGATCCGGTTGACGACCGGCTCGTACACATCCCGGACGCCTGCCTCCATCGCAGGATCCCCGCCGCATCGCTCGCGCAGCGCGCGTCCGCAGACGTCCCGCAGGACCAGCAGTCGCCCGATGACCTGCTTGGCGCCGATCCCGCGGAAGACGTCCCGCTCGGCCATGTCCTGGGCGTACGCCTGCGCGCTGTGATAGCGGCCCGTCTCCAGGCATTCGATCAGCGCGTCATAGATCCGAGCGGACTCGGCCTCCGCCTCTTCGGGCGTGAGGAGCCGTGCAAACCCACGGCGGGCCAGCTCGGCCACCCAAGCGCTGCGGATAACCTCGCGTCCGGTGCGCAGGTGATCCACAACCTCTCGCCCGACCTCTTCGCGGGGCGCGGGCGCGTTCGGTGCCACTCTTCCTGCCGCCTTCTCTGTCTGACGCGTACGTGGCCGCGCCATCGTTTCCCCGAGGTGTGGCGATTGGGTAATCTGGCAATTCGGCGACTAGGAAGAGCCGGTCCGCCTGCTCCCGCTTAACCAATTGCCGCGTCGCCGATTTGCCCGGTCGCCCAGTTTCCCGGTTGCCGAGTTGCCGAATCGCCGACTCGCCAGGTGCCACCGCCTCGCGCGGCCTACGGCGAGAAACCGCAGGCTGGCTGCGGCAAGCAGGGAACCCCGGATGACGCCGCGTCGGTCGCTCGTACGCATTGGCCTTGGTGGATACCACGGCCTGCGGGGCCGGACACACGGATTCATCACGCGACGACGAAGGGCAGGACGGCCGACGCGGCCTCCAAGGGCTCGGGATCGGCATCGATGCGGACCCGCGTCCCGGGCTCCCAGCACTCCCGGCGGAGATAGCCGAGGGCGATCACGCGACCCAGCGCCGGGGACAGGACCGCGCTGGTCACCTGGCCCACCTTGCGGTCTCCAAGGAGGATGGTCGCGCCACGCGCCGGCTCCGCCACCTTATCGAGCACCAGGCCGCAGAGTCTCTTGTTCAGATGCCCCTGATGCTCGATCCGGGTGACGACCTCTTGGCCGACATAGCAGCCCTTGGTGAGGCTCACGTGATCCGGCGTCAGCGACTCCATCAGGAGATTGGCCTCGTCGCAGTCCACACCGAACCACGGCCAGCCCGCCTCGACCCGCAGCCACTCCAGCGCCCGCATCCCGACAGGCCGGAGGCCCGCATCCCGGCCCGCGCGCAGGAACGCCTCCCACATGGGTCCCGCCGCGTCGATCGGCGCGCTGACGTCCACACCGGGCCGTGCCAGCCACCGGCTGGACGCGATCCGGAGCGGGACATCGCCGAGCCGCGCCTCGCGATGGCTCCAGGGCGGAAGATCCCCGATCTCGGCGCCCACGGCGTCTGCCAGGACGCGCTGGGCCTCCGGGCCGACCAGCATGAGACGCGCAAAGCGGTCGCTGACGTCTTCCACCTGGACATCGTCGGCGATGATGTGCCGCGCGAACGCCTCCGTGACCGCTGCCGCCCGATCGCGCTGGAGGTCAATGCGGACCGAGTCCTCCAGCCCGTACACGACGAGATCCGCCACGAGGTGCCCCTTCGCGGTCAGCGCGGCCGCGCGTCGCCCGTCACCCGCCTGCAGGGCCTTGACCTCGTTGGTGACCTGACCGTTCAGCCAGCGGAGCCGCTCGCTGCCGGCAACCCGCAGCGTCCCCCGGAAGGAGAGATCCACCAATCCCGCGCCCGTCCGTGCCGCCCGGTACTCGCCGTCGGCGTCGCCGTAATGGTCGGGGACCTCGACGCCGAACCGCTCGACGAATGCGGCCCCCGCCTCCCGTTCCTCTTTCCCGAATGGGCTGGTCATGGCCATCAGGGAACCTCAGCGATCAGCAATCAGCGTTCAGCTTTCAGCCCCCATCACCTACCTTCTGATCGCTGAATGCTGACAGCTGACAGCTCGTCTCACGCCATCACCTGGCCGCCGTCGAGCGTGATGGCTTGCCCGAGCATCCCGGATGCGGCGTCCGAAGCCAGGTACACCGCCAGATCGGCGATCTCTTTCGGGTCGAGGATGCGCTTGATGGGAACCGCGTCGAGCGCTTGCCGGCGGAACTCGTCCTTGGTGATCCCCATGGACGCCGCCGTCTCCGCCATGCCGCGATCGGCCATGTCTGTCTCGACCCACCCCGGACAGATCGCGTTGACCGCGATGCCCCGGCCGGCCACCTCCAGCGCCAGGGCTCGGGTGAAGCCGATGATCCCGTGCTTCGCGGTGCAGTACGCGGTGTAGCCGGGCACGCCGAACCGCCCGAGAATGGACGAGAGATTGATGACTCGCCCGCCGGCCCTATCCGGCATGTGGCGCAAAACCTCGCGCGTCACGTAGTAGGTGCCCAGCACCGTCGCATCCACGACGGCACGCCAGTGCGCATCGTCGTCCGATTCGATGGGGATCCGGGCATTCGCGCCGGCATTGTTGACCAGGATGTGGATCTGCCCCCAGCGGGCGACAATGGCCTGCACCACGCTTCGCACATCGGCCTTGTCCGTGACGTCCGCCCGAAACCCGAGCACGCGGCCGCCCCCGGGCGAGATCTCGTCCGCCGCTTTGCGCACCTCCTCGGCATTTCTGGCGCAAATCGCCACTTTGGCCCCTTCCTGCGCCAGGGCCCGGGCGATCGCCTTTCCCATCCCCTTGCTGGACCCCGTGACCAGCGCCACCCGATCCTGTAGGATGCCCATGTCGCCTCCTGACCTTGGACCCTTCGTCGCGATGATGTCGTGCGTCAATGATGCGGCGCGGATCCCTGCGCCGGCCAGAATGTTCCGACGTGCCGCCTCACCACGGAGTCTCCGGGACGCCGGCCTGGCGATTCGCTGCCCGTGCCAGAACGAAGAGCAGATCGGACAAGCGATTGAGGTAGGCGAGAAAGACGGCGGGGACGTTCTCCGTGGCGGCAAGGGCCACGAGCCGGCGTTCCGCCCGGCGGCACACCGTTCGCGCCAGATGGAGCCGCGCCGCCGCTTCGGTCCCGCCGGGGATCACAAACGTTTTCAGCGGGGGCAGGGCCTCTTCCGCCAGATCGATGGCCCGCTCCAGCATCGCGACATGCGCCTCCGGGAAGGCCGTCTTCTCCGTGGGTGTCTCGGCGCCTTCGCGGGCGTCGGCAATCCGCGCACTCAAGGCAAAGACGTGCCGCTGAATCTCAATCAGGAAATTGGCCGTCGGAGCGTCTGCCCCGGCGGCCACGGCGAGGCCCAAGCACGCGTTCAGTTCGTCCAGCTCACCGTAGGCTTCGACGCGCAACGCGCTCTTGCGGACTCGCTGCCCGCCGAGGAGCGCGGTTTCCCCGCTGTCTCCGGTCCTGGTGTAGATCCGCACCGTTGCCCCCCGTGGTCAACTGACGTCAACGCACCGCAGCCGAACGTTCCGCTGAAGTTGACCGTGGAACCACAGTAGCGCCAGCGCGCCTCAGTTTCAAGCGCCGTTCGCGTTCGGATGGCGAGCCGGCCGACACGCGCGGCGCGACCGGGCGGTCGGCCCGCCTAATTCATGGCTGCCGATCTCTGGCGGAGGGTGCGCAAGTGCTCCCGAATCGTCTCTGCATCGTTCGCCCCTGGAACCAGCCGGAGATAGCGCTCAAGGTCCGCCATGGCGTCGCCGTAACGATGGAGCTGGCACAACAGGAGTCCGCGGTCCCGGATCTCGCAGGCGTTCTGCGGGTGAAGGATCACGAGGCGTTCGACGATGGACAGCGCCTTGTCGTATTGCTCTTCGTTGAAGTAGATGGTCTTGAGGTTGGTGAGCAGGCGGGTCAGGATCTGGCGGGTACCGACCGCGGCGAGCATGCTGGGCTCGAAACGGCGCTTCCCGTTGAAGACGCGGTCCAGGATCTGCTGGCAGTCCGCCGACGACACGATCCGGCCGCCGCTGAACGGATCGATGACGATCTCCTCGCAGGGACCCACGTACTTGACCAGAAAATGCCCCGGCATTCCCGCGCCGTGAACGCGGAGCCCGATCCGCCGAGCCACCTCCAGGTACAGCGCGGAGAGCGTGATGGGAATCCCCATCCGCCGGTCCAGCACTTCGTTCAGGAAACTATTCCTCGGATCGTAGTAATTGTCCGCGTTCCCGCGAAAGCCCAGGCGCCCGAACAGGTACTCGCCGAGCTCGGCGACCAGACAATGCGGATCCTCGAGGGGCCCCACGCGCCTCCTGACGTCGGCGCCCATGTCGTCCAGGCGCGCCAGGTACGCGGCCAGATCGAGCTCCGGGTATTCCTCCTTGGCGATGAGCAGCGTCGCCTCGGCAAGGTCAATGGCCGTTTCGGGCTGGCGGACCAGATGCGCGAAGGCGATGCGGCACGGCGGCGGCGTGTTGTCCCGACGTCTGAACATATGCGATTATACGCCCTTGGAGATGATCACGCGCTTGCCCCTTGCCGTTCGGCCCCGCCTCTGGCATGCTGGCGGAGCACATGATCCCGCCGTTTCGGACGATGCTCTGGCGCGTGCCCCTGCTCGTGGCCGTGTGCCTGACGGGGATCCTGGGGGCCGTCATGATCCTGGGGTTGGAGAAGTTTGCGCTCTATTTTCCCGACCGCCCGCTGCGGGCGACGCCGCGGTCCGAGGGACTCGCCTACGACGACGTGCGGTTCCCGGCCAGCGACGGCGTCATGCTGCACGGGTGGTTGGTCCCAGCGCCGGGCGCCCGCGTTACGCTGGTATGGTTTCACGGCAACGCCGGCAACATTGGCGACCGGGTGCACAACATCGGCTTTCTCCACCGCGTGCTCGGAGCGAACGTCTTCATCTTCGACTACCGCGGCTACGGGCAGAGCCAGGGCAGCCTATCCGACCTGTCTGAAGAAGCCACCTATCGGGATGGCGAGGGCGCCGTCGCGTACCTTCGCGCCCGGCCGGACGTCTCCGGGACTCGCCTGGTGTACTTCGGTCGCTCTCTCGGGGCCGCCGTCGCCGTCGAATTGGCGCGCACACAGCCCCCGGCGGGTCTCATCCTGGAGACGGCGTTCACCACGCTCAAGGATGTCGCCCGCGTGCACTACCCGTTTGTGCCCCTGTGGTTCCTGCGGACCAAGTACGAGTCGCTCCGCAAGATTCCGGAGGTCCGGGTGCCGCTCCTGATCCTGCACGGCGACCGGGATGAGGTGGTTCCCCTGGAGCAGGCCAAGCGGCTCTACGGCGCGGCGAACGAACCCAAGCAACTCCACGTCATCCGCGGCGCCGAGCACAACAATACCTATGTGATCGGAGGCGCCGCCTACTTCGACGTCTGGTCGCGTTTCCTGAAGTCGCTGGAAGACCGGCCGGAAAGTCTTATAACACGCTAAGCGCCTTCTGCAAAGGCGGGATAGATTTCCCGCCGCGCGGACGCCGGAGTGAGGCCGGGCCGCTGTCATTCGCGGGGCAAGGTGTGTTAGAATTGTCCCGGTGCCGGCTGCCCGGACGTGCGGCATGACCCAGGATGAGGACGCATGAAGGTCGAGTTCACCAACAACGCCCTGGCGCGCATGCTGGATCGCGGCATTGGCGAGGCCCAGGTGCAGGCCGCCATCGACGCACCCGACCACCTGGGGCCCTGCCTGGAGAAGTGCTG
>Ga0316622_100001347_pt1 | contig 15887 bp, 15 predicted proteins | sample OWC_Aug_OW2_C1_D_FD_207646 | JGI IMG/M metagenome (GOLD analysis project Ga0316622, IMG submission 207646) | Wetland soil microbial communities from Old Woman Creek delta, Ohio, United States - OWC_Aug_OW2_C1_D5_C | ecosystem: Environmental > Terrestrial > Soil > Wetlands | place: USA: Ohio... | reverse complement strand
GAACTCAAGTTCGTCGCGGGAGAGGCCTACTTTCTCCGCGATCTTCTCGATGGGCTGAGGTTTCGCTGCCTGCGCAATCTCGATATCTGGCTTCATGGCCATTTTCTAGCCTCCTTTGCCAGGGTATCAAGCACGCCTAATAAAACGTTTCGTTGGAGTCTTCGCATTTCGAGAATCCCCCACGATTAATCTCGATTATCTGCGGTAATGGGCAGCAATCCGTCGCAATTCGTGACACTTTGCGCGGGTTCTCGAACTCCCTGTGGAAATGGTGTTCGAGCCGAAGTCGCTGCCATCCACGAGAAGAGATGATTCAGACCGATGTCGAGCCCACGGGATCGTGTCATCGCTGCACAAGAATTCATGTCACGGAGATACTGGGGGACCGCTTCTAGGAAGCCTTAAGTAAAGCAGTCGTATCCCGTTCCTTGGAGGGCTTAGAATGGTAGCTCAGATAATAAGCGGCAATGAAGTCGCAAAGAGCATCAGGGCCGAGATCAAGAACGAATGCGCGAAGCTGAAGAAGGCAGGGATTGAGCCCGGACTCGTCGTCATCATCGTTGGCGAGGACCCAGCTTCCCAGGTCTATGTGAGGAAGAAGGGTGAGGCGTGCGACGAGTTGGGATTCTGTTCCGAGACAGTAAGGCTTCCGGCCAGCACGACCGAGGAGGAGCTGCTGAAGCTCGTAGACAAGTACAACAAGGATCAGAAGTACGACGGGATACTTGTCCAGCTCCCGCTTCCAAAGCACATAAGCGAGGAGAAGGTTCTGCTCAGGATCGACCCTAGCAAGGATGTAGACGGTTTCCACCCAGTCAATGTTGGTAAGATGGTCGTTGGCAGCGCTGACTGCTACCTTCCGTGCACCCCTCATGGAGTCCAGGAGCTGCTCATCAGGAGCGGCAACGATCCTGCAGGGAAGCATGTGGTCGTATTGGGCAGGAGCAACATCGTCGGCAAGCCTGTCGCGTGCATTCTCATCCAGAAGCAGAAGGGCGCAAACGCCACCGTGACGATTTGCCACTCAGGCACCAAGAACCTCGCGGACATAACGAGGCAGGCGGACATTCTGATTGCAGCAATCGGCGTACCCAGTTTTGTGAAGGCAGACATGGTGAAGGAAGGCGTCGTTGTGATCGATGTCGGAGTCAACAGGATCAACGACCCGAACGCGAAGGGCGGCACGAGGCTGGTCGGCGATGTCGATTTCGAGGCAGTGAAGCTGAAGGCAAAAGCGATTACCCCCGTCCCGGGCGGAGTGGGCCCGATGACCATCACGATGCTGATGAAGAACACGCTTCATGCGGCGAAGATGCACCACAATTGGAAGGAATGAGCCTTCCATTATTCAGAATTCTCGACTAGCCAGCAGTCTCCGGAGCCGCGAAAAACCCCTTCTCTGATTGTATTTAATCCTATTCCTTAGCACAAACGTGCGATTCTGCCCCCAAATCGCACTCTACTTAAACCCTCTCCGGGAATCAAATCATCACCTCCTTGGATCTCAGGGTTGGTGGTGTTTGAATTGACAAGCGATATTGATGCCCCAATCAGGAGTCCAAGCCGCTCAGATGGGAAGTCGAACGGGCTTGTACGATTGAACTCCCACGATCAATCGGGTTCGGCAACGGCTGGTGCGGGGGCTGCCAAATCGGACGGTGTCCGGAAGGCACCCGAGGTTAACGATCAACAGCATCATGACGAGATTGGACGGAAGCTGAGATTTGAGTACCAGTACGGCCACCACGACGATAATGAGAAGATACTGAAGAAGGTCCAGTCTCTATGTTCTAGCCTCCTCCGGTCGAAGATAACCTCCAGGGAGCTGCTCATGGAGGCTGCGCAGATCATATATCACGACCTGCGGATAAGAGAGGTGTCAGTCGGGTTGAGGTCGCCCTCGGACGGCTTGTACAGGTACGTCTTGATGGCGGGGATGAGACCGGACGTGTGGGAAGCTCACAAGGGCTTGACATACTCATATTCTGATTTCTTCGACAACGGCCGCTGGAGAGGCACGAATATAAGCATCCAGTCCAGGTTGATGCTCGCCGAGGACGAACCGTACGCGGAAGGCGAGGAGTTGACCTACGACAAGCGCATGAGCCTGAAGAACAAGAGGAAGTCCCTGGATGAGAGCATCGAGGGTGACTACATCGACGTGCACATCCACGGCTTGAACAACGACCTGATCGGATGGATCGAGGTCTCCGGGACATGGGATGGCAAGATACCCAATTCTCGGACGGTCAAGTGGATTGAGCTCATTGCGTCCCTTGTGGGTGCGGCTTTGGCCGTGCACGAGCTAAGAAACGGATCTTCCGGAACCCGATCATAGTCTTGATCGCCTGAATCCAACGGCAATAGTCGTCCGCTGCCATTCATTTTGAAGGTTTTCAATTCGATGATAGCCTATTGAATCCGATATTCGGCGCTCCGGCTGCCCTATCCATCTGTCAATCCTAGACACCTTGACAGAAATCGGCGTGGTCGAATCGAAAAGCATTATAGCAACCTCAAGGATGCAGTCGGCAGGAATCGAACTGGGCACAAGCTGCGACTTCAGGGGAAGGCTGTGGCAGGGTGTCGCCGTCGTTTCCTAACGACAACGCTTGTTGAAGACAGTATTGGAAGTGACCAGATGGCCGAGAAGAGTACCGAATTGATACATGGGGACATCGTGAAGAAGGACCCCGCCAAGTTGAGGTTGAAACCAAATCTACAGGGCTTCGAGCAGCTGAGGAAGACCTTCAAGTGGTCGGATGCGGACAAGATGATTGACTGGTTCCCTGGAGGGAAGGTCAACGCCGCGTACAACGCTGTTGACCGCCACGCGAACGGCAAGAGGAAGAACAAGGTCGCTCTCATCTACGATGACGGTGAAGGGAACTCGCAGAAGTTCACATTCCAGCAGCTCTACGAATTGACAAACAAGTTCGCGAACATCATGAAGAAGCTCGGAATCAAGCGGCAGGACAGGGTGTTCTTCTTCCTGCAGAGGTCTCCCGAGCTGTACGCCGGGTTCCTTGGCGCGATCAAGTATGGCGCGATTGCCAGTCCGATGTTCCCAGCCTTCGGTCCGGACGCGATCAGGGACAGACTGTTGGACAGTGGCGCGGTGTGCCTGGTGACGGACAGCGAACTGAAGAAGAGATTCTACGAAGTCAAGAGCCAGCTTCCCGAGCTGAAACACACCATCATTGTCGGCAAGGATGTCGCTGCCGGCGAGCTGAGCTGGGACAAGGAGATGGCTGCAGCCTCCGACAAGTTCGATTGCGCGCAGATGGATCCTGAGGAATTCATGTACCTTCTGTACACGTCAGGCTCGACTGGCAAGCCGAAAGGGGTCGTTCATGCTCACAAGGGAATCGTTCAGGCGCACCTGACAACGAACTGGGTTCTGGACGTTCACGAGGAGGATGTGTACTGGTGCGGTGCCGACCTTGGCTGGGTCACCGGCGTTGTCTATGGTGTGCTCGGACCGTGGTCGAACGGGACTACACAGGTTGGCCTCGGAGGTAGGTTCGATCCTGACAGATGGTACACGACGATTCAGAACTACAAAATCTCGATTTGGTACACTGCCCCGACTGCCGTCAGGATGCTGATGGCGAAGGGCGATGACATACCGAGGAAGTACGACCTTTCGAGTCTGAGAGCGCTCTACTGTGTTGGTGAGCCGCTCAACCCTGAGGGAGTCAAGTGGGCTCAAGAAGTGTTCGACAACAAGCCTTTCCACGACACTTGGTGGCAGACAGAAACTGGGAGCATTCTTATCACGAACTTCCCAGAGATGGATATCAAGCCGGGTTCCATGGGCAAGCCGCAGCCTGGCATCGAGGCCGCAATCATCGACGAGAACGGCAAGGTCCTGGCTCAAGGCGAGGAGGGCAACCTCGCAATCAGGCCGGGCTGGCCCGCGATGATGAGGCAGATATGGAAGAACCCTGCAAAGTACAACGAGTACTTCAGGAACGGTTGGTACTACACTGGTGACACCGCACAGATCGACAAGGATGGATATTTCTGGTATGTCGGCAGAGCGGACGATGTCATCAAGACTGCCGGTGAGAGAGTTGGGCCGTTCGAGGTTGAGAGTGCGCTGATAGAGCACCCTGCAGTCGCAGAGGCTGGAGTCATCGGCAAGCCGGACCAGCTCAGAGGCAACATCATCAAGGCGTTCATCGTGCTAACTCCTGGATACACCGAATCTGACAAGCTCAAGGAGGATATCCAGAAGTTCGTTAAGAGCAAATTGGCGGGGCACGCGTACCCGAGAGAAATCGAAGTCGTGAAGAACCTGCCAAAGACGAGGAGCGGGAAGATCATGAGAAGGCTTCTGAGGGCGAAGGAGCTGGGTCTTCCGACTGGCGACACCTCAACCCTTGATGAATGAGGGCCTCGGAAAAACCAATAGTTATTTTACGGGGGGTGGCATCACCCCCCTAAACGAATTCCATTCGACCCTCGTCAGGAACGGTGAATGATGTGAGTACAAACTCAGATCCGAAATCAAGGCTGACTGAGGGAAACTTGCGGTTTAGCAAGTCGATTGACCATACCCATATGACTCAGCTCGCGACTAGGCAAGTCCCGTTCGTCGCGATTCTTTCGTGTTCTGATTCGCGGTCCGATCCCGTGAAGATATTCAATCTTTCGCTGGGGGACGCGTTCATCGTCAGAGTAGCGGGCAACACTGCATCGGATCCAAGCGTAGTCGGCAGCCTCGAGTACGCGGTGAAGCATCTCAATGTGAGAGCGCTGCTGGTGCTGGGACATTCGGACTGCGGGGCGGCGAAGCTGGCGATTGAGGGATCCGAGGGAACTGAGGCAGGCAATTTGCACAGCGTCGTCTGGTCGATGCACAATGCGATGGTGAAGTTGCCCAACGGGAAGGAACGCGATCCGGCAGCCGTAGCTGAAATGAACGTGAGACTGCAGCTAAGGCTGTTGTACGACGGCAGTTCCATTATCAGGGATGCAGTCACCCACGAACGGCTGACATTGTTCGGTGCGATGTTCGACATCGAGACCGGACAAGTGAAGTTCATCTGATGAGGTACCTGAAACAAGTGTTAGAGGGGGACATACGAGATGACAGAGAAAGTCGATGCTAAGTTGCCGAACAGATGGATTCGAGTAATCGGAGCGGTTCTGATGCAGCTCGCTTTGGGTTGCATATACGCCTGGTCAATATTCAACAAGCCATTGGCCCACTACCTCGACCTTGCGCCCAAGTCTCCGGAAGTGCTTGCGATATTCGCGGTGAGCCTGGCGGGCTTCGGCCTGTTCGTGAGCGTTGGCGGAATGCTTCAGGACCGGAGGGGCCCGTTGCAGATTGGAATCCTTGCAGGCATAATCTACGCTGCGGGATACTTCCTGTCTTCAATGTTCTATGAGAATCTCGGACTGATGTATGTCAGCTACGCATTATTGGGCGCGGGCGTGGGTATCGGTTATAGCTGCCCGTTGTCCTGCTGCGTCAAGTGGTTCCCGGACAAGAGAGGCCTCATATCCGGCATCGCTGTCGCGGGCTTCGGCGCCGGAACATTCATTTTCGCCCAAGTGGGAACAGCGTTTGTAGGTCCTTCACCGTATGATGGCCTTGGAAGCGCGTATCTCTATTTGGGTTTGATATTCCTCGCGATGGTCATCGCGGGGTCATTCCTGCTATGCGATCCACCTGCCAACTACTGTCCTGCAGGATGGACGCCGCCTCAGCAAGGGGCAGGCAGCACAGCCAAGAAGCAGTTCAAGACTCGCGAGATGATCCGCTCGAAGGCTTACTGGATGATCTGGGTGATGTTCATACTGTCTGCAACATGCGGACTCATGATGATTGGCAACGTGTCAAATGTCGCCCAGAACATGGAGGACATCTACGCAGCAGCGAACCCGGGATTCAATACCGCACTCGACGACGTTATGGTCACAACCGCGGCCAATGTCGCCCTGATGACGGGGATTCTAGCATTGTTCAATGGGACTGGGAGGGTCGTCTGGGGCTTCATATCTGACAAGCTCGGAAGGACCAAAGCGATGAAGCTCATGTTCATTACCCAGGCGATAATCCTCTTCGCAGCTGCCGCGTTTGTCATGAGCAAACCTACGGACGAAACGATACAGTTCGTTGGGGTCACAGCATTAGTCTCCCTGGAAGGGTTCTGCTTTGGCGGTAACTTCGCCATGTTCCCGCCGATCACGGCGGAGTACTTCGGAACGAAGTACTACGGGTCGAATTATGGTGTCGTTTTCATGGCCTACGCTGTGGGCGGTGTGATAGGCGCCATGATGCCCGCGTACGTCAAGGGCGGTTTCGAGTGGGTGTTCATCGGAACGGCAGTCGGGTCTTTGGCCGCGTTCATGATCGCGCTCATGACCAAGCCCCCGGTCGTGGATGAGCAGCGTTCGGAGAAACCTTCCGCAGCGTGATCCTGCCCTGGGAAGGGACTAGATCGCTCAAACCCTTTCCATTCCAATCCTTTTGTGCATCTGGCCATGAAAGGGAAAGCTTTTATCGGGTTCAGACATAACCCGTTGGCTAGGAATCTAACATGCTGAAAGAGTGCAGAGACCACGGTTACTTCAGAGCGGAATCCTGTCCCGTGTGTGGGGATGAGGGCAGATTCCTGATGAACACCGAGGAACTTGACAGGCTCAGCCGTACGATGGCTGGCGTGCTCAGGCATTTTCCTGAGCGGTTTGACCTGAAGATGGACAGCCACGGTTTCGTGAGCCTGAAGGATTTTGTGAACGCTCTGCAGAGGAAGCAGAGGAGATACCACTGGGTGAGGCCGCATCACATCGTCGCGATTATCGAGACTGACAACAAGGGCAGGTACGAGTACCGGGACGGGATGATAAGGGCGACATACGCACACTCGTTCGAGGTCGATCTTGATCTGCCCGCCGGAGGCACTCCAGACAAGTTGTACTACCCGACGACCGCGGAGGAGGTCGACATCGTCCTAGAAGTAGGATTGAAGCCTTCGGATAGGAAGATGGTCCACCTAAGCAAGGGGATAGGGGATGCTGTGAACGCCGGCAGAGTCAGAACTGAGAATCCAATCATTCTGGAAGTTGACGCAAAGGAAGCCTCCGCAGATGGCCTGATAATCCAGAAAGCTGGCAGGACTGTTTATCTCACGACAGACGTCCCGCCTAAGTACCTCACGAGGCTAGAGGTCGATCTGACCGAGTTCCCGCTCGAGAAGCCCAAGACGGACAAGCCTGAGGAGAAGGAGCAGAAGCCCGAGGAGGAACCGACCGCGAACGTACAGGAGCTTCCGCCCGACGAGTAATCCTTCGTCGTACATTCGCGTGCCAGGCACTAAACGATTAATATCGTCCAAGCCGCCTTATGCTACTGTCATGGACGACAACTGTGAACCGCGTGACAAGCCTGACCCTGAAGAAGGGTTCCCGCTTCATGCTCTCAACTTCCATTGGGACGAGTTTGAACCCCACCTCGAGTGCCACGACGAAGGAGATGACCAGGTCTCGGAGTTCGATCTGGACGATGTGAGTTTCTCGGTCAGCAGAAAGAAGGTGTGCGTAGGTTACTTCGATTCTGAGGAGAAATACATCAGATGTCCGACCTCCGCTCCTGTGACGAAGTTCCAGCAGTGCGAGGCATGCTCAGGGGAGTCGTTCCTGCCGTACCAGGAGTGCGTGTTCGAGCCCAGGTGTGACGGAGAGATATGCGACATCGCGTTCTGCAAGAGGGAGCACGTTCTCTACATCGCCTTCTACGACACTAGGATGAAGGTCGGAATGAGCTCGACCAGGCGCGTGGACCAGAGGCTCATCGAGCAAGGCGCGGACGCGTTCTCCATAATAGGAACATACCCCACGCGCAGGCGCGCGAGGGAGGCGGAGAAGACGATATCCTCTCGGTTGAGAATACCGCAGTTCCACAGACAGGAGGCGATTCTTCGCAACTTCTCGAAACCCCTCGACCACGAGGGCATCCAGGGGAGGCACGAGGCTCTCATCATGACTCTCGGGGAAGCGTTCAATCTCAAGCCAGAACCGCTCAAATGGCTGGAGAAGTACCCGATAGAACTCCCTCTCAAACAGACGCCAGTTCTCCTGAACCCCTGGGGTCCGCACAAGGGTGACCTTGTAGGCATCAAGGGAAAGTGGATGATCTACGACGCTGGGGGGCTCAAAGCGCTGAGTTTGTCCGATGTTCCGTCGAGATTCCTCGCGCGCACTGTGGCCTGAGCTAGTGTCTTCCACGCAAAACACAGAAATATGTTCCTCGCGTTGAAGTTGTCTTGTGGTTGATATGAAGGTCAAATGGTTGGGGCACTCGGCGTTCTTAATCGAGGGCAAGGACAAGATACTAGTCGATCCGTATCTCACGGGCAACCCGAAAGCAGCTATGGCCCCGGATCAGATCGATTGCGACGTGATTTGTGTCACTCACGGTCATGGAGATCATCTAGGAGACGCGGCAGCGATAGCCCGAAGGACTGGCGCTGTCGTCGCGTCCATCCTCGAACTCTCAATGTGGATGGAGAAATGTGGAGTGAAAAGCGTCGGTTTCAATCTAGGGGGCAGCGCCAGGATAAAGAACACGACTATCACGATGGTCCCAGCATTTCACTCATCAAGCATCGGAGCTCCCGGACTGGAGTTCTCAGCTGCGATGGCAGTTGGAATGGTAATTGACTCTGGCAAAGTCGTGTATCACGCCGGAGACACGTGCGTATTCAGTGACATGAAATTGATCGCTGAACTCTACAAGCCTGATGTTGCCCTCTTGCCCATAGGCGGGTTCTTCACGATGGATCCCAAGCAAGCCGCGGTGGCCGCCTCGCTCTTGAACGCGAAGTATGTCGTTCCAATGCACTATGGGACTTGGCATCCGATCGATCAGGATCCCAAGGAATTCGAGAGACTCGCAAAGAAGTCGTCCAAATCCAAGATAGTCATCCTGAAGCCAGGCGAATCCCTGGAAGTCTGATCCGAAATGCCCACCAAGCTCACCCCCAAAGATATCAGAGAGAGGCACGGACCTCTATTCTCAAAGCGCCTGATCACTCTTGTCGACGAGAAGACGTCCAAGGCGAAGGTCATTGAGGAGTGCACCGCCCAGGGGCCGGTCGAGTGGGACGCGGTCAACAGGCTAAGAGCTCGCGGAGTTGTCGAGCACGTCGAAGTCCTGGGGACCACTCTCATAATGAGCACATCGATCGGAGAGGGGGAGGTTCGGTTTGGTCCCGCCTCTGCCGATACAGGAGGTCAGGCTCTCAAGTCGCTCGTAGTCAAGAATGGTAAGGTGGAAACCACTTGGATAGGCCTTGCCGGAGCCAGCGTCGGAGTAGGCGCGTGCCTGCCTCAGGCAGAGGGTGTGGAATCCGTGGAGTTCATCGGTGATGAACAGGTCGGAGGGAGCAGAAGGGTTGAGGTCAGACTCACCACTCCGTTGCACAGAAGACTGATACTCGGGATTGACGACACGGACACCAAGGAAAAGGGAGCCACTTGGGTTCTGGGACTCAACCTCGCCAAAGAGATGCCGGCCGGGATATTCCTTTCGCACAAGATCGTCCAGCTGAATCCTCACGCTCCTCAGAAAACCACCAACTGCGCATCCACCGGCCTGTCATTCGCGGTTCGCCCTGAGGACATCGAGCGCGCAGTGGCATGGTCAAAGGAATACGTTTCAAAAGGCACATACTCAGACCAGACATCCGTTGCCGTTTTCGAAGGACTGAGTATCCCAAAGAGGTTGGCGAGGTACGGAACTGATGCCAAGGAGTCCATTCTATCCATAGGCGACGCCGAGCATGTCGCGAAGGAGTGCGGAGTTGAGATGCACGAGATCACGGGAAGGCGAGGAATGATCGGTGCCCTGGCAGCGATAGGGTGCTTCGACCTTGGGCTTTATAGTGCTGGCCTGCCCGAGGACTTCCGGCACGTATAGGGTTTAATATGTCGACCTGACATTGGGTTGCCCTGAGCGGTCACCATATGACGAGCGATCTCTCCCGGGCCATCTCATCAACCGCATACGGGACATACGAGAAGCGCCTCATCAAAGAGGTCATGTCCAAACCTGTGCCGCAACATGTGGCGATCATCATGGACGGCAACAGACGATACGCCCAAGACTACGGTCTCTTGGTCGTCGAGGGGCACGACAAAGGAAGACAGAAGCTCGAGGAGGTCATGGAATGGTGTATGGAGATCGGAGTCAAGGTTCTGACAGTGTATGCGTTCTCGACAGAGAATGTGGGCAGGGACGAGAAGGAGATCTCCGACCTGATGCGAATGTTCATCATCAACTTCAAGAAACTCGGTGATGACGAGAGAGTCCACAAGAACAAGATCCACGTCAGGGTCCTCGGACAAAGAGAATCCCTTCCTGCGGACCTGAGAGAGTCTATCAGATACGCGGAAGAGAGGACGAAGGACTACGGCAACTACTTCTTCAACATAGCGGTCGGCTACGGAGGGAGGGAAGAGATAGTCCACGCAATCAAGAAGCTCGCGGCCGACGTGAAATCGGGCAAGCTTCCTCTGGAGAAGATAGACGAGAAGACATTCTCCGGGTACCTGTACACCAAAGACCTCCCTGACCCTGACCTGATACTCAGGACTTCCGGGGAGGAGCGGATCTCCAACTTCCTTCTCTGGCAGTTGGCCTACTCGGAACTGTACTTCACAGATGTCTACTGGCCAGGGTTCAGGAAGATAGATTTCCTGAGGGCGGTTCGCGCGTACCAGATGCGGAAACGCCGGTTCGGGACATGATTGATTCTCGGCGTTCGAAGGAACATCAATCGTCACAATATTCCTATCCCGATACGAAAGATACCTCGACGAACATGATTCTTAACGGAATCCGTTAGCTTGAAGTAGGGCATGCCCTTTCGGAGGTCAAGGCGAAGGAATGACTGACTCACCTCAGAGCGAAAACCCTTGCGAGATATACGAGAGATGGAAAGGCCTCGACCTCAAGATGCTCCCGATTGACAGGACCGATATCAGGATACTCTGCGAGCTGAGGGAGAACGCACGCATGAGCAACTCTGAGATTGCTAAGAAGCTCAGCGTGACTGAGGCAACGGTCAGGCGGAGGATCAAGAACCTCATCGAGAAGGGCATCATCCTCCGGTTCTCAATTCATATCGATTACAGGCTCATCGAGAACACGGTCAAGGCCTACATACACGTCAAGACTGTCACGGACAAGCTTGACAAGGTCGTGCAGCACCTGACGAACCACAACCGTGTGGTCGCGGTCTACCGCGTAACTGGCGAATACGATCTTCTAGTCGTCGCGCTCTTCGTTGGGATGACGGAGCTCCAGGAGTTCATCGACACCTTCCTCAAGATGGACGGGATCAAGGAGACCGACACCCAGATCGTCATGAGCGCGCACAAAGGAGTTCCGTGGACCGGTATCTGAACGTCCAGCGCTCTTATTCCGCGGAACCATCAACTTGATGATTGATGAGCTTCTTCTGGTCTGCAATGAACATCGAGACCAAACGCCTTGTCCTTCGTAACGTCGAGCCTGAGGACGCTCAATTCCTGGCTGATTTGGTGAATAATCCGGAAGTGAGGAACCTCCTAGGGGCCTACAGTCTCGTCTTCCCCGTGTCCGTCGAAGTCGAGTCTCGCTGGATAGCGGAGGCCAGCAAGAAGGAGAACGAAGCTCACCTCATCCTTGCCAAGAAGAAGGGACTGGTGCCCATGGGCATCCTTTCCATCAAAGAGGTGAGCCTCAGGAACGGCTCCGCGCATCTGAGCATCATAATCCAGGAGAAGGATTGGGACAAGGGGTACGGTACAGAAGCCATCTCTGGTCTTCTCGAATTCATGTTCATGCGCCTCAACGGCCACAGAATATGGCTCAGAGTGGATGTGCGGAACGCTCGCGCAATCCGATGCTACGAGAAGTGCGGCTTCAAGGTCGAGGGAACGCTCAGAGAGGATCACTTCGCTGCGGGGAAATGGCAGGACTCATACATCATGTCCATTCTCAGGAGCGAATACGGGGGGAAGTCCTGATGATCCGAGGCGAGAAGGTGGACCTCGTAGCGGTGAGCACGCAGTACCTTGACTACTACCTTCGTTGGCTCAACGACCCCATCGTCGTTGACATGCTCGGAGATGCGAAATTCCCGTACTCGCGTCAGCAGGAAAGTGACTGGGTCGAGGCGCAGATCGCAGCGAAGGAGGACCATAGGACATTCACCGTGCTGACGAAGAAGGGCGAGCCGATCGGAAATGTCAGTTTCAACACCATCAACTACCAGAGCAGACGCGCCGTCGTCGGAATTGTCATGGGCGAGAAGCGTCTCTGGGACAAGGGTTATGGGACCGATGCCATGCGGACGCTTGTCAAGTTCGGGTTCGAGGAACTTGGACTGGACAAGATCGAACTGGGAGTACACTCTAAGAACAAGAGAGCTATCGTGTGCTACGAGAAGTGCGGGTTCAAGCTGGAAGGTGTCGAGAGGAACGGCGACTACTACAACGGTCGATACGTCGACGGCTTGAGGATGGGAATTCTCAAAGAGGAATGGCTCAGACAGTCGAACAAAGGCAAGTCCCGTGTCAAGTGCCGCTGACCTAGGCTGCCTGAAGCGCGATTTGGACAACATCCATCGTCTTGATGTTCAAGCCTGCCTTCTTCGCGCCAGCATTCAGATTGACCTGGCAGAACGGACAAGAAGTTGCAATGACCTCAGCGCCTGCGGCAACGAATTGCTTCACTCGCTCTGCAGCTATGTCCTCGGCCATGTCGTTGAATGCTGACTTGAACCCTCCGCCTGCTCCGCAGCACACTGAGTCTTCTCTCTCAGCCTTTGTCTCGATGAGAGTGAGTCCGGGGATTGCCTTGAGCACGTTCCTCGGAGCGTCGTAGACCTTCGCGTGTCTGCCGAGGTGGCACGGGTCGTGGTAGGCCACTTTCTTCTTGAAATCCTTGGTGAACTTAAGCTTGCCTTCTTCTATCAGCTTCTCGAGGTACTCAGAGATGTGGAACAGCTTGTATGATGGCTTGCCAGTCATTCCAGGGTAGTCGGTCTTCATCGTGTTGTAACACCCGGCGCAGGCAGTGACCATCGCCTTCCATCCCCGTTTCTCCATCTCTCTAGTGTTGTGAGGCGCGAGCTCGTCCCTGACTGGGCCTTTCTGTCCGGTTCTTAAAAGAGGCGAACCACAGCACCATTCATCTTCTCCGAGTATGTTGAATTGGACACCCGCTTTGTCAAGCAACTTCGCCGTTGCCGCAGCAAGCGGCTGCATCCTGTAGGCTTCCGTGCAGCCTGTGAAGAACACAACCTCGGGATTCGGCGAGAGCTTGATCTCTGGCGGCAGCCAGGCGGCTCTCTTCTCCTTGGGCTCGTCGTACGGGTTCCTCTTCGCAGCCACTCTCTCATTGATCTTCTTGTGAGCCTCTGGCGGACCGTAGCCTTCCGATATCAGCCATTCCTTGACCTCTTCCCACAGGTGGGGGAACGCTATCTCAACGTGGCATTGATGTTCGCAGGCTGCGCACGAAGTGCATTGGAATACCCTCTCCACGAACTCGGGCGTGATCTTCGTGTTCCTTCCGAGGAGCCTGTCCATGGGCGACTTAGCGGCCATTTGCTTGAGATAGAAGACCTTGCCTCTTGGAGATGATGATTCCCATCCTATGGTAGCGTGGACTGGGCAGATGTCTTTGCAGTATCCGCACTGTAGGCACGAATAGAGGTCCTTCTCAATGTCGTTAATCTTCCTCATCGGATTCACCGGAACATGTGTAGTGTTTCATGTCCAGCCCTCTCAGTTCGAGTTAGTTCTGAGGGCTGTCAGTATCTCTTGGTCAAGTGATATCTTCAATGTTGATAAACCTAGCGCAGAACGTCATCGCGAGAGTAGACTGGCTTGTTCATAGGGAGTCGGCAATCATCTCTTCTTCGATGCCCGCCTTTTACATTCGAGACGGATTTCAACATCTTTGCCGGGGTCGTTACCTCTCAGGCTGTTCAGGAGCCCGCGCACAGTCTCCTCGACGACCGCTGACGCGAATCTCCCCATGGGGAGTCTCTTGTTGCCAACAAGCACCTCAACCCGCCTATCTGCCAGCTCCCTGCAGGAATCGACCTTCTTCTTCCCCGCGGCCACGGCCTTGGCAAGGCCTCTGCAGTCCGATCCGCACTTGCCGCAGTTCAGTTCGGGGAGCTTCGCTAGTACCCGCTCCACCGCAATCTCATTCTCGACCCAACGAACCAGTCGAGGGAGTGTCGGGTTGACGAGGACCGTTCCCTTTCTAGGCTTGACCTTGCCAACGGCAACCTTTGGGAAATCGCCATCTTTGAACCCCTCGATGATCAGAATGTCCGGCGCGAAGAATTCCTGCACAAGTCTCGCGATTTCCAGAGTCTGCATCTTCGAGTGCCTGATGATGGAGGTCTCGATTTCCGATGAGAACACCACCGGATCGCTTCCAGCCCTCCAATGCCTCCAGGTGTCCTTGCCTTCGGAATCCATGCTCTTCTTGTGCGGCGTATGCTTGACGGACGACACCCTGTAGCCTTTGTCGACCAGCTTCTTGACCAAATTCTCCACAAGGAGGGTCTTGCCCGCGTCCTGAAAACCGTAGATTCCGAGTATCATCGTAGCCCTTGCCGACCTCGTACTGACGATGAAGGATAAATAACAGATTGAGGGCCGTCACTTTCGTCTGAGGAGCGCACTGACCATCCTAGGGACGCTCGCATAGATCGAATCCTCGGACCAGTCGAGCTCCCCTTTCTCGCACACAGTGGATTCGCTAAGCTCCGCGGCCATCTCCCTGAGCGAATCCATTTCGCTCTCGGCTGCGGGTCCCCTTGAGATGACTAGGTCTATTCTCGCCGAGAGCTCCTTGGCGGCCTCGATCCTCGAGGCCGTTCTCGATGCTACATCTTCGGATATCAAACCCTTGCGCCTCTTGATATCGTTCATTCCCAGTCCAGCGGCATAGGTCGACTCAACGATTGCCGACCTCGTCATCCATTTCGTCTCATAGTTCAGGACGTATTTCCAGCTGGGCATTGTGGCAAGCCTGATGTGGTCTTCCAGACTCGAAGCGAACAGCCTGAATCCATGTGTCTCGGGGTCGTTGAACGCGTTACCGCCAGGGTCAAGGAACGGAGCAAGAGGGCTGATGAATGGGAATAGTCGCTTCCCCTTGAACTTGTCATACAAGCTCTCGGCATACTTGACCGTGTCTCTGACAGACTCCTTTGTCTGTGTCGGCAGACCTATCATGTAGAACATGTCGAACCGGCCGCAACCCGCATCCAGGAAAGCCTGTGCGGACTTCTCGAGGCCAGCGTTGGTGTAGGGTTTGCCCTGCGCGGATCTCACATGCTCGTCGTGCGTCTCCGGGGACATCTGGACGGAAAACCGCTCAAGGCTGGCTGAGACCTCCTTCGCGAACTGTGGCTCCGCAGGAGTGAACAGTTCGAGCACTACTTCGTTCTTGATCCTGTGCTGCTTGAGCTGGGAAAGGAACCTAGATGCATAGTCCTTTCCGGCCTGTCTTATGTCTCCAACCAAGAATGTTGCACCCTTCACATACTCTTCCGCTCGCGCCACATCGTCTGCAAGCTTCTCGGGTGATCTGTAGGCCGGCTTCTTCCTTCCGAAATTCCTCGAAAAGGAATCGCACGACCCCGCACAATTGACGCAGTTGTGAGTGCACCCTCTAACTGAGACCGCGATGGACATCGGGTTCGTCTTCCAGCTCTTGTAGGGCAGGTGGCCTTCGAGATCCCTGTACCTCAGTACTTTTCGGACCAGGAGACCATAGTCTATGTCGATTTCGTCCAGATTGGCCGGGACATGGGTCAACGGATTCATCCGGACCTTATCCCCGTCTCTCCAGCTCAGGT
>Ga0316622_100001346_pt1 | contig 15898 bp, 13 predicted proteins | sample OWC_Aug_OW2_C1_D_FD_207646 | JGI IMG/M metagenome (GOLD analysis project Ga0316622, IMG submission 207646) | Wetland soil microbial communities from Old Woman Creek delta, Ohio, United States - OWC_Aug_OW2_C1_D5_C | ecosystem: Environmental > Terrestrial > Soil > Wetlands | place: USA: Ohio... | reverse complement strand
ACGAGGGCGGAAAGGGTCTGAATGCTCACCGGCGTGTCGTTCACAAAGGCTCTGCCCTTACCCTGGGCTGACAGGGTTCTCCTCACGATGATTCCGTCGCCGCCTTCGATAGCGAGTTCTTCGAGGATCTGGTGCCCGGCAGCATCGAAGAAAGCCTCGACGTGAGCCTCCTTTTGGCCGGTCTTGATCATGTCCGCCGATGCCCTTTCCCCTAACAAAAGGCCCAGGGCGTCGACGATTATCGACTTTCCCGCGCCGGTCTCGCCCGTAAGGATCGTGAGGCCCTCCCGGAGTTCGAGTGCCAGGGAATCGATGATCGTGAAATTCCTAACCCTGAGTTCCCTCAGCATCGGCAGCGAAGGTTATCGGCTGGTTCGTGAGGCGGAGGCAAAGGGAGTCACGGCGTCCGGACAGGAAATCCTCCATGTTCCCGCCACTCAAAGTACCCCTGTGAAGTCATGCTCGTTGACCGGGCCCAGGACGGCCATGCTCATTCCCGCGTCATTGATGAGACGCCGTGCGAGATTCCTGACGTCATGCATCGTCACCGCTTCGACCTCCCGCAGAATCTCATCCTGGGTAAAGTACCGTCGGTAGTATATCTCCTGGCGTGCGATGCTCTGCATCCTGTTGCTCGTGGACTCGAGACCGAGTATCATGTTGCCCTTGAGCTGGTCCTTTGCACGTCTCAACTCTGCCTCGGTGATCGTCGTGTGGAGGCCCCTGATCTCAGACATGATGAGTTCCAGTACCGGCATGGTTCTCTTCTTGCCGGTGCCCGCGTAGACTCCCCACACCCCCGTATCCTGGTACGACGAGACGAAAGAGTATATGGAGTAGGCATAGCCTTTCTTCTCCCTGATCTCCTGGAAGAGCCTCGAGCTGACACTCGACCCGAGAATGGTATTGAGCACGGCCAGCGCGTACCGGTCGTCGCTTGAATAGGGGACGCCTTCCACTCCGAGACACATGTGCACTTCCGAGAGGTCCTTGGGGAAGGCCTTGACGTTCCCTCCGAAGGTCGGCTGCGGGAGGGTCTTCGGTTCCGAACCCCTCCTCAGGCCGCCGAGGTGGTGGGTCAGGATCCCGACCGTCGTATCGACGTCAAAATTCCCGGCGCAGGCGATGACCGTGTCGGTGGTCCCGTAATAGGCCCGTACATGGCTGACAAGATCTTCACGGCTGATCGTGCGGATCGTCTCGCGCCTCCCGAGGACTGCCTGTCCAAGACCGCTCTCCCCCCAGATGGTCTTGCAGAAGAGGTCGTGGATGTAGTCATCGGGGGTGTCCTCGACGAGCTTGATCTCCTCCTTGATGACGCCCTTCTCCTTCTCAACCTCCTCATCAGGGAATGTCGAGTGGAGAAAGATATCGGCAAGCAGTTCGATCCCCCGTTCAATGTAGTCATCGAGGACTTTGACGTAGAAGGCGGTGTTCTCGCGGGAGGTGAAGGCGTTGAGGTCGCCGCCGAGGGAGTCTATCCGGATGGCGATGTCGGTAGCCGTGCGCTTCCTCGTTCCTTTGAAGAACATGTGCTCCAGGAAGTGCGAGATGCCGTTTTTCTGGGGAGCCTCGTGGCGGGAGCCGACCTTGATCCAGATCCCGACAATGACGGAACGGAAATTCCTGAGCTGTTCCATCACCACGGGGATTCCGTTGTCAAGAGTGCGTTTCACATACATGGTCGCAACACCGAGCGGGAGCGCAAGAGGAACGGCATGGTGAGACCGGAAAAGGAAACGCGTCTAATCCTGTGGCTACTTCTTCTCCCTCTCCCTCATCGCCTCTTTTCTGCTGAGCCTGATACGTCCCTGGTTGTCCACTTCAATGACCTTGACGAGCACCTCGTCGCCGACGTTCAGCTCGTCGGTCACCTTGGCAATCCTCTTTTCCGAAATCTGCGATATGTGCAGCAGGCCGTCTGTGCCGGGGAGTATCTCCACGAAGGCGCCAAAGTCGGCAACCCTCTTGACCTTGCCGCTGTAAATCCTGCCCACCTCCGCTTCTGCCACGATGCCCTGGATGATCTCCATGGCTCTGCGGGCCGATTCTTCGTCCGGCGAGGCTATGTTGACAGTGCCGTCGTCTTCTATGTTTATCTTGACGCCGGTCTGTTCGATGATGCCGCGAATCACCTTTCCGCCGGTCCCGATGACGTCGCGGATCTTTTCCTGCCTGACGTGCATCGTGTAGATCCTCGGCGCATGGGGAGAGAGGGTTTCCCTCGGCACTGCCAGGGCGTCGGCCATCCTATCAAGTATGTGGAGACGGCCTACCCGTGCCTGTTCAAGGGCATCCTTCATGATCTCACCGCTGACTCCACCGATCTTGACATCCATCTGGAAGGCCGTGATGCCCTTCCTCGTCCCGGCCACCTTGAAATCCATGTCACCGAGGTGGTCCTCGAGGCCGAGGATGTCGGTCAGGACGGCCACCTGGTCACCCTCCTTGATGAGCCCCATGGCGATCCCCGCGACCGGCGCCGTTATGGGAACGCCCCCGTCCATCATCGAAAGGGTGGCGCCGCAGACGGTTGCCATGGAGGAGGAACCGTTTGACTCGAGAATGTCCGACACAACCCGCACCGTATACGGGAAGACCTCCTGGGAAGGCAGGACGTAGCCAAGGGCCCTCTCAGCCAGCGCACCGTGACCGATCTCGCGCCGGCCCGGGGAACGGAGCGGCTTGACCTCGCCGACGCTGAAGGGAGGGAAATTGTAGTGAAGCATGAATTTCTTGTACGTCTCCCCCTCGAGGGTCTCGATCTTCTGCTCGTCTTCGGCCGTGCCGAGCGTGGTGACCACGAGAGCCTGCGTTTCACCTCTGATGAAGAGGGCCGAGCCGTGAGTCCGGGGGAGGATGCCCACATGGCATGAGATCGGCCGGATCTCGTCAGTCTTTCTGCCGTCGGCGCGGGTGCCCTCGTTCAGGATCTTACTCCTTACGATCTCCTTCTCGTAACTCTCGAAGATGCTCGCGATAAGTCTCGTAAGCGCTTTTTCGGGAGATCCGAAATACTTTTCGGCGTTCTCAGGCGTATTGAACTGCGCAACAGCGTCTGCCAGCAACACGTTGACCGCCGCCTGTCTTCTGAGTTTGTCGGGGATTCTAATCGCTTCATTGACACCGCTGCCGACATAATCCCTGATTAAGGCCTTGAACTCGGGGCTCTCGACCACAGGTTCCACGGTTCTCTTCTCTTTGCCCGCCACTGCCCTCAGCTCGTTTTGGGCCGCTACGATCCTCTTGATCTCCTGGTGGGCCTGCGCGATGGCCTCAAGCAGGACTGACTCCTCGACCTCGGCGCCACCCCCTTCGACCATGATCACCGCATCGGCCGTGCCTGCCACGACAAGGTTGAGATCGAGGCTCTCTGACTCCGCGAGATCGGGATTTACGATGATCCCGCCCTCTCTCCTGCCGACCCGCACCGCACCGACAGGGCCGTTGAAGGGGATGTCGGATATGTGGATCGCCGTGGAGATACCGATGATGCCGAGTATGTCGGCGATATTCTCGTCACCGTAAGAAAGGACCGACACGATGCCCTGTGTCTCGCAGTAGAAGCCCTTGGGGAAAAGAGGACGAATGGGCCGGTCGATGAGGCGGGAGGTCAGCACCTCCTTTTCCGTGGGCTTGCCCTCTCTCTTGAAATAGCCGCCGGGTATCTTGCCTGCGGCGTAGGTCTTCTCCTGGTAGTCCATGGTGAGGGGGAAGAAATCGAGGCCTTCTTTGGCTCTCTTGTCCGCCACGGCAGTGGCGAGCACGATGGTCTCGCCGCATCTCACCACCACGGCGCCATCGGACTGGCGGGCCCACTGCCCTGTGTCGAGCGTGAGCGGCTTTCCTTTTATCTCAAGCGTAACGTTCGCCATCGGGAATTCTTTCCATCTCCTTAGTGTGCGTCGTTAGAATGTGAACACTGTCCAGGTGCTACTTCCTGATCCCGAGGCGCTCAATGACTTTATCGTAGCGACTCTTGTCGGATGTCTTCAGGTAGGTAAGCAACTTCTTCCGTTGGGCCACAAGTTTCAGCAAACCCCTTCGGGAGTGATGATCCTTCTTGTGGGTCTTGAAGTGATCCGTGAGCGAGGTTATCCGCTCGGTGAGCAGAGCGATCTGAACCTCGGGCGAACCGGTATCGGATGTGTGGACCTTGAAGGACTCAATGATCTCCTTCTTACGTGCCGGATCGAGGGCCATACTGTATCACCACCTTTCGCTACAGAGTTTCCGCCACCCCATGGCGTCCCGGTTCGCTATCCTGAATAGCCCGATGACTCAATGGGTTTGCACAGTGGTGTAGGTTACCACAGGACCTCTCCCTCTGTAAACCCTGACGCGGCGTAAACTAACGAGAACGGGGAGGGCAGTAGCGCTGAAGAGAACCGTCTCCTGCTCTCCGCCGCCTGTCGACCGTCTTTATCCCTCATTTCTCCTCTCTTGGAAGGGCAGCATGAGAGGGTGCCGGTGACTGCCGACTAACTATCACTCCACAGGCGTCACGACGGCCATGACAACCAGGCGCTCGCCCTTCGAGGCCCTGAAACCGTGGGGTACCATGGGATCGCAGAGTATAGCCGTCTTCTCGTCGGCCTCGATTTCCTGGTCACCGACTGTGAACACGCCTTTCCCCTCGACGCAGTACATCATGAGCCTGAGTGGAGCCTTGTGGGGCTGAAGCTCCTGGCCCGGCTCCAGGCACATGAGGGCAACCCGCATCTCGGGTGTTTCGCCGATCATCTCGCGGGAGATCCTGTCGGGATGGAAGGTGATGAGCTTCTTGAGATCGAGAACAGTGGTCATTGACGCCTCCTCCTGAAAACACGTTCTATGGTAATTGTAATCCGGCCCGGGGTTTCGGTACATGTCTTAAGTCAAGAAATCGCGAGCTTCACCGGCCTTTCTCCTTGAATCCCGCCCGGGCCATGGGGTATGATGAAATCCGACAGAACCCTGTCTTTGAGACCTGCACCATGAGCAGAGAGGAGAACCCTTGACATCCCAGGTGAGAGTGAGATTTGCCCCCAGTCCGACGGGCTTCCTGCACATCGGCGGCGCCCGGACAGCCCTCTTCAACTGGCTCTTTGCGCGTCATCACAAGGGGGTCTTCATCCTCAGGATCGAGGACACCGACCGGAGCAGGTCCACCGATGAGTACATAGAAGCCATTGTCGAGGGCATGAAGTGGCTCGGCCTCGACTGGGACGAGGGTCCCCACCGCCAGACCGACCGGTTCGAGGTCTACCGGAGTTACGCAGACAGGCTCCTCAGCGAGGGGAAGGCCTACCGCTGCTACTGCACGCCTGAGGAACTCGAGCAACGCCGGCAGGAGGCCCTCGCGCTGGGCAGGCCGCCGAAGTACGACGGCAGGTGCAGGCGGCGCGCCGAACCCCTGCCCGAGACTCCTGGAGCCATCAGGTTCATGATGCCCCAGGAGGGCCACAGCGTGGTCAACGACCTCATCAAAGGGCCCATCGTCTTCGAGAACAACCAGCTCGAAGATCTGGTCATCGTGCGGTCCGACGGTACCCCCACCTACAACTTCTGTGTCGTCGTCGACGACATCGACATGAGGATCAGCCACGTCATCCGCGGCGACGACCATGTGAACAACACGCCGAAGCAGATGCATATTTACCAGGCCTTCGGCTGGGAGGCCCCCGCCTTTGCGCACCTGCCGATGATCCTCGGCGCGGACAAGACCAGGCTGAGCAAACGCCACGGCGCCACGAGCGTCATCGCCTACCGCGACATGGGCTATCTCCCCGACGCCCTGATCAACTACCTGGTCAGGCTCGGCTGGGCCCACGGCGACCAGGAGGTCTTCAGTAAGGAGGAACTGATCTCGTTCTTCTCGCTGGAGAGCGTCGGGAAGGCCGCAGCGGTCTTCAACCCGGAAAAGCTGCTGTGGCTGAACGGGCAGTACATAATGAGAACAAGCGCCGAGGAACTCGCCGAGCGGGTGATCCCCTTTCTTGTCAGCCACGGTATCGTCACTGATGGCTGGGAGCCCGACAGGGTATGGCTCGCCAGGGCTGTCTCGACATTGAGGGAACGGGCACGCACCCTTGACGACCTCGCCAATTCCCTTCGGTATTATCTCCTCGATACGGTGGAGATCGATGAGAAGGCGCGGCAGAAGTTTATCAACTCCCAGTCGGCCGCCTATCTCGCCGAACTGAGGGACCTCTTGGCACCGCTTACAGATTTCACTGCTGCTGAACTGGAGCCTCTTTTCCACCGGATTGTCCAGAAGCACGGAATCAAACTCGGCGCTCTTGCTCAGCCTGTCCGGGTGGCGCTCACCGGATCGACGGCGAGTCCCGGGATCTTCGAGGTGATGGAGATCGTCGGCAAAGAAAGGGTGCTGAAGAGGCTGACGAGAGTCATCGAAGGAGCGCAGAAGTGATCAGGGAAGAACTGCTCGATATACTTGTATGCCCGAAATGCAAAGGTGACCTCAGGCCGACGGAAAAGGAGGATGGCCTTGTCTGCGAGAGCTGCAAGCTCCTCTACCCCGTCCGCAAGGGCATACCGATCATGCTCATCGAAGAGGCGATTGTGCTAAAATAGTCGCAGTGTAAGTGATAATCTAAGTAACGTGTGACAGCTATACAGGCCAGGCATGCGGAAGTCGGTGTGAGTGGCTTTCCGTCTTGTTACTCGTCACCTGTTACGTGTCACGTGTTACTGGTTGATGCCGAAGTGGCGGAATTGGCAGACGCGCTAGGTTCAGGGTCTAGTGGTCGCAAGGCCGTGCGGGTTCGAGTCCCGCCTTCGGCATTTTCTTTATCGCCCACGGCATCATTACCCTAAGCTATGACCGGCTTCTTACATCACAGCCGATATCAGGGGAGAGTCGAGCCGAATCATACAAAGCCCGGTCATCATCTTGTCTGGCAGGCGCAGGCAGAACCACAGAGGGAGAAGAGAAACATCGGGCAGGCTTGCAGGCAAGGGCCTAAATGCACAATCGCAAGCCGGACACCATAACACACTCTCGTATCGGCCACAGTCCGCACACCGGCCTGGTTTGTTAGCAACCCTCGTTGTCCTTCACTGTCCGTTCATCCTTGGTGATCTCAGGATACAATTTCTTGGCGCACTCCGGGCATAGAGCATGAGTGAACTGCGCATCAGAACGGTCGGTGATATATTGCTCTATTTGCTCGTACTCGCCTTTCTCGTTTCGGATTTTCTTGCACCAAGCGCATATGGGCAAGAAACCTTCCAGTGTCTTTACTTTGTTCTCCAGTTGTTTTCTCTGTAACGCTGTTCTATTTACCAAGTACGCGTATAACGTCAAAGAAGCAACTGTGATGACCGCGTTTAAAGTAGCTATGTGAAGCGATTGTGTTGCATGCCAAGGTACGTAGAAGCCAACTCTCACGAATGGAAGTACTATCGACATGGTATAGGCCAGGGTGTTTCGATCCCTCCATGCTGCTATCCCAACGGGCAGAACATATAGGATGGGAAACTGGATGTCTTTTCCTGTCACGTAGTCGATTAATAGAACCACCACGGCAGTACATATGCTAAAGACTCCATCGTGTTTTTCCGCTTTGAGTTCTCGAATAAGCTTCAAATACATACACTCCTATTCGTCTTGTCGTCAACCTCTAACGTTACGCATACCCGTGCAGTGAACACTACCTTTTTTCAGCTGCGAAAGACAAGGTGGGGGTTCCCCGGCACGTCCCGAACATGGAGTCAGTACTGATAGCCCATTCCGCAAGCTCACCGACAAACGATCATCCCCGGTCTCGTATCAGCGTTTTGGATACACGACCTGCGCTCACCTCGCTCTGCTGGTGTTAGCGGAACTCGCCCTGCACCTGCGCACCGAGTGAGGGAGTCTTGTCCCGCACCCCCGTGAGCACATCGCCGCCGCCTGTGTCTCTTTCAGAGGTTTCGTCTGACTCCCCCAAACAAGTGCTTGACAGGATCATTTCTAACCTGTTACGTTGAGTTAACATTGTTAACTAAGATCCTCGCTACGAATAATCAAATGGGAGTCATCGAAAAAAGAGCGAAGCACAAGGAGGAGTTTCGAAGGGAAATCCTCGACTCAGCCCGTGAGATATTTATCAACGACGGCTACGACGGGTTTTCGATGAGAAGACTCGCCGAGAAGATCGATTATTCTCCGACCACCATCTATCTTTATTTCAAGAACAAGGACGACCTGCTCTTTGCCATATGTGAAGAGTTCTTTGCGGATTTCTTCACTGAATTGAACCATATCAGATCGTTTTCCCAGGATCCGGTCGAGACTCTTCGTCAGGCCTTCCTTTATCTCGTCGAATTCGGGCTCAAGAACCCGAATCAATACAAGGTCATCTTCTTCACAAAAAGTGTGTACGGAACCATGGACCAATTCGTTGAAAAAGAGTCGATGGCCAGAAATACGTACCTCGTATTCAAAGAAATGGTGCGGGACTGCATCAAGGCAGGACGGCTGCGAGAGCGTGATGAGGACGTGATTGCACCCGCTTTGGCAACAGCATCTCACGGGCTCGTCACAATGCTTCTGTACCGACCCGATGTTTTGAACAAGAGACGTGATGTTATCGCTCGTTCCCTGGTGGATGCGTTGCTCAGGGGTTACCAGAACTGATTCTCATAATCCTCTCATGACTCGAAACGAGAATGAGCAACACCGATCGTTCCACATGCCGTTCAGACTACACTTTAAAGAAACGGGAGATACTGACATGACCTTCGCGAACATTTACATACGAAGTAAGTACATTATCAAATTCATGCTTGTGATGAGCAGTTTAGCCCTTTGCCTGGTTTTGACCGGGTGCGGAACACAGAGCTCCACAGTGGCAAAGGCTCCGGGCCCGCCCCCCGAGGTCGGCGTTGTGGTGATAGAGCCGCAACGCGTGGCGCTTACCACAGAGCTTGCCGGCCGCACCTCTGCCTTCCTCATCGCAGAAGTGCGGCCACAGGTAGGCGGCATCATACAGAAGCGCCTGTTCACTGAAGGTACGGACGTTAACGAAGGTGAGGTCCTCTACCAGATCGACCCTGCTGTCTATCAGGCGGCTTACGAAAGTGCGAAAGCGACGCTTGCCAGGGCCGAGGCCAATCTTGTTCCCGCCCGACTAAGGGCGGAGCGTTACAGGGAGCTCGTCAAGATCGATGCAGTCAGCCAGCAGGAGGCTGACGACGCAAGCGCCGCCCTCAAACAGACCGAGGCGGACGTAGAAGCTGGCAAGGCAGCTGTCGAGACAGCCCGGGTGAACCTCGCCTATACCAAGGTGACTGCCCCTATCTCCGGTCGGATCGGCAGGTCATCGGTGACCGACGGTGCTCTCGTTACCGCCAGTCAGCCCGCTGCGCTGGCCACGATTCAACAGCTTAGCCCCATATATGTCGATGTCACTCAGTCCAGCGCCGAGCTGTTGCGTCTGAAGCAGAACCTGGCGAGCGGGCTGCTGAGGAATAGCGGACCGGCCCAGGCAAAAGTCATGCTGCTGCTGGAGGACGGCAGCCCCTATCCACTCCCCGGCATTCTGAAGTTCTCTGAAGTTACGGTGGACCCGAGCACGGGTTCCATAACGCTCCGGGCAATCTTCCCGAACCCGAAGCAGACGCTGCTGCCGGGCATGTTCGTCCGCGCTATCTTGCAGGAAGGAATCACAGAGCAGGGGATCCTGGTTCCCCAGAGGGGCGTTACCCGCAATCCTTCAGGCAACGCCATGGTCATGGTGGTGGGGAGCGAAGAGAAGGTGGAGCCCCGGGTCATTAAAGTCGTCCGGACTGTCGGTGATAGCTGGCTGGTGAGCGAAGGGCTCAAGGCAGGTGACAGGGTCATCCTGGAAGGACTGCAGAAGGCGCGTCCGGGATCGCCCGTCAAGGCCGTGCCCTTCGTCAGCACTGCAGGTGGATCTCCCGCCGGCGCCCCCCAAGGGCCAGCGGCAAATAAATAGGGGAAGCGCTGTATGCCCAGATTCTTCATAGATCGCCCCATCTTTGCAATTGTGATCGCCATTATTATCTCTCTTGCCGGCCTCCTGGCGGTCAAGACATTGCCGATATCCCAGTACCCGCCGATCGCGCCGCCGCAGATCACCATCAACGCAACGTACCCCGGCGCCTCGGCCCAGACAGTGCAGGACACGGTCACTCAGGTGATCGAGCAGAAGCTGAACGGGATCGATAACCTGATTTACATGTCCTCCTCCAGCGACTCGGCCGGGGCAGTGGCCATCAACCTGACCTTCAAGGCCGGCACCGACCCGAACATCGCCCAGGTGCAGGTGCAGAACAAGCTGCAACTGGCGACGCCGCTCCTGCCCCAGGTCGTGCAGCGGCAGGGGATCCAGGTTGTCAAATCCACCAGGAACTTCCTGATGATCGTCGGGCTCGTATCAGAAGATGGCTCCATGGACCGCCACGGCCTGACCGACTACATGGTCTCCAACGTTCAGGACATCATCAGCCGTTTGGAAGGGGTAGGTGAGCTCCTGCTGTTCGGGACGCAGAACGCCATGCGGATCTGGCTCGACCCCGCCAAGCTGGACAATTACCGTTTGACCACCAACGATGTGATTGCGGCGTTGCAGGCCCAGAATGCTCAAGTCTCAGCCGGGCAATTCGGCGGTACCCCGGCGACGCCGGGACAACAGTTGAACGCCACGATCACGGCCCGCAACCTGCTGCAGACCCCGGAGCAGTTCGACGCCATCATCCTGCGCACCAACAGCGACGGCTCCACGGTGAGACTCAAGGACGTGGCCGAAAGCAAGATCGGCACCGAAAACTACGACATCCAGTCCTTCTACAAGGGAAAGCCCATAGGGGGCATGGCAGTCCGGCTGGCTGCCGGCGCCAACGCGCTGGAAACGGGCAATCGGGTCAAAGCCAAGATGGAGGAGTTATCCAAATTCTTCCCCCCCGGCATGAAGGTGGTCTATCCCTATGACACGACTCCCTTCGTGAGGATTTCCATCGAAGAGGTGGTAAATACCCTGATCGTGGCGGTCTTCCTGGTCTTCGTCATCATGTTCGTCTTCCTGCAGGACATCCGGGCCACCCTGATCCCCACCATCGCCGTGCCGGTGGTGCTTTTGGGTACGATGGGTGTGCTGGCAGCTGCCGGCTATTCGATCAACACGCTGACTATGTTCGCCCTGGTGATTGTCATCGGACTCCTGGTGGACGACGCCATCGTCGTTGTCGAGAACGTGGAACGAATCATGTCCGAGGAGGGGCTTTCACCCCACGACGCCACCATCAAGTCCATGGGACAGATCACCAGCGCCCTCTGGGGCATCGCCACAGTCCTCACGGCGGTCTTCTTGCCGATGGCCTTCTTTGGCGGCTCCACCGGCGTCATCTACCGTCAGTTTTCCATTACCATCATTTCAGCCATGATCCTGTCGGTGCTCGTGGCGATGATCCTGACCCCTGCCCTCTGCGCCAACCTGCTGAAACCGGTGCCAAAGGGGCACAAGACGGGGGAATCCGGCTGGTTCTCATGGTTCTTTCGCCGGTTCAATAGGATCTTTGAAAGCAGCAGGGCCTTGTATGAGCGAATCGTCGGCACCACCTTTGGCAGGCCCTTACCATATCTCGCCTTTTATGGCGCCATTGTGGTGGTCATGGTGTTCCTTTTCCTGCGTCTGCCCACCGCCTTCCTGCCTGATGAGGACCAGGGGTTCATTGTCTGCCAGATCCAGCTCCCTGCAGGCGCTACCCAGGAGCGGACCATACAGGTCATACGGCAAATGGAGCAGCATTTTCTGGAGCGGGAAACCAAGGCAGTGGACGCTATAATCACCGTCGCCGGCTTCAGCTTTGCGGGCCGCGGCCAGAACATGGGACTAGCTTTTGTGAGGCTGAAGGACTGGAAGCTGCGCAAGTCCGCCGACCTGAAGGCACCGGCCGTTGCCGGCCGGGCCATGCAGGCCTTCTCACAGATCCGGGACGGCCTGGCCTTTGCCTTCTCGCCACCGGCGGTGGTGGAACTGGGACAGGCCAACGGCTTTGACTTCCAGTTGATGGACCGTGGCGGCCTCGGACATGACAAGCTGATGGAGGCCCGCAACCAGTTGCTAGGGATGGCCATGAAGAATCCGAAACTGGTCGCCGTGCGCCCCAACGGTCAGGACGACTCTCCCCAGTTCAAACTCGACATCGATGATGTGCGAGCAGGCGCTCATGGAATCTCCCAGGCTACTGCCAATGAGGTCCTGGCTACCGCATGGGGAAGCTCGTACGTCAACGATTTTATCGAGAACGGCCGGGTCAAGAAGGTCTTTCTCCAGGCAGACGCAAAGTACCGGATGCTGCCGGAGGATATCAACCGCTGGTATATCCGAAATAACCGGGGCGAAATGGTACCCTTCTCGGCTTTTTCCACTGCCCGCTGGCAGTACGGGTCGCCCCGTCTGGAACGGTATGACGGTATTCCCTCGGTGGAGATCATGGGGCAGGCGGCACCGGGGGTGAGCACCGGGGAGGCGATGGCGGAGATGGAGAAGATGGCTGCCCTGCTGCCGCCCGGGATCGGTTATGAATGGACCGGCCTCTCCTACGAGGAGAAACAGGCGGGGAAACAGGCTCCGGCCCTGTATGCCATCTCGCTCCTTGTAGTGTTTCTCTCTGTAGCGGCACTGTACGAAAGCTGGACTATCCCCTTTGTCAACCTGCTGATGCTGCCCCTGGGCCTGGTGGGTGCGGTTACCGCGGTGACGCTGCGGGGGCTTCCCAATGATGTCTATCTCCAGATCGGTCTGCTTACCACCCTTGGGCTCTCCACCAAGAACGCCATCCTGATCATCCAGTTCATCAAGGGCCAGCTGCACCAGGGTCATGAGCTCGTTGAGGCCACTCTCGCCGCGGTGAGGATCCGGTTGCGTCCGGTCATCATGACCTCACTGGCCTTCTTCTTCGGCACCCTGCCCCTCGCCCTGACCCGCGGAGCCGGGGCCGCGGCCCAGAACGCTATCGGCACCGCCGTCACCGGCGGGCTGCTCTCAGCCACCTTCATCGACCTCATCTTCATTCCCTTCTTCTTCGTGATTGTGTCACGTTTGTTTGGCCGGAAGAAATACAGACTGCACGCAGAGACACCTGTTGTTGCCACTGCCGCGGACGGCAAGTGATATGGAAAAACGATACAGTCACAAAGGGACGTTGCGACGGAAAGAACTACAAGGCCCCGGACTGCGTGGAGTAGCTGTCGCTATCGCCCTGCTCGCCCTCTCCAGCTGTACGATGGCTCCCAAGTACACGCAACCGGATGCCCCGGTCCCTGCCGCCTGGCCCGCGGGTCCGGCATACGTGGAGAGCAGTGACAGGGCTGGCATCCCTGCCGCAACCGAGCTGTACTGGCGCGAGTTTTTCGCGGACGAGGGTCTGCAAAGAGTCATCGAGACAGCCCTGAGTAATAACCGCGACCTGCGGCTTGCGGTCCTGAATGTGCAAAGGGCGCGCGGGTTCTACGGCATTCAGCGTGCGGAGCTTCTGCCGACGGTCGATGCCACCGGCAGCGGAAGCAGGGAGCGGTTGCCCGGCATCCTCACCAACAGTGGACAACCAACGACCACAGAACAGTACAACGTCAGGCTGGGCATCAGCTCCTGGGAGATAGATTTCTTCGGCCGTCTCCAGAGCCTGAGGGATAAGGCGCTGGAAGAGTACCTGGCCACCGGGGAGGCCCGCCGCAGCGCCCAGATCTCGCTCATATCCGCAGTTGCAGAGGCCTACTTGGTGCTGGCTGCGGACCGGGAAGCCCTCACGCTCTTCCGGTCCACGCTGGAGACACAGCAGGCTGCGTATGATTTGATCAAGCGGCGCTATGAATCCGGCATCGCCTCAGCGCTAGACCTCAATCGTGCGCAGACGCAGGTGGACACCGCCCGGGTGAACATCGCCCTCTATACGCAATTGGTGGCACAGGATGAAAACGCACTGAACCTCCTGGTCGGTTCATCCTCCCGCGTCCCCGTCGAAATCCTGCCGCCGGATCTGTCCAGTGTGAAGCCTCCAAAGGAGATCTCCGCCGGCCTGTCATCCGAGGTGCTTTTGCGCCGACCCGACATTATGGCCCAGGAACACCTGCTCAGGGCTGCCAACGCGAACATCGGGGCGGCCAGAGCAGCCTTCTTCCCCCGGATTTCGCTGACAGCATTCTTTGGCACGGCGAGCACTGAGCTGTCCGGCCTTTTCAAGTCGGGCTCGCAGACCTGGGCCTATGTCCCGCAGATTGTCATGCCGGTTTTTGACGCCCGGCTCTGGTCGGCCCTTGATGTAGCCGAAGCCGACAGGGAAATGGCCCTGGTCCAGTACGAGAAGGCGATTCAGACCGCCTTCAGGGAGGTGGCGGATGCTCTTGCCGTGCGCAGCACCGTCGATGAACAAGTGGCAGCCCAGCAGTCGCTCACCGATGCCACAGCCAAGACGTATCGGCTTTCCCAGGCCCGCTACGACAAAGGTGTCGACAACTACCTGAGCGTGCTGGATTCTCAGCGCTCGCTCTACAGCGCACAACAGGGACTGATTGCCCTTCGCCTCTCCCGTCTCACATCGCTGGTAACGCTCTACAAGGTCCTTGGTGGAGGGGCAGAGCAGTGATGTCTCACGCCAGGCTGCCGGCCCCCGGTAAAGCTATCCTTCACAGGCTTCCTGATCTTCGTGATTCTGTTTCGGCTGAAGATACAGGTGACATACGGAAAAGAAGGGTGTAGTGTAGTGAAAAAAGAAAGACTCTCGGCCCAAGAGGCGCTCCACGCGATAAGGCACGGCGAGTTCAGTCCCGAGGTGATATGCTCGAATAGGAAGGTGGCAGTCATCATGACGCAGGACTGGTGCCCCCAGTGGAAAAGCATGTGCGAGTGGCTGCATCTGACAAAGGACGATCCTGATCTGCATCTCTACGAGGTGATCTACAACCAGATTGACTGCTTCGAGCAGTTCCTGGACCTCAAGGAGAACAGGTGGAGGAACAGCCAGATCCCCTATGTCAGGTACTACGTGGACGGGAAACTTGTCTGCGAGTCAAACTACGCCGCACTGGAGACTTTTCTGAGCAACCTTCGCCGGCCAGCTGAATAGACTCCTTCAGATTCGGTCCCTGACTATCCCTGCTTCTTCCCCTGCTGGATTTTTGCCCACTCGTCCTTCAGCGTCACCGTCCGATTGAACACGGGATGGCCCGCCCGCGAATCTCTCGAGTCGGCGCAGAAATACCCGAGTCTCTCGAACTGGAACCTGTCGCCGGGCGCCGCAGCCGCAAGACCCGGCTCAACTCGGCAGGACGTCAGCACCTCCAGCGAACGGGGATTGAGAGAAGCAGTGAAGTCCCTGCCCCCCTCCGCATCGCCCGGATCCTCTTTCAGAAAGAGCTTTTCATAGAGCCGGACTTCAGCGTCAACGGCATGAGGAGCCGAGACCCAGTGAAGTGTTGCCTTGACCTTCCTGCCGTCAGGAGCATCGCCGCCCCGTGTGGCCGGATCATAGGTACAATGGAGTTCGATGACGTCGCCGGAGCTCTCGTCCTTCACCGCACCTTCACACCTGATGAAGTAAGCATAGCGCAACCGCACCTCCCGGCCCGGGGCGAGACGGAAGAACTGCTTCGGAGGGGACTCCATGAAATCCTCGCGCTCAATGTAGAGTTCCCGTGAGAAGGGCACCTTCCTGGTTCCCATTGACGGGTCTTCGGGGTTGTTGACCGCGTCCAGGTACTCGACCTGGCCCTCGGGATAGTTGTCGATGACCACCTTCAGGGGTCGGAGCACGGCCATGACGCGGGGGGCGCGTCTGTTCAGGTCTTCTCGGACGCAGTACTCCAGGAGCGCCACGTCAACCGTGCTGTCCCGCTTGGCAACTCCGATCCGTTCGCAGAAGTTCCTGACCGACTCGGGTGTGTACCCGC
>Ga0316622_100001344_pt1 | contig 15905 bp, 14 predicted proteins | sample OWC_Aug_OW2_C1_D_FD_207646 | JGI IMG/M metagenome (GOLD analysis project Ga0316622, IMG submission 207646) | Wetland soil microbial communities from Old Woman Creek delta, Ohio, United States - OWC_Aug_OW2_C1_D5_C | ecosystem: Environmental > Terrestrial > Soil > Wetlands | place: USA: Ohio... | reverse complement strand
ACCGAGTATACGCAGGCGCGCCGACGGAATTCCACCGCACGGCGACCGTCGCACGTCGCAGACGCGTGCAGGTCGGCGCGGATTCCGCCCGTTGCGACCGACGCCACGGCTCTATAGCATCGCCACCATGCGCCACACTCATTCCGCCTCGCACGCCACGGGCGCAGTCGCCGGCGATCGCACTTCTCGCCGTCGCCCGCTCATGGTCGTTCGGGGATGACCGCCGTGGCGACCTGGTCAGCACCCGAGCTGTCCGTCGTTCTGGTGACGGACTCCTTTGCGACGATTCGCAAGACGCTGCGGTGCTTCCAGGCCCAGGGCGACCCGGCGCGGCTCGAGATCGTCATCGCGGCGCTCGCTGGGGCCCGGCTCGCCCCGGACGCGCCCGAGGCCCAAGGCTTCCCACACCTCCGCATCGTCCCGGTCGACACCGCGATCGACCTTGCGCGCGCCGAAGCACTGGCGTGGCGGGCCGCGACCGCTCCCTTCGTCGTCTTCGCCGAGAGCTGCGCGTATCCGCGGCCCGGCTTCGTAGACGCGATCATCGGCGCCTGCCGGTCGGAGACGTGGGCCGTGGTGGGACCGTCCATGGCCAACGCGAATCCCGACAGCGCCACGAGCTGGGCGGCGATGTGGATCAACAACACCCCCTGGCTCCACGCTGACGAGCGCGGCCCGGCCGCCCTGCTGCCCGGACACAACAGCGCCTACGCGCGCCAGGCGCTGCTGGCGCTCGGTGGCGAGGCGGACGACCTGATGCAGTCGCTCAGCGCGCTCCAGAGCGAGCTCCGTGCGCGCGGTCACCAGCTCTTCCTCGAGCCGGCGGCGTGCGCCGAGTTACTGAACGTCTCGCGACCCGGCTGGTACCTGCTCGACCAGTTCGGCAAGGGACGGCAGACCGCCACCCTGCGGCGCCGGCGGTGGTCGTTAGGACGCCGTCTGGCGTATGCAGCCGGTACGCCACTCATCCCGATCGTCCGGCTCGGGCGGATCCTCGGGGCGCTGCACCGGCGCGGCCGCCGGCGCGAAATGTGGCAAGGGCTCCGGCTCGGGGTGCTTGTCGCCGGTCTCATCGCGAGCACGGCTGGGGAGCTCGTGGGCTTCCTAGTCGGGGGGCGCCCCCGTCCGGGGTACTTCGAGAGGAATCTTCATCGATCCCGGTACGTGCGTCTGGCGGACCGCCGATGCGATGCGGACGAGAGCACGTGGCCGGGCTGATATGCGAAAAGGGGACGCACCTCTTTTGCTGGTGATTGGGAAATGAGTTGCGTCCCCTTTTCATGGTCTCTCCTCGAACCCGCGCTCGCGTGGGCAACGCTCGGACTTCCGGCCTGGCCGGCGCTGCGCGCCTGCGCCAGCGGGCCGTTCCGGCGCGCCTTTCCGCGCGAGTCGGCGCTGCTCGGCGCGATGCTGGCGGTCTACGCCGCCACGCTGACCGCGATCACGGTGAGGGCCCCGGTGGCACTGCGTCCGCTGGCGGTGCTGGCGATCGGCTGGCTCGTGGTCGTGCACCTGCACACACGGGCGAGTCGCGGCCGCGCACGCGGGTGGCCGCCCGGCCGGCTCCGGCTGCTGCCGCTCGAGCCCTGGTTCCAACGCTGGTTCTTCCTCGAGCAGCACCGGCGGTACGGCAGCCCGTTCAAGGTCAGCCAATTCATCAAACCGATGGTCTGCGTCGTCGGGTTGCGGCGCGGCCTGGACCTCTATCGCGCCCACGAGGCCTCGCTCGCCTCGCCGCGGCTCTGGTTCGGCCGCTTCATTCCCGGTGGGCTGATGCGCCACATGGAACCGGCGAAGCACGAGGCGTACCGCGACATCTTTCGCCACGCGTTCGGTCGCGAGGTCTTCCGCCCGCTCGAGCCGTTTATCGCGGCAACGATGCGGACGGCGCTCGCGCACATGGCGCAAGACTCGGCCGCATCCGGGGGCCGCGGCATCACGCCGCGCACCCGCCTCCAGCGGATGATGTTCGTGGTCTGGGCCAAGCTCTTCTTCGATGTCGAGGAACGATCCGAGACGTTCTCGCGCCTCAAGTCGCTGTACCACGTCATCGACATCCGGCACCCGCACGGCGTGTCGGGTCGCCGCATCCGCGCGGCGCTGGCGGAGATCTCGACCCTCCTCGAGCGCCAGCTCGAGACGAGCCGGGCCGGCGCCCCGGAGCCTGCGTCCGTGCTGGCGGCTCTCGCCCACCGTCATCCCGAGGCGGTCGGCGACCCGGGAGTAATCGGCAACCTGATTTACGAAATGCACATCACCTGGAGTGACCTGTCGGGATTCGTCCAGTGGTTGCTCCGGATGCTGACCGATAATCCGCTGTGGCTCGAGCGGCTGCGCGACGAGTGCACGCAAACGGACGAGCGGCAGGGCGACGAGCCTTCGCTCGCCGCACGCATCGTGGCGGAGACGTTGCGGATGGAGCAGAGTGAGCATCTCTACCGGGTCGCCGAGCGGACGATCGAGCACGAGGGCATGGTAATCCCGCGCGGCTGGCTGGTGCGGCTCTGCGTCCACGAGAGCCACCGCGATCCCGAGGTATTCGAGCACCCGGACGTCTTCAACCCCGACCGTTTCCTCGGTCGAGTCTACACGCGCAATGAGTACTCGCCGTTCGGGGCGGGGCGACACGCGTGCCTTGGCGAGCCACTGGCGCGCACGGTGGGGCGCATCTTCGTCGAGGAGATCGCGCGCGGTTGGCAGTGGCACACCGTCATGGACGGGCCCCTCGAGCAGAGCAGCTGGCGCCACTGGCGGCCGAGCTCGCTCTGGCGCATCCTCCTCACGGCACGCCCATGAGCAACGCGACGAGCAGCGCCGCGACACCACGGGTGACCGTGGTGACGTCGGCGTACAACGCCGAGGCGATCATCGAGCCGACGGTGCGGAGCGTCCTCCGCCAGACGTTTTGCGACTTCGAGTACGTCATCGTCAACGACGGGTCGCACGACCGCACGGCGGAGATCATCCGGCGGCTGATGGCGGCGGACCCGAGGATCCGCCTGATCGATCAAGACAATCGCGGCCTGGCCGCCGCCCGCAACCGTGTCATCCGGGAATCGCAGGGGAGCTACGTCGCATTGCTGGATCACGACGACCTGTGGCACCCCGAGAAGCTGGCGTTGCAGGTGTCGCTGCTCGACGCGCATCCGGACGTGGCGGTCGCGTCGTGCTATTCGGCGGTAATCGACGCCGACGGGACGTTGCTCGGCTGGCGCCTCGGCGGCGACGCGAACGGAGACGTGTACCAGGAGATGCTCGAGTGGGACATGGTGTCTGGCGGCAGCGTCGTGTTGGTGCGTCGGGAGGCCCTCGTCGCGGTCGGCGCGTGCGACGAATCGCTGCCGATGCGTACCGATTGGGACCTGTGGATCCGGCTGGCGCGGCGCTACCGCTTCGGCACGGTGCCGCGCATCCTCGTCGGGTACCGGCGCAGCCCGTCGAGCGTGTCGCGCCGCCACCAGCGCTTTGCCGACGCCGGTACGCGCGTGCTGCAGAACGTGCTGCGCGACGACCCGCAGTTCCAGGCGCGCTACCGCTACTGCCTGGCGCGCGACGCATTCGCGGTCGCGTGCATGTGCACCATCGACGAGAACCCCCGCCTCGCCTGGCGGTATCTCGCCCGGTCGCTGGCGCTCACGCCGGCGCCCGTTCTGGCCGCGCCGCGCCGGTGGGCGATGATCGCGGTACTGGCGTTACAAACGGTGCTGCCCCGGCATACGTTCCAGCGCGTCTTCGGTGCCCTCAGCCGGGCCTGGTTCGGTCTGGCGCCCGGCCGGCCGTTCGACGATCAGCCCGCTGCCGGCTGAGTACCGCCGCTTCTTCCGAACCCACGGCAGCGCCGCGCTTGCACCATCGCCACGTGGCAGCGGGTATGGTAGGCACCGGTGCGCGTTCCGATGCCGTTCGTGCAGGTATGACGTCCCCCTCCGCCCCATGGCCCGCCGGCTCGAGTCCCCCGCACGCCGCGGGCGCGCCCGTACGCCCACCGGAACGGTTTCTGGTCTTCGGGCGGCCGACGCTCGGCGACGCGGAAATCGCCGAGGTCGTGGCGAGCATGAAGAGCGGCTGGATCGGGACCGGACCGAAGGTCGCGCAGTTCGAACAGGCGTTCGCCGCATACAACGGCGTGGCCCACGCGGTGGCAGTCAGTTCTGGCAGCGCCGCGCTTCACCTGGCCCTGCTCGCGGCCGGGCTGGGGCCCGGCGACGAAGTCATCACCACGCCGCTGACGTTCTGCTCGACAGTGAACGCGATCCTCCATGTGCGCGCGACGCCAGTGCTCGTCGATGTGGATCGGCGCACGATGAACCTCGATCCGGCCGGCGTCGCTGACGCGGTCACGGCTCGCACCCGGGCCCTGCTCCCCGTCCACTACACGGGCCGTCCATGCAACCTGGATGCGCTCGGCATCATCGCCGCGCGACATCGGCTGCTGCTCATCGAGGACGCTGCCCACGCCATCGAAGCCCGGTACCGGTCCCGGCCCATCGGCTCGTTCGGCGACTTCGCCTGCTTCAGTACGAGCACCATTAAGAGTATCACGACGGGCGAAGGGGGCGTTGTGGTGACGCGCACCGCGGAGGCGGCAGCGCTGGTCAAGCAGTTGTCGACGCACGGCATGACGATCGACCAGTGGGGCCGGTTCGGCGCCGACCGATTCCGCCACTACGACATCGAGACGCTCGGCTTCAAGTACAACATGCTGGACCTCGAAGCGGCGATCGGCCTCCACCAGTTACCGCGCATCGAGGCGTGGCTCACACGCCGTGAGCAAATCTGGCGGCGGTACGATGAAGCCCTGGCCGACCTGCCCCTGCAGACGCCGGCCCCGCCGGAGCCGGACACCCGCCACGCGAGGTACCTCTACACAGTACTGCTCAATGAAGCTGCCGCCCGCCTCAGCCGCGACGAGTTCCTCAGCCGGATGAAGTGGAACGGCATCGGCGTCGGTGTGCATTGCCGCAGCGTCCCGGAGCACACCTATTATCAGCGGCATCTCGGCTGGACACCGGAGCAGTGGCCGGTGGCGATGGACATTGGCCGGCGCACGGTGAGCTTGCCGCTCATGGCGAATCTGACCGACGACGACGTCGAGGACGTCATCGTCGCGGTGCGCCGAACGCTCCGAGCGTGAGGGGCGCCGGCAGCCGGCCGACCACGCCGGGGTCAGATCACGCCGACACCAACCCCGCGCCCGGGGGCGCCGCATACGCGGTTCACCAGCGCGCGCGGCGGGGCATCCGGCTCATGCTGAGCCGTGGCGCGCTGGTGCTGCTGCTCACCTTCGGCAGCGGCATCATCCTCGCGCGCACGCTCGCGCCGGCCGACTTCGGGGTCTTTGCAATCGCGCTGTTCATCGTGATCTTCGTCGGTCTTCTCACCGACCTCGGCCTCCGGCCGGCGTTGATCCAGCGACCTGGCATGCTCGCCGAGCGGGATTTCACAACGGCGTTCACGATCCAACAGGCGGCCGTGACCGCGGCCGTGGGGCTCCTGTGGTCGGGGGCAGCGTGGCTTCCGACCCTGTACCCGAAGGCCCCCGCGGAGCTCGTCTGGCTGGTGCGTCTCATGGCCATGGAGCTCTACCTCGTGTCATGGCGCGACATGAGCGAGGTACTGCTCGAGCGCACGCTCCGCTACGAGCGCCTGGCGCGCATCGATGTCGTAGGGAGCCTCGTCTACAACGGTGTGGCGCTCGCGCTCGCGCTCGGCGGCCAGGGGGTCTGGAGCCTCGGCTACGCAAAGGTCGCCTCGAGCCTCACACGCGCGGTGCTCGTCCACCGAGCCGCGCCGTGGCCGATCCGGCTCGCCTTCGACGGCCGTGCCGCCCGCACACTGTTGGGTGCGGGCCTTCCCCTCCAGATCGGTCGAATTGTGACCCAGGCCCAATACTGGGTGACGCCGACCCTGGTCGCCGGAGCAATCGGCCCGGACGCGGCGGGACTCCTTCAATGGGCGGCGGGCAACGGCCGCAAGCCGCTCGAATTCCTCGAGAACGTGGTGCGCGTCTCGTTGCCGCATTTCTCGATGCTCCAGCATGACCGGGCCGAGGTAGAGCGAACGCTGTCGCGGTACGTCCTCGTTTTCGTTCTCGTCTGCGGCCTCTGGCTGGCGGTACTGGCTGTGGCGGGACGGGACCTGGTGACGCTCGTGTACACCGTGCGGTGGGTGGCGGCCGTGCCGCCGATGGTTCTGTTCGCCGGGGTCGGGCTCCTGGTCTCGGTCCGCGTCATCGTGACCACCGCGCTGGTCGGTCTCGGCCAGATGGGCTTCACCGCCCGCGTCAGCGCGGTTGGCGCCCTGGCAACGCTCGGCGCCAGCGTCGGCCTCGTCCTCGCACTCGGGTTCATCGGGGTGGCGCTGGGGCAACTGGTGGGCGCCGCCGTGGCGCTGCCCTGGCTGGTCTCGGGACTCGGCGCGGGCGCGATTGCGCGGGTGCTTGTGCCCGCTGGCATGGTATTGCTCCCCATGGGGGCCGCGTGCGCGGTCGGCATCGTAACCCACCTCGCGCCGCTGGAGCCCGCGGTCCGTGGGCTCCTCACCGCCGGCATCATGACGCTGGCGTATGGCGCCACTGCATGGTGGGTCGCGCCAGCGTGGCTCCGTGAGGCAGCGTGGCACGAGCTGGCGCCGACGCGCGGCTTTCTCAAGCGGCCGGCACGATAGTGATGCGCGCCCCGACTCATCGACGACGGTCGAGCGGCGACCCGGCCACCCGAGCCGCATCCAACGCGGCGAGCAGCCGCTCAGGCAACACCGGGATCTCGTCCGCCCACACCCCGGTCGCGGCGTGGATTGCAGCGGTGATCGCCGGGACCACCGGGATCATCGTAATCTCGCCGATACCGCGCGCTCCGTACGGACCGGCGGACTCGGTTCCTTCGATGGCAACCGTCTCGATGAGCGGAGCCGCCTCCACGGCCGTCGGTAGATTGCATCCTGCCAGTCCGCCGGCGATCGGCAGCCCGGCGCGCACGGGGAAGCGCTCCTGCAGGGCATAGCCCTGTCCCATCACCACACCCCCGTCCACCTGTCCCTCGAGAAGCTTCGGATTGATCACGCGGCCGGCATCGAGCGCGTTGACGACGCGCAGGATGCGCACCTGGCCCGTCGCCGTGTCGACGCCGACATCCGCCACGCACGTGCTCCACGCGTAGGCGTACGAATGTCGTGTCGGCGCCGCATGTCCGAGCGGGTCGGTCGACGGCGCGTGAAAGGTGTACGTCGCCGACACCCCCTCGCGTGGGAGCCGCTGGCCGCCGCCGAGCAACGCGATCGCCCGGCGGGCCTGCTCGCAGGCGAGCCGGACAGCGTTGCCCGGTACGAAGGTCTGGTGCGACGCCGACGCGCTACCCGCCTCGGGCGCCGTCGCCGTGTCACGCCACTCAACCCGCACCCGCTGCGGTGCGAGGGCGAGGGCCTCGGCGGCGATCTGCACGAGCACCGTCTCGGCGCCCTGCCCGACCTCGGCCACGCCCACCCACACGGTGGCCCCGTCTTTGGTGACCGTCACGCGGGCCGTCGCGTGGTCGTCAAAGCCGAAGCTGCACCCGATGTTCTTGAGCGCGCTCGCCAGTCCGCGCCCGTAGCGCCAGTCGCCGCGCCGGCGCGGCAAGGGCCGGCGACGTGCGCGCGCCGTCGCCGCCGACAAGGTCGCCTCGAGCCCCGCGCAGTCGAAGAGCCGCGGGCCCGTCGCGAGATGCCCGCCCTCGTGGACGAAGTTCCGCCGGCGGAGCACCTCCGGGGCGATGCCGAGCGCACGCGCCAGTTTGTTCACTTGCTGCTCCATCGCGAACGTCACCTGGTTCACGCCGAAGCCGCGAAAGGCACAGGTGTAGGGGTTGTTCGTGTACACCGCACGTCCACTGATCCGCACGTTCGGGACGGCGTAGGGTCCGCACGCCTGTGCTATCGCGTTGGCGAGCACCGCCGCAGACGTACTCGCGTAACAACCGGCGTCGGCAAGCAGGTCGACCCGCGCCGCGACGAGGCGGCCATGCCGATCGGCGCCGAGGGCGTGGCGGATGCGAAACGGATGGCGTTTGCCGTGCCCGCGGATCGACTCGGCGCGATCCCACACCATCCGAACCGGCACGTTCATGGCCCGGGCTGCGAGAAGCAGCAGCAGTTGCAGCGACACGTCCTCGCGCCCGCCGAAGGCACCGCCGATCGTCTGCTGGACCAGGCGCAGCGCTTCGAGGGGCTCGCCGAGTGCCCGGGCAGCTTGCCGCAGGTCCTCCTGGGGCCACTGGGTGGCGACGAAGAGCGTCAGTCCGCCGTCGGCACCAGGCTCGGCGACGCCGGCCTCTGGTGCAAGGAACGCGTGCTCGACGAAGGTGGTGCGATAGTCCGCCTCGACCACCGTCGCCGCCCGGCCGAGCGCGTCGTCGACGGCGCCATGCACGATGGTCTGCTCCGCGACGATGTTCGGGTGTCGGCCGCTCGCCACGCGTTCGGGGTGCACGACCGGGGCGTCCGGATCACACGCATGCTCCGGATCCACGAGCGGCACCTCGATGGACAGGTCGAGTCCGACGCGTCGCGCCCCCTCGCGGGCCGCGGGCTCGGTCCTGGCGACAACCAGCGCCAGCACATCGGAGGCGCCGCGGACGCGGTCGGTGACCAACACCGGTTGATCATCGTCGGCCAGCCCGAAGCGGTTGGTACCACGCACGTCCTGCGCCGTCAGGACGCGGACGACACCCGGCACGGCGAGGGCGGGCGTCGCGTCAAGGCTACGGAGACGCGCGCGCGCCACCGGCGCGCGAACCGCGGCGATATGCAGACACCCTGGCGGCGCGGGTAGGTCTTGTGGGTAGATCGCCGCGCCGGTGGTTTTCGCGGCGGCGTCGGTGCGCGTGAGGCTGCGCCCGATCACGCGACGTCGGGCCGCCTCAGCGCGCCGGGCCACGTCGTCGCCCCGCGCGCCGCACGGCACGCACGATCTTGGTGTATCCGGTACAGCGACAGAGGTTCCCGGCGAGCCCGGCCCGGATCGTCGCCGGCGTGGCACCGGCCGGCAGCCGCGCGGCGGCGAGGATCATGCCGGGCGTGCAAAAGCCGCACTGGAGCGCGGCCTCGTCCGCGAACGCGCGGCGCAACCGTTGGAGCCGCGCATCGCGAGCATGCTCGATCGTCGTCACCGCACAGCCATCGACCTCCGGCGCGAGGACAAGGCACGCGAGGATCGCCTCCCCGTCGAGCAGCACGGTACAGGCGCCGCACTCTCCCACACCGCAACCGTCTTTGGTCCCGGTGAGGCCGAGGTGGGCGCGCAACAGCGCCAGCAGCGTGGTGGCGGCCGGAACCCGCACCGTGTGCGCACGTCCGTTCACCGTGACGGAGACCCGGCACGTCGCGGCCCGACTCATCGCCGCCCCACGCGCGCGACCGCGCGCCTTACCAGGGTCGCAGCCAGCCGGAGCCGATAGGTATCGCTCACGAGCCCGTCAGTCGGCGGCCGGCACTCCGCGGCGAGGGCGGCCTCGAGGCCACCCGTGCGTGCGACCGACGCCGCCACGGCTGCGGACACGAACGGCCGGTCGCGCAGGCCGCCGAGGGCGATGCGCAACCCGTCGTCGGTAACGACGACCCCGACCGCGACGAGCGAGCGGCTGAAGGCCGGCCGGATGCCGACTTTCGAGAAGGTACTGCGCCGGCACCTGCCTACGGTAACCGCAAGGATGAGTTGCTGGCGCGGCCACTGTTCGGCCTGGGCCTGCATGAAGTCGCCCAGCGGGATCTCGCGGGTGGCCGTCCCATCCGCGACCTCCACCATGGCATCGAGCGCGAGGAGTGCCGCGGTAATGTCGCCGGCTGGATGGGGCGAGCAGACGTTTCCCCCCACGGTTCCACGCCGGCGCAGCGCCGGGGCGGAGGTCTGCTCGGCGGCTTCGGCCAGCACGCGCGCGTGCCGCCGCACGAGCCGATGCGACGCCAACTCGTCGGCCGTCACCAAGGCGCCGATCCGGAGCCGCGCATCACGCTCCCGCAGCCCCTTCGCCTCAGCGATGTCCTTGACGTCAACCAGCTGGCGCACAAAACGCACCCAGGGCCGTCGCTCAGCCAGGGCGACGAGCAGGTCGGTACCCCCGGCGTAAATGCAGGCCCCGGGGCGGGCGATCGCCGCCATCGCCGCGGCGAGATCGCATGGTCGGGTATAGGCAAAGGCCGGGAGGTCGGGCATCACGCTCGGGACATGCGCAGGCGGAGCCTACGAAACGCCTCGGAGGGCCCTCCCTGCACGGCGCCGCACGCTAGCGCAGGCCCGGAAGCACAACAAGCCCGCGGGCCGGGTCGATCGACACGCCTTGACCCACCTCGGGTCGCTTCACTACCTTGCGCTGGGAGCCGCTCGCTTGCTGCAACACATCACCTTCCGCGCCGTCGCGTCGACCACCCGCACACACGGTGCCCGCGGTGTCGGCACGCACATTCACCGCTCAGATCGCGCCGCTGGGGCTGCCGCCGTCTGAATGAAAGCGATCTGCGTCTTCGCCGGCGCCAACCCCGGCACCCGTCCGCAGTTCGCCGACACCGCCCGCGCCATGGGCGAGGCGCTGGCACGGCGCGGAATCACACTTGTCTTCGGCGGCGGCCGCGTCGGACTGATGGGCGCGGTGTCGCAAGGCGCACGCACGGCGGGCGGCACGGTCGTCGGCGTCATTCCAGCGGCGCTGCAGCGCAAGGAACTCGCCTACGACAGGGGCGAGCTGAGCGAGCTGATCGTGGTGCGCTCGATGCACGAGCGCAAGGCAACGATGGCCGGGCTCGCCGACGCCTTCGCCGCGCTGCCCGGCGGCTTCGGCACGTTCGAGGAGATCTGCGAAATGATCACCTGGGCGCAGCTCGGCATCCACCGCAAGCCGTGCGGCCTGGTGAACGTCGACGGTTACTTTGACGGGCTCAGCCAGCAGTTCGACCGCGCCGTCGCCGACGGGCTGCTGCGCGCCGACCACCGCGGCCTCGTCATCGCCGAGCCCGCTCCCGAACCCCTGCTCGACCGTATGCAGAGCTGGCAGCCGTCCCCGCTCGAATTCCAGCTCGACTGGTCGAATACCTGAGCCGCAGCCGGCGGACCCCGCCACACGTCCCGTCGAGGGTGAGTCATGAAGGCACCGCCAGTGGTTGATCAGCTCAACACCCGTCGGCTGGAGAGCCGACAGGTCAGCCGCACGTTCGTACAGGACTGCACGGTGCAGGAAGCCGACGCGACGCATCTGCTCCTGGACGCCGAGCTGGTAGCGGCCAATCGCTTCGATCCGTACGCGAATCGAACCGACGCCGTGCTGCCGCCAGGCCCGGCCCGGCTGCGACTCGACCTCGTCTCCGACTCGGTCGTCCGCGTCCGCCTCGCCCCCGGCACGGCGGTGCCCGTCAACGACACCCCGATGCTTGTCGGCTGCTTGCCGGGCCCGACCGCGTGCGAACTCCGGCACGAGGCTGGGGAGATGGTGTACCAGACGCCGCAGGCGTGCGTCGTTGTCGAGCTCAACCCGTTCCGGCTCACCATCGGTACGGCACGGGAGCCGGACGTCTGCGTCGTCGGTGGGCGCGACAAGAACTACTTCAACCTCACCGGCCTCGTGTGGGACTCCTACAACACCGGCATATGCCGCACCCATTGCGGTGGCGATCCGCTGGCCGTGGAGGTCTTCGCGCTGCGGCCGCACGAGGCCATCTACGGCTTCGGCGAGCAGTTCATTCGGCTCGACAAGGTCGGCCAAACCATCGACCTCAACATGGTCGAAGCGCTCGGGGTCACCAGCCCGCGCAGTTACAAGAACATCCCCTTTTTCATGAGCACGCGCGGCTATGGCGTGTTCTTCAATCAGTCCGCCCGCATGACCTGCTGGGTCGGCAGCCTGTGCGCCGCGGATCTGCAGGTGGCGGTCGAAGAGGAGTTTCTCGACTACTTCATCATCCTGGGCACCCTGAAGGAGATCCTCGGGCGCTACACCGACCTGACCGGCAAGGGGCAGGTGCCGCCGAAGTGGAGCTTCGGCTACTGGCAGAGCAAGATTTCGTACTCGTCGGCCGAGGAGACGCTCGACGTCGTCCGCCACATGCGCGACGCCGAGGTGCCGATGGATGTCCTGCACCTCGACACGTTCTGGTTCAAGGAGGACTGGCGCTGCGATCTGGAGTTCGATCGCCGGCGCTTCCCCGATCCGGCCGCATACCTGGCCGCACTGCGCGAGCTGGGCGTGAAGGTATGCCTCTGGCAGTTGCCGTACATCCCGGAGGGCTCGCCGTTGTTCGAGGACCTGAAAGCGGTCGGGGGCTTTGTGAAGACGGGCAGCGGCGACGTGTATGACGTTGGCATCTGCATGACGCCCGGCTTCGACGGTGTCGTCGGGTGCATCGACTTCACCAACCCGGCGGCGCGCGACGTGTACGGCCGTTACCTGCGCCGCCTGTTCGCGCTCGGGGTCCGCGCAATCAAGGTCGACTTCGGGGAGCAAGCTCCGCTCGACGGAGTGTATCACGACGGCACGCCGGGCTGGCGCATGCACAACCTCTATCCGCTGCTCTACAACCAGGCGATCGCCGCGATCACCACCGCGGCCACCGGCGAGCACCTCATCTGGGCACGTTCGGCGTGGGCGGGAAGCCAGCGCTATCCGCTGCATTGGGGTGGAGACAGCAGCGCCAACTGGCACAACCTGATCCCGCAGATCGAAGGGGGGCTGTCGTTCGGCCTGTCGGGCTTTCAATTCTGGAGCCAGGACATCGGCGGCTTCGTGGGCGTGCCGGACGGGCAACTGTTGATCCGCTGGCTGCAGGCCGGCTTGTTTCTCTCGCACAGCCGCATCCACGGCTTCGGCGATCGTGAGTTGTACAAGTTCGGCGACGAGGTGCTGCGCATCGGGCGCGACTACATCCGGCTGCGCTACCGTCTGCTGCCGTACCTGTACGGCACCGCCATCGACTGCGTCGCACAGTCGTTGCCGATGGCACGCCCGCTCGTGCTCGAGTTCCAGGACGACCCGAACACGTGGCGCATCGGCGATCAATGGCTGCTGGGCGATTCACTTCTGGTCGCGCCCATCTGCGAGCCAAGTAACCGCCGACGCGTCTACCTGCCCGCCGGCACGTGGACCGATTGGTGGACCGGGGAGCGGTTATCGGGCGGGCGCTGGATCGACGTGACTGCCGACCTCGAGACGCTGCCGCTCTATGTTCGCGACGGCGGCATCGTGCCCCTGGGGCCGGCGCTCAACTACGTGGACGAGCGGCCGACAGACGAGATCGTGCTGCGCATTGCGCCCTTTGCAGCGGACGGCGATCGTCGATTCACCGTGCCGGTCGACGATGAAGCGATCCCTGTGCGTTACAGCGCGATCGGTGGCGCGCACCGAGTCGTCGTCGCGCCGAGTCGGACACGCGTGCGCGTCGAGGCACTCGGGGCGAACCCCGCCGCCTTGCAGGTCATCGCGGCACGGTAACGATCGGCCACCGCTCGATTGGGCGGCGTTCTTGCGTCCCAGCACGAAAAGGGGACGCGACTCTTTGTTCGCTCGACTCTTTGTTCGCTGAGCCGGCACCTAACCGACGTCAGCGCGTGCGGCTGGCGCTACGGACCGGGTCTCGTAATCGCGCAAGTGCTTGCCGACGACCGCGAACACGAACGCGAGCCAGGCGATCATCCCGACGTGCAGCACGTCGTTCTCGGAAAAGTAGACGCCCCGGCCGTCGTTCCATAACTGCTGCGTGATTCCGGCGGCGCTGTACGCGAAGTACGCCGCCTGCACCACGACCAGCAGCAGCGCGGCCACCAGCAGGGCGCCGTCCATCGGCTGGCCGGCCTGCCGGTAGCGGCGGCCAGCGACGATGATCACCAGCATGATGCCGGGAAGCGCAAATACCATCAGGACCTCAAATGACAGCAGCGTCCTGCTGGGCAGCATGACCCCGACGATCGTAATCAGCAGGTATCCCAGGGCGTTGACGATGCCATAGCCCATCACGCCGCGGCGCAATCGGCCGATCGTGCAGGCGTAGGCCACCGCGGCGAGCATGGCGCTGACGCTCAGTGCCTGCGTCACGCTGTATCCGACCTCGAATCCGTTGGTCAGCTGGCAGTACTCGCGCCCCGCACATTTCAGGGCGTAGCTGAACATCTGGTAGCTGACCCCCGCCTGGGCAGCGCCGACCCCACCGAGGACGAGCGCGATCCCCAGCCACATCCGGGAACGCTGCCCCCGACGGGTCGCGAGGAAGTAGCGGCCGATCACCACCCACAGGACGGCCAGCGAAAAGACCAGCAACGAGCTCAGCGGCTCGCTGACAACGGTACTTCCCACCTGGATGCACGGCCGTTGCGCGCACCACTGTTGCGGGGTCGTCGCGGGCTCGTACGACAGCTCGTGGAGACGACCGCAGCCGCCCAGCACCAAGATGAACGGAAGGATGCGCGTCGGCGGTGCAACGTGCCACCGCACCGACCGTTCGCGGACCCCAGTCACGCGGACAGTGTCCCGACGATTCGCTCGTAGTGTTCGACCGTCGGGAACGGGTCGTAGAAGTGGTGCAACAGCGACTTCCAGTTCTGGTAGTCGGGCGACCCGCGGAAGCCTTGCGTGTGCGCCTCCAGGGTCTGCCAGCGCACCAGCAAGAGGAAGCGGTCCGGCCGTTCCACACAGCGCAGCAGTTCATGCGAGCGGTAACCGGGCATCGCGGCGATGATCGTCTGCGCCTCGCGAAACGCGGCATCGAACGCGGCGCTCTGCCCGGGTTTCACGTCGAGGACGGCGACTTCGAGGATCACGGCAGCACCTCCGGCGTTTCCCGATTCACGGCACGGTTAGTCGGGCACAACCTGGAAGCCCTCGCGGCGGGCCGCTTCGCGCAACCGCTCGTCGAACGACACCAGCATGTGCGTGGCCGTATCGCCGCGCGCCCACACGAGCGCGGCGGCCAGCTGCAAGGCGTCGGCCGCCCGCAACGCGTGGACCCCCAACAGCCGCTCGGCGCGCAGGCGCAACGGCTCGCTCGGCAACAGTTCCGACCACTCCGCCGCAAGCACGCTCAGGACGCGCCGGGCACGTTGCTCCGCCTGTGCCGCGAGCTGACCGTCCCGACGGCGCCGGGACAGGGCCGAGACGCACTCCGTTCGGGTGCCCCACCACACCACCAGCGACGGGTCGGCGTCCGCCAGTCGGCGGACCTGCGGTGTCGCCGGCTCCACGACGCACAGCGGCACCACGGCCGACGTGTCCCAGAACCTCACCAGCCCGCCTCGCGCTCTTCGGCCACTGCCTTGCGAACCCCGGCCCGCGGATCGCGGGCCCGCGGCAGCGTCCAGAAATCCTTCGGCAGTTGCCCGCTGCCCAGGCGAATCAGCCCCTGGCGCTCGAGATCCCGCAGGGCCTCGCGATCCTGTCCGCCGCCGCCCACGGGCACGAGGCGTGCCACGGGCGTCCCGCGTTCGGTCACCAGGATCTCTTCCCCCGCCTTGACCCGACTCAAGTAGCGACTGAGCTGCGCCTTCAGCTCGGCCACCGCCGCTGTCTTCTTCATGTGACCAGTCTAGTCAGGTTCGTTTGTCCTCACAACATATTTCCTGATTCCGCGCTGGGTGCTCCGGCCGGCCGCCGGTTGACGCTCGCGCCCGTGTCGCGTACGGCTCGCGACGCGGCTGACAACCCTGCACCGCATCTGCGAGCGTGAACTGAAGGAGGTGCTCGGCATCCCCGAGCGGGTGGAGACCGCGGCGCTGATTCCACTCGGCTATCCCGACGGCACCTTCACGCGCCGCGGGGGGGGCGTCGACGACTCTCGCTCACGCCCCCGCCGGTGACACAGCCGCGCCGGCTTCGTGGCCGCCGGGGGCGGCGCCGTGCGCCCCGGGGGTCTCCCACGGCGGCAGGATCTTGATCAGGATCGCCAGGACGATCAGCGGC
>Ga0316622_100001343_pt1 | contig 15908 bp, 9 predicted proteins | sample OWC_Aug_OW2_C1_D_FD_207646 | JGI IMG/M metagenome (GOLD analysis project Ga0316622, IMG submission 207646) | Wetland soil microbial communities from Old Woman Creek delta, Ohio, United States - OWC_Aug_OW2_C1_D5_C | ecosystem: Environmental > Terrestrial > Soil > Wetlands | place: USA: Ohio... | reverse complement strand
CCGTCGCACAAAAGCCACGTCGACTATCTGATTCTTTCCTACATGCTCTTCCACAACGATCTGCCCTGCCCTCTCATCGCGGCCGGCAAGAACCTCTCGTTCTGGCCCATCGGCCCGCTCTTCCGTCGCGGAGGGGCCTTTTTTATCCGCCGGTCCTTCCGGGGCGCTGTGCTCTACTCGCGGGCGTTTATGGAGTACGTGCACACGATCCTCCAGGAGGGCTATTCCGTCGAGCAATTCATCGAGGGCGGCCGCAGCCGCACCGGCAAGGTGCTCCTGCCGAAGCTGGGTCTGTTGTCCATGCTGCTGACGGCCCAGCGAAACGGCGCCTGCGACGATCTGATCTTTGTTCCCGTGTCCATCGGCTACGACCGGGTCATCGAAGAGAAGTCCTATCTGCAGGAAATCAAGGGCGGGCAGAAAAAAACGGAGAGTGTCTGGCAGGTCATCAAGGCCCGCAAAATCCTTCGGCGGCGCTACGGCAAAGTTTACCTTCAGTTTGCGGCCCCGATATCCGTCAATGACCTGGCGGGCCGCACCGCAACACCTCTCAAGGCCATGACGCCCAAGGTGTTCAACGGCTTCTGCCGCAGCCTCGGCCACCGCATCGTCTATGCCATCAACCAAGTGGGGGTCGTCACTCCGCATGCCCTCACCGCCGCCGCCATCCTCAACAGCGACCGTGAGCGCTTTGATTTAGCGGAGGTGATAGCGGTCGTGGAGGTCTACACCAATCACCTGTATGCCGTGGGCGCTAAACTCGCCGACACGCTGATTCTGGACCACCGGCGGGCCGTCATCCACGCCCTGGCGTCCTACGCCCAGCGCAAGATCCTGGAGTTTACCGGCGCTGATCCCGAGGATCCCGACCATCCGTCCGGCTATCTTTTAAAAGAAACCAAACGTCCTTTTCTGGAATACTATAAAAACACCTGTGTGGCGTTCTTCCTTCCGGCCGCGTTCACGGCGCTCGCCATCCTGCAGAAGGATGCCTTTCAGTTTCCGGCCTCCGACCTCTACACGGCTTACGAATCCCTGCAGGACCTGTTCCAGTATGAATTCGTCTTCGACAGCGACACCCCAGCCGAACACCATCTGCGAAAGGTCCTGAAGGAGTTCATCGAAGACGCCGTCCTGATCCCGCACCCCAGCTTGCCGGACACTTACAACGTCACGGCGGCCGGATTCCGCAAGCTCCGGCTGTTTGCGATGTTCCTGAAGACCTTCCTGGAATCCTACTGGGTGGTGCTCAGCTATCTGCGGCATGGCCCTGCGGCGGTGGTGGACCCCAAGGAGCGCATCCGCAAAATCGCTTCTTTCGGAAGCCGCATGCACAAGCTCCGGGAAATCGCGCAACGCGAAGCGCTGTCCAAGGTGACCTTCGAAAACGCCCTGGAGTTCTTCGCCAGCCAGGGAATCAAGGGGCCCGCTGACCGGGAAGCGATGGCGTCTAGCGCCACCGCCATCGAGAACGCCCTACGGTATCTAAAACCATGAAAGCCCTCGTTCTGGCGGCAGGCCTGGGCACGCGCCTGCGGCCCTATACGCTGACCACTCCCAAGCCGCTGTTCACGCTGGCCGGACGGCCCCTGCTGGACATTCACATCCGCAATCTGGTGGACGCCGGCTGCGAATCCGTGGCCGTCAACACCCATCACCTGCACGACCCGATCGCGGCGTTCATCGCCTCGCAGCACTTTGCCATCCCGGTCCATATACGGCATGAGCCGGCCATCTTGGGCACCGGCGGGGCCATCCGGAATTTTTCGGACTTCTGGGACCGCCGGCCGTTTATGGTCGTCAATGCGGATATCCACACCACGATCGACCTGAAGGCGGTCTATGAATTCCACCTCCGCCACCGGCCGGCCGCGACCTTGGTCCTGGTCGACCATCCCGAATTCAACACGGTGATGGCGGATCCGGGCGGCTGCGTCCGGGAGTTTGCGGTCGCGGCCGCCCGGGCGCCGGCCGGCGCGCTCACCTTCACCGGCATCCAGGTCCTGGACCCTGTCGTGCTCGACTACATCCCGGAGCGCCGCTTTTATCACAGCATCGATGCCTTCCGCGCCATGATCGCCGCCGGTAAAATCGTGCGCGCCTTTATTCCGGGCCCGGGCGTCTGGATGGATCTCGGAAGCCCCGCCCGCTACCGGCAGGCCGCGGCCGAGGCGTCGGCCCGGGAGGCCTGGCGCCGGGCCTTTGGCCGCAGCGCGCCGGCGGCCCTTGGCCGGCAGCCGATCGAGGGCGACGGCTCCGAGCGGCAGTGGTCCCGCTGGAAAGGCGACGGCGGCGCGCTGGTCCTGGCGGACCACGGCCTGCGGACCACCGCGGCGGTCGTCGAGGTGGACGCGTTCGTCTCCATCGGGCGTCATCTGCGGAGCAAGGGGATTCCCGTACCGGCCATCTATTTTGCCGACACGTTCGCGGGGCTGGTCTTCCTGGAGGACCTCGGCGACACTCATCTGCAGAGCTGGGTGCAGCGCGAGCCCGACCGGGAACGGGTCATGGCCGCCTACCGTTCGATCATCGACAGCGTCATCCGCATGTCCGTGGAGGGCGCGCGGGGGTTTGATCCCGCCTGGGCCTTCCAGACGCCGGCGTACAACCGGGAGATCATCCTCGAGCGCGAATGCCTCTATTTCTGCAACGCCTTTCTAAACGGATATGCCGGAATGGATGCCAGCGGCGATGACTACCGCGACGAGTTCAGCCGCATCGCGGATGGCGCCCTGGCCGGAGGTGAGCTCGGTTTCATGCACCGCGACCTTCAGTCCCGGAACATCATGGCCAAAGACGGTCGGTTTTTTTTCATTGATTTTCAGGGCGGCCGGCTCGGCCCGGTGCAATACGACCTGGCCTCCCTGCTCATCGATCCTTACGTCGGGCTGGCAGCCGAAGAACAGGATCGCCTACTCGACGACGCCATCCAGCAGATGGCCTCGCGGCAGACCATCGATCCCGAGAAGTTCCGCCGGCAGTTCGCCTACTGCGCCCTGTCCCGCAATCTGCAGATTCTCGGGGCCTTCGGCTTTCTTTCCACCGTCAAGGGTAAAAAACAGTTCGCCCGCTACATTCCGGCAGCGTTGCAAGGCCTGGCATCCCGCTTAGCGAAGTTGGGGACCGGAGGATTCCCAAAACTGCGGCGGTTGGTCGCACACGCGGAGGCCAGGCTCGGATCACGGTGAGTGATACGGGATGCGGGATACGGGATCGTGATGGACGGATGATTCCTTAATTGATCGAGCATCGCGTATCCCCTATCTTCAGTTGAGGCGCCAACCATTCAGGTCAGGAGGATTTCGCATGCAGCCCATTTCCGTCATGGTCAACGGCATTCCCGGCAAGGTCGCTTGCACAGTCGCTCGGCATGTTCTGGGGGACCGGCGTTTCCGGCTGATCCCCAGCTCGTTCACCGGACCGGAGATTCCGGAACCCGAGCACACGATCGAAGGCACGGCGGTCCGCCTCATCCGGCCGGAAGGCCGCGCGGCGGCCGTCCGAGAACTCAGCACGGCGCAGGGCGAATTCCTGAGCGTCGACTACACCCATCCCAGCGCCGTGAACGCCAATGCCGAATTCTACTGCCGTCACCGCCTGCCCTTCGTCATGGGCACCACCGGCGGGGACCGCCAAAAGCTGCAGGACACCATACGCGCTTCCGACATCGCCGCCGTGGTCGCCCCCAACATGGCCAAACAGATCGTCGGCTTCCAGGCCATGATGGAATTCGCGGCGCAGACCTTTCCGGACCTATTCAAGGGCTACCGCCTGGAGATCCGCGAAAGTCACCAACAGGGCAAGGCCGACACGAGCGGCACCGCGCGCGCCATGGTGGGCTATTTCAACCGGCTGGGGATTCCTTTCCGGGAAGAGCAGATCGAAATGGAACGCGATCCTCGGAACCAGAAGACGCGCTGGGGCGTTCCCGAAGCGCACCTGGCAGGGCATGGTTGGCACACGTATCGACTGACCTCGGCGGACGGCACCGTCCGCTTCGAGTTCACTCACAACGTGAACGGCCGGGAGATCTACGCCTCCGGGACCATGGATGCGCTCATCTACCTGGACCATCAGCTCGCGGCCGGAGCGCGCGGCCGGGTGTTCACCATGATCGACGTTCTGAAGGGATTATAGGGGCAAGAACCCGCTCTGGACAGTTCCTTTGCTTGATTTGACTGCAATGAAGTCAAATTTGATTCGCCTATGAAGTAGATGTGGCGACACATGCCGCGAGGCTTTTGGGGGGACGCTCTAGCTTTTGGGGGGACGCTCTCACTTTCTAATTTTTAACATTAGGTCAAAGATAGCAGAGCATTCATCTTAAGATGAAATAATGAGAGCGTCCCCAAATTTTCAGACCAGAAACGGCTCACAATATTGGCTCACGATGATGCAGGCGATTCGACCCCAGACCCGGCAGGATGGCCCAACGGCAGGCGTCCCAATGATGATGTGACAGACATCGCGCTTCGCGTCGTCGCGGGTGCTCTCTTAGGACCTGTGCCCTTCCTCGGTGATGGTGTGAATTTCAACATCGGCGTTCCGGGCACAAACGTGACAGGCAATGGAATCTACACAGTATTTCCATTCCTCCCGACACCAAACGATGGTCGCAACCGCAGGCACATAGACCCAGGCGAGGCCTTTCCTTAATCGGTCGTCTTGGTTTCCCCTTTTAGCCCGCTGTCTCCCCGGGAGTTGGCCCGGAGCGGGCTAAGGGGCATTCGAGGCCGCGATGGAATGAGGAGGTGAACTGATGCATTACCAGCGCGCTTTCCTACTCTTTGTATTGATCTTCTTGCCTTTGGGACTTCTGGCCTGTCCTTCATGGGCCCAGACTACTACGGATCGGACCATTTCCATTTACCAGCGCCAAATCCAGCGCAAGCCATCCGATGCCACTGCCTATTACCGGCTGGGCGACGCCTATATCCAGAAGGCCCGGGAGAGTGGGGATACCCAATACATCAATTTGGCGGAACAGGCCCTCCGGAAGTCCCTGGAGATCGCCCCCAACCAGGGCGGTCCAATGAGACATCTCGCTTATGTCCTGTATTATCGTCATGCCTTTGAGGAGGCAGCCCTGCAGGCGACCAAGGCACTGAGCGCAGACCCATCTGATGCCCAATCCTATGGAATAATGGGCGATGCCTATTACGAAATGGGACAGTACGACAGGGCTCAGGAGGCCTACGAGAGAATGATCGCTCTTCGGAAGGATCTCTATTCCTATAGCCGGCTCGCTGGCCTCAAAAGTATAAGGGGCGACGTTGAGGGCGCCATTGCAGACCTTGAAAAGGCCATTCAGGACGGGAGAGAGAATAGCCGTCCAGGGGAGAGTATTGCCTGGATCCAGTGGCAGTTGGGAATGGAGCATTTTGCCATTGGAAACCTCAAAGAGGCAGAGGGAAAGTTTACCGAGGCCCTCAAATCCCATCCAGACTACTATCGTGCACTGGCCGGGCTGGGGCTGGTACGCGGCTCTCAGAAAAGATACCCAGAAGCAATCGACCTGTACCGGAAGGCAATCGCCACCAACCCTCATCCCAACTATATAGCCGCGTTGGGAGATGTATATCAGAAGGCAGGACGTTTCGATGAGGCCCAGAAACAGTACAGTCTTATCGAGCAGATGGACCCAAAAGCGGCCAATAAAAACTTCGACGAGAGAGATCTGGCCTATTTTTATGCAGATCATGACATAAAGCTCAACGAATCCCTGGAGCTGGCTAAAATGGAACTGGAGGAAAGAAAAGATATTTATGCCTATGACCTCATGGCCTGGACCCTGTACAAGAATGGAAAACCCCAAGAGGCGCTTACCGCAATCACAGAGGCGCTTAAATTAGGGACCAAAGACGCGAAGCTGTTCTTTCATGCGGGCATGATTTATTACCGTTTGGGGGAGGCTGAAAGAGCGAAGATATACCTTCGTCGCGCCCTTGCCACTAACCCGTACTTTCATCCCTTTTTCGTAGACGTTGTTGAGAATACTTTTAGGGAAATCGATCAAGGGGGCTTACCCCACTCTTCGATAAAATGAGAAGGGTGAAGAGTAATGTTTTTGGGAGCAGATGGGGACGGCAGATGGGGACGTTGTTCCTTAGTTGACTTGTTTCGAGTCGAACCGCTTCAGCTAAAGATCACCGTCCGATCGATTCCCCGGATGATGATATGATGCAGGGCACCAGGAGCATCGATTCGCGCTTGGCGAGGCACGGGGGGTAGATACCAAGGAGGCCGTTATATATCAACAATGGAACAACGTACCCATCATTCGCATTGGGTTGTGGCTGATCAAGGCCCGGCCCCGGCCGGTAGCCCATACTCCTCCGGAATTGGCCGCTGTAGCCTTCGACGACTGGCCGGCGCCCAGCGCCGAGGATTATCTGACCGATCCGCTGTATCCCGGCGAAGTGTAAATATTGAAAGACCCTTCGGCTCGATGTGCAGGGGACTGTCCGAAAACAGGCGAAAACGGCTCTGAGCGTATGGATTTTCGTCGTTGACAACCACTGAAAGCGGTATTGTTGCGTTGACCGTGGTTGGGAGCAAAGTCGCGTTCCCATTTTTTGGGGCAGACGGATGGCCGAAGCACAATCACACCCACGGACAACCGCTGCCCCTCAAAAGCGAGTTCTTATCCTTTTTCGAGCAGGAGATTGCCACAGGGTGCGTATTCCGGACGAAGCCGGCCACCAATTCCGATCGAAGGCGGCCACTGATTCCGATCGATTCCGGCCACCGATTCCGGAGCAAAGCGGCCACCCGGTAATCCTTTTTTCACGGAGCTGACAGCGACGCTGGTTAAACCTTCAAACAGCCGGTAAAGAGTACCTCCAAAAAACTCATTTTAAGGAGGTGCCATGCCGGCCACGAGGTTAACCATGCGAAAGATCCGTGAAGTGCTGCGTCTGACCTTCGACTGTCATCTGACCAAGCGGCAGATCGCCAAGAGCTGCCGCATTGCGAGAAGCACCGTCGCCGAGTATCTGCGGCGCTTTACCGCCTCCGGTCTCAGCTGGCCCCTTTCCCCCGAGACCGACGACGAGAGGCTGGAGCAACTATTGTTCCCGCCGGCTGCCGTCGTGGCCGACAAGCCCCGCGAGCCACTGGACTTCGTCAGCATCCACCGGGAACTGCGCCGCAAGGCCGTCACCCTGATGCTCTTGTGGCAGGAATACAAGGCGGCGGATCCCGAGGGCTACCAGTACAGCCAATTCTGCCACCTCTACCATCAGTGGAAGGGGCAGATCGATCCGCTCATGCGCCTGGAGCACCCGGCCGGGGAGACGCTGTTTGTCGACTGGGCCGGGATGACAGCGGACATTTTCGATCCCCCATCCGGAGAAGTTCAACACGCCCAGATCTTCGTCGCGGTCCTGGCAGCCTCCGGCTACACCTACGCCGAGGCCACCGCCACCCAACAGCTGCCCGACTGGATCGGCGCTCACTGCCGAGCCTTTACCTTCTTTAACGGGGTCAGCCAGCTCCTGGTGCCCGACAACACTCGAACCGGCATCACCAAGGCCTGCTTCTACGAGCCCGACATCAATCCCAGCTACCTGGATATGGCCCATCACTACGGGACCGCCATCCTTCCGACGCGGGTCAGAAAACCCCGGGACAAGGCCATGGGGGAAGGGGCGGTTCTATTGGTGGAGCGCTGGATCCTGGCGCGTATCCGAAACGAGACCTTCTTCAGCTTAAGCGACCTCAACCGCCGGCTCAGAGGGCTGATCGAGGATCTCAACGGCCGGCCCTTCCAAAAATTACCCGGTTCCCGGCGCTCGGCCTTCGAGGAGATCGACCGGCCCGCCCTCAAACCGCTGCCGGCTCAGCCCTACCAGTTCGCCGAATGGAAAAAGGCGACCGTGAACATCGACTACCACGTGGAGCTTGAGCGGCACTACTACAGTGTCCCCTACCGGCTGCTGCGAAAGAAGCTCGATGTGCGCTGCACCGAAAACACCGTCGAATGCTTCTACCAAAACACCCGGGTCGCCAGCCACATCCGAAGCTACTTGCCCGGACGGCACACCACCCTCAAGGAACACATGCCGCCCAATCATCAGCGCTGGCTGGAGTGGACCCCGGAGCGCTTTATCCGCTGGGGCCAGAAGGTCGGACCGGCCTGTGCCACCCTCATCCAGACCATCATTAGTACCCGGGCGCATCCCCAGCAGGGCTTCCGCGCAGCGTTAGGCATCTTGCGGTTGGAGAAAAGCTACGATGCCCCGCGTCTGGAGATGGCCTGCCAGCGGGCACTTGACATCGGGGCCACCAGCTACCGCAGCCTGCAGTCCATCCTCAAAAAAGGCCTGGAGCGAAAGGGGCTCTGCGAGCCGCAGCAGCCGATAGCTGCCATTGAGCATGACAACATCCGCGGCGCCACCTACTACCGTTGAACACAGGAAAGGACACCGATAATGCTCTCCCATCCCCTCTATGAAAAACTTGCCCAACTGCGCCTGTCGGGCATGCTGCTGGGCCTGAAGGAACAGATGAACTGCCCCGAAGTCGACCGGCTTAGCTTCGAGGAGCGCCTGGGGCTGCTGGTGGACCGGCAGATCACCGAGCGGGAAAACCACCAGCTCACCGCGCGGCTTAAAAAAGCCAGGCTGCGACAAAACGCCTGTGTGGAGGATGTCGACTTCCGCCACCGCCGCGGACTGGATCAGGCGCAGTTCCTGCAGCTGGCCCAGTGCGCCTGGATTAAAGAGCATCACAATGTGCTCATCATCGGTCCCACCGGTGTGGGCAAAACCTATCTGGCCTGTGCGCTCGCCCACAAGGCCTGTCGCGAAGGATATGCCGCGCTCTACTTCCGCCTGCCTCGACTGCTGCAGGAGCTGGCTCTCGCTCAGGGCGACGGCCGCTATGTCAGTTTGCTTAAGACCATCGCCCGCGCCGATCTGCTGGTGCTTGACGACTGGGGGCTTAAGGGCTTCAGCTCCGAGCAGCAGCACGATCTGCTGGAGATCCTTGAAGACCGCCACGGCCTGCGTTCCACCCTGATCACCAGCCAGCTGCCGACTGACCACTGGCATGAGCTGATCACCAACTCTACCGTCGCCGATGCCATCTGCGATCGGCTCGTTCACAACGGCTACCGCATCACACTGAAAGGAGAATCTATGCGCAAAACGAAAAACAAATTGACTTAACACCGGGACTCTGAGAACTCATGAAAAACCAACGTCGCTTCGCTCCGACAAAAACCGGCCGCCTTGCTCCGGAACAGGTGGCCGCCTTCCTTCGGAATCAGTGGCCGGAATCAGCGGAATACGCACACAGGGCAAAGAACGCCCTTCGCAATGACACTGTTTAATACGACGAATTGGAGTGCGATATCTCGATGTCATCCACCTTGACGAAGCGCGGCACGATGACCGCCGTCGGATTGCGCGCCCCGTAACTCATGGACGTGTTATTCACCACCTGCGCTTTTGACATCCAGGCCACCTTGTCGCCGAAAAGATCCAGCAAACTCTGGGTGATGCGCACGTTGTACGGCACCGCCAACGAGCCGTCCTTACGCAGCAGCAGCGCGCCGAAGCGTGAGCTGGCAGTGATGACTCCCTTCGACGGGTTGACGATGTTCATGTAATGCAGGAAGGGGATGTACAGGATGTCCTTTTCGCGCGGTTGTTTGACCAGCTCCTCGATCGAACCGACCGCCTTGTCCCCGCCGTTCAGCACGAGGCTCTTGTGAGGCACATTGTGACCGGTGGGCGCCGCGCCAAACTCGTCCGCGTCATCCTGAAACCATATGAAGGACCTGAACACACCGTTCTCGAAAATCGGGAAGGGATTTCGTACAATGCCGGTCAGGTCGCGTTTAAACGGAAACGTCTCAAGACGGGTTGGGTCGTCGATCAGAGTGAACTTGTCCGAAAAGACTTTCTTACCGACCTGATCCTCAGCGATAAATGAGAATCCACGTTTCATCGAACCGCCGCTGAAGCCGATCCAGTTCATGACGCTGAGCAGGTCGGCGGTGGCGGCGAACCCAAAGACGATGTCATAGCTGCCGAGAGGAAGCTGCAGGGCTTCGTCCTTCTGGTAGCGACCGAGCAGGAAAACGAATTCGCGATGCAGCCCGGAGGGGTCGAGGTCGCTCTTCTTTTGCGCGGACTGCTCGGCGATGACCTCCCACTTCAATTGCGAATTCGATAAAACCGCCGTCACCTGCGCATCGGAGGTGCGGAAGTTCTGCGTGTGCTCCGAGCGGGTGTTGATGTGGGCGACGGTGTTCGAGCCGTTCGAGAAGATGCCCGAGAGCTTGATATCCTCCGTCTCGAGGCCTTTGGCGGCCTTGTTGAAATAATCCAGCCGCTCCTCGTTGCTGATTCCTGCCAGCTGCGGGTCGTACCCATTTTCGTCGGCGAAGGATTCCGCCAGTGCCGGGACAGTCGGGTCGTAGTTCAGGGGCTGGGCATGCTTGACCATCTCGGCGGCGGTGTCCACGCTGCGTTTCATCTCATCCAGTTTGGACAGGTCGGTGATCAGCTCGTAGTCGGCGCGCTTGCGCCCCTCGTAGGCGGTGATGTTGATGCGGATGAGATGTTCGTTGGTATTGAGCGAGATGGCCGAGTTGGCAAAGCGCATCAGGTAGCTGTCCTCTTCATGATAGAAGATGGCCACATCGTAGCCCTTGCCGAGGGCGTACTTGCGCAGGTCCGTCAGGGTTTGCAGGATCTTTTCCTTCATGGCTATTCTCCTATCCGGACGTTGTCGAAGCGGCAGACAGGGATGCCGTGCCCAAGCTGCATGACCTGATTCGGCTGTCCCTTGCCGCAGTTGTCTACGTACTGCACCTTCCAGGTGGACTTGTCTCCCACCGCGGAAAGCGAATTGTAAAACTTGAGCGTCTCGCCCTTGTAGGTTGAATTCTTGACCACCTTGCCGACCTTTCCGTCGTCCACCAGCCAGCCGATCTCGGTGGCGAAGTGGAACTGTTCGCGGTTCGAGCCGATCGACCAGCTGCGGTCGCCGTCGAGGATGATGCCCTTTTCAGTCTTGCTCACGATGTCGTCCAGCGTGCCGTCCGCGCCGGGGTCGATGTTGATGTTGGTCATGCGCTCGATGGGCACGCGGTAGAAGGAGGTCGCCCGGTTCGCACCGCTGCTCCCGTGGAAGATCTGCTTGCGGGCGCGGGCATTGGCTTCCTCGACCATTTGTCGTCCGTTGATGGCGCCGACCAGGATGCCCTTGTCGATCAGCAGGTTGTCCTGCGCCGGGACGCCGTCATCGTCGTAGCCGAAGCTGCCCGGGGAATTGGTCAGGGTGGCATCCGCGCGGGCGGTCAGCTTGGGCGATCCGTAGCGCAGCGTGCCGAAGTCGTTCAACGTGACGAAGGACCCGCCCGCGTAAGCCAGCTCATAGCCCAGGATGCGGTCCAATTCGAGGGCATGACCGATCGTCTCGTGGGTCTGCAGGTACATGATGCCGGGCAGCAGGATGACCGAGCGGTCCTCCTTGGGGCATTCGTCCGCGGCCAGCACCTCGTTCAATTCCTTGACGATACGGACAGCGTTCTCGCTGAAGAGGCCCCGGTCCACGCTTTCCCAGCCGCGGCTTTCGCCTTGCTGACCGGGGCGGGACTTGCGTTCGAAGGTGACGCCTTCTGAATCGACGCCGGTCACCTGAATGGTGGGAAAGACCTCGGTGATGGTCTTCTCGATCTCGCTGCCCTCCGAATCGACGAAGACGATCTGCTTGCGCATGAACATCATCTCGCTGATGCGCTGGAAGACACCCGGCTGGTTCAGCTTCTCGTCCATCTCCTTGAGGAAGGCGACCTTATCGGCCAGCGCCACCTCGAACGGATTGATTCGGCATGGGCTTTCGAACGACGCCTGGATGGCGTCTTTTTCCGCCAGCCGCACCGGGAAAGTGACACGCTCGGCGGCGACGCGGCCGTTATCCAGCGCCTTGTCGAACAGGGCCGGTGTGTCGCTCAGGTCGGAGGAGGCGGAAAATCCCCAGGCGCCCTTGTAGAGCACGCGCACGCCCATGCCGCTCTCGCGGGCGGCGGAGGTGTTCTTCAAGTTGCCGTTCCACATCATCAGGTAGTTGGCTTCCTCGAAGGGATACCAGCGCGCGTCCACGTAGGTGGCGCCCTGTGATTTAAGCCGTTCAATTTGTTTTTTGATATCTTTTAGCATTCGGGGCTCTCCTTCTCTGACAAAAAATTTCTGTGTAGTGATTCTACCCGACATCATGAAAGATGTAGGTCACGTTTCATACGTGACCTACGCTATAAACCAGCTTGCGATGACACTTTCTATTGAACAGCAATCCCCATGCGCTGCATATCGTTGAGCAAACGCTCCGGCTGGACCAGCTCTCCCTGCGTGAACAACCCCGGCTTGCGGAAATGAAGATAGGGACGTTGTTCCTTAGATGACTTGTTTCGAGTCGAACCGCTTCAGCTAAAGATCACCGTCCGATCGATTCCCCGCATGATGATATGACGCAGGGCACCGGGAGCATCGATTCGCGCTTGGCGAGGCACGGGGGGTAGATACCAAGGAGGCCGTTATATATCAACAATGGAACAACGTCCCCATTATTCGCAAACCCATCCTGTTCGCCATGGCAATGGCTTCCGCCTGGCCGAAACCACTTTGGATTCAGTCTAGTTTGCCGCTTCCACGAGATAGGTCTGGATGATCGGCTGCCGGCCGGGGCCGTCCACCAGCCGCCAGCGCTGGCGGAACTTGAAAACGAGGTACTCCCCCTTGCGGGTCTCGGCCTGCCAGACCCCCACGATGTCCGCCTGGTAGCGTCCGCCGCCCGGGATGCCCACCTGCACGCTCTCCAGGGTGTGCGTGTTGCTGGCGATGTCCCGGCCGATGCCGGCGTACCATTTCTTGAAATCGGTGGGACTTGGGGGACGTAGTTGACTGCAACTACTTACATCCGGGGTCCCGCCCTTTGGCGAGCGTTGTACATGAGTGACGCTGCTTCATTTATCTTTACCAGCAAGGGAGGGCAATCTCGAAATCCGAATGGTTGCCTTGGTCCGACCCGACCCGGGGACATCACACGCTGCGGATGATCTCAAGCGCCCTGGCCAGCGCCGCCTCCAGGTTCTCGGGCTGCGAGCCGCCGGCCTGGGCCATATCCGGACGCCCGCCTCCGCTGCCGCCGACGAGCGCGGCCACCTGCTTGATGATGTTGCCGGCATGGAACCGGCCGGTGAGGTCCTTGGTCACGCCGGCGATCAGCATCGCCTTGGTGTCGCTGACGCCGCCCAAGACGACGACGCCCGATTTGAGCCGGTCCTTGAAGCGGTCCATCAGGTCCCGCAGCGCGGCGGGTGAATCCGCCTCCACCCGCTTGACCAGTACGCTGATGCCGTTGACGGTGATCACGTCCGTGCCGGCATCCGCCACCGCAGCGGCGGACAACCCGCCCTTCAGCTGTTCGATCTCGCGCTCCAGCGCCTTTACATCCGCGAGCACCTTGGCGATGCGCTGCGTCAGCGCCTCGGGCTTCTCCTTGAGCAGATGGGCGGCCTCCAACAGTGTGCGGGCCGTCGTCTGGACGAACTCCACGGCGGCCGCGCCCGTCAGGGCCTCGATCCGGCGCACGCCGGCGGCCACGCTGGATTCGGCAATGATCTTAAACAGGCCGATGTTGCCGGTGCGGGCAGTGTGGGTGCCGCCGCAGAGCTCCTTGCTGAAGTCTTCCAGCGAAATCACCCGCACCCGGTCTCCGTATTTTTCCTCAAAAAGGGCCATGGCCCCGGTCCGGAAGGCTTCCTCCGCCTCCATCTCTTCAACGCGGGTGGGCACGTTGGCCCGGATGCGCTGGTTGACCCGAGATTCGATCCGATCGAGGGTTTCGGGGTCGACCTGGGAAAAATGAGTGAAATCGAAGCGCAACCGATCCGGGGCCACCAGCGAACCCGCCTGCTTGACGTGCTCGCCCAGCGTGCTGCGCAAGGCCGCATGCAATATGTGGGTGGCCGTATGGTTGAGCGCCGTGGCCTCGCGCGCGGCCGCATCCACCATCAGGGTCAAGGTGTCCCCCTTGCGCAGGCGGCCGGAGCGCACCCGACCCTTGTGGATGATGATGCCGGTCGGGTCTTTCAGCGTCGCCGTGACCTCCATCTCGCCTTCCGGCCCGATGATGCGCCCGATGTCGCCGATCTGGCCGCCGGATTCGGCGTAAAATGGGGTGCGCTCGGTGACCACATCCACGTCGCTGCCGGCGCCGGCCTCCGAGGTCTCCTGATCCTGGGCGACCAGCAGGACCGCCCGCGACTCCCCCGTCAACAGGTCGTAGCCCGTGAATTCCGGCTTGAAGCCGCTGGCCGAGAGGCTTTTGTAGGCATCGCTGATGCGGGTGAAGGCGGTCACCGTCCGGGACTTGGCCCGCTGGGCTTCCATCTCGCGGTCGAACCCTTCCATATCCAGGGTCAGGCGTTCGTCGCGCACCACATCCCGCACGATGTCGGCCGGGAAACCGAAGGTGTCGTAAAGCTTGAAGATGACCGCCCCCGGCACCTCGGTCCGACCGCGGCTTTTGAGATCGGCCAGGGTCTCGTTCAGCAGCCGCAGCCCGGTGTCCAGGGTGTGGATAAACCGCAGCTCCTCGTTCTGGATCACGTTGGTGATGAAGGCCCCGGCCTCGGCCAGCTCCGGGTAGGCGGGTTTCATGATGTCGAACACCACCCGGGCGGTCTCGTGCAGAAACGGCCGCGTGAGTCCGATGTTGCGGCCGTAGCGGATGGCGCGGCGCATGATGCGCCGCAGCACGTAGCCGCGTCCCTCGTTGGACGGCAGGATGCCGTCGCCGATCAGAAAAACCGCCGCCCGGCTGTGGTCGGCGATGACCTTCATGGCCACGTCGGCGGCCGGGGCCTGGCCGAAGGCAACCCCGGTCAGCTCCTCGGTTCGCCGGATGATCGGCCCGATGAGATCCGTATCATAATTGGTGGCGACGTTCTGCACGATGGCGGCCAGGCGTTCCAGCCCCATGCCGGTGTCGATGCTGGGCTTGGGCAGACGCGTCATGGCGCCGGCGGCGTCGCGGTTGAACTGCATAAACACTAAATTCCAGATCTCCAGGTACCGGTCGCAGTCGCAGCCCACGGCGCACTCCGGACGCCCGCAGCCGTAAGCCTCGCCGCGGTCGATGATGATCTCGGAGCAGGGCCCGCAGGGCCCCGTGTCGCCCATGGACCAGAAGTTGTCCTTTTCCCCGAAGCGCACGATGCGGTTATCCGGCAGGCCCACCGCGCTGCGCCACAGCGCATAGGCCTCATCGTCATCGAGATAGATCGACGCCCAGAGCTTGTCGGCCGGCAGCTGGAAGCCGTGGGTGAGGAGATCCCAGGCGAAAACGATGGCCCGCTCCTTGAAATAGTCGCCGAAGGAGAAATTGCCCAGCATCTCGAAAAACGTGTGATGACGCGCGGTGTAGCCGACGTTCTCCAAGTCGTTGTGCTTGCCGCCCGCCCGCACGCATTTCTGGGAGGTCGTGGCCCGCAGGTAATCCCGCTTCTCCTCGCCCAGGAACACGCGCTTGAACTGCACCATGCCGGCGTTGATGAACAGCAGGGTCGGGTCGTCGTGCGGCACCAGCGATGAGCTGCGCACCACCTGATGGCCCTGCTGCTTGAAATAGTCGAGAAACTGCCTGCGCGCCTCGTTGCCGGTCATGGGGTTACTCCTCGCCGGGTGATTCCTGACCCTTCGCGGCCAGCCCCAGCGCCTCGCGGGCTTTGCCGTAAATGGCATTGAAGACATCCGGGTGATCGGTCATGAACCGCTTGACGTTCTCCCGGCCCTGGCCGATCCGCTCCCCGCCGAAGGAGTACCATGCGCCGCTCTTATCGATGATCTCCTGCTCCACGGCGGTGTCGATGAGGTCGCCGATGCGCGAGATGC
>Ga0316622_100001342_pt1 | contig 15913 bp, 13 predicted proteins | sample OWC_Aug_OW2_C1_D_FD_207646 | JGI IMG/M metagenome (GOLD analysis project Ga0316622, IMG submission 207646) | Wetland soil microbial communities from Old Woman Creek delta, Ohio, United States - OWC_Aug_OW2_C1_D5_C | ecosystem: Environmental > Terrestrial > Soil > Wetlands | place: USA: Ohio... | reverse complement strand
CTGGTCGGTGAAGCCGCGCTCATGAAGGTAGTCCAGCGCCGGCTTGCCGGTCCGGTGCAGCAGGACCGTGTGGTAGAAGGCGATCGCGGTCTCCATCACCTCGCGCATGCGCGAGCGGCGGGCGTCGTCGCGCCGGCTGCGCTCATCGAGCTCCACGCCGGCCTTCGCGGCGAGCAGCTTGAGCGCGTCCGGGAACGCGATCGAGTCCCGCTGCATCACGAACGAGAAGATGTCGCCGCCCAGCCCGCAGCCAAAGCAGTGCCACGAGTCACGCGAGGGCGTGACGACAAAACTTGGGGTCTTCTCGCCGTGGAACGGACAGAGACCCTTGAACGTGGTCCCCGCCTTCTTGAGGGCAACGGTCTCGCCGACGACGTCGACGATGTTGAGCCTGGATTTGACTTCGGCAGCGACGCCGACGGCCAAACGTGCCTCCCTGCGGCGAACCCGCCGCGCCGGCACGGCGGCGGATCCGTCACCTTGCCGGCGGCTCGCGCCTGGAGGGCCAGGCGTCAGGGCCCGCTACCCGCCTCGGGCCCGCCGGGTCCGCAATCCGCGCGGTCCGCCGGAGATGACTAGGGGCCTGTCAAGTCTTGACAGGCCGACCAGAGCTACATTCTAGCACTTGACAGCGGATGTGTATACCCCTGGGGAGTATTGACAGCGGACCAGGCTGTCGCGCGAACTGGCGCTGCGGCGAAGGCTGTTTGTCGCACCCGGCGCTGATCGCTCCAGCTGTGGGCATGCTGCCCGGCTCGGTCCGACGATGACGCGCCCGACACGGGGGTCCGGCGAAGTGTGAACAAGTACCACTTCGAGCGTGACGACCGCCACCGTGGGAAGTGATGCGCGCGCCGCACCCTGTCCTCATCAGCCGTGTCGCCAGACACGACGCAGGCGGAGAGGGAAGGGGCGACGGAATGGACGCCTACACGACCGCAAAGATGGCGAGGATCAGGATCTCCGAGGCCCACCGGGACGCCGATCAGGCCCGCCGGCACCGGCTGGTGGCACCCGTGACGGGCGAGCACACCATGTTCCGACGGCGGGTGCTGGACGTGCTGTCCTGGCCGCTCGGTCACCCGAGCCCGGCTCGCTAGCGCAGCAGCGTCAGGCCAGGGGGGAGAACCGCGATGACACGCTTGCCTGCCACCTACATCTTCCCGGCACTGACGAAGGCACACGCCGCCGAGCCGACCGCGGGCCGGGTGGACGACGAGCTGCCGCCGATCCGCGAAGGGGCCTGGGCGGCCTGGGCCGCACAGAACACCGAAGCATCCGCGTCGCCCATCGGCGAGAGGGTCGCTGCGGGCACAGGGGGCACCTTCCAAGCCGGCGGTCTCGCACCGATGCCGCCTTCGCCGGCCCACAGCTAGAAGAGCTGACTGACGACGATCGGTCAGGCCACGACCCGGTACAGGTGCCAGCGGTCGGGCACGCCCTTGAGCTCGTGCTCGCCGCGGTCCTCGAAGACGAGGCCCGAGCCTGCGGTGAGGTCCTTGACCGTGGAGCTCGCCCAGACCTCGGAGGCTCCGGCAAGCGCGGCCACCCGGGCGCCGATGTGGACCCCCACGCCGGCCACGCCGTGCTCGGCCCGGCTGATCTCCCCGGTGTGGAGCCCGGCCCGGATCTCGATGCCCAGGGGCCTGACGGCCTTGACCAGCTCCCGGGCGCACCGGACCGCCCGGGCCGGCCCGTCGAACGTGGCGAGGAGGCCGTCCCCGGTGGAGTGGACGTACTCGCCGCGGAAGCGGGCGACGAGACCCTTGGCCATCCGGTCGTGCGAGTCGATCAGCGTGCGCCACCGGGCGTCACCCATGATCGCCGCGGTGGCCGTGGAGTCCACGATGTCGGTGAACAGGACGGTGGCGAGCACACGGTCGAACGAGGCCTGCTCCTCGCGGATCGAGGCGATCAGCTCTCGGATCCCTTCGAGAACCCCCGGTGCCCGCGCATACCAGTGCATCGGGCCGATCCGACCTCCTCGCGGCTCGATCAGTCGCGCGCCGGGGATCTGCGCTGCGACGAAGGTGTAGTCGTCCTTCAGCGCCGTCTCCGGGAACGGGTCGTCGCGTGAACGGTAGGGCGACTCGACACCGACGACGAGGGTTGGGACGTGGATCGCGGGCAGCAAGGCCCGTACGTCTACCGAGCCGAAGGCATCCGACTCGGCGGCGAGCGCCCCGGGCGCGACGCTGGCGCGGCACCAGGGCAGGACCCACTCGTGGAGCTCGCGCTGGTCCCACGGCCAGTCGGCGGCCCACGCTGGAGTTCCCCACTGCTCACGTACCTGGGCGTTGTTCGCTGCCCACGCCTGCCGCTCGGCCTCGTCGCGGTAGAAGGCGACGATCGGGAGATCGAGCACGAGACCCGCGGTGCGCTCCGGGTAGCCGGCGGCGAACAGGATCGCCGCCGGACAGGTATCGAGCGAGGCAAAGACGACCGCGCGCTCCGAGCCTGCCGCGTCCATCACGACACCGATGTCGTCGACCTGCACCTCGAGCGGCGCGACGTCGCCGGGCGAGAAGCGGTCGGAGCAGCCCCAGCCGCGGCGATCGGTGTGGATGACCCGCGCCATCTTCCCAAGCTCGGTCAGGAACCGCGAGAGATACGGGCTCTCCCAGTTCAGGTCGACGTGCGATGCGAAGCCCTGGAGGTAGAAGAGGTCGACCGGCCCGTCGCCGAACACTTGGTAGGCGAGCGCGACGTCGCCGTTCCATGCGTAGCGGGTCTCGGGGCGATTCATCGGTCGGTCCGCCTCTGCGACGCGACTGGCGTGAGCCAGCGCAGGCAAGACTACCGCGCAGGCCACCCAACCAGAAGGGGATCCTGCGGGCGGAGGCACTCGGTCCGCCTGGGGTCCCGATCCACGTGCGAGGACACCCTCGGATGAGGGCAGTGGGCCCCGTCGCGCGTCGGGTCCGACCCGCGCGAGTGCCAAGCACCGGGGCTATGCTCCGGTCATGCCGACCGAGCTCCTCCGGTGACGCATCCGGATGCTCCCCTCCCGGGAGGACCGCTCGACGACGCATTCCGCGATGGTCGCCGACAGCACCTGCGTCCCGGGACGATCCTCTTCAGCGAGGGCGATCGCACGGGCCGCGTCCTCCTCGTCCTGTCTGGTCGCCTCAAGGTCTCCTCGTTCTCCGAGGACGGCCGCGAATCGATTCTCGCCTTCCGCGGCCCAGGCGAGGTGCTGGGCGAGCTCGCCGCGATCGACGGCGGAGAGCACCTGGCAACGGTCACGGTGGTCGAGGACGGCGAGGCGCTCGTGGTCACGGTCGAGCGGTTCCTCGCCGCGCTCGAGGAGCGGCCCGGTCTCGCCCTCGTCCTGCTGCGCTCGGTCGTGGGCCGGTTGCGCGATGCCGACCGCAAGCGAGCCGAGTTCACCGCGCTCGACGTCGTCGGCCGTCTCGCGCACCGGCTCGTCGAGCTGGCGGATGACTACGGCACCGCCGCGGGCGAGGGCATCCGGATCGACCTGCCGATCTCCCAGCGCGAGCTGGCAGGCTGGATCGGGTCCTCGCGGGAGGCCGTCAACAAGGCGCTGCAGCAGCTCGAGCGGCAGGGCCTCGTCCGCGTCGAGCGGCGACGCATCACGATCCACGACCTTGACGGCCTGCGCGGTCGGGCAACCTAGGAGCCGTCGACACGGTGGAGCTGCGCACCGACGATTCGGCGGCTGCGCTGCTCGAGGACGTCGGGGAATACCAGGCCATCGGCTACGAGCCGGTTGCCGATGTCGCGCACTACCGGTTCATTCCCCAGGCTGCACCGTCCGGCTGACGCGCCAGTCCTGCGACAAGGGGTATCGACGTGCGGAGTCGCGTGGGCCATGATGCGCCGATGGGCGCGGTCGCAGCGGACCTCCCGTCGGGCATCGTCACCTTCGTCTTCACCGACATCGAAGGATCGACCCGCCTGCTGCGCCGGCTGGGTGATCGCTTCGCACCGATCCTCGAGCGCCACAACCAGCTCCTCCGAGGGGTCTGGCGGACCCACGGTGGCATCGAGATGGGGATGGAGGGCGACTCCTTCTTCGTGGCCTTCGCCGACACGGGACACGCCGCCGTCGCCTGCGCGGCAGCCCAGCGTGCCCTGGCGAGCGAGCCCTGGTCCGACATCGACGCCCTTCGCGTGCGAATGGGGATCCACGCCGGCCTCGCCGCGCCCCGCAATGGCGAGTACGTGGCGTTGGCCGTCCATCAGGCCGCCCGCATCGCGTCGGCAGCCCATGGCGGCCAGGTGCTCCTGTCCGAGGATGCGGCGGCCCGGATCGAGGAGCGACCCGACCTGGAGATCGAACCGCTTGGCCGGTACCGCGTTCGGGACTTCGATGACGCCGTTCGGCTCTTCCAGCTCCGCGGCGACGGCCTGGCCACGCGCTTCCCGGCCGTCCGGGCGCTGCCCGCGGAGGGCCACAACCTGGTTCGACCGGCAACTGCCTTCTTCGGGCGTACCGACGAGATGGCCCGCGTCCGAGACCACATCGCCGGGGGCCGTATCGTCAGCCTGGTCGGGCCCGGCGGGGTCGGGAAGACACGCCTGGCGATCGAAACGGGAATGGCGGTCGTCTCGGATTGGGCCAACGGCGTGTGGATGGTCGACCTCGCCTCGCTCGAAGACGCCGACCTGATCCCGGACGCCTTCGCGTCCGTCCTGGGGGTTCCCCCGTCGGCGGGGCGCGATCGCTGGTCCGACGTCCTCGACCACCTCGCGACCCACCGAGCGCTCATCGTCGTCGACAACTGCGAGCCGTTCCTGGGGGCCTGCGCCGCCCGGCTATCCACGCTTCGCGATCGCTGCCCCTCCGTCGCCATCGTCGCCACGAGCCGGGAACCGCTCCAGGTTGCGGGCGAGGTCATCGAGCGGATCGAGCCGCTGGGGTTCCCCGCGGCCGGGCAGGCAGGCCGTGGGGATGCCGAACGCTCGCCGGCAGTCGAGCTGCTGCTCGATCGCGCCCGTGCCGTGCGACCGACGCTGAAGGTCGGTTCGTCCGAGCTCGATGCCGCGGCTGCCATCTGCCGCCACCTGGACGGGCTGCCGCTGGCCATCGAGATCGCAGCCGCCCACGCCAGCCACCTGACGCTCAGCGAGATCCTCGACGGCCTGGCCGACCGGTTCCAGCTGCTGCGCAGCGAGAGTCGCTCGCTCCCCGCGCGACAGCGCACCATGCAGGCGGTGCTGGACTGGAGCGATCGGCTCCTCGACCCGGCGGAACGCGCGGCACTTCGCCGGCTGTCCGTGTTCGCCGGCTCGTTCTCGCTCGAGGGCGCGCTGGCCGCCATCGGTGTCGATCTCGCTCGGCCCGAGCTGGTATGGGCACTCGTCGAGAAGTCGTTGGCGATTGCCGATCTGGCGGCCAACGAGACCCGCTACCGCCTGCTCGAGACGATCCGGGTCTACGCGGCCCGATCGGCCACCGCGGCGGGCGACACCACGACCGCGGCTCGCGGAGTCGGGGCCTGGTACCGCCAGCACCTGGGTCCTGACCATGCCCCCGATCGGGCGTGGATCGGTGACGTGGGTGACGAGCTGGACAACCTGCGGGCGGTGGTGTCGATGCTGGCGGCCAGCGACCAGCCATTGGCCCAGGAGCTGGCATGGACCGTCGGCCGCTACCACGACGCCGTCCAGCAGTTCCGCACCGGGATCGTGGACCTGCGGCGCTTCGTGGCCGACCTCGACGCGCCCTCCCCCGCTCGGGTCGCGCTGCTCACCCTCCTGGCGGATCTTCACCTGCGTGTCGGCGAGATCGACCCAGCCCGACAGCTCGTGGACGAGGCGGCCCGACTCCGAGCGAAGGTTGGCCCTGCCCGCTGGGACGACGTCGGCGTGGAGCGGACCCGCGGCGAGATCGCCCGCCGTGCGGGGGACCTGGAGGGGGCCGTGGCCATCGCGGACGACGCGCTCGCGCGTGATCTGTCGCCCCGCGGCCGCGGCCGGATGGCCAACCTTCGTGGGATCGCGCTGCTCGCGCTCGGGGACCGCCGCGAGGCGCAGGCGTCCTTCCTGGAGGAGCTCGCCGCGTACGAGCAGCTCGGCTTCGATGCCCAGGTCGCCAGCGCCAACGGGAACGTGGCCGAGGTGGCGCTCCAGCTCGGGGCTGTCGATGTCGCGGCGGCCCATCAGCGCACCTGTCTCACGCTCGCGCTCGCGACCGGACAGCCGCTCATGGTGGCCTTCTCGCTGATGGTGGCCGCGCGAGTGGCGGGCTCCCGCGGCGACTGGTGGACGGCGACCTCGTTCCAGGCGACGGCCGACGAGGTGCTCCGCGCCACGGGCCACGAGCTGTACGACACGGACCGAGCGGCGGTGGACGAGCTCCTCGGCCGGGCACGGGATCACCTCGGTCCTCGGTGGTTCAGCGAGGCGACCGATCGCGGTCGGTCGATGAGCCTGCCGGATGCAGCTAATGCGGCGGACGACCTGTTCGCCGCGCTTGCCGGAGCGGCGACACAGGCCGTGTTGCCGGGCACCTGATCACCAGCCTGGTGGATGTCGAGCCGACGGCTCGGAGAGGAGGACGGCGATGGTCTCGATTGAGGACAAGGGGTCCGGAGGCCCCGAGCAGCCGGGCGTTCCGTCGGGACCGTGGGAGGGCCGCGTCCGCTTCGTTGATGGGCCGAATGGGTATGCCTACCACCCCGGCCGGCTGATCGTCCACGGCGAGTCAGCGTGGGCCGCCGCGCTGAAGCTCCTTGGGCGAGACGACGAGCGGCCACGTGATGGGGTGTTTGGCTTCTACCTGGTCGAAGGAGTTCCGGAGGATCAGGAAGCATCGCTGGCGGCCGATATGGCGCTGCAGGGGTTCACGGCCGAGCCCGACTACGTCCTCTTCGCCGATGGTCACGGGCCGTGCGGCTGCACCTGTGGGGGCTGCGCGTCGTGGGCCGGCCCGACGGCGGCAAGCCCGGTGTATGCCAGCCCGGTGTATGCCAGCCCGGTGTATGCCAGCCCGGTGTATGCCAGCCCGGTGTATGCCAGCCCGGTGTGTGCCAGCCCGGTGTATGCCAGCCCGGTGTACGCCAGCCCCGTGTATGCCAGCCCGGTGTACGCGAGCGGCTATCGGGCGAGCGGGCACCGGACGAGCAGCGCACGGCCGGCGGCCGAGCCCGACGCGGGTTGGCTGGCCTCGCCCCGGCCAGGAGCGCCCAAGGGTCCGAACGTGCTGGTCCTGGACACGGGTCTTGCCTGGAGAGCGCCCAAGCCGTCGGACCTGGCCCAACTGGTCGACCAGCTTCCGCCCCGCCTGGAGCACCTGGGCCCGCCGCGACCCGAGGACGTGGACTGGCCCGACGGCATCTCGAGCCCGCCGGGAGACGGGTTCCTCGATCCAGCAGCCGGCCACGGAACGTTCATCGCGGGGATCATCGAGGGCCTCGCACCGGGGTGCCGGCTTGGCGTCGGCCGGGTACTCGGCTCGTTTGGCGACGGCAGCGCCTGGAGCATCGCCCGGTACCTCCGAAGGATCGAGACCGACGGGTCCTTCCACGTCGGCGGGAGCGGGCTCGACGCGTACGACGTCCAGCTGCAGGACGCCATCGTCAACCTGTCCTTCAGCGGCTATTCCGACCGCGACATGCGCTTCCTTGCGGCGGCTATCCGGCACTTCCAGAACGTCCATGGAACCGTCTTCGTGGCTTCGGCCGGCAACGACGACTGCTGTCGGCCGACGTACCCAGCTGCCCTGCCGGGCGTCATCGGGGTCGGCGCGCTCGGCCCGTGTGGGCCGGCCGCCTTCACGAACCACGGGCCATGGGTCCGGGCCTGCGCGCCGGGCGTTGATCTCGTCAGCTCGCTGTTCCTCGACTGGGACGGCTCGGTGGAGCCGCTCGACGGGAGCCCCGATCCCGACGACTTTGAGGGCTGGGCGCGATGGAGCGGCACGTCGTTCGCGGCGCCGGTCGTGGCGGGCGCCCTGGCACGGGAGATGCTCGTGTCGGGCTGCACCGCGAGGGAGGCTGTCGCGCGGGTCATCGATGCCCCGTGGCTGCTGCGGCTGCCGGGCCTGGGCACGGTGGTCGACATGGTGTGATCGAACCCGTGGCCGATGCCTGGGCCGTGCAGCGACGTACGCGCCCGGGCCTGCAGCCGGGTCGTGCCCGCCACGGCCATGGGGGTGCCGGTGGAGCCAGAGACCAGCTCAGTCGACGGGGCGGCGAGGGCCTCCAGCGCGCTCGAGGTCGGCCCCCTAAGATGGGGGCTCGTCGAGCGCGAGAGCGCACGCACTGGCGTTCGCCACTCTTGCGTCCCCGATCGGTGGCGCCGGGCGCGCGCTGGTCACTGCCGAGACTGGTGGGCGGGCATCCGGCCCGAGAGGAGGGGCACCATGAGCACGCGAGCCGACTACACGGACGAAGAGTGGGCGGCAATCCGCGAGACCCCGGCCATGGCTGCCATCGCGATGGAGCGGGCCTCGCCCAGCGGGTTCCTGGGGCGCCGCAGGGAGCGCAAGGCCCAGGAGCGCAGCTTCGCCGCGATCATGTCGTCCTACGCTGGGATGGCCCTGATGGACGCGATCGTGGCGGCCGCGGAAGAGGAAGGCCGGCTGATCGACAAGCTCCGCGGCGTCGACCGACCATTTGTCGACGAGGCGCTCGCCGGCGCGGCCGTCGCCCGCAAGGCCATCGAGGCGAAGGGCTCGCGCGAGGAGCTCGAGGCGTACCAGATCGGCGTGATCGGCCTCTGCGAGGACATTGCCGTCGCGGACCAGGAGCAGGGGCCGGGATCGCTGAGCCCTGCCGAGGCGACCATCCTGCAGCGCCTCGCCGGAGCGCTGGGCCGCCCGGACTACACGCCGGGAAACCCCGACTTCACCCCGCCGGGACGCCAGGCCCGGGTCATCCTCGTGGGCCTGGACGGCGCGGACACCGAGCAGGGCCTGGGTCAGCAGCGGCGATAGCGGGTCGATCCAGGGCTCCCCAATCCGCGACGCATCGAACGCTCAGAAGGGCCGTTCCGGCCTCGAACGGCAGGACCTGGCCGGCGATGACCGGCGATGACTGGCGACGGATGACGATCCGAGACGAGAGCCTCGCAGATTGTGGGAACGCTCTCTTGACAGACGGTGTATTCTCGCGCCATAAGCGTGAGAGCGCTCTCACGCAGGTTCCCAAGCCACCGTTTGACGCAAGGGTGATGCGAGAGTCGGACCCTGCGGGCCAGGGCTGGGAGAACGGCTGGACCGGCGATGTCGGCGACCGTCGTGGTCACTGCGCGGCCGGTGCGTACCGGAGCGGCCTGTCCGCTCCATCGAGGAGGCAGCAGACCACGATCATGCGAAGGCTTCTCATCATCTCGGTACTTGCCGCGCTCGTTGTCGCGGCGTGCAGTGGCTCCGAATCGACCACTGCCCCCACGCAGGCGCCAGGCGCAAGCTCGGAACCGGGCGCTAGCGCGGCTCCCGAACTGTCGGGGACGGTCAGGATCCTGATCCACCAGAACCCACCCCTCGTGGACTTCCTCACGGAGTTCAACAAGACCTTCCAGGACAGCAACCCCGGCGTCACGGTCGACATGTCGGTCGTCAACGCGAACGACCTGCCGCAGGCCGTGCAGACCCGTCTCACCGCGGGCGACGTCGACGTCGTCGTCCCGACGCTGACCGGCTTCTCCAACCCCGTTCAGGACTACATGAAGAACGTCGATCCGCCCGCCTGGCAGCAGCTGATCGATGCTGGGCTCCTGGCGGACATCACCGATCAGGCATTCGTCCAGAACTACGATCAGGTCGCAATCGAAGACGCGACCACCTACAACGGCAAGGTCTACGGCGTCGGCCTGGGCCGCGTGGTCTACAGCGGCGTCTACTACAACAAGGACCTGCTGACCGAGAAGAGCATCGCGCAGCCGACGACGTGGGGTGAGCTCGTGGCGGCGTGCGACACGCTGACGGCGGCCGACATCCCGTGCATGACCGCCGGCGGCAAGGACGGCTGGCCGATCTTCGTCGGGGCGTACGGCCTTGCGGGCGCCAACTTCCCCGACCAGGCAGCGCTCGCCGAGGGGCTCTGGGACGGATCGATCAAGTGGACGAATCCCGACATGAGCAGCCTGTTCGAGAAGTACCAGATCTACAACCGCGACATGATGGAGCAGGGCGCCAGCGGCATCGCCGGCGACGCCGCTCCGGGGCGGTTCGCCTCCGGCGCGGTCGCCATGTTCACCGGCGGCAGCTGGTACGCGGCGGCCATCGAGGCTGCCCAGCCCGGCTTCGAGTGGGGCTACATCCCGTTCCCCGGCAGCGACAACGCGGCCGACAACAAGTACATGTTCGGCAAGTACGACATGGTCTTCTCCGTCGCCGGCAACGCGCCGAACAAGGACGCCGCGCTCGCCTGGCTGGCTGCCTTCTCGGAGCCGGCCAACTACCAGGCCTTCGTGGACGCCGTCCAGTTCATCCCGACGCAGTCGACTGCGACCCTGAACGCCAAGATCGGCCAGGAGCTCGCCCCATACCTCGCGAACTTCAAGGTCGGGTTCGAGCAGTACTGGATCGCGCCGAAGGGCGCCGGCACGTACGCGGCCGGGCCGATCCTCCCGAACAACCTGTTCAAGCCGTTCGGCGAGTTCGACGATCCGCAGGCGGCCGCCACCAAGTCCCAGGCCGACCTGGACTCGGGACTCAACGCAAGCTAGTACCTGACCCGTAGATCAACCACGCGGATGTGGAGCCTGACCTCGAGGGGCCGGGCTCCACATCCTTCCAACCTCATCGGGCGTAGCGGGGAGGAGGAGTCGTGAGTTACCACTTCGGTGGCGGAAGGTCGAGAGCGGCGCCGTATGTCTACCTCGCGCCTGCGCTTTTCCTCTACATCCTGTTCTCGCTCGGTCCCTCGCTGGCGACGGCCGTCTTCTCGCTGACCGACGCCACCGGGCTGCCGGGCCTGCCAATCAACTGGGTGGGCCTCGAGAACTACCACGAGTTCCTGTTCCTCGGCGCTGCGTCGCAGGAGAACTGGGCAACGATCTTCCGGACATTCCTGTTCTCGTTCCTGGTTAGCGCGATCCAGTTCACCCTCGGGCTGTTCGTGGCGGTCATCCTGAGCCAGAAGCTGCGGGGCACCAAGTTCTTCCGGACGATCATCTTCCTGCCCGTGATCCTGGGCGTGACGATCCAGGGCCTCATGTGGACGCTCTTCCTCTACCCGCTTGGCGGCCCGATGGCCAGCCTCTTCGGCCTTTTCGGGATCCAGCCAGAGTTCCTGGGCGGAGCGTCCATGGAGCCATTCATGTGGGTCGCCATCGTCCAGATCTGGGCGAACCTGGGCATCACGATGGTGATCTTCCTCGCCGGCCTCGCCACGATCCCGACGGAGGTCTACGAGGCAGCCAGGATCGATGGGGCCGGCCGATGGCAGGTCTTCCGTGAGGTCACCTGGCCGCTCCTGACCCCGGCCGTCAACACCAACCTGGTCCTCACGATCATCGGCTCGCTCCAGGCCTGGCAGCTGTTCCTGGTCCTGACCGGCTACCGGCCGACGACCACCGTCCTCGGCTACCTCGTCTACGCGACCGGGTTCGGAGCGACGGGTGGAAGCACCGTCGTGTCACTCCGACAGGGGTACGCGGCGGCCGCGTCGATCGTGCTGTTCGTCATCGTGCTCCTGATCGGGATGACCGCCCAGTACCTGCTGCGGCGGAGAGAGGCTCGGCTGCTGGGATGAACACCACGATGCCCTCCGACGGAAGTGTTCCTGCCAGGGATGCCGTCATCCCGCGCCGGGGCCCGGACTGGGGTCGCCTCGCCGCCTACGCCATCCTGATCCTCATCACGATCGCCTACCTCGGCCCGATGCTGATGCTCGTCCTGACGGCGTTCAAGACCCTTCCCGAGTTCACGAAGGACGCGACGGCGCTGCCGACCTCCATCAGCCTCGACAACTTCTTCGAGGCCTGGGACAAGGCCAACTTCCCGCGCTACCTGCTGAACACGGTCATCTACACGATCGCGTCGACGGTCGTCTTCGTGGTGAGTGGCACCTTCCTTGCCCTCGCCATCGCTCGCCGCTTCGTCCGTGGGGCCGGGCCGCTCTTCACTCTGTTCCTCATCGCGCTGTTCCTGCCGGCGGCGCTGATTCCGCAGTTCCAGCTGATCCTGCGCCTCGGCCTCTACAACAACCCGATCGGCTACATCATGCTGTTCGTGGTGAACCCGATCGGGATCGTGATCCTGGTCAACTACATCCGGACGATCCCGATCGAGCTCGACGAGGCCGCCGCCATCGAGGGCTGTGGCTACCTGCGATACGTCATCAGCATCGTGCTCCCGCTCGCCTCGCCGGCGATCGCCACGGTCGCCGTGCTTCATGCCATCGGGATCTGGAACGAGCTCATCCTCGCCACGATCTACCTCACGTCGGCGGACTTCTACCCCATCACCCGTGGGCTCATCGTGTTCAACGGGGTCTACGGAAACGACTGGCCGCTGCTGGCGGCCGCCGTGCTGATGATGGCTCTGCCGATGGTGGTGTTCTTCGTCATCGCCCAGCGCTGGATCATCGGCGGGGTCACCGCCGGCGCGGTCAAGGGCTAGGGTGTCAACGGCTCGACCGCACCAGGACGCGCGACGGAGCTCTACGATCGAGGACGTCGCAGAACGGGCGGGTGTCTCGCGCGCGACCGCCTCGCGGGTGGTCAACAACAGCCCGCGCGTCAGTCCCGGCGCAAGGGCCGCCGTGCTCGGTGCCGTCGAAGAGCTCGGCTACGTGCCAAACCGAGCGGCCCGCAGTCTCATGACCCGGCGGAGCGACTCCATCGGCGTCGTGATCCTTGAACCCACGGCGCGCCTGTTCGCGGACCCGTTCTTCGGCCTGCTCCTGCTCGGGATCAACGACGGCCTGTCTGATGGTGACGTGCAGCTGGTCCTGCTCATTGCCTCGGCATCCCGGGAGGAGGCGAGGGTCGAGCGCTACCTCGAGGCGGCGCACGTGGACGGAGCCATCCTGGTTGGCCCGCACGGTGATGACCCGATGCCCGCCCGACTGACCCGCAGCGGGGTGCCGGTGGTCGTGAGTGGCCGGCCGAGCGGCGGAAGCGCGGTGAGCTACGTCGACTCGGACAACCGGGCCGGTGCGCGCAGCGCCGTGACCCACCTGATCGAAGGCGGGCGTCGGCGCGTCGCGACGATCAACGGCACCCTCGACCTGTCGTCCGCGCGCGACCGCCTCACCGGGTACCGCGATGCGCTGCAGGCAGCGGGGCTGGAGCTGGATCCGTCGCTCGAGGTTGCGGGCGACTTCAGCCCGGAGATGGCGGCGGATGCCACGCGACGTCTCCTCGACGTGTGCCCGGACCTCGACGGACTGTTCGCCGCATCGGACTCGATGGCCGCTGCCGCGGTCCACGCGCTGCAGGATTCGGGTCGACGGGTTCCGGACGACGTCGCGGTCGTCGGCTTCGACGACGCCCCCATCGCACTGACCACCCGCCCGACGCTGTCCACGGTGCGCCAGCCGATCGAGGCGATGGGCCGCGAGATGGCGCGCCTCCTGCTGCACCGCATCGACGCTCCGACCGAGGCGGCGAGCCACGTCGTCTTCGAGACCGAGCTGGTAGTGCGCGAATCGAGCGCGGGGGCATGACCCCGGTTCGATCGAGGCCTGCATTCACCCCGGTCCCGCCGGTCGCGTGGCGTCGGCCGATCGGAGCATCAGTCGCCGATCCCGGCCGGTCTCGCGTGACCCACGAGCCGCACATCGACGATGGCCCGTGGGGTGGTGTGCCACTCGGGGGGCTCGGATCGGGGAGCGTCGGGCGCACCCCGCGGGGCGACTTTGCCCGGTGGCACCTCGACATCGGGACGCACCGATTCGAGTCCATTCCGGCCTGCCAGTTCTCCGTCTATGTCGCCTCCAGCGCTAGGACCGAAGCTCACGTCCTGAGCACCGTCCGGCCGGACACGCCCGCGGGCTGGGGCTGGGATCTCCCTGTCGGCGCGGGCACGTATCACGGGCTCTTCCCCAGCGCCTGGTTCGAGTACGACTGGGACCGGCTGCCTGTTCGCCTGACCCAGCACCAGTTCTCGCCCGTGATCCCGCACAACTACCGCGAGAGCAGCTACCCCGTGGGGCTCTTCGAGTGGCTGGTCGAGAACCCGGGTCCGGAGCCGGTCACGGTCGGTCTCATGTTCAGCTGGCAGAACCTCGTCGGTCGAGGGGTCGGGATGGACCGCAGCGGCGGCCACGTCAACCGGACCGTTCGGGGCCCCGGCATCGCCGGTGTCGTGCTCGGCGGCCCCGCGGCTGCCGTCGGGCAGGCCTGGGCCGGCAGCTTCGCGATCACGGCAGGCGAGGTTGCCGGTGTCACCGTGACCACGTGCAGCCGGTTCTCGGTGGACGACGGTGCCGGGTTGTGGGTGGACTTCGCGGCCGATGGGCAGCTTGCCGATGTCGCCGAGCCTGCGCCGGCGGCACCCGGCGAGGCCATCGGCGCGGCGGTTGCCGCGACGTTCACGCTCGACCCTGGGGAATCCACCGTCGTCCCGTTTGCGCTCGCGTGGGACTTCCCGATCGCAGCGTTTGGCAGCGGGCGCCAATGGCACCGTCGATACACCCGCTACTTCGGGCGAACCGGCGACGCGGCCTGGGCGATCGCCGCGGAGGGTCTGGCAAGGCGCGAGGGTTGGCGGGCCGCGATCGATGCGTGGCAGGCCCCGATCCTCGCCGCCGCGGACCGCCCCGACTGGTACAAGGCAGCGTTGTTCAACGAACTGTACGAGATGGTGGACGGCGGCACCTTCTGGGCGGACGACAACGCCGACGGGGCGGCCGCCGACGGGGTCGGGCCGTTTGCCATCCTCGAGTGCTTCGACTACCCCTTCTACAACACGCTCGACGTGTACTTCTATGCGTCGATCGCCCTGGTGCTGCTCTGGCCGGAGCTGGCAAAGCGGATCATCCGGGACTTCATCGCGACCGTCGGGGCCTCCGATCCCGAGGTCGTCCCGGTCTGGGCGACCGGTGGAACCGCGGTTCGCAAGATCGCGGGCGCGCTGCCCCACGACATCGGCGGGCCCGCGGAGGACCCCTTTCTCAAGGTCAACCACTACCACCTCCAGGACGTCAACGTCTGGAAGGACCTCAACAGCAAGTTCGTCCTGCTTGTCTGGCAGTCGGTCGCGCTGCTTGGCGACGAGACCCTGTGCGAGGAGGCATGGTCGGCCGTCGTCGCGGCGCTCGGGTACCTGGCACGCTTCGATCGTGACGGAGATGGAGTGCCGGAACACGACGGCATCCCGGACCAGACGTACGACACGTGGCCCATGCGCGGGCCCAGCGCCTACGGCGGGTCCCTGTGGCTCGCTGCCCTGCGCGCGGGGATCGCCATGGGCGAGCGGGTCGGCGACGTCGGTACGGTGGCCTGGCTCCGTGACCTGCTGGACCGAGGCCTGCCGTCGTTCGACGAGAAGCTGTGGACCGGCGACTACTACCGCTACGACGCGGGCGGCGATCCATCCAGCGACTCCGTCATGGCCGACCAGCTCGCCGGCCAGTGGTTCGCCGATGCGACCGGCCTCGGCCCGATCGCGCCGGCAGATCACGTCGACCGGGCGCTGGCGACGGTCTTCGAGCGCAACGTCCTTGGCTTCGCCAACGGAGCAATGGGCGCCGTGAACGGAACGCGCCCGGACGGCTCGATCGATCGCTCGAGCGAGCAGTCCCAGGAAGTCTGGACCGGAACCACGTACGCGCTCGCCGGTTTCATGATCTCCCGGGGCCTGCTCGACGAGGGCTGGGCGACGGCGGCGGGGGTGGTGCGGGTGCTGGAGCAGCGCGGCTACCAATATCGAACGCCCGAGGCCTTCGACATCGACGGCAACTTCCGGGCGTCCATCTACCTGCGGCCGCTGTCCATCTGGGCAATCGAGCACGCGCTGGAGGCCGCGAGTGCGTGAGCGAGACACGTCGGC
>Ga0316622_100001341_pt1 | contig 15931 bp, 13 predicted proteins | sample OWC_Aug_OW2_C1_D_FD_207646 | JGI IMG/M metagenome (GOLD analysis project Ga0316622, IMG submission 207646) | Wetland soil microbial communities from Old Woman Creek delta, Ohio, United States - OWC_Aug_OW2_C1_D5_C | ecosystem: Environmental > Terrestrial > Soil > Wetlands | place: USA: Ohio... | reverse complement strand
GGATCCGCACTCGCTCGCGGGACGGGCGAGTGCGCGTCTGGCGTCATGGACAGCGAAGCGCGCGGACCTGGTCGTTGCCGTTGGTGAAAGCATGGCGGCGCACCTGCGCAGACAAGGCGCCCGCAAGGTCATCGTGGTCCACAACTGGGCGGACGGGGATGCGATACGGCCGACCCGCGTGGAGGACAGCCGGTACCGCCGGCGAGCCGGATGGAACGGACAGTTTGTCGTGCACTACTCCGGAAACATGGGCCTCGTCCACGAATTCGACACGTTGCTCGGCGCCGCGCGCGAACTGGCATCGGACGCCGGCATCCGCTTCGCCTTCCTGGGACACGGGCCACGGAAAGAAGAGCTCAGGCGCAGGGTGAGCGAACTCAACCTCGAATCGGTCGACCTTCTGCCTGGCGTTGAGAGGCGCGAACTGGGTGACACCCTCGCAGCCGGAGAGCTCCACGTCGTCACGCTGCGCCGCGGTGCCCAGGGGCTCGTTGTTCCGAGCAAGATCTACGGCATACTCGCAGCCGGCCGTCCTGTGCTGTACGTCGGTCCACGCGACGGTGAGATGTTCGACATCGTGCAGCGAGGACAATGTGGGGCGTGCGTGGACAACGGCGACGTTCAGGGCCTGGTTGAGGCCATTCGCCGATTTCGCGGCGACCCCGAGCTCCGGGCACGAGCCGGACAGCGGGCAAGAGATTTGTTCGACCAGGAGTTCGGCATGGCCGGGCAGACGGCCAGGCTGTTGCAGGCCGTCCTGTCACTGGCCGGGCCGGCGGACAGGGTCGCCCGCGCCGATGCTCCGAAGTAGATCAGGAATCCTCGATCTTCGAGCATGAAAGGGATCTAGAGGCTCACCGATGCCCGACCGACCCACGTCTGCTCGCACGCCGCAGACTGCCGCAATTGACGATGGCGCCCATGCCGCTTCGCAAGGGCATGGCAGGCACGACGGCGGTCGCGGCGGGGGCGACGCTCACCTGGTGGACTATCTCCGCACCATCTACAAACACCGCTGGGTCGCCCTGACGGCATTCACCATCGTATTCGTCTACATGGCGATTCGGACGTTCACGACCACGCCCGTCTACGAAGGGCGCGTCCAACTCCTGGTCGAGTCCATCAACCCGAGTGTTGTCACCTTCAAGGAAGTCATCCAGCAGGACAACTACAACTACGACTTCTACCCGACGCAGTACGCCATTCTGAAGAGCCGCGCGCTGGCGCGCCGGACCATCGAGGCGCTCGAGCTGTGGGATTCCCCGGAGTTCGGCGGCGGCGCTTCGGAGAAGGAGTCGTTCAGCGTCATCGGTGCGTTGAGCGCAAGCGTTGCGTGGGTGGCCGGGCTGCTTTCGAGCGACCCCCCGGAGGACGTCCGCGGTCCGGCGTCCGGCGAAACCGGGCGGCAGTCGGCGGCCATCGACGCATTTCTCGCCCGCCTGACCGTGGCGCCGGTCCGCAACAGCCGGCTGGTTGACGTGCGTTTTGCCTCCCCGGACCCCCGGGCGGCGGCCTCGGTGACGAACATGCTCGCCAGGCAGTACATCGAGCAGAACCTCGAGTACCGGTTTCTCTCGTCGAAGGAGGCGTCGGACTGGCTCAACCAGCAACTCGCCGTCGAGCGCAGGAAGCTGGAGGAGAGCGAGCAGGCGCTCCAACGCTACCGCGAGAAAGGGGATGCCGTCGCCCTCGAAGACCGCCAGAACATCGTGGTGCAGCGGCTGGTGGACCTGAACGCGGCCTACACACAGGCCCGGACGGACCGGTTCGAGAAGGAAGCACTTTTCAACCAGCTGACGAGCCTGCAGAACGACCGGGCAGCGCTCGACGCGTTCCCGGCGGTTCTGTCGAACGCGTTCATCCAGCAACTGAAGACGCAGCTCTCGGATCTGCAGCGGCAGCAGGCCCAGATGGCGGAACGGCTGGGCGAGAAACACCCGGACATGATCAAGTTGAGCTCCGCGATCCAGAACACCGAGGCGAAGCTGGAGGGCGAGCTGGCCAAGATCGTGCAGTCGGTCAGGAACGAGTACCTCTCGGCCCAGTCGAAAGAGAAGAGCCTGTCGGCGGAGCTGGAATCGCAGAAAGCCGGTGCCCTCGCCCTGAACCGGAGGGGCATCGAGTACGGCGTGCTGCGCCGGGACACCGAGAGCAACAAACAGATCTACGAAGCGCTGCTGCAGCGGGCGAAAGAGACCGGGATTTCGGGAGAGCTGAAGGCCAGCAACGTCCGCGTGGTCGACGAAGCGGAGGTGCCACGTTCGCCCGTGCGGCCGAGGAGGGCGCGCGATCTGACGCTTGGGCTGCTTGGCGGTTTCGTCGCAGGCATTGGGATGGCGCTCTTCATGGACTACCTCGATAACCGCCTCAAGAACCCCGAGGAGGTCAAGCAGTACCTCGGCGTGAGCTTTCTCGGCCTGTTGCCCGCGCTCAGGGAACAGGACCTCGGCGGCGGGCAGCCTCCGGTGCTGACCCGCGGGGCGCCAGCGACGTTCGCCGAGGCCGTGCGCAGAGTGCGGACCAGCGTCCAGTTCTCGACGGCGGCAGAAGGCTGCCGCACCGTGCTCGTCACCAGCACGCAGCCGACCGAGGGGAAGACCGTCGTGGCGGCGAACCTGGCCATGTCGCTGGCACAGACTGGACAGCGTGTGCTGCTGGTCGATGCCGACATGCGCAAGCCGAGGCAGCACGAACTGCTCGAGACCGAACAGGCGCCAGGCCTGTCGAGCCTCCTCGCGGGCGAGGCGCAGGCGAATTCGGCCATCCGCCAGCACACCGCGCCGAACCTGTGGGTGCTCCCGTCCGGGCCAGTCCCTCCGAACCCGGCCGAGTTGCTCGGCTCCGCGCGCTTCAAGAGCCTGTTGAGCACGCTGCATCAGCAGTTCGACTGGGTCGTTCTGGACTCGCCTCCGGTCATGGCCGTTGCTGATGCGTCCGTCATTGCGCACCTCACGACGGGCGTGGTGTTCGTCGTCGGCAGCGAACAGGTGACCCGTCACGCGGCTCGGAATGCCGTCGAACACCTGGAGGCGTCGAAGGCCACCATCCTCGGCGCGGTGCTGAACCGCGTCAACGTCCGAGGCAATCCGTACTACTACGCGCACCACTACAATCATGAGTACGCGGGCTACTACTCCTCACGGCAACGGGGATAAGAGCGCGAGGCCGGCGTCCCTCGTCGGCGCCTCTCATCAACGCCGGTCCGTCGCGTGGAACAACTGGTAACGCTCCTCGTGCCGGCGGCCGCGGCTGCTGTGCTGGCGTGGCTCCTGACGCCGCTCTCCGCGTGGCTCGCCTGGAGGCTCGGCGCCATCGACCGGCCGGGCCCGCGGCGAATCCACGACCGGCCGATCCCGAGACTGGGCGGTCTGGCGGTGATTGCCGCGTGCGCCGCGGTGCTGGGCGCGGGCGCGATCGACCTCCCGGGCGCGCCGGTGTGGGTCCGCCAGGGGCCGTGGCTGGGCATGCTGGCAGGCGCGATCCCGATCCTCCTGGTTTCGATTCGCGACGACATCGCACACGTCGGCGCCCTTCCGAAAATCGCGGCGCACGCGGTCGGTGCGGCCATCGCCATCTGGTCCGGCGTCGCGCTGCCGCCGACGGTCCACCTGTTCGACTGGCCCATTGAGCTCGGCTGGATGGCCGTCCCACTCTCGGCAATCTGGCTGATCGGCGTTACGAATTCCTTCAACCTCGTCGACGGTCTCGACGGCCTGTCTGCGGGTCTGGGACTGATTGCGGCCGGGAGCCTTGCCGGCGTGCTGCTGCTCGCCAATCAACCCGGGCCAGCCTCGGCCGCCGTCGTGCTAGCCGGTGGCATCCTGGGGTTTCTTCCGTACAACCTGCATCCAGCCCGGGTCTTCCTCGGGGACGCCGGCGCGACGGCGATTGGCTTCGTGCTGGGGTGCCTGACGCTGACCGGTTCCGCATTGCTCCCTGCCGGTTTCGCAACGTTGATTCCGGTCGTGCTGCTCGGCGTGCCTGTCGCGGAGACGGTCGTGTCAATCCTGCGCCGCACGATCGCCCGCGCGGAAAGCGGAGAAGGCATCCGCATTCACGAGGCCGACCGCAGTCACATCCATCATCGGCTCCTGGACCTGGGCTTCAGTCACCGCCACGCGGTCCTGATCCTCTACGGAGTGGGAATTGCGCTGTCCTTGACGGCGCTCGCGTCACTGCTGCTCACGAGGCGGCAGTCGGGGCTGCTTCTGCTGGGCATGGTGCTGGCAGGTATCGTGGGCCTGAACAAGCTCGGGTACGGAGAGTTTGCGCTTGTCCGGCGGCGCGTCGCCCTGAGGTTCCACGGCTTGCCGGTGATGCAGCGGTCCTTCTTTGCCGTGTTTGTCGACATCGTCCTGGTGTCGCTCTCGCTCTACTTGACGGTGGCGCTGAAGCTGGACGACTGGACGTTGGCCGGACAGCGGACGCTGGTCTTCTCCACCCTCGCACTGCTCGTACCGACCCACGTGGCTATGTTCGCGGCATGCGGGACCTACCGGGGATCGTGGCGCCTCGCGGGTGTCCACGACCTCTTGCGGCTCAATCTCGCGATCGCGTGCGCGTCGCTCACGAGCGCCGTCCTGGGTGTCCTGCTCGGCGTCCCGGGCCTTTCGATCTCGCTGTTCGCGCTCTTCGCATGTGTCGAGGCCGCGATCGCGACCGGGTGCCGCGTGTTGTATCGACGGCCCGATCGGTCCAGGCGGCGCGGCGTTCAGGCAGGGACCTGGACAATGCCCGGGGCGCCCGGCGGTGCACCGAGGGCGCCTGGAGAGGCAGAGAGCGGAAGAACGCCCACCGTGGATCCCGACCGTGTCGGCGCGTGGAGACAAGAAGCTCCGACGCGATCCACAATGACGACATGACGATCCTCGTGACTGGTGCGGCCGGTTTCATCGGCTACCACGTGGCCGAGCGACTGCTTGCGCGCGGCGACGCGGTGGTGGGACTCGACAACCTGAACGCGTATTACGACGTCTCGCTGAAAGAGGCCCGCCTGGCCCGCCTGGCGGGGCGCCCGGGATTCAGCTTCATGAAGCTCGACCTGGCGGACCGGGCCGGCATGGCCGCGTTGTTTGCCCAGGGGCGCCCGCGGAGCGTCGTGCACCTCGCTGCGCAGGCCGGTGTGCGCTACTCGCTCGAGAATCCCCACGCGTACGTGGAGAGCAACCTGGAGGGCTTCACCAACATCCTGGAGGGCTGCCGCCACAGCGGTGTCGAACACCTCGTCTACGCCAGTTCGTCGAGCGTGTACGGCGGCAATGTCAGGATGCCGTTCTCGGAGCACGACAACATCGACCACCCCGTCAGCCTCTACGCCGCCACCAAGAAGGCCAACGAGTTGATGGCGCATACCTACAGCCACCTGTTCAAGCTGCCGACGACAGGGCTGCGGTTCTTCACGGTCTACGGGCCATGGGGCCGGCCGGACATGGCGCTGTTTCTTTTCACGAAGGCCATCCTGGAGGGCCGGCCCATCGACGTGTTCAATCACGGCAACATGGTCCGCGACTTCACCTACATCGACGACATCGTCGAGGGCGTGGTCCGCGTGCTGGACAAGCCTGCCGAAGCGGACCCCGCGTTTGACCCCGCCCGTCCGGATCCCGCGACCAGCAACGCACCGTACCGCGTCTTCAACATCGGGAACAGCCAGCCGACTCCGTTGGCTGACTACATCGGAGCCCTCGAAGAGGCGCTCGGCCGCCGCGCAGAGCGGAACCACCTGCCCATGCAGCCCGGGGATGTGCCCGCGACCGCGGCAAACACCGAGGAACTCGATGCCTGGATCGGATTCAAGCCAGGAACGCCAGTACGAGAGGGCGTCCGCCGCTTCGTCGAGTGGTACCGCGAGTTCTACCGGGTGTAGTCGGAGCGAGGTCGGCCGTGAATCCCGCCATCTCGTTCTCGAGCCGGGTTGCCGTCCCTGACACCGTGTTGTCCAGGGACTTCGACGGCGAGGTGGTCATCCTCAACCTGAACACGGAGTCGTACCTCGGCCTCGACCGCGTTGGCGCGAGAATGTGGACGGTTCTGACCGCGCAGCCGTCGATCCAGGCCGCATACGAGATCCTCCTGTCCGAGTACGACGTCTCTGCTGAAACGCTCCGTAGCGACCTCGAGCGGCTCGTGGGAGAAATGCTGGAGCACGGGCTGATCACCCTGAAGAATGAGTAAGCTCGGCCGATCATGGCGGGCATTCCGGACCCTGTCCCGGGCGGAGCGCCGGATCCTTGCCCGCGCGATCATCCTGCTCCCGCTGACCGCGGCCGGCCTTCGGGTCCTGGGATTCCAACGCGTGAAGGGCCTGCTGCTGTCCTCGCTGCCGACCGATCCGATCCGATCCGATCTGGCCGCAGCCCGATCCGTTGCTCGCATCGTGATCGGCGCGGCACTCTGGAGCCCGCTTCCGGCCCACTGCCTGCCCCGGGCGCTTGTGCTCTGCTGCCTGCTGACGCGGCAGGGCCTGCGGGCGGAGCTGCGGATCGGAGCCGGGAGGCCCGGTGGCGACTTCACCGCTCACGCGTGGGTCGAGCACGACGGTGTGCCGCTCGCCGAGCCGCAGGCAACCGGCCCGCGATTCGCCGCCTTCGACGGGGCTTCATTCCACTGGCGCGCGTGACTCCATGAGCGGAATCGCCGGCATCATCCACTTCGGCGGCGCGCCCGTCGAGCCGGGGCTCATCGAGACGATGAGTGCCGCGATGGCGCATCGGGGCCCGGACGGCATCCGTCACTGGGTGAAAGGCCCGGTTGCGCTCGGCCAGTGCATGCTGCGCACGACGCCCGAGTCTCTCGAGGAAACACAGCCGCTCACCAACGAGGATGAGAGCCTGGCGCTCGTCATGGACGGGCGGGTCGACAACTGGGCGGAACTCCGCCGCGACTTGGTCGGCCAAGATGCTCGCCTGCGCGACCGGTCGGACGCCGAACTGGTACTGCGGTCCTACGAGACGTGGGGAGAAGGCGGCCTCACGCGCGTCGAGGGCGATTTTGCGTTCGTCATCTGGGACGCGCGCCGTCGAACGGCGTTCTGTGCGCGCGATCGGACGGGCGCCAGACCGTTCTTCTACCACTGGCATCGCAAGACCCTGGTCTTCGCATCGGAGAAACACGCGATTCTCGCCGTGCCTGGCGTGCCTCGGGCGCTGAACCGCGCCGTGCTGGCGGAATTCCTGGCCGCAGAATGGCACAGCAGGCGGGAAACGCTGCTGGACGGGATCCTGCGACTGCTGGCCGCGCACCGGATGACGGTTCGCGGCGAGGAACCCGAACAGGAAGAATACTGGCGACCGGATCTGAAGGCGCCGTTGCCCCCCCGCCGGGACGAAGAGTGGTGCGAGCACTACCGCGAGTTGCTGGCCGACAGCGTCAGGCGCCTGTGCCGCTCGCAGAAGCCGGTTGCCTGCGAAGTGAGCGGCGGCCTCGATTCTTCCGCGGTGTTCTGTGTCGCAGAACACCTCCGCCGTTCCGGAAGTCTGCCTGCCCCGAGCGTGGAGGGTTTCACGCTGGCCTTCTCTGACGAGGGCGAGGCCGACGAACGTGCCTACGCCAGGGCGGTCGGTGAGCATCTCGGCGTCGAGGTTCGCGAGGCCCCCCCTTCGGCAATGGCGTTGCCGTGGTACACGGCGCGTGCGCGCTCGTTCTGTGACTTCCCGGGTTACCCGAACGGAACGATGGCGCTGGGCCTGATGCGCGAAGCGCAGGGGCGTGGCAGCCGCGTCCTGCTGAACGGAATCGGGGGCGACGAGTGGCTGGGGGGCAGCCGGGCGTACTACGGGGAGGAGCTGAACGAGCGGCGGTGGCGGACCTTGCGCGCGTGCTTCAGCGCCGACGCGGCGGCGTTCGGAACACGGCAGGCCGCGGCTTGGTTCGGCCGCCATGGCGTGCTTCCGCTGCTGCCGCCACGCCTGAAGCAATTCGCCCGACGGCTGCTCGGAAGAGGACGGGACGGCGGCTTCCAGGATCCTTTCTGGCTGTCTCCGGAGCTGCGCGATGTTCTTGATCAGCAGCGCGCCAGGTCCGCGGCCCAGCCCGTTCATGAGGCCGCCCGCGCCGGCCAGGCCGAGCTCCTCGGGCACCTTTCCGACGCGTATCACGGGCTTGCCGCCGAGATGACCGAATCGTTCGCGGCGGAGACCGGCCTGGAGGTGCGCCGGCCGCTCTACACGCCCGCGATGATCCAGTTCGCGTTCGCGTCGCCCGCACGTCTCAGGTTGCGGGGCAACACGAACAAGTACATGCACCTCCAGGCCCTCGGCGGCATGCTCCCCGGGATCGTGCGGAAACGCACGACGAAGGCGGAATTCTCGATCGTGTTCCGGCAGCATCTCGATCGGATGAGCGACACGTTGTGCCGGGAGATTGCCGCAAGCCGGGCCGACTGGCTGTCCCCGCAGGGAGCGTCGCGGGTGTACCGGGCGTACCACGAGGACCGGCGCGCATACTGGCCAGCCTGGGTGCTCTGGGGCCTCTACGGCTGTGATAGGCTGCTCGTCGGACTCACCTCGCCGCCGCCGCGGGTGGCGGCGGAGACGCCGGTCGCAGAGGAATGCAAGACATGAGCAAGCCGGATGTGACACCCGAACAGACCTCCCCGACCAGCCCTGCCGAAACCGCCTCGCCCGCGTCGAAGCTTCCCTACACGAGCCCCGCGCTGCGGCTCTACGGATCGATAAGCAGGCTCACGCTCAGCGGGGGTCCGACGACAACGGAAGGCGCCTCGGGAATGGGCATGGTCGGCTCGGACCCCGCGCTGAAGGAACACGCGGTCAAGGTCGGTGTGCACCCCCTGGGGATCGGGCTCTACCTGTTCGCGTACAAGCCCGAGTATCGCCAGGCGTGGGGGCATGGCAGGCAGTTCGGCGTCATGGCAGACGAAGTCGAGCGCGTGATGCCCGAGGCCGTGTCGCTGCATGCCGACGGGTACAAGCTCGTGAACTACGCGCAACTCGGGATCGCGCGCGCCGCCGCCTGACCCGCTTCGGATTCCACGCACGGTCGATGCTTCAGGAACATCTCGGCTATGTTTCTGATGCCACCCGCCTGAGGCAGTACACAGAAGCGATCCGCCGCACCATCAAGCCCGGTGACCGCGTGATGGACCTGGGCTGCGGGACCGGCGTGCTCGGCCTGCTGTGCCTGCGGTCTGGTGCGGCGCGCGTGTACGCCGTCGACGAGACGGCCATGATCGAGGTCGCGCGTGGAACTCTGGAGCGCGCCGGCCTGGGCGACAAGGCAGTCTTCATCCGGGGCAAGTCCCGCAGGATCGATCTGCCGGAACAGGTCGACGCGATCGTGTGCGACCAGGTGGGCTACTTCGGCTTCGACGCCGGCATCGTTCCCGACCTCGCCGACGCGAGGCGGCGGTTCCTGAAGCCTGGAGGCGCGCTGATCCCCGCTGCGATCACGCTGTATGCAGCCGGCGTCGAGTCCGAGGACGCATACGCCCCCGTTGCAGGCTGGGGCGCGGAACCCGTACCGTCCGAAATGCGCTGGCTGCGCGAACAGGCAGTCAACACGCGGTACCCGGTCAACCTGCGCGCAGCGGCGCTCCTGACGGCGTCGTCGCTCCTCGGGACGATGAACCTGCGCGAGGACCACGACGGGCTGACCTCGTGGACCGCGGATCTGCACGTCACGCGCGACGGCATCCTCCACGGCATCGCCGGATGGTTCGACGGTGAGCTCGCGGCTGGCGTTTGCATGACGAACGCGCCGCTGGCCATGCAGCCCATCGCCCGCGCCCAGGCGTTCCTGCCGATCGGTGAGGCCGCTAGGGTCCGCGCAGGGGACCGCGTCGGCGTCACGGTGATGGCGAGGCCAGCCGATGACCTGATGGCGTGGGTGGTCGAACTCCCGACCGGCAGGCGGCTCCGGCACTCAACCTGGAACGGGATGCTGCTGGCCCCGGCCGACCTCCTTCTCGCCGACCCGTCCCGGGTACCCCGCCCGAATCGCATGGCCGTGGCACGGGCAATCGTCCTGGGATACTGCGACGGCCTCCGGACGACCCGCGAGATCGAAGCCGCGGTGCTCCGGGATCACCCGGCGTTGTTCCCCTCGGCGGAAGAGATCTCCCGCGTGGTGGCGCTCGTGCTCGCCAGGGAGACCGAGTAGTGACCGTGCTGAAGATCGACGTGCCGGCCCGGCAAGACCCGCTCGGAACCGAGCCGTACCGCGAGTGGATCTTTCCGGACGGTACGAGGTGGGCCCGGTTTCACCGCACGGATTCGGGCTACCTGCTGCGATTTCCTGACCTGGCCGACTACACGATCTCGGCCGACGGGCTCGAGGTGTCCTGCCGTCCGTTGCCGCATGTGGCTGCAAAGACCATTCGCCATCTCTATCTGAACCAGGTCCTGCCGCTCGCGTTCAGCCGGCGCGGGAAGTTGGTCTTCCACGCCAGCGCGATCGAGACCGGTTCAGGTGCGATCGCCTTCGTGGGAGAGTCCGGCCGCGGAAAATCGACACTGGCCGCGAGCTTCTCCGCTCACGGACACAGATTCCTGGCGGACGACGGGCTCGTGGTCGAGGAGCGGGAAGGCCGCTTCGACGCGCAGCCCAGCCACCCTTCGCTCCGCCTGTGGGAGGACAGCCAGGCGGCCTTGATGCAACTCCGCGAGGCCCCGCTGCTGCCGCTGCCCGATATCCCCAAGGCCAGCTTCCTGGCCGGCCGCGCGTTGCCGTTCTGCGGCGAGGCGCGCGAGCTGCGTCGCGTGTACTTCCTCGGCACCGACACCGCCGAGGGCGTGACCTTCACGGAGTTGACAGCCGGCGACGCCCTCATCGAGCTCGTCAGACACTCGTTTCTCCTCGACACGGGGGCATCGGAGTTGATCGCCGCACACTTCGACGGGCTGGCCCGCATGCTGCACCGGCCCATGTGCTTCCGCCTGGACTATCCCCGCCGCTTCGACGCCCTGGCAGAGGTTCGGGCTGACGTCCTTCGGCATTGTGGGCATTGACCTTCTGCGGCGTTGCTGTTTCCGGCCGCAAGATCGTCACGTCTCTGCGGACATGAGTCTTTCACGTAAGCCAGGACTGACCGCGCTGCTCGCCCGGGATCCCGCTGCGGTGCGCTGGCGTGCGGCAGGCGCCTGGAACGACTTGGCGGCCGAGGCCGTTCACTACGGCTTGGCGCCGCTCGTACACCGGCGCCTGCAGGACGCCGGCGCATCACCGCCACGCGACGTCGTCCGGATCCTCCGCGATCGCTACCTGGCGAGCGCGGCCGCCAACATGCGCCTGTTCCACGAACTCGCGGCGATCCTGCGGGCCATGGACGGAGCGGGCATCCCGGCCATCCCGCTGAAGGGCGCGAGCCTGGCGGCGATCGTCTATGGGGACATCGCGCTCCGCCCGATGGGCGACATCGACATCCTCGTTCGGCCGGCCGACATGCAGGCGGCCGTCGGGACGCTGCGCGCGCTTGGCTACGGCTCGGCCTACGCCTTCGATCCGGCGAGCGAGGAATCGATCAGCCACCACATGCCTCCGATGAGCGCCGACGGGCGGGCTCCAGTGGAACTGCACTGGACCCTCGTCCACCCCCGCGCGGCTGCGCGGATCGGACGCAGCGAGATCGAAGACGCGTGGTCGAGGGCCGTGCCGGCCGCCATCGACGGCGTGCCCGCGAGAATGCTCGCACCGGAAGACCAGCTCCTCCACCTCTGCATGCACGCGTCGGTGCATCACCAGTTCGGCGTCGGACTGCGGGCCTTCGTGGACATCGCTGAGGCGTGCCGGCGGTTCGAGCAGGAGCTCGACTGGACGCAGGTCACCCGCCGCGCGAATCGCTGGGGCGTGGCCAACGGGGTGCGCATGGCGTTGACGCTCGCGCAGGAATGGACGGAACTCGCTGTTCCCGCTTCGGTCCAGGCAGGCCTGAACGGAGCGCAGGCCGACGAGGACAGCCTGGACTGGGCGAGACACAAGGTGCTCGACGGCGGGCCTGCCGCGCTGAAGAGCGACTTCGCCCGCCTTGAAACGGAAACCTCCGCGGTGGGCAGGCTGATGTTGCTGCGTGACGCCTTCTTCCCCTCGCGAGCGGTGATGGCCCGCCGATACGGCGTGCCCGGCGACTCCCGGCGAATCCTGTTCTTCTACCCGCACCGCCTCTGGGATCTCTGGGGCCGGTACCGCGGCGCGTTGTGGAAGCTGTTGACGCGCGACAAGACGCTCGTGGCTGAGATTCATCACGAAGCACGGCTTCGTGCGTACCTGGGAGCGAACTGAACCGGCCCGCGCCCGGGAGCGTGAAGAAGGCAGGCCTAAGGCCCCGGCCCGCTGTGGAGCAGCTTCGCCCTTCCGTGTGTGCCCAGCGCCCTGAGGAGAATCATGGACAACAGGCATCCGGTCCGCGTGTGTTCCTTCGTGGCCATCGTGATGATCCACCTCGTGCTGACAGCCTGCGCCAGCACCGACCAGAAGCTGGCGAACCGTGGATTCGAAGCGATCGAGGACGGCCAGTACGTGGCGGCAGAGAAAGCGCTGACGCAAGCCCTCGAGGCCAACCCGGACAACCCGTACGCGCTGCTGAACCTCGGCACGGTCTACCAGCGGACCGGGCGTTTCGACCAGGCGCGGGTGATGTTCGAAAAGGTCGTCGCGCTCAACCCGGACGACAAGCCGGCCAAGCGCAGCAGCTTCATCCCGGACTCGAAGACGCTGAAGGACATCGCCGAGGACAACCTGAAGACGCTGCCGGCAAAGCAGTAGAACGCTCGATCCGGGCCGTGCGTTGGTGAATACTGACACGCGGCTCTTCGTTCGTACGAAGGAATCGTACCTCGGGAGAACCCCCGGAGAGACCTTCGGGGCTCCGGCGAGCCGTCTGGCATCCATGCCCTGGCTGATTCTGATCATCATCGCGTGGGGAGCGTTGGCGTTCGGGTCCATCTACGACTGGGCGCGATGGCCGCTCCTTGCCGGCTGTGTTGCAGCTGGCGCGTGGGGCTTCGCGGGCCAGGTGCCGCACGGGCGCCGCTTCGTCAACGGGCCGATCGCGGCGGGCCTGCTGCTCGTCGCGCTCGCGGTGGGCGTCCAACTGGTACCGCTCGACCGCGAGACGCTCCGCGCATGGAGCCCCGCAACGCACGCGTTCCTGAGGCAATACGACTTGCGGTACGCAATCGGGTCGGGGAATGACCTGTCCAGATCTGAAGGCCCGGCCTCCATCAGGACCGGCTCGGTCACCAGCCCGGACGAAGCACGGCGCAGACACCCGCTTTCCATCAACCCGCCGCGCACCCTGGTGGGACTGGCGTGCCTGACGGGCTTTGGGTTCATGCTTCTCGGCCTCGCGCGCGGCATCGGCGGCCGCGACCTCCGCATCGTCGCCCCAGGCATCGTCACCCTCGGCGTCTTGATGTCGATGATCGGCATCGTGCAGAAGGCACTCTGGAGCGGCAAGGTCTACGGCTTCTGGGAGCCCATCAACACGGGTGCGGTGGCCTTCGGGCCGTTCATCAACCGCAACCACTTCGCCGGCTGGATGCTGCTCGCGCTGCCGCTGGCGGTTGGCTACTTTGCGTCGCAGGTGGCCAGGAACATGGCGGGAGTCAAGCCGGACTGGCGCAGCCGCGTCGTCTGGTTCTCGACGCCCGACGCCAGCCGCACGGTGCTCACGGGCTTCGCCATCCTCGTGATGGGCTTCGCCCTCGCACTCACACTGTCGCGATCCGGCATCTCGTGCTTCCTGCTGGCGATGGTGCTGTCGGCGTTCAACGCGCTGCGGCGGCAGACGAGCGCGACCAGAGGTCGGCTCCTCGGCACCTGCCTGGCGCTGGTGTTCGCAGCCGCGGTGGCGTGGGCAGGCATCGACGCTATCGGGGCGCGGTTCGCTCAGGTGAACTGGGAATTGGGCGGCCGCGCCGGTGCATGGGCCGACGCGTGGCGCATCCACCGCTCATTCCCCTGGTTCGGCACGGGCCTGAACACCTACGGCTCGGCCACGCTGCTGCTGCAGGAGTTCGAGAAGGGCACGGTCCACTACGTCGAGGCGCACAACGACTACCTGCAGCTCCTCGCGGAAGGTGGATGGCTGGTCTCGCTGCCGGCCTTCGTTCTGGTGGCGCTGTTCGCGCGTGAGGTCCGCGCCCGGTTCCGCGAGGCGCGGGATGACCGGACGGGCTACTGGCTGCGTCTGGGCGCGGTGACGGGGATTGTGGCCATTGCGTTCCAGGAGCTCGTAGAGTTCAGCCTGCAGATGCCCGGCAACGCGGCCTTCTTCACGGTATTGTGTGCGATCGCGATCAGGCGGGCGTCGGCAAGACGGCCGGCCGTATCTTCCCTGCTCTACAGTGCAGCTACCGGCGCTGCGCGTCGTCGCGGGCGGCGCCTGCGGCCCGGTCCATCCGCTTCAGCTTCTCGACCAGCGTCGTCCGCTTGAGGTTCAGCAGCTTCGCGGCGGCGCCCTTGTTCCCGCCAGTCTTCTCGAGGGCACGGGCAATCACGTCTCGCTCGAGCTTGTCGATATAGCCCGGCAAGTCGAAGCCGCTTTCCGGGATGGCCGCGTCAATCGGCGCAACCGACGCGCCGGCAGCCTGGATCGGGGGAGGGAGGTCGCGCACCTCAATCTGGCGCCGCCCGCCGGTGAGGGCCACGGCGCGCTCGAGCGCGTTCTCGAGCTCTCGCACGTTGCCCGGCCAACCGTGCGACATCAGGTGCCGCAGCGCCTCCTGCGAGATGCTGATGGCGGGCACGGGCACGCCAGGCTCGCGGTCGCGCGCAAGTTCGGCGCCGAACTTGTTCAGGAAATGCTGCGCGAGCAGCGGCACGTCGTCCTTTCGGTCGCGCAGTGGCGGCATGTGCACGGGGATGACGGCGAGGCGATAATACAGATCCTCCCGGAACGAGCCCGCGGCCACCATTTTCGCCAGATCGTGGTTGGTGGCGGCGATGATGCGCACGTCAACCTTCACAACCCCCTGATCGCCAAGGCGCTGCACCTCGCGGCCCTGGATGACCCGCAGGAGCTTCATCTGCAGCGCGGGCGACATGGTGCTGACTTCGTCGAGGAATATCGTGCCGCGGTTCGCCTCCTCGAAGCGCCCAGGCCGCGTGGCGACGGCGCCGGTAAACGCGCCGCGCGCGTGGCCGAACAACTCGGCTTCCAGCAGCGTCTCGGGAATCGCGCCGCAGTGGATCGCGACGAAGCGCTGCGCGCGCCTCGGGCTGTTGTGGTGAATCGCGTGCGCGACAAGCTCCTTGCCGGTGCCGGTCTCGCCGGTGACAAGAATCGTGCTGCTCGTCTGCGCCACGGTTTCGAGCAGGGCGAAGAGCTCCTGCATGGCGGTGCTCTTGCCGATGATGCCCTCGAAACGATACCGCTCTTCGAGCTGTTTGCGCAGGTACGCATTCTCGGCCCGCAGCCGGCGCTGCTCGAGCGCCGTGTCGATGATGTGCAGCAGTTCGTCGAACTGAAACGGCTTCTGGATGAAGTCGGTGGCGCCGCGTTTGATGGCCTCGACGGCGTCCTTCACCGTGCCGTAGCCGGTGACGATGATGCCGATGATGTCGGGATAGACGGCGCGGGCCTCGTCCAGAACGGCGGTGCCGTCGGCGCCAGTGCCCAGGCGCAAATCGGTGATGATGATGTCGAAGGCGAACGAGGCGAGGCGGTCGATGGCCTCTTCCCCCGAGGCGGCCTGCTCCACATGAAAACCGCGGTCTGTGAGCTGCTCGGCCACCACCTCACGGAGCGGGGCCTCGTCTTCAACCAGTAGAATATGTCGCGTCGCCATGCACGTCAGAAGTTTGACGCATATGGGCGGTCACGTCAATGACGGTCTTCTGACGATCTTCCGACGATCTTCCGACGTGGCCGTCAGGACCGGGGAAGACGCCCGCGAGTGCGGCCATCCCAGCACAGATCACCTAGAATCAGGTTCGTATGTGCCGTTGTTCCGGCTCGAGACTCGTTTCGCTGGCG
>Ga0316622_100001340_pt1 | contig 15937 bp, 13 predicted proteins | sample OWC_Aug_OW2_C1_D_FD_207646 | JGI IMG/M metagenome (GOLD analysis project Ga0316622, IMG submission 207646) | Wetland soil microbial communities from Old Woman Creek delta, Ohio, United States - OWC_Aug_OW2_C1_D5_C | ecosystem: Environmental > Terrestrial > Soil > Wetlands | place: USA: Ohio... | reverse complement strand
ACAAACATGATGATCACGGAGAACATGACTCGCGTCGATGGAGGAAGCACTATTTATTACCGATCTATGATACCGATCCGCGAGACGGCTTCCCCAGGCGTGCTCTTTAAACGTGAATTTGTAAAAGTGTCGCAGCATAAGCAGAGCGAGTACGTTCTTCAAGCGGACACGGCGCGAATCCGGCATCTCACGAACATGACGATCATTTCCGGAGGAGCTTCCTCTGAACAGGCGGCGCGGTCTTCCTATCTCGCGGGGCGCGCTGCGGAGCAGCGGAAGCGCGCCATCGATGCCCGCAGATTCTCGCTGCCCCCGGAGGCCGGAGCCTCACCCCGCCCGTGCGGCGAGTGGAAGTAACACACGGATCCTCTGAAGTTCACCTGATCGATGAAAGAGTGAACCAGGAACGGCAAAAGCAATGGAGACCGTCATCCGGAGGATTGCTTCGCGTAGTGCCGCCTGGCCGTTTCGCTTAGGCGACGAACGAAGCGGCTCTTGGCTTGTGTATATACCAGCTGATCCCTGGCTTGCCTCCCGGACAACCTGAGCTTCAGCCCAGCTGCCGCCCCTTCCCTCCCGGTGGGTCGGCAGCACTTATTGAAGTGATCTTGGTCCTGCGCACGGCGTTCCGTCCCCTGTGGCGACTTGAGGAGACCATCACTGAACCCTGCTGTCCACGGTATTTGACTCTGGACCTCACAGGGTAGCTCTTTCAGGCATCGGCGCTGCCGGAACATACCGATTGGTCCACCATTTGACAGAAAACAGCATACGCAGAGACAGCACAAGGAACCAGAGGCCCACGAAGGGCCCGGCATCGAAGAGCCCCGAGTCGCCCGGCGGGATCGGAAAGGTCCAGAGATTCAATACCAGCAAAAGCGAACCGGCGAGGATCGTTGTTCCGCCGACGACTATTCCGAACCGGGGGTGCGTGTAGAGCGCCAGTCCCAGGAGGATCGTCGCAACCGATATGTATATGTCCCACGAAACATCGATTCCCAGTTGTACCAGGTTCAGTCCTGCCCAGGCCGGCCCCATTGTGGCACGCATGCCGGAGGGCAGTCCTATGAAGAGAGACTGCTGAACGACAAGCATCAGGTTCACGAGGGTACCGGCGATGACGCCGAAAGCCGTCGCTGTCTGAAGGGCGACGGAATTCCGGTGGGCCCTGATAAAGTGATAGAAGCCGATGAAGGCAGCCGACAATAAAGGCCCCATAGCGAATGCCAGTATCAGGGTGACACGCGACGGGAGAAGATTCGTTGCGGCCGCGAAATATGCCGCAATGCTCAGAAATCCGGCGATTGGACCAATCTTCACCCAGGACGTGGAAAGCTCGTAATCGATGTGTCCTACCTTCAATGTGCCTTTCATACTCTCTCCCGACCCAACACGAGCCTATGGTTGCGACGAGCTGGAATTCTGCATTGCAGCCTGCCCGTGTGCCCGCCAGCTTCAGAACTGCAGGTATCACATTAACCGCAACCGTCTACTCCGGCGACGGCTTCAGATGTTACATCAGATTTGCGTGGCGGGCCGGTAGTTTGTAAAGCCCTCGTCTGAATCCGAAGCACTTGAACGAGTGAATCGGCCATCGAAACCCGGCACGCTCCCGAGAAACGTTAGATCTCTATCGGAAGTGACCCGGCAGCACAGATTTGATGAGGGCGCGATCTTTTCCGGGGCACTTTCGATAGGGTCGTTTGAAGGAAGCCGCTGGCGCTCGCGGCGGACGCGGGGAGATGTCAGCTATGGAATTTCAATGCCATTTTTCTTGATAATGCAGGACTCACATTTTGTATCGAAGCGAGGCCGAAACCAGAAAATCCCACGTGCCGATCATAGGACCTATATCAATCAAAAACAAGCCTCATCAAAGGCAACCCTGCATGCCTACGCACGCGAAGCGTCCGCCGCGCCAGCGGCTTAGTTCAAACGGCGTTGTGGGAGATTTGTCCAAAAGTCGCGTTCCGTTCCCCTATCCCGATTGTGCTCAATCCATAATCGCCCGCTGATCAACAAATCGTCCTGGTCAGTGGACTGGAGGACCCCTACGTTACCGGCTGCTGACTTTAATGGATTTCAAGGATGACAGATCAACGGTTGAACGCGACGATGGAATTGCGCACAATCAGACGTCAAGAGGATTGCCCATCTTGAAAAAGATTCCATGCACATCGCTGATGATGTTTGCATCCTGTAGCATAGCGCTCGCGCAGATGCCCTGTGAACGTTTGACGTCACTGAAACTGCAAAATGCGACAATCACTGCGGCCGTGGCAATGCCCAAGGGGCCATATATGCCCGCGGGACTGCCGTCGGCCGCAGCGCAATATGCGAAGGTTCAGATCCCGGCTTATTGCAGGGTTGCGGCGGTTCTGACGCCGACGGCGGACTCGCACATTGAAGTCGAATTGTGGATGCCGGCTCGCGAAAGCTGGAATCGAAAATATCAGGCGGTGGGCGGAGGTGGCTGGGTTGGAAGCTTCAATTTCAGCGGTATGTTGAATGCGCTGCAGCAAGGCTACGCCACATCATCAACCGATACAGGGCACAAAGGTCCGGAAGCGGCGTTCGCGGTTGGGCATCCCGAAAAGCTCGTCGACTTCGCCTATCGTGCGGTGCATGAGATGACCGCCAAATCGAAAGCTATCATGGCGGCTTTCTATGGCCGGGGCCCTCGATTTTCATACTGGAACGGATGTTCAACCGGCGGCCGTCAAGGGATCATGGAGGCCGTCCGATATCCGGAGGATTTCGACGGCATCATTGCGGGAGCGCCCGCAAACAATCAATTCCAATTAGGCGCGTGGCGAATTAATCTGGATACAACGATTCGGAAGGATCCGCGGCGGATCGTTTCTCGTAACAAAATGCTACTCCTCAATCGAGCTGTTCTGGAGGCATGCGACACATTGGACGGCGTAAAAGACGGACTTCTGTCCGATCCTATGAAATGCCACTTTGATCCTTCGATGCTCCTGTGTCGAGGGGCGGAGAATGAGAATTGCCTGACAGCCCCGCAGGTTGAGGCGGTAAAGATGGCGTACGAGCCCGTGAAGAAACGCAATGGCGAGTTGATCTACCCAGGCCTGGTGCCCGGCGGTGAAGCAGACTGGCCGATATCTACTTCCAACGGTGCACCAGACCCGGGAGCGATTGATTTGGGCATCTTCCGGTACGTTGCGCACGAGGATCCAACATGGGATTGGCGCACGTTCGATTTGGAGGGCGACACTGCTCTTGCTCTTGAAAAGGCCGGATATGTGGAAGTCACGGATCCAGACCTTCGGAAGTTCAAAGCCCATGGCGGCAAGCTTCTGATCTATCACGGCTGGAATGACGGAGGCACGGGGGGCGCGATCTCACCATTGAACAGCGTGAACTACTACTCCAGTGTTCTCGAAAGAATGGGTCCGCATCAGGGCGACTGGCTTCGACTGTTCATGGTTCCCGGAATGGATCACTGCGGGGGCGGACCGGGGCCGAACCAATTTGCCGTCGTGACGGCCATGGAAACCTGGCGCGAACAGGGCAAGGCTCCCGATCAAATTACGGCGTATCGTGTGAGCGACGATCGGGTAAACATGAGCCGCCCGCTCTGTCCTTATCCGCAAGTGGCGGTGTACAAGGGCACAGGCGATACGAATCTGGCGTCGAACTTCGTCTGCCAGTCGCAGTAAAGGATGCGCGGTAATTGCTGGAAGTTGTTCCGAGGCTCTTTCGCACCTGGTCGCCCTATCCACCTGCCAAGACGGCAATGCCGAGATCGCTCTGAATTAAGGGGACAGGCTACCTGATTCCGGAATTCAATCCAATTGAAGAACGCGAACCCGAGGCTTCGGAACCGGCTTCTGCCTGCGAAGTTTCCTAGGGCGCCGCCGGGCCAGTCTATAATGCTCACTGGCAAGAGGCATGGCTCCAATCTCGGATAGAGTTGATGAGAATCAAACCTGATGAAGTCGTGGCGGGTTTCACCGCCAGGAAGATTAGGGAGCTTCTGCGCCAGAGCGTCGATTCCCTTTCAGCACGTCACGCGACGAAGATCCTCGAAATCAAGACGAAACAAGCGATACGGTTGCTCGAGCGTCTCGAACAGGGCGGTCTTCTCGAAAGAAATCCTGCTTTGCCGAACTCCGATGACGAGCAAAGCTGGAAACGGACGGTTAAAGGGGGCGCACTCGCAAACGCGCTGTTTTCGACGCCCGTGTCCCGGCAGTCAGCCGAGAAAAGGATGAGCGAGTTTCTGGATCGTGTCCGTCAGGTCAACTGCAATAGCAGGTTTCTTTACCGAGTCCGGAAGATCGTCGTTTTCGGCAGTTTCCTGAGCGACGCGCCTTTTATCGGAGACCTGGACCTTGCGGTTGATTTGTGTCCGAAGGAGACAGACAGTCGCAAACATTCAGAATTGATCCGGGCCCGGGCAAACGAGGCAGCCAGCTGTGGAAGGCGTTTTCGCAACTATGTCGAGGGGTTCCGGTTTGCGGAGCAAGAGGTGATAGTGTTCCTCAAAGCTCGTTCGCGGATCCTTCAGTTGACTCGCTGCGATGACGGCGTGTTGAACATCACCAAGAGTCGGGTCATCTATGAGGGCCCTGAGCAAAATCCAGCCGTGCCGATGAATTCTGTCCCTAAACAGCGAGTGCGCCGGTCGAGAAAGAGCGACGAAGATCTCCCCTTCTGATCGTTCAGGTTCGCGCCCTGGTTGAAAACACGATGGTTCATAACCTTCGAAAGCCGCCATGATTTCCCTGAACGCGACTTCGGGCCAAATGAGCCTTTAAGCCACCGATGATCGCACCCAACGGGAGTTGAGGTTCTCGCCGCAAGCAACCGCCCGCGACCTCTCAATCCTCCAAAATGGCGCGGCCGAACAGGGTTGTCCCTTTATAGGGGATGATGCGGATAGCGGAAGGTAAATAACTGCTTCTTGACCAGGGAAAACTTATCAAGACCATCCTGAAGCGACCTCAACGCACGGTTCGATTGACCTGTTCACCGAATCTTCACACTGAAGCCACAATAAGTTCATGTTCCCGGGTTTCCTTGACCGTATACTTTTAAGAGAGGCTTCGGCAGTCGAATTGCAGTTCTGCGCGGAACAGCAGCGAGTCCGGGGCAAAACCTCAAGGCGTCTAATTTGGGATGAATCGTCAAGATGGCACGCCTTCGCCTTTCCTCCTTCCTGAAAGAGCCGGCGCACAAGCGCCGACGGATCATACTGCTCTTTGCGCTAGGGATCGTCCTGCCGAGCGTGCTTCTGGGTTTTTTAGCCTTCCGGGGGATCCAGAATGACAGGACTCTGCTCGAAAAAGAGAGGCTCGAGGCAAATCGCAGGATTGCTGATCAGGTCATCCGCGAGGTCGACAAAAACATCAGCTCTGTCGAGACGGCGCTGACTTCTTGTGCGGCGGATGCAGGTCGGGAGAAATCCGGTTCGAGTGTCGCGACCTCCGCATTGCGGGAGTTTGAAGCCGAACACCCGCTGGTGGAAGAGACCTTCGTGCTGCGGCAGCACAGCGCGATTGATTATCCCGCTGCGAAATTGTTGTATCTTCCGGATAATGGCGGTCCCTCGGTTTCCCACTCTCTGCCGCCGTCAGAGAAGGTCCTGGCTGCGCAACGGCTGGAGTTTCAAGAAAAAGATTATCCGAAAGCTCTGGCTGCGTACCGTCAGGCATTGAAAAAGGCCGGAGACCCTCAAAGCGAGGGAGAGATATTGAACGCTGTGGCCAGGGTTCAGAAGAAATCCGGGCTTCTTCGGGAAGCCGCTGCGACCTACGAGAGGATGTCCCGTGATTACGGCGGAGTGGTCATCTCGGACGGGATCCCATTGGGAGCGGCCGCTCGCCTCGAGCTCGCCACCGTTCTCAGAGACCTCAACGACGGCGCCGTAACCGTGTCGGCATTGTTCGAGCTATACAAATCCTTGCTTCGACCGGACTGGTCTCTGGAGAAAGCGCAATTCGAATTTTTCTCTGCGAGGGTGAAGGGAGCCCTCGAAGAGTTCCTCGCGAGCACACCATCCGTTCCTGACCGCACCTCTGTCAAGCAGGACCTCGAACGCCTCGAAACGCAGGAAAAGCAAAAAAGAGAAAGGACGGAAAAGGCGATCGCATTTCACGCGGGCGCGGTTCCAGCCCTGGAAGCGAAACTCGCCGGCAACGGGAAAGGGGCCGCAGGGGGCGCCTTGCGGTTGGCCATGGATATCGGCGCATATTCGTATCTGGTCTCGATACCGAAACCTGAAACTGAGGACCTGGAACGCCAGCTGGAGACTTGGGGGTTCATCCTCGACATTGAAAAACTCAGGGAGAACATCCTCCAGCCCGCTTTGCTTCGATATGCTTCTTCCGAAGACATCTCCTGGGTGGTCAAAGATCGAGAGGGCAGCCGTGTACTGGCGTCGAGCAATTCTCCATCGGGATCGGTCGCCGTCCGAATGGATTTTGTCTCCCGCTTTCCGGATTGGACTCTGGAGTTTTATCAGCAGCCGCCCGACCTTCTTAGGACATTCCTCGGCTCGCCCCGTGGCATCTATTCCTACATGTTCCTGCTCATCGGAGGGATCCTCGTCTTCGGCTTGGTCCTGACTATCCGCACCGTTTCCCACGAGCTGGAGTTGGCCAGGATGAAGTCCGACCTAGTCTCCACGATTTCCCATGAGTTCAAGAGCCCGCTGGCCGCGATCCGCCAGTTGGCCGAAATGCTGCACTCGGGCCGGCTTCCTTCGGAAGAACGCCGCCAGAAGTATTACGACATCCTGCTGGAACAGAGCGAGCGGCTCTCCCTTCTGATCGACAACGTTCTGAACCTGGCGCGGATCGAGGAGGGGCGCAAGGAGTTCTTTTTCGAAGCGGTGGAGCTTGGCGTTCTTATGCAACAAGTCGTTTCGTCCATACGGGAACAGGTGGGTCACGAAGGATTTGAAATTAACCTCGATGCCGGGAAGGAAAGCGTCACAGCGCAGGTCGATCGCGAAGCCTTTTCTCAGGCTCTTGCCAACCTGCTGGACAACGCTGTCAAGTATTCCGGCGATTCGAGAAGAGTCATGGTCCGGCTTTCGGTCGAAGGTGAGCAGGCGGTCATTGTGGTGCGTGATTCCGGCATCGGCATCCGGAAGGATGAGCTGGACAAGGTTTTTGAGAGGTTTTACCGCTGCGGGGATGAGCTGACTCGGACGGTGCGGGGAACCGGTCTGGGATTGAGCCTGGTCAAGGAAATCGTCGCGGCCCACAGGGGATCTGTACACGTCGAAAGCGAACCCGGAAAGGGGAGCACATTTTCCATCCGGCTGCCCCTGGGCCGCCAGTAGGAGGGATGAAAATGGCGAAGATATTGATCATCGAGGACGATGCGAGCATTCTCCTGCCCCTGGAGGACAACCTCAAGCTTGAGGGATATGAGGTATCAAGCGCCACCGACGGTAGCGAGGGCTTGGCCATGGCCCGGGAGGGGCATTACGACCTCATCATCCTCGACATCATGCTGCCGCAGCTGAACGGATTGGAGGTCTGCAGGCAGCTCCGCCAGGACAAAAACATGACCCCCGTCCTGATGCTGACGGCGAAAAGCCAGGAAGTCGACAAGGTGCTCGGGTTGGAACTGGGGGCCGATGACTATGTGACCAAGCCCTTCAGCCCGCGGGAGCTTCTCGCCCGCTTGAAGGCCATCCTCAGAAGGACCCGGCAGATCCAGGAGGGAATTGATTTCTATCGCTTCGGCGACGTGGAGGTGGATTTTACGAAGTACGAGGCAAAAAAGGACGGCGAGCCTCTCGACCTGACCGCGCTCGAGTTTGCTCTGCTGCACCTTCTCATAGCAAACCATGGCCAGGTTGTGCATCGAGACAGGATTCTCGACGAAGTCTGGGGCGAAGGTGTCTACATCGAACCCCGCACCATCGACAAGCACATCTCGCTTTTGCGAAAGAAGGTCGAGGACGATCCGCAAAACCCGAGGTTCATCGTAGGTGTAAGGAGCGTCGGATACAAATTTGTCGCGTGATCGTGGTTCATAAAGACTTCGCATAAATGCGATGGAGGCTTCATGCAGTCGAGGCGCGCTTCGTTTATCTTCCTCATAGAAAGAACATGAGGAGGTGTCAGCCATGAAGAAGAAAGTCTTTGTGTTGTTCATTGCAGCGATGGCGATCACGGCGCTTCTGTCGTCGGGTTTCATCCAGCAGAGCGCAAACCAGCTTTACCAGTCGGGAATATACAAAGAAGATGTCGAGGGGAAGCTGGAAGAAGCGATTGCCATCTATCAGGAAATCATCAAGAAGTTTTCCCAGGAGGGACCGGTTGCCGCAAAGGCATGGTTCCATATTGGCCTGTGTTACGAGAAGCTGGGCCAGGAAAAGGTCAAGCAAGCTCAGGAAGCGTTCCAGAAGGTCCTGGACACATACCCTGGCGAGACTGACGTGGTTAAAGTCGCAAGGGAAAAACTCACCATTCTCTTGAAGGCCCAATCAGCAACAAGAGATGGTGGCCGGAAAGTGGAGAGCCACCGCGTTCTGTCAATTAGAGGAACGTATGAGTGGCATCAGGTCTCTCCTGACGGCCGATACATCGCCTATATCGACTACGGAGGAATGGAAACGGGTGTTGTCGTCTTTGAATTGGCAACAGGCATTACGCGACGCCTAAAATGCAAGGTTGATGAGCGGGAAGGAACGGGAACAAGCTGGTCTTTCGTCTGGTCCCCGAACGGAAAGTCCATTGTGTGTAGTTGGTGGCGGGAGGATCCGTCTAAATGGGCTGATTTGCGGCTCTTGTTTCTTGACGACTCCGCCCCCAAGCGGATTTTCCAGGGCGATTACTACGAGGTTTTACCATGCAGCTGGTCCTCGGATGGCCGTTACATCCTTGCGGCCTTTTACAAAGGCAAGAACCGGACAGGAACCAGGATGGGGATCATTTCGACTGAAGACGGTTTGGTGCGCTTTTTGGAAACTCCAGTCGGAGGTCAGCTGTGGCCCGGCGGATTTTCGCCGGACGGTCGATACGTTACTTATAACTCTTCACACGAACCGGACCCTGACAAAAACGATATCTTTCTCCTCTCTGTAGATGAGAAAACCAGGGTTTCACTTGTCACGCACCCTGCTAATGATGCTTTCTTGGGATGGTCTCCGGATGGCACTCATGTCTTGTTCACCAGCGACAGGTTGGGAACCGCGGATGTGTGGGCTGTGGCAGTCGCCGATGGCCGGCCTGCGAAGGAAGCGGAGGTCATCAGGAGAGGAATCGGACAAATGCAATTTGCAGGCATAACTCGCTCAGGATCCCTCTATTTCACAACATCGAATGTTTCGGAGGATATTTACATCCTCAAGATCGAGCAAGAATCGGGGAAACGCGTCGCGCCTCCAGAAAAAATGATCCTTTCGGAGGAGGGAAGCAACAGCGTGCCGCAGTACTCCCCGGACGGGAGATTCCTTGCTTATTTGCGGGAGTCGCTCAATCCCGGCGCGACCTTGTGCGTGCTTTCTCTTGAGACGAGAGAAGAGCGTCGTTTTCCTTTGGGAACGCCGGCACGGCTTCCCCGCTGGTCGCCGGACGGCCGATCGGTTTACTTTACCTCGATTCTCCCCGGGCCTCGGTTCCGAATGTTCCGCATGGACCTGGAAACAGGGCGACACAGTGCCGCGGCTCCGGAAAGACCGGATGATCTGAATTTGGCTAACCTTTTCATCGGGTGTTCGCCGGATGGGAAATCCATCTATTACATGAGTAAAGAAAAAGAAGAGGATAAGGAGGTATGTCGGATTCTGGCGAGGAACACTGAGAACGGGGTTGAGCAGGAACTGTTCCAGGCGGTGTGCGAATTCGCCTGGAGAAGCACCTCAATTTCCCCGGATGGAACCCGTCTGGCAACGGTCAGTCGAGAGGCTCAGAGAGCTATCACAATCTTGCCGACTTCCGGTAACGGAGCATCCAAGGTGCTCTATCGATTCGAGCAATGGGTTGGGTCTGCCGTTTGGCTTGCATGGACACCTGATGGCCGATCCATCATCTTCGCGAAGAATGACGGCTCAGGTTCGAGTCTGTGGCGAATCTCGGCCGATGGCGGTGATCCACAAAACTTGGGGATTACCACCACAAACCCTGTTTCCGGGATTTGTGTTCATCCCGATGGCAAGCGGCTGGCTTTTAGCACTTCTGTGGCTTTCGATAACTGGGAGACTGAGCTCTGGGTGATGGAGAACTTCCTTCCGCCCGGTAAGTAGGGCACAAACATCAAAACTGCGGCGGGGCGGCGGGTGACCGCCGGCCCCGGCGCGACCGATTTAGTTCCGTGACAGATGGGTCGATGATGATCGGGACCGAACCCGGACAAATCTAGATCTATGAGTAGCCACAGGAAAACCATGGCTCAGATCGAGGCTTGGATTCGGTTCTAGCCTTAAGGCATGTGCCCCTTTTCGCGGCTCTTTTCGAGGCGACCTCCGTCCACTGCAACGTGCCCAACCGATCCGGACACTTACGGACAAATCCGACTTGTCTGTTCATGACTGTTGCTATCAAACCCGACCAGACACCAATCGTAGTGGCACGGCAGATACAGCAGGAATCCGGGTCCCGCCGAAACGAGGATTGCCATGACAGAGATAGCTTTGATTTCCGAACACGCTGGGCCCGACGGTACCACACCCATCGTCGTCGACGCAGCCTTGGAATCCTGCAAGGAGATCGCTGCTTACCTCAACCGCGATGTGCGAACGGTCGTGCGTTCAGGAGAATCGGAGAATCTTCCATTGAGGAGACGGATTGAAGTTGCAGCTACAGTAGTTGGCCAGCACCGCCGTTGACAGCTGAATCCGCAGCACTTATCGGGATGTGGAGGGCTCGAAGACAGGTCAGTTGTCCATATACGGCGTTACGTTCCATGACTCGATTCCGCCAGCGACAACAAAGTGATTCGTTCTGCGGGCTGCGGGTAAGGTAACGGAATGCTACTTCGGGGGAGTGTGGGCTGCTGTAGGCTTCGGACCTGCTGGAAATAAGCAGATGTGGCCAGCCTGCTCACTCCATTCCGGTAGGGATGATCTGGTAATGGAAAACGTGGTCAGTGGTCAGTGAATCACTGATCACTTCACCTTACTTCAGGCTGCCTGACGCCGCCGATCTTGATGCTCGAGACTAAAAACGTCGGGCAGCCCATCGACTGAATCCAGGTCAGATCGTTACCGATCTTGTCCACGGATTTCAGCAACTCGAACAGGTTCCCCCCGATGCTGATGCCGCGAACGGGAACCGTCAGTTTGCCGTTTTCGATCAGCAGGCCGGCCACGGGGATCGAAAAGTCACCCGAGGCCGAGTGGATTCCGGCGAAAATACCAATAGCCTGAGTCAGGTAAAATCCGCGCTTGATGCCGGCGAGGATTTCCTCGGGTTTGAGTCTGCCGGGCTGCAAGCAAAAGTTCGTGGGCCCGATGCCGCCTATCGAATCGAAAGCGTCCCGACTGCGGTTACCGGTGGACCGGGTCTTTCCCTTCCGGGCCGTGTAGGCGTCGTACAGGTAGCTCTTCAGGATTCCGTCCACGATCAGGGGCGTGGTTTGCCGGGGCGTGCCCTCGCCGTCCACCGGAGCCGTTGCAATGCCGCCTTTCAACCTTCCGTCGTCGACGAGGCTGAATGAGGCACTCGCCACCTTCGTGCCGATCTTCCCTGCGAAAAGAGATCTCCCCTTTTGGACAGCGTCTGCCGACAGCAAAAAGGCGAAGAACGAGAAAAGTTCGGTGCCTACTCGCGGCGATACCACCATCGGCACCTGGCAGGACTCGATCGGCTTTGCCCCAAGCATCCTGACGGCATCTTCCGCAGCCCTGCGTCCCAGGTCCTCCGGATTCAGGTCGGCGTATTTCGCAAAAGCGTTCAAGTAGGACCCCGACTGGTGATCCGCCCCTTGTGCAGCCGACATTTCCGCGTCGCCCCAGCAGCCGGAAGAGGGAAACCATCCTGCCAAACCGTTGGAATTGGCCAGATACACGTAGGAGGTGCCATCCTGATAAATGACTATCGTGGCGCCACTGACCTTTGGGCTGTATTCCAGACCGGCTGCTTCCATGCGAAGGGCGCGTTTGATCTTGTCCTCGACCGCGGTTTCGGCGATCTGCGGGTCGTACGTGATGAAATCCGTATAGCTTGCCCAGTCGCGCTCCAGCGATCGATCCTCTTTCTCGGGGATGACGTTGAACCTGTCGGCCGTGTGAAACGGTACCTTCCTCATGAGATCATCCACCAGGGACTGGATGGAAGAGGCAGACAGATCGTTGGTAGATCCAAAGATCATCTTCTGATCTTTGAGCAGTCGCAGGCCGATGCCGGCCTCCTGAACCGCATTCACCTGCTCCACCTGCCGGCCGCTGACGCTGATGTGGACCGACTGCGTGTCGGAGACGAAGGCCTCGGCGGCACCGGCTCCCGCCCTCTTCGCCCGCTCCACGGCCGACTGCGCGAGATCCATGTATTCCTTTTTCTCTTTCACAGCGCCCCTCGTTCCTTGTCCTCCCAAGCCTCCCCCTTGCCGCCGACGAGAATCCCACGAACGCGCACGGTCGGCATTCCGAATCCAACGGGTACGGACTGCACCTTGCCGCAACGGCCGGGGCTGGCGAACATCTGAAGGTCGTTGCCGATCAGGTCGATAGTCTTCAGAGCCTGGATACCCATGCCCGAGAGGGTCGCGCCCTTGATCGGGCGCGTCATTTTGCCGTTCTCGATCAAATATCCCTCCCCGACACCCATCATGAAGTTGCCGGTGATGACGTCTATTTGTCCTCCTCCCCCTACAGCGACATAAATGCCGCGTTTCGTTGAGGAGATGATCTCCTCCGGCAGGCGTGCGCCCTTTTCGATGAAGGTGTTGCGCATGCGCGGGATCGGCGGGTATCGGAACGACTCTCGTCTGCCGTTGCCTGTGGATTTCAATCCGAGCCTGGCGCCCCAGATCTGGTCGCAGAGGTAGCCCCTCTGAACGCCGTCCTCGATGAGGACCGTCCGTTCCGAGGGAGTCCCTTCGTCGTCGAACGCGAACGACCCGGGCATTTGCGGCAGCGTGCCATCGTCGACCAGTGTGACCCCCTTTGCCGCCGTCTGTTTGCCGAGCTGGTCCTTGAAGTTGGAACCCTTGAACACGAGATCGGCTTCCATGCCGTGGCCACAGGATTCGTGAAACAGAACACCATTGTCGCCGGGCGCGAGGACAACAGGAAACCTGCCGCGCGGCGAGTCAACCGCGTCGAGAAGCGCTTTCGCCCGGGCTCCTGACTTGTCCACGATCCTTTCAAACGCGTTTTGGCCCGTGAAGAAGTCGCGACCCGCGTACGCGGCGCGTCCATCGAAGCCGAGTTGCAGATTTCCTTCCTTGTCTTTCATGTGCGTGGATGCCATGAACTCGGTCAGTGCGAGAGCCTGATTGACGATCTTTCCGGAAGAGGCCGCAATGTTTACCTGGCGGATGCTTTCGCGCATGAATTGACCCACCTGGACCACACGAGAATCTGCTGACCAGGCACGGTCCGTCAGTGCCTTGAACAGATCGATTTTCCTTTCGATGGCGATTTCCGAAGGCGGAGGTTTGACGGGAAAAGCCAGAGTTGAGCGCTGAGGGACAAGCGTGAAAACCTTCCCTTCGGGGCCTCCTCCTCCCTGCGAGGCCGCTGCGGCGACGTATCTTGCCGTTGAATAGATCTGCTCGGGTACGAAACTGCTTGTGTAGGCGTAAAACGTCTTGCCATCCTTGACGGCTCTCAATCCGACACCCTTCTCGATTACGGTCGAGGTATTTATCTTCTTGTCGTCGCTCGAGACGGAATCGAACGCCGCGCGTTCGATGAACACATCCGCAAAACTCGCTCCTTTTGCCATCAGCAACGCGACGGCTTTGTTCAGAACCTCTTCCGGAACGATGAGGTCCAGAAGTGCTGGGGCCGGGCGGCGGCTGCATCCCGCGGTGGACATGAGCAGCTCGAGCAGGGCCGGCGAAAGTGTCAGTGAGGAAATGCCCGCGGTACTCCTGCCGAGGAAATCCCTCCGGGTGACGAGGGTCACGGCGCTCTCCTTTCAGGTCTGGATGCCCTTTATATCACCGTGGACCCGCTAAGAGCACATAGATGCGTTTCAGGGGCCCTCCGGCTCCGCCCTCACAGGTGGCGCAGGCACCGGCCGCGGCGCAAGAGCTGGAAAATCCAGCCATTCTCACGGTCGATTGCTTGGTTAGTTGTGTATCCGGGCAAGTGACTTTGCTCAACTCCCTCCGAAACGGGGCTTCGAGGAGATCACGATTTCACCGCACGAGGAGATTCGTAAGGGAACACAATGCGCCTTGAACACAATGCGACTTCGGGGGAGCCTGGGACGTCAATATCGGGATGCTGAAATCCGCCGACGCCGTTCAGGTGTCCTAGGCAAAGGGGATGTCAAGGACAATCTTCTCCCTCCCAGGAGTGGGAGCATTTCTTGGTCCGAGATATCCAGCCACTCCTCGTTTCTCCCCGCCGGCCCTGCAACTCTCTTCGGATTCGCGGGCACCCAAACGGAATCTATTTCTTAACTTCCTTCGGCTTCAGCTCCATGCCGAGCTGTCGATTCAAGCCGAACATATCAAATTCCTCCCTGTCCTCGACTACTCTTCCATTTTCAATGCGGTGAATCATGATTCCGCTCACTTCAATCTTTTTCCCAGTCGCAGGGAGCGCTTGAAGTTCTACTGGCTGAGTACCTCTCATTATGTACCTGACTATGACTCGGTTTCCCGCAGCGAACATTTCTTCAATGCTGAAAGTAACGTCGGGAAGATTCCTATGCACCATCCTTCCTGTTTCTATTGCTTCTTCCAAGGATCTTGGCTTAGTACTTCCGGAGGGCTCGTACCAAGCATATCCAGGAGCTACCACCTCCTTAAAAGCCTCAAAGTCTCCTTTGCTCCACGCTTCCCACTCACGAGCTGCAATAGCCTTGTTCTGCTCCTCAAGCTTTGCCTGGGCTCTGAACTTCTCCAGGTCTGCCTTTTCGGCCTTGTTCTGGCAGCCAAACGCAAAGCAGAGCAGTAAGACCAAAGAAACGACCAAAAGTAGGTTTTTCATTTTCCCCTCCTTGATTTTGATGGGATTACTAAAGCTCGCTTTACAATGGGCGTCAAGCCGAGCATTGACCAGACATTCTAAAAAGGATAGGAAGGATTCGCTGCCGTAGTGCAGTTGTTCCTTCGGTAATCCCCGCTCCGCAGCTGCTGATAAAGAGATATATATGCCACCTCCGACGTCTGCGTCCTTGAATGCAGCCGAATTCTGCACCTGAACGGCATCGCTGGATACGGTTTTGCGGTTCCCGCAAAACTGTCAGTTGGCCAAGAACGGGCTTCGAGGAGATCAGGATTTCACCGCATGAGGAGATTCGTAAGGGAACACAACGCGACTTATGGCCCGGAACGGATCGCAAAGGATTCAGGGGGAACAATGCAGGCGTATGGTCTGCCCCAAAAACAAGGCCGCCCGACAGTAGCCCGGCTGTTGACAAATGGGATTGAAAGTGGCCATTTCATCATGTCACAACGTTAGGCTGAGGGGATGCCATGAAACATCGACAGCAATTGCCCCAAAAGCGCCTATTGGGAGTATTGACTACTGCCTTGACCGTAGTATCCCTTTGCCACGCTGTAATACCTGTTGGAGTGGAGAGGGATGACTTCATCTTGGAAAGGATGAGGACCGATCATGTCCCCGGTCTGTCCGCCGTCCTCGTCGCCCGGGACAAGATCATTTGGGAAAAAGCCTATGGCTGGGCAGACGCCGACCAGAAGATTCCCATGAGAGTCGATACGGTCCAGAATTTCGGCTCCATCTCGAAAACGATCACGGCGACAGCGGTCATGCAGCTCTGGGAAAAGGGACGATTCGGGCTGGACGACGACGTCGGCCGGTATCTGTCGT
>Ga0316622_100001339_pt1 | contig 15939 bp, 13 predicted proteins | sample OWC_Aug_OW2_C1_D_FD_207646 | JGI IMG/M metagenome (GOLD analysis project Ga0316622, IMG submission 207646) | Wetland soil microbial communities from Old Woman Creek delta, Ohio, United States - OWC_Aug_OW2_C1_D5_C | ecosystem: Environmental > Terrestrial > Soil > Wetlands | place: USA: Ohio... | reverse complement strand
ACCGGCAGCCGCGCCGAGCAGGTCATGAACGGGGCCACCAGGATGGTGGCGAGCCGCTCGCGCGGCGAGGCGATGGTGCGTGCCGCCATGATGCCGGGCACGGCGCAGGCGTAGCACGACATGAGCGGGACGAAGCTGCGGCCCTGCAGGCCGACCCAGCCCATGACGCGGTCCACGACGAAGGCGGCCCGCGCCATGTAGCCGACGTCGTTCAGCAGGTGCAGCGCGGTGAAGAGGATCACGATCTGCGGCAGGAAGACCAGGACCGAGCCGACGCCGGCGAGGACGCCGTCCGCCCACAGGTCGGTGAGCCAGCCGGCGGGCAGGACGTCGTGCGACAGCCGCCCGAGCACGCCGATCGCGCCGTCGATGGCATTCATGGCCGGCACGGCCCAGGAGAAGATGCTCTGGAACAGGAACAGCATCACGACGGCGAAGGCCGCCAGGCCGGCGACGGGATGGAGCAGGACGCGATCGATGTGGTCCGTACGCGCATCCCGCGCCAGCGTGCCCGCGCCGATCTCGCGGCACACCGCGTCCACCCAGGCGAAGCGCCCGGCGGGGCCGTCGTCGCCCGGAAGCGTGCGTGGGCGGGGCCAGGTTTCCGGGTGCTCGAGGAAGCGTTTCAGCGGCTCGAGCCCCACCCCCCGGTGTCCGACCACGCCGAGCACGTGGATGCCGAGATGGCGCGACAGCGCCGCGAGGTCGAGGCGGCCGCCGCGCGCCTTCGCCTCGTCGATCATGGTGACGGCCAGGAGCGTCGGCAGGCCGTGCGCGAGCGCCTCGCGCACGAGCCCGAGGCCTCGCTGCAGCGTGGTGGCGTCGGCCACGACCAGGAGCGCATCGGGCGCGGGCTCGCCGGGGATGGCGCCGTCGAGCACCCGGCTCACGATCTGCTCGTCCGGCGTCTCGCCCTCGAGCGCATAGGTGCCGGGCAGGTCGAGGATGGCGACGGGACGGCCGGCGTCGCGCAGCTGCCCCTCGCGGCGCTCCACCGTGACGCCCGGGTAGTTGCCGACGCGGGCCGCCGCGCCGGTGAGCGCGTTGAACAGGGTCGTCTTGCCGGTGTTCGGCGACCCGACGAGCGCGATGCGCACCGGCTCGAGCGCCGGGACGGGCGCGGCGGTCACGCCGGCGCGTCCTCGAGCCGCACGCGCAGCGCGGTGAGCTGCTCCAACCGCAGGCAGAGGCGATAGCCGCGTAGCTCGAGCTCGACCGGATCGCCGAGCGGCGCGCGCCGCACCAGCGCGATCGGCGTCTCCGGCACGAAGCCGAGGTCCTCGAGCCGGCGGGGGATCGCGGCGCCGTCCGCCGGCGGCACCAGCCGGGCCCGCTGGCCTGGTCGCAGCTCCGTGAGTGGGATGGTCGGGCGCATCGCGTCGCGGGAGGGGGCCGGCGCCGGCCGCCGCCCCTCGGCGATAATGAAAATCGTTTTCGCTCGCCAGTCAAACGCCTCGGCTGGCGACTGGCCGGACTCGACCTGGCTCAGCCGCCCCGGCGGGCCTGCGCCACCAGCCGGGCCAGCGTGGTGAGGGCCTCGAGCGGCGTCAGGCGGTCGGGCTCGAGCGCAGCCAGCTCGCGCCGCAGCTGCTCGTCGGCCGCGGCGAACAGCGGGAGCTGTCGCGGCGGCGCCTCGCGCACCGGCTCCGGTGCCGTGGCCCCCGCGTCGTCGTGTCCCGGGCCCCCGCCGGCCTCGAGCCGTGCCAGCAGGGTGCGGGCGCGGGCCACCACGGTGTCCGGCACGCCGGCCAGCTGCGCCACCTCCACCCCGTAGCTCCGCGGCGCCGGCCCCGGCACGATCTGGCGCAGGAAGACGATCCGGCCCTGCCACTCGGCGACCGCCACGGACAGGTTGCGGACCCGCGGCCGCTCCGCGGCCAGCGCGGTCAGCTCGTGGTAGTGCGTGGCGAACAGCGTCCGCGGTCGCTCGGGCGCGTCGTGCAGGTGCTCGGCGACGGCCCACGCGATCGAGATGCCGTCGAAGGTGCTGGTGCCGCGCCCGATCTCGTCCAGGATGACCAGGCTGCGCGGCGTCAGATTCGCGAGGATGTGCGCGGTCTCGCGCATCTCCACCATGAACGTCGACTCGCCCCCCACCAGGTTGTCGCTGGCGCCCACGCGGGTGAACACACGGTCGGTGAGGCCGATCTCGGCCTCGGTCGCCGGCACGAAGCTGCCGAGCTGGGCCAGCAGGACCACCAGCGCGACCTGCCGCAGATAGGTGGACTTGCCGCCCATGTTCGGGCCCGTCAGCACCACGAGCTGGGCCTCGTCGGCGTCGAGCACGGTGTCGTTCGGCACGAACGGCTCACCGCTGACGGCCTCGACGACGGCATGGCGGCCCCCCCGGATCCGCAGCCCCGGCTCGCGCGTGATGCGCGGGCGGACCCAGCCCCGGCGGTGCGCGACCTCGGCCAACGAGGCCAGCGCGTCCAGGGCCGCGAGGGCGTCGGCGGTGCGGGCGAGCGTCGGCTGGCGGCTCGCCACCCGCTCGAGCAGCTCCGCGAACAGGTGCTGCTCCAGCGTCCGCAGCCGCTCCTCCGCCCCCAGCACACGCGCTTCGTGCTCCTTCAGCGCCGCGGTCACGAAGCGTTCGGCGCCGACCAGCGTCTGCTTGCGCTCGTAGTCGGCGGGCACCGCGGCGAGGTTCGCCTTCGTCACCTCGACGTAGAAGCCGAACACCTTGTTGTAGCGCACCTTGAGGTTCGCGATGCCCGTGCGCTGCCGCTCGCTCGTCTCGAAGCGGGCAAGCCAGCCCTTGCCGTCGCGCGACGCCTCGCGCAGGGCATCCACCTCGGGGTGCGCGCCCGCGCGGACGAAGCCGGGGACGCGGATGTGCGGCGGCGGGGCCTCGACGAGCGTCGCCGCCACGTCCGTCACCACCTCCGGCAGCGCGTCGAGGTCGGCCGCCAGCCGGCGCACGAGCGCGACCGGCACGCCCTCGAGGGCCCGCAGGGCGCCCGCGACGCGGGCCAGCGCGGCGCCGAGCTGGACGAGGTCACGTGGACCGGCGGTGCGCGCGCCGACGCGGCCGGCGAGTCGCTCGAGATCGCCCACGCCCGCCAGCGCCGCCCGCAGCGCCCCCCGCACCTCGACGAGATCGGCGAGCGCCTCGACCGCGTCGAGGCGCTCGCCGATGCGCCCGGGGTCGAGCAGGGGCCACAGCAGCCACGCGCGCAGCCGCCGCGCGCCCATCGGCGTCCGGGTCTCGTCGAGCACCCAGAGGAGCGAGCCGCGGCGCTCACCACGCAGGCTCTCCAGGAGCTCCAGGTTCCGCCGGGTGGCCGCGTCGAGGCAGAGGACGCCCTCGACGTCCCAGCGTTCCGCCGGTCGGAGATGCGCCGGACGCCCGCGGAAGACCGCGTCGACGTAGGCGAGGGCACCGCCCGCGGCGCGCGCCGCGAGCGGCGGCAGATCGCCCGCGCCGTCGGCTGCGGCCGGCGCGGGCAGCGGCGCGATCGCCCAGGGCCGCGGCGGCCCGCACCACGCGACCACCTCCTCGGGCAGGGCGCTCGCGAGCAGCAGCTCGCGGGGCGCGAGGCGCTCGAGCTCGTCGCGCGCCGCCGGCCAGCCCTCGATCGCGGCGGCGCGCACCGCGCCGCTCGCGAAGTCGATCGCCGCGAGCCCGTAGCGCCCGTCCTCGCCCACCAGCGCCGCGAGCAGGCTCGGCGCCGCCGGATCCAGGCTCTCCTCCTCGAGGATGGTGCCCGGCGTCACGACCCGCACCACCTCGCGGGCCATGAGCCCCTTCCCCTTCGCCTCCACCTGCTCGCACACCGCGACCGCGTGGCCGGCGGCGAGCAGCCGGGCGACGTAGGGCTGTGCGGCGTGTGCCGGGAAGCCGCACAGCGGCACCTCGTCCGGCTCGCCGCGATTGCGGGCCGTGAGCGTCAGATCGAGGAGGCGCGCCGCCGCCTTCGCGTCCTCGAAGAACATCTCGTAGAAGTCGCCCAGCCGGAAGAGGAGGATCGCGTGCTGGTGCTGCGCCTTGATGCGCAGGTACTGCGCGAGGAGATTTCCCCTCACACGCGTTTGCGCTTCTTGGCCAGGTAGTCGACCAGCAGGTACTCGCCCAGCCGGTCGGGGCGCGTGTAGAGGGCGCGGCCCTTGTTGATCCGGGTCATGCGCTCGACGAAGGCCCGCAGGCTCGGGCTGTCGTCGAGCATGAACGTGTTGATGGTGATGCCGCGTCGGGTGACGCGCTCGACCTCGCGCAGCGTCTCCTCCGCGGCGCGCCTCGAGATGCCGCCGAACGACAGCGGCCACTCGCAGTGCAGTCGCCCGTTGGCGAAGTAGGCCGTCGGCTGGCCGTCGGTGACGACGATGACGTGCTGGTTCGCGCTCCGGTGGCGCGAGAGCAGGTCGGCGGCGAGGCGCAGCCCGTCCTGCAGGTTCGTGAACGGATCACCCATGTTCCAGCTGGCCTCGGGCAGGTCGCGGAGCTTCAGCTCGACCGCGCGGGTGTAGAAGCCGACGATGGCGAAGTAGTCGCGCGGATAGCGGGAGCGGATCAGGCTCTCGAGCGCCAGCGCCACCTTCTTCGCGGCGGCGAAGCGGCCCTCCCACGACATCGACCAGCTCATGTCCAGCAGCAGCACCGTCGAGCTGGTGGTGGTCCGGTCCGCGGCAACGACCTGGAAATCGCCGGGCTCGATGGCCAGCGGCGTCCCCGGCCGGCGCGCGAGCGCACGCTTGAGGGTCTCGACCAGCTGCAGCTCCAGCGGCTCGCCGAAGCGCCACGGCCGCGTCTCCTCCGGCCGTGGCTGCGTGCTGCCGCGGTGGTCGGTCCCGTGCCCCCCGGGGCGGTCGCGCAGCAGCCCCTGGTAGATGTCGCGCAGCGCGAGCTGGCCGATCCTGCGGGCGCCCTTCGGGGAGAGCTGCACGCGGCCCTCGCGCCGGGTCAGGTAGCCCGCGTTCATCAGCGTCGCGAGCACGCCCTTGAGCGCGAGGAACCCACGGCGGGCGTCGCCGCCGAGCAGCGTACCGAGCGCGTCCAGGTCGACCGCGTCGAGATCGCCTGCCAGCAGCTGCTCCTCGAGCCGCTTCCAGCGCTCCAGCTCGCGCATCAGCTCGAGCGCCTCGGCGAACCCCAGCGCCTCGGGGCCGTGGAAGAGGTCGCCGTGGCGCTGCTGGAACTCCTCGAGGTCGCGCACGTCGCCGCCGACCTCCCGCAGGGCCTCCCACGCCCGCCGCGCCTCGTCGTCGCCGAAGGCGTGGGCCTCGAGCGCGCGGATCGCCTCGGACAGGCGGGCCGGCAGCCGCTCGAGCAGCTCCCGCAGGCGCGCGCTGCGCTCCGGGTCGTCGAGCGCGTCGAGCGCCTCGCGCTCCTCGTCGAGCAGGTCGCCGAGCCGCTCGCGCAGCTCGTCCAGCGCGTGACGGATGTTGACCTCGCGATGGCGCTGGCGCATCACCTCGCGCAGGTGCTCGACCAGCTCGTCGAGCCCCACGATGCGCCGCGTGTCCAGCGTCAGGCCCTGCTGCAGCAGCCAGTCGAGCGCCTGCCGGACGTCGTCCGTCGACGCGAGGTGCTCGACCAGCGTGCCGAAGGCCTCCTCGGCGGTGAGCCGGATCTCCTGCGTGCCGTCCCAGATGGTATAGCGGACGACGTGCACCCGCCGGTCCTCCGCGGCTCAGGCCCGGTAGCGGAGCCGGCCGCCCTCCCGGTCCTTGTTGAGCTTCTGGTGCAGGTGCAGTCCCTCGAGCACGAACTCGATCGCTGACGCCATCAGGCCAGGGCTCTCGAAGCAGCCGAGCGACTCCACCCCGTCGCGCAGCCCGGGAATCTTCTGGAAGCCCTCGCGGTACTCGTCCGAGCGCATGGCGTCGGACACCTCGACGCCCCACCCGGCCGCGAAGTGCGCGACCACGCGCCCGAGCCGCTCCACCGTCAGGTACTTGTCCCACACCGCGAGCACGGCGCGGTCGATGAGCCGGTCGATCAGCGCGTCCTCCTTCTTGTCCTCGCCGGCGTACTCGAGCTCGATCTTGCCGGCGGTGGACGCGAGCACCGCGTGCAGATCGCTCAGGCGGGGGACGATCTCCCGCTCGCCCGTGCGCACGGCGCGCTTCTCGGCGTTCGAGAGCAGGGTCTCGTAGTTGCTGATGCTCACGCGGACGCTGACGCCCGAGGCCTGGTTGATCTCTCCCGACCCACGCGCCTCGAAGGTGAGCCGCGCCACGACCTCCTTCATGAACGGCGGCACGCGCAGCGCGCGCTCGCCCCGGTCGACCGGCGGCAGCTCCTGCTCCATGATCGCGATCTCGTCCTCGACCGTGCGCGGGTAGTGCGTCCGGATCTGGACGTCGAAGCGGTCCTTCAGCGGCGTGACGATGCGGCCGCGGCTGGTGTAGTCCTCCGGGTTCGCGCTCGCGACGATGACGACGTCCAGCGGCAGGCGGATCTTGTAGCCTTTGATCTGGACGTCCTTCTCCTCCATCAGGTTGAAGAGCCCCACCTGCACCTTCTCGGTGAGGTCGGGCAGCTCGTTGATGGCGAAGATCCCGCGGTGCGTGCGCGGGATGAGGCCGAAGTGGATGGTCTCCTCGTCGGCCAGGTAGCGCCCCTCGGCGACCTTCACCGGGTCGATCTCGCCCACCAGGTCGGCCATCGAGACGTCGGGCGTCGCGAGCTTCTCCCCGTAGCGGTGGTCGCGGCCGACCCAGACGAGCGGCAGCTCGTCCCCCTCGCCCGCGGCGCGCCTGCGGCACGCCGCGCAGATCGGCGCGAAGGGGTCGTCGTTGATCGGGCAGCCGGCCACGACCGGGATGGCCGGATCGAGCAGACTGGTGAGCTGCCGGATGATGCGCGTCTTGCCCTGCCCGCGCTCGCCCAGGAAGACCATGTGGTGCCCGGCCAGGAGCGCGTTCTCGATCTCGGGGATGACGCTGTCGTCGTAGCCGACGATGCCCGGCAGGATGCGTTCGCCGGAGGAGAGCTTCGCCAGCAGGTTGCGGCGCATCTCCTCGCGGACGGGACGCGCGGCGTAGCCGGCGGCGCGCAGGGCACCCACCGTGCCCGGCCGGTCGGAGTCTCGCACGACGCGGATCATATACGCGTCGTCGCCTCCCGGCCAAGCGACGCCCCGCGGCCCCACTCCCGCCTCCGACGCCCGTCTCTCGGGTCACGCTCCCTGCCCGAGCCAGGCGAACGCGGGGCGCAGCCGCTCCCACGTCGCCTCGAGGTGCTCGGGCATCACGCGCACGTCGGCGAGCATCGGCATGAAGTTGGTGTCGCCGTTCCAGCGCGGCACGAGATGCCAGTGCAGGTGGTCGGCGATGCCCGCCCCCGCGCACCGCCCGAGGTTCATGCCGAGGTTCATGCCATCGGGCCGCACGGCCACCTCGAGCGTGGCGAGTGTCCGCCGCAGGGTCTGGGCGAGGTCCTCGTGCTCGCCGTCCGGCAGATCGGGCAGCGACGCGGTGTGGCGGCGCGGCGCGACCATCACGTGCGCGCTGCCGTACGGGTAGCGGTTCAGCAGGACGACGCTGTGGGCGGTGGCGCCGAGGAGCAGTCGCGCCCGGGCCTCGCCCTCGGTCGCGGTACAGAAGATGCAGCGGCCGTCGCCGCGTTCGTCGCCGAGGATGTAGGCCATGCGCCATGGGGCCCAGAGGACCTGCATGGCATGCCCCTCAGACCGCCTCGGCGTCGTCCGGCGTCCAGGGCTTGCCGTCGACGCGCAGCCGCAGCTCCTTCCCGACCTTGAAGAACGGGACCCGCTTCGCCTGCACCGGGACCAGCGCGCCGGTCTTCGGATTGCGGCCCTCGCGCGCCTGCCGATGCTTCACCACGAAGCTCCCGAAGCCGCGGATCTCGATGCGCTCGCCGCGCACGAGCGCCCGGGTCATGACGTCGAGGACCTCGTTGACCATGACCTCGGCGTCGCGCCGCGAGAAGCGCGGAAACACCCTGACGACCTCGTCGATGAGCTCGCGCTTCGTCATGCCGACACCGGGACGCCGCGTACCGCAGCCCCCGGCTCACTCCTTGGGCTTGTCGCGACCCTCGAGGTCGCCCGGCAGCATGTCCGCGAGCGAGAACCGTCCGCCCTCGCTCTCGCGCTTCATCCAGGCGTCGACCTCCTCCCGCTCCTCCGTGCGCCGCAGCGCCTTGATCGAGAGCCCGATGCGCTTCTCGCGCGGGTCGACCTGCGTGACCTCGGCTTCGACCTCGTCCCCCACCTTGTACAGCGACGCCGGGCGGTCGATGCGCTCGGTCGAGAGCTGCGACACGTGGATGAGCCCCTCGATGCCTTCCTCGATCTCGGCGAAGACGCCGAAGTCGGTGACGCTGGTGACCACACCCTTCACCTTGGTCCCCGGCGCGTAGCGCTTGGGGACCTGCGACCACGGATCCTGCGTCAGCTGCTTGATGCCGAGCGAGATGCGCTCGCTGCCGACGTCGATGCCGAGGACCACGGCCTCGACGTCGTCGCCCTTCTGGTAGAGCTCGGAGGGGTGTTTGATCTTCTTGGTCCAGTGCAGGTCGGAGACGTGCACCAGCCCGTCGATGCCTTCGGCGAGCTCGACGAACAGCCCGAAGTCGGTGATGCTCTTCACCTTGCCGGAGATGCGGCTGCCGACCGGGTGGTTGATGCGGACCATCTCCCACGGATTCGGCTCGACCTGCTTCAAGCCGAGCGAGATGCGGCGGCTCGCGATGTCGACGTCGAGGACCTGCACCTCGACCTCCTGCCCGATCTCCATGACCTTCGACGGGTGCGTGACCCGCTTGGTCCAGGACATCTCGGAGACGTGGACGAGGCCCTCGAGCCCCGCCTCGAGCTCGATGAAGGCGCCGTAGTCGGTGAGGCTCTGCACCTTGCCGCGCACGCGCGCCCCTACCGGGTAGCGCTCGGCGGCCGACACCCACGGATCGGGCATGATCTGTTTCATGCCGAGGGACACGCGCTCGCGCTCGGGATCGTACTTGAGGACCACGACCTTCAAGCGGTCGCCGACGTTGACGACCTCGGAGGGGTGCCCGACGCGGGCCCACGACATGTCGGTGACGTGCAGGAGGCCGTCGATGCCGCCCAGGTCGACGAAGGCGCCGTAGTCGGTGATGTTCTTGACCGTGCCCTCGAGGATGACGCCCTCCTCGAGGACCTTGAGGGTCTCCTCCTTCAGCTGCGTGCGTTCGCGCTCGAGCACCGCCCGCCGCGAGACCACGACGTTGCCGCGCGAGCGGTTGAACTTCAAGATGGCGAAGCGGCCGCGCTGGCCGATGTAGCGGTCGAGGTTGCGCGCTGGCCGGATGTCGGCGTGCGACCCGGGGAGGAAGGCCTTCACGCCCTGCACGCCGATGTCGACCTGCAGGCCCCCCTTCACCTTGCCGACGATCTCGCCGTCGACCGTCCCCTCGCTCTCGAACGCCCGCTCGATCTCCCGCCAGGCGGACAGCTGCTGCGCGCGCTGCCGCGACAGGTGCACCTCGCCCGACTCCGTGTCGGTGCCCTCGAAGAAGACGTCGACGACGTCGTCGACGTGCACGAGGAGCTCACCCTCGCGCGCGGAGAACTCGCGTAGCGGAACGGAGCCCTCGCACTTGTAGCCGATGTCGATCGTGACGCTGTCGCGGTCGATCCGGACGACGCGGCCCGGGAGCACCTCGCCCGGCCTCGGGCTGCGGATGCTCTGCTCGAAGAGGGTGGCAAAATCCTCTTCGGAGCCGGTCTCTTGACCGGGCCTCTCGGACGAAACGGACATCAAGCAGTTACCCCCTGTGCGCGGGACTCGAGGAACGAGCGCAACCCGAAACCCATAGCGTCGGCACGCCGCGAATACAAGGGCGAAGCGGCCGCCTAGGCGGTCCGGCCGGCGCGCGCCAGTGCCTCGAGACGCTCGACGACCTCGTCGAACGCCAGCCGGGTGGTGTCGAGCACGACCGCATCCGGCGCAGGCCGCAAGGGGGCCGTCGCCCGCTGGCTGTCGCGCGCGTCGCGGGCTGCGATCTCGACGGCCAGCGCGGCCTCGTCCACCGGCTCCCCCCGGCTGCGCAGCTCCCCGGCACGGCGTCGCGCCCGCTCCGCGGGCTCGGCGGTGAGGTAGACCTTCACCGGGGCGTGCGGGAACACGACCGTGCCGATGTCGCGACCCTCCATGACCACGCCCCCCTGCGCCCCGAGCCGCCGCTGCAGGGCCACCAGCTGCTCGCGGACGACCGGTCGCGCGGAGACGCGCGACGCCAGCTCGGCGGCATCCCGCCGGCGGATGGCGGTCGACACGTCGCGTCCGTTCACGACCAGGCGGGTGCCGCCGTCCTCGAGGCCGAAGACGAGCCCGTCGCACAGCCGCGCGAGCGCCACGTCGTCGTCGAACGCCACGCCCTGCTCGTGCGCCAGGACGCCGACGGCACGGTACATCGCCCCCGTGTCGACGTAGGCGTAGCCGAGCCGTTCGGCCAGGGCCCGGCTGACGGTGCTCTTCCCGGCGCCGGCCGGCCCGTCCACCGCCACCACCACGCGCGCGCGGCCCTCGCCCCGCCCGCGGCCCGCGGTCATGCCGGCTCCACCGCGGCGCCGAGCGCCGCCAGGCGGTCGAAGAAGCCGGGGAACGAGACCTCGACACAGGTCGGGTCGTCGAGGACGATGCCGCCCGGCGCCCGCAGCGCGGCCACGGCGAACGCCATCGCGATGCGGTGGTCCCCGTGCGTGGCCACGCGTCCCGACGCGAGCACGCGGTCGCCGCGGCCCGCGACGACGAGGCCGTCGGGCGACGTCTCGAGCGGCACGCCGAGCCCGCGGAGCTGCTCCAGAGCCGCCAGCCGGTCGCTCTCCTTCACGCGCAGCTCGGCGGCGCCGCTGATCCGGGTCTCCCCGGCCGCGAACGCCGCCGCCACCGCGAGGATCGGCAGCTCGTCGATCGCGGCGGGCACCTCGTCGGCGCCGATGGTCGTGGCGCTGAGCGCCCCGCCGCGCACGACCAGGTCACCGCGTGGCTCGCCCGCCTCCTCGCGGCGGTTCTCGACCGTGATCGCGGCGCCCATCCGGCAGAGGATCGCCAAGGCACCCGTGCGCGTCGGGTTCAGGCCCACGTCGCGCACGGCCAGCACCGACCCCGGGACGAGGAGCGCGGCGACCACCAGGAACGCCGCCGACGACGGATCGCCCGGCAGCGGGATCTCGGCACCGCGCAGCCGCTGCCCGCCCGCGAGCGCCAGGCCGTCGGGGTGCGTCTCGAGCCGCACGCCCATGTGCACGAGCATGCGCTCGGTGTGGTCGCGGCTGCGCAGCGGCTCCCGCACGCGGGTCACGCCCTCGGCGCGCAGCCCCGCGAGCAGCACCGCCGACTTCACCTGGGCGCTCGCGACCGGCAGCGTCCATTCGACCGCGTGCAGCCGTCCGCCGACCACGCGCAGCGGCGGGCGGCCGTCGCTGGTCTCGACGCGCGCCCCCATGGCGCGGAGCGGCGCCGCGATCCGCTCCATCGGCCGCCGGCGCAGCGAGGCGTCGCCGTCCAGCGTGACCTCGCCCGCGTGCCCGGCCGCCAGCCCGGCCCCGAGCCGCATCGTCGTCCCCGAGTTGGCGCAGTCGATGGTGACGGGCCCCGCCGCGCCGAGCGCCAGCCCGGCGCCGTCGATGCGGACCTCGTCCCCGCTCCAGGCGGCGCGTGCGCCGAGCGTGCGGATGGCACCCAGGGTCGCGCGCACGTCGGCGCCGCCCGGAAACCCGCGCACCAGCGTGGCGCCGTCGGCGAGCGCGCCCAGCAGCAGCGCCCGGTGCCCGATCGACTTGTCTCCCGGCACGCGGCACTCGCCCCGCAGCGCCCCCCCGGCGGGTCGCACGCGCAGCGCGCTCATGCCTCGCCCCCGCCGAGGCCGCGGCGCACGCTGCCCGCGCGCTCCAGCGTCGCGCCCAGCGCCGCACCGTCCCCGGCCGCGATCAGCGCCTCGAGGCCGTCGAGCGCGGCGCGGAACTCGGCGAGGGCCTGCCGCACCGCGGGCCCGTTGGCGAGCGCGATGTCGCGCCACAGCTCGGCCCGGCTCGCCGCGATCCGGGTCGCGTCGCGGAAGCCGCTGCCCGCCCACGGCAGCACGGCACGGCCGTCGACGCGCACGTCCGCGACCGCAGCCACCAGCGCGTAGGCGACGAGATGCGGCGCGTGGGAGATGCGCGCGAGGATGTCGTCGTGGGCCGCGGCCGGCATCTCCACCACGCGTGCGCCGACGCCGGCCCAGAGCGCGCGCACCAGCTCGAGCGCCGCCGGGGCCGTCGCCTCCGTCGGGGTCAGCACGCACGGGCAGCCGCGAAAGAGATCGTCGCGCGCGGCCCCCGCGCCGGACGCCTCGCTGCCCGCGATCGGGTGGGCGCCCACGACCTGCGACGGGGTCCAGCGCGCCTCCAGCGCGTCCACGAGGCTCGCCTTGACGCTGCCGACGTCGGAGAGGACGGCGTCGGCACGCGCGTGCGGGCGGAACGCATCGGCAAGCGCCGCGCACGCGCCCACCGGCGCCGCGAGCACGATCAGGTCGGCGCCCGCCGCGGCGTCGGCGGGGTCCTCCGCCACCCGGTCGACGATGCCGCGCTCGAGCGCGAGCGCCAGGTTCGCCGCGCTCCGGCCGTAGCCCGTGACCTCGCCCACCAGCCCCGCCCGGCGCGCGGCCAGCGCCAGCGAGCCGCCGACCAGTCCAACGCCGGCGACCGCCATGCGCGCGACCAGGCGGCTCATCGTCCCTCGCGGAGCACCGCCTCGAGGGCATGGACGAAGCGGGCGTTCTCCTCGGGAAGCCCCACCGTCACCCGGAGGTACTCGGGGAAGCCGTAGCCGTCCATCGGGCGCACGATGACCCCGCGGCGCAGGAGCGCCTCGTAGACCGCGAGCCCGCGGCCGACGCGCACGAGCACGAAGTTCGCGACGCTCGGCACGAAGGGCAGCTCGAGGCGGCGGAACTCCGTGGTCAGGGTGGCCATGCCGGCGCGGTTCGCCGCGAGCGTCCGGCGGACGTGCTCGTGGTCCTCGAGGGCCGCACGCGCGGCCACCAGCGCGAGCGCATTCACGTTGAACGGCTGGCGGATCCGCTGCATCGTCTCGACCACGGGCGCGGGCGCCACCGCGTAGCCGACGCGCAGCCCGGCGAGCCCGAAGAGCTTCGAGAACGTGCGCAGCGTGATCACCGGCACGCTGCCGTCGCCCCGGTCGGCGATGGTGTCGGGGTACTCCGGCTCCTCGACGTAGTCGGCATAGGCGTCGTCGGCGACGACCAGCAGCTGCCGCGGCGGCAGCGCGCGCAGGAACGCGCGCCAGGCGGCGCGGCCCACCATCGTGCCGGTCGGGTTGTTCGGGTTCGCGATGAAGACCAGGCGCGTGCGCGGCGTGACGGCTTCGGCCATCGCCTCCAGGTCGTGCGTGAAGCGCTGGAGCGGCACGATCTTCGGCGTGGCGGCCACGGCCTGCGTCACCATGCGGTAGATGACGAAGGCCTGGTCGGCCATCACCGCCTCGTCGCGCGGGCGCAGGAACGTGCGCACCACGAGCTCGATGATCTCGTTGGAGCCGTTGCCGACCAGGATCTCCTCGGGCGAGACGCGATGGCGCTCCGCAAGCGCGCGCCGCAGGTAGAAGGCCGACCCGTCCGGGTAGAGATGCAGGCTCGGCAGCGCGCTCGTGATCGCGGCGATCGCCCTGGGCGAGGGGCCGAGCGGGTTCTCGTTGGACGCCAGCTTGATCGAGCCGCTGATGCCGAGCTCCCGCTCGAGCTCCTCGATCGGCTTGCCCGGCGGATAGGGCTGGAGGGTGCGGATCCACTCGGGGACCAGGGGACGGATGTCCATCACGACTCCGGATCCGGCGCCTGCGGGTACGATCCGAGCACGACCAGCCGCAGCGCCCGCGCGGCCACCGCCTCCAGTGCACGCGCCACGCGCGGCTCGCGCCGGTGCCCCTTCAGGTCGAGGAAGAAGTAGTACTCCCACGGCCGCTCGCGCAGTGGCCGCGACTCGATCTTGATCAGGTCGATCCCGTGCCGCGCGAACGGGCGCAAGAGCTTCGCCAGCACGCCCACCTCGTCGCGGACGCTCGCCACCAGCGAGGTCTTGTCGTCACCGCTCGGCTGCTCGGCATCGTGGTGCGCCAGGACGAGGAAGCGCGTCGCGTTGGTCGCCTCGTCCTGGATGCCGCGTGCGAGGACCGCGAGCCCGTGCGTGCTCGCCGCCGCCTCCGACGCGATCGCGGCCAGCCCATCCTCGGCCGCCGCCCGCTGCGCCGCCGCCGCGTTGCTGCGCTCCTCGACCGTGGCCACCCCGGGCAGGTGCGTCCCCAGCCAGCGCCGGCACTGCGCCAGCGCCTGTGGGTGCGCGGCGACCAGCCGCACGTCCTCGAGCCGCTGCCCGGCCGCCACCAGCAGGCAGTGGCAGACCGGCAGCGTGATCTCCGCGCAGATCTTGAGCGGCGAGTCGACCAGCAGGTCGAGCGTGTGGGCGACCATGCCCTCGGTCGAGTTCTCGACCGGCACCACCCCCACGTCGGCGTTGCCCCGCTCGACGTCGCGGAACACCTCCGCGATGCTCGGCGAGGCGAGGTAGTCGACGCTCGCCCCGAACTGCCGCTGCGCTGCCAGGTGCGCGAAGGTGGCCTGCGGGCCGAGGTAGGCGACGCGTAGCCGCTGCTCGAGGGCGCGCGAGGCCGAGATGACCTCGCGAAAGATCGCGCGCACGGCTTCCCGGCCGAGCGGCCCGCCGTTCTGCCGCACGAGCCGTGCGAGGACGCCCTTCTCGCGCGCCGGTGCGTACACGGGGGCTTCGCGCTTCGCCTTCTGCACGGCGACGGCGCGGGCGAGCTCGGCGCGGCGGTTCAGCAGTCGGAGGATCTGGTCGTCGAGGCGGTCGATCCGTCGCCGCAGCGCGGGAATCGAGGCGAGGCGGGGCATGGACGCGTGCCGGGCGGAGGCTCTAGCCTGCGCCCCCCGGCTTTGCAACGCGGGCGTGGTCGGGACGCGCGCCCGTCGCCACGAAGGCCTCCACCTCGGCCGCCACGCGCGCCGCGTCCTCCTCCGGGTGCCGCCAGCACACGCCGGGCTCGGCGCGGAACCAGGTGCGCTGGCGCCTGGCGAAGCGGCGCGTGGCGAGGACGGCTGCGGCCAGGGCGGCCTCGGCATCGCAGCGCCCCTCGACGCAGGCGCGCATCTCGGGGTACCCAACCGTCTTCCAGGCGGGCGCCGCGGGCGGCAGCCCGCGCGCCACCAGCGCCTCCACCTCCTCGAGGAACCCGGCCGCCAGCATCTGGCGTGCGCGGGCCGCGATGCGGGCGTCCAGCGTGGATGCCGGCAGCGCCAGGCCGACCAGGAGGGCATCCCACGGCGCGTCGCCGAAGCCGTGGGCCGCCTGCCACGCCGAGAGCCGGCGCCCGCTCGCCAGCGCCACCTCCAGCGCCCGCACGATGCGCACGGCGTCGCGCGGATGGATCCGGGCCGCGGCAGCCGGGTCGACGAAGGCGAGCCGGCGGTGCAGCGCCGGCCCGCCCTCGCGCGCGGCCCAGGCGCGCAGCACGCCGCGCAGCGCCGGGGCGGCCGGCGGGGCCGGACACAGCCCGCGCAGCAGCACCCGCACCCAGAGGCCCGTCCCCCCGACGACCAGCACCGGCCGCCCGCACGCTTGGGCGGCCCCGATCGCGTCGGTGGCGAGCGCGCGGAAGCGGGCGGCGTCGAAGGGCTCGTCGGGCTCCGCCACGTCGATGGCGTGGTGCGGCACGCGGGCCTGCTCGGCCGCCGTCGGCTTCGCGGTGCCGACGTCGAGGCCGCGATAGACCTGGCGCGAGTCGGCCGAGACGATCTCGGCGCCCAGCCGCTCGGCGAGCGCGAGCCCGAGCGCGCTCTTGCCGCTCGCCGTCGGGCCGATGAGGCAGACCAGCCGCGGGCGGCTCATCGGGCGAAGAGCGTCTCCACCTGCGTGCGGCTCAGCTCGACCGCCACCGGGCGGCCGTGCGGGCAGTGCGCGTTCACGTCCA
>Ga0316622_100001338_pt1 | contig 15943 bp, 15 predicted proteins | sample OWC_Aug_OW2_C1_D_FD_207646 | JGI IMG/M metagenome (GOLD analysis project Ga0316622, IMG submission 207646) | Wetland soil microbial communities from Old Woman Creek delta, Ohio, United States - OWC_Aug_OW2_C1_D5_C | ecosystem: Environmental > Terrestrial > Soil > Wetlands | place: USA: Ohio... | reverse complement strand
TCTCCGGCGACGAGATCGTCTACCACCGCGAGATCAACCTCGGCATCGCCGTGGCTCTCGACTGGGGGCTCATCGTCCCCGTCATCCGGCGCGCCGACGACCTCTCGCTCGTCGGCCTCGCCCGCGCAGCGAACGACCTCGCGAACCGCGCGCGGACGAAGAAGCTCGCCCCGGACGAGGTCGCGGGGGGGACCTTCACGATCACGAACCACGGGGGCTTCGGCTCGCTCTTCGCGACGCCCGTCATCAGCCAGCCGCAGGTCGGGATCCTCGGCGTCGGGGCCATCGAGAAGCGCCCCAAGGTCGTGACGATGTCCGACGGCTCCGACACGATCGCCGTCCGGACGATGGCCTACGTCGGCGTGACGTTCGACCACCGCCTCATCGACGGGGCCGAGGGGGACACCTTCATGAGCATCGTGAAGAACACGCTCGAGAACGAGCGGTGGTCGGAGCTGGAGTCGCTCTGACGCGGCCCGTCCAGGTCGTCTCGCTTCTCTCCGAGGGCCGCGTCTCCTACGACGCGGCCCTTCGGCTTCAGCAGGAGGCCGAGGCGCGCGTGCAGGCGGGAGGGGCGGAGACGCTCTTCCTGCTCGAGCACGAGGACGTCATCACGATCGGCCGGAACGCGGACCGGTCGGACCTCCTCGTCTCCGAGGCATTTCTCGCCACGAAGGGGGTCACCCTCCGCGAGTCGGACCGGGGGGGCAAGCTGACCTACCACGGCCCGGGGCAGCTCGTCGCCTACCCGGTCCTGAGCCTCGCCCCCGGCCGGATGGACGTGAAACGGTACGTTCGCGACCTCGAGGAGGCCCTCATCCGGACGGCGGCCGACTTCGGCGCCGCGGCGTCCCGGAGCGAGCTTCCGGGGCGCTGGGCCTCCGTCTGGGCCGGAAACGACAAGCTCGCGGCGATCGGCGTCCACATCTCGCGCTGGGTCACGACCCACGGCGTCGCCCTGAACGTCACGACCGACCTGTCGCGCTTCGCCCTCATCGTCCCGTGCGGGATCACCGACGGAGGGGTGACGTCGCTCGAGCGCCTTCTCGCGCCGGGCCCGGCGCCCGCTCTCTCCGAGGTCGCCGCCCGCTTCGTGGCCCGCTTCGCCGAGATCTTTGAACGGACGCCCGCCGTCGCGTCCCCGCCCGAGCCGTCCGCCTAGGTCTTCTCCGGGCCGGGGGCCGGCTTCGCGAACGCCGCCTCGAACTCCTTGTAGGCGGCCCGGATCTCCGGGCGGGCCGGCTTCTCGTGGATGAGAAGGTGAAGAAAGGCGCTCTTCCGCTCGGTCACCTTCGACTTCACTTTCGTGTCCATCAGCGCGTCGAGGAGGGCGGCCTGCACGGCCTTCTGCGTCCGTCCGTCGACGCTTCCTCCCGTCCGGAGGGCTTCCACGGCGTCGTGCGCGGCCTTCGCCCCGTCACCCCCGAAAGGCTTCAGGACCCGGAGGGCCTCCTCGGCCGCCTTCAGGCGCCTCCCGGCGCCCCGGTCGTCCGTCTCTCCCATGCCCCCCGAGTATGGCGGCGATCGCGTCCGGATTCCAGCCCGGAGGCTCCGCCCGCCCCGCTAGACTCGAGGCGTGAGCGCCTCCGTTTCGACGCGTCCGGAGTGGTTGAAGGTCCGGCTCACCGACACCGACGACTACCGGGAGATCCTCGCGCTCGTCGGGGAAAAGCGGCTGAACACCGTCTGCCAGGAGGCGCGCTGCCCGAACATCTTCGAGTGCTGGGGGCGGGAGCGGACGGCAACCTTCATGCTGATGGGAGACGTCTGCACCCGGCACTGCGGCTTCTGCGCCGTGGCGAAAGGGGTCCCCCGGCCCCTCGACCCGGACGAGCCGCGCCGCGTGGCCGAGGCCGTGGCCGGGCTCGGCGTCGCGCACGCCGTCGTCACGTCGGTCAACCGGGACGAGCTGCCGGACGGCGGCGCCGGGCATTTCGCCGCGACCATCCGCGCGATCCGCCACGCCGTCCCGGCCGTCACGGTCGAGGTGCTGATTCCCGACTTCCTCGGGAGCGAGGGAGCTCTCCGGACCGTCCTCGACGCCCGTCCCGAGGTCCTGAACCACAACATGGAGACGGTCGCCCGGCTCTACCGGCGCGTCCGCCCCGACGCCCTCTATGCCGGCTCGCTCGAGCTTCTCGCGCGCGCGGCCCGCTTCCGCGACGGGGCGGCGCCGGCGATGAAGGTGAAGAGCGGCCTGATGGCCGGACTCGGCGAGACGATGGACGAGATTCGGGAGACGCTCCGTCACCTCGCGGCGGCGGGGACGGACGTCGTGACGATCGGGCAGTATCTGCCGCCGCACGCCCGCCGGCTTCCCGTCGAGAAGTACTACACGCCCGGGGAGTTCGCCGACCTGAAGGAGTTCGGCGAGGGGATCGGGATCGCGCTCGTCGAGTCAGGGCCGCTCGTGAGATCGAGCTATCACGCCCGCAGAGCCCTTGAAGACCGCCCCTGAAATCTCGTGTCCCTACTTACTCTCCGTCGTTACCGATTGCCTCGACCGGGCACGAGTCCATCGCTTCCTGGCACTGGGCCTCTTCCTCGGGCGACTCCGCCTGCTTCGAGACGAACGAGTAGCCTTTCTCCTCGTTCCTCATGAAATTGGCCGGCGCCGTCACGCGGCAGACGTCGCAGTCGATGCACTGCGTGTCGACGTAGAACTTCCCGGAAGCGTTGTCCGCGTACTTGTCGTCTTTGTTCGCCATGGGGCGGGAAGATACCATGCGCCTCCCGATGGACAGAAGACTCCGGTCCCATTCCGCCGTGTTCGCCGCCGCCCTTCTCCTCGGCGCGGCGGCGTGCGGCCCGAAGGACCCGGCCGAGCGGGTCTGGGTCCGGAAGTGCTCGGCCTGCCACGGGCGCGAAGGGAGGGGCGACACGCGCTTCGCACGGGGGCGTCCTTTCGCGGTCCTGACGGACGGCGCCTGGAAGCACGGCGGCGACCTCGACTCCATCCGCCGGCTCGTCGCGGACGGAGATCCGAAGAGCCCGATGCCTCCCTACCGCGACCGGCTGACGCCGGAGGAGATCGACGCCGTCTCGCGCCACGTCCTCCTCCTCGAGGCCCGTGCACGCGCGGCGCCCGCGCCGGAGGCGAAGTGAACCGGCGTCGGATCCCCCTTTTCCCGCTCCCGGGAGTCGTCTTGCTCCCCGAGACGACGCTCCCCCTCCACGTCTTCGAGCCGCGCTACCGCGAGATGCTGAAGGACGCGCTCGCCGGCGAGCGGATCCTGGGCATCCAGCTCCTCGTGCCCGACGGCGGGGCGGGCGACGACGGCCGGCCGAAGGTCTTTCCGGTCGGCTGCGCGGGAGAGGTCGTGGATCACGAGCCCCTCCCGGACGGCCGGGCCAACATCCTCCTCCGCGGCCTCTTCCGCTACCGGATCGAGAGCGAGCTTCCGGCCGCGAAGCCCTACCGGATCGCGGAGGTGACGCCGCTCCCGGTCGAGCCGCTCCCCGATCCCCGGGAGGCGCCGGCCGCCGGGCGCCGCCTTCGCCTCCTGGGCGAGGTGTCGCGGCTTGCCGAGGCCGTCGGACGCCCGGAGGCGAAGGAGCTCCCGGACGGGCTCTCGGAGGAGGGGCTCGTCAACGAGATCCTGACCCGGCTCGGCCTCGACGCCGAGGACGGCTACCGGCTGCTCGCCATGGACCGGCTCGAGGAGCGCTACGTCTGGGCCGAGCAGCTCGTCGCCTCGATGCGCCGGCGGCTCGAGCTTCTCGCCCCGTTCCGGTTCCCCGACCTCGACCCGCGCTGGAACTGAGTCAGGGCTTGCTCGCCGCCATCGCCCGGTCGTGGGCCCACGACTTGATCGACTTCAGCTGCTCGTCCATCGTCTTCGAGAGCGGGACCGTGGCGCTGATGATCCGGTCGAGGTCGGCGTCCGTCATCGTCCGCCCCTCGCTGTAGGCCTCCACGGCGGCGGACTGGACGACGGCCTCGATCTCGGCGCCGTTGAAGCCGACCGTCGCCTTCGCGAGGAAGACGACGTCGAACTTGTTCAGGCTGACGCCCCGCTTCTTCAGGTGGACCATGAAGATCGCCTTCCGCTCCGTCTCGGACGGGAGGTCGATGAAGAAGACCTGGTCGAACCGCCCCTTCCGGATCACTTCCGCCGGGAGGAGGTGGATCCGGTTCGCCGTCGCCGCGACGAAGACGAGGGCGTTCTTCTCCTGCATCCAGGTCAGGAACGTGGAGAAGATCCGGCCCAGCGAGGCGTCGCCGGAGCCCACCTCGCGGCCGGCGGTGATCGCCATCTCGAGCTCGTCGATCCAGAGGACCGTCGGGGCGAGGGCTTCGACCGACTTCAGGGCGCGGTGAAACGTCTGCTCGGGGTTCTCGGTCCCGAAGACGAGGTTCATGTCGAGCCGGAAGAGCGGGAGGTTCCAGAGCGCGGAGATCGCCTTGACCGACAGGGACTTCCCGCAGCCCGACATCCCCATCATCAGGATCCCCTTCGGAACCGGGAGGCCCGCGTCGACCGCCTCCTTCGTGAAGAGGGTGCGCCGCTTCTGGAGCCACTCCTTGAGGTTCTCGAGGCCGCCGATGTCGTCGATCGTGAAGCGCGGAGGGACGTACTCGAGCACTCCCTCCTTCTTCGAGGCCTGCTCCTTCTCGGCGAGGATCTCGAAGAAAGCCTGCTCGTCGAAGACGGCCCGCCGTCCGAAGACCTTCGACACCGTGTGCTCGATCTCGTCCGAGGTGAGCCCTTTCAGCGCCATCGCGAGCCGCCTGGAATCCGCTTCGGGAAGCCCCGCCTCCCCGAAGTAGCGCTTCGCGACGGCGCTGAGGACGAAGAGGATCTCGTTGTCGTCGGGGAGGTCGTACTCGACGACGTGGACCTCCTTCTTCAGGTCCTCCGGGAGGAGGAGGCGCGGAGACGTGAGGACGACGAACTTCCCGCGCCCCTTGAGCTGCCGGTAGGAATCACGGAGCCGCCTCACGACATCGGTCCTCGAAAGCTGGGCCGGAAGGTCCTTCATCAGGAAGAAGCCGGGGCCGCCGAAGGCGAGGATCGCTTCGAGCGCCTTCAGGGGGTCGCCCGTGTCGGGCCATCTCTCCCCTCCCGACGCGACCCCGTCGACGCAGGTCCACGTGAAGAAGGGGACCGGCTTCTCGTAGAATTTCTGGGCGAGGGCCGAGACGGCGCGCTCGACGCGCCCCTCTTCCCACGACTGGACGTAGAGGAGGGGGTAACCTCCGAGGAGGGCCCGCCGGATCCTCTCGGGGCCCCGGACGACGACTTCGGCCATCGCATAGAATCTAGCAGGTAAGGAGCTCAAAGCGTTCGTGGCGAATCCGGAACACGTCGAACTGCTGAAATCCGGGGGCTGGAACGGGTGGCGGGCCGAGCACCCCGCCGTCACCCCCGATCTGACCGACACCTCCCTCGTGGAGCTCGACCTTCAGGGGCGGAACCTCGCGACGGCCGACCTGTCGCGGACGAAGATCGAGGGCTCGAACCTCGACGGCTGCATCCTGACGAGGGCCATCCTCCAGGGGGCGACCTTCCGCGGCTCGAGCCTGAACCGGGTCGACCTCTCCGACTGCGACCTCGACTTCCAGTATTTCGACCGGACCTCTCTCATCGGGGCGGCCCTCCGGAACTGCTCCTTCAAGAGCGCCACGGTCCGGGAGGCGAACCTCTCGGCGTGCGACCTCACGGGCGCGAAGCTGGAAGGGACCGACTTCACGGCCACGAACTTCGCCTTCGGCCGCCTCCTCTACACGAACTTCCGGGGCGCCCACATCGAGCGGTGCAACTTCGAGAGCGCCGACCTCCAGCAGGCCATCTTCGACGCCGTCGTGTACAAGGCCGGCAACTTCACGAAGGCGAACCTCCGGCTCGCTTTCTTCCGGGACGCGAAGCTGAACGGCACCTCGTTCCGGCAGGCCAACCTGAACCGCGCCGTCTTCCGGGGGTCGGACCTCCAGAAGTGCGACTTCACGGCGGCCGACCTTTCGGAGGCCGACTTCGAGCGGGCCGTCGCCGCCGGGGCGAACTTCTCCGAAGCCAGCCTCCGCAAGTTCTCCGCGCAGCGGGCCGACTTCCGCCAGTGCGTCTTCCTGGGCACCCAGTTCGAGGACGCCGATTTCACGGGCGCCCTGCTCGACAAGCTCGACCTCCGGACCCCGAAGATCACGCCGTCGAACCCGAAGGCCAAGCCTCCCAACTTCACGCAGGCGCGTCTCGTCGAGGCGCTCGGCATCAACGCCAACCTCCGGGGGTGCAACTTCACGGAGGCCGACCTGACGAACGCCGACCTCACCGAGGCGAACCTCGAGGGGGGGGTCCTCGTCCGGAGCAAGCTCGTCCGGACCGCGTTCCGCCGCGCGAACCTGAAGCTCGTCCGCCTGACCGGGGCCAGCGCCATCGGAGCCGATTTCTCCGGGACGAACATGGTCCGGGCCGAGGCCGAGGACGCGGATTTCTCCGAGTCCGATTTCCGTTTCGCTCAGCTCGTGGGGGCCAAGCTCGTGGGGGCGAGCTTCCAGAACACGAACCTCTCCCACGCCGACTTCTCCGAGGCCCAGCTGGGCGGCTCCTCGTTCATCGGGGCGCAGGGGGACGGCGCGAAGTTCACCGGCCACTACCACCTCCGCCTCGTCCTCGCCGCCGGCGCGCTCATGAACGCCAAGAAGAAGGTCGGGAAGGCCGTCGAAGGTCAGCGCGAGATGGAGCGGCAGTCGCGGATCGCGGCCCTCGAGAAGCGCCTCTCCGAGCACGACCGCTCCGTGGCGGCGCGGGACGGGTCGGGCGAGAAGGAGAAGCCCCCGAAGAGCCGGTCGGTCGACGCCTCCAGCAAGCTCTCCCGCTCGAGCGCCCTCAGGAGGAAGTAGCCGGCGCCGTCTTCGCGGCCTCGGGAGACGGAGTGGCTTTCGGGGGCGCGAGGGCGGCGTCCCGGAGCCGGGCAGCCTCGCGCTTCAGGTCCCCGAGCACCGCCGCCTCGAGGAGGAGCGCGTCGGACCGTCCCGTCACCTCCACCGCGACGACGGCGGGCCCGCCGCCGGCTGCGGCCGGGAAGAAGCGGGCCGTCCGGGGCGAGGCGCCTCCCTCCTCGAGGACCTCCAGGCTCGCGACGGGCACCGCCTTCGGACCGGCCGAGATGCCGCGCGCCGCATAGTCCTTCTTCGCCACGAAGGCCCGGCACTCCGCCCGCGAGAGGACGCCGAGGAGGTTCTCGACGAGCGATGCCCCGACTGTACGCCCTCCCGATCGCCACTCTCCCTCCGCCTTCTCGGCCCCCGCCCGGAGGTCACCGCTCTCGAACTGGATGCGGACCGTGCGGAAGACGTCGACCGGGAGGGGCCGGAGCTCGCGGAACGCCGAGAGCTCCTTGCCGAGCTCCTCCTGGACCCGGTCGTCCACCACGACGACGAGCGCGTCGTCCTTCGCGTAGATCTTGTTTGCGGCGTCGGCCTTCGCCGCTCCGAAGGAGATCTGAGCGACGACCTCGCTCCCCTTCTGCGCCGTGACGACGGCCGACGGGGGCGCGAGGCCGATGCGGGGAAGGTCGGTGGCCAGGACGGCCGGGTAGTCCGAGATCTGCGCCGCGGAGAGGTCGGACAGGAGCCGCCCCACGAACTCCCCGTTCGCCAGGTCGGCGACCGGGCTCTCGATCCGCCACGGTCCGGGAGGCGCCTTGGCTCCCCCCCCGTCCCGCGCGAGGACGATCCGGTTCGGCCCCTTCACGAGCGTCAGCTTGGTGACGTCGGAGACCGGCACCTCGAAGAGCCGCTTGCTCCGGAACTCGTTCACCGGCTTCGCCAGCGCGGCGAGCGGCGCGTACTTCACGGCGGCCAGCCGCTTCCCGTCGGAGGCGGCCGTGCCGTCCGTCCCCGGGATCTCCTTGCCGAACGAGACGGTCTTCCTCGAGCCGTCCGAGAAGACGAGCGTCGCCTTTCCGCGCGGGGCGTCGAGACCGTATTCCTTCGGGTCGAAGGGCTCCCGCGCCTCCCCCACGAGCTCGAGACGGCCGAGGTCGGCCACGAGGTTGTCGGCGGCGAAGGCGTCCGCCCGGCCCGGCGGATCGGCCGCGAGGGTCCACTTCCCCGGCCCCTTCTTATTCAGCTCGAACCTGGGCAGGTCGGGGCGCTCCACGGCGACCGACGTCACGTCCTCGGCCCGGAAGTCGAGAAGGCGCTTCCGCGCCTGGGCCCGCTCCTCGGAGGTCGGCTGCTTCCGCTCGTAGAAGAAGACGAACGCGAAGAGCGCGAGAAAAATGCCGGTGAGGACGAGGAGCTTCTTCGTCGACATGATCGGCGGCTCAGCTCCTCCGGCGGTACCAGATGGCGAGACCCATCGCGACGGCCGCCGCCGGGAGGACGAGAAGGACGACGAGGGCGATCCGGGCGACGTCGCCGCGCGCGAGCGTCACGGCCACCTGGTCGGTCGCGCGGGGAGGAATGGCGACCAGCGACTCCCGCTCGAGCGCCCAGTTCGCGGCGGCCGAGAGGAGGTAGAGGTTGGCGGCGTTCGCGACGCCGCCGTTCGAGGCGAAGTCGGCGTCGCCGAAGACGGCCATTCGGACCTTCTTTTCGTCGCTTCCGGCCGGTCCCTTCTCCCCGGGCGGCGCGGGAGCCCCCTCGACGGCCACCGCGAGCGGCACGGGGCCGGGAAGGTCCCTGTCGTCCTTCGCAATCTTGACCTCGAGGTTCTTGAGGTCGGTCTCCCCCCAGCCGTCGGCCGACGTCTCCACGAGAACGGTCTCCTTCAGGCCGGCCGGCGGCTTCTCGGCGGCCGCCACGGAGCGCGCGAGGGGGAACACGACCGCCGACCCCTCGAGGAGCTTCGTGACCGGGTGCGGCCGGAACGTCTTGGCGAATAGGGTGTCCGCCCCGAACATCGGAAGGGCGTTCTTCGGGTCGATGACGACGTTGTTTCCGAGCGAGACGCCGAAGGACGACAGGAGGGGGCCGAGCCCGAAGTCCGACATCTGCCGTCCGGCGCCCGGGAGGAACTCGACGTCGAGGAAGAAGAGGACGCGCCCGCCGCCGTCGAGGTACTTCCGAAGGGCTTCTCGCTCCTGCTCGGTAAACGCGGTCCGGGGCCCGGCGACGACGACGCAGTCGGTCCCCTCGGGCACCGCCGCCGCTCCGAGGCTCGCCCACTCCTCGACCGTGCAGTTGTCGCGACGGAGGGTCTCGGCGAGCGTGTAGAAGCCGTCGCGCCCGCGCCCGTCCAGTTTCCTCTCGCCGTGACCCGTCGTGAAGAGGACCTTCGGCGCCTTCGACTGCGTGACGGAGAGGATCGCCGAGGTGAACTCCTGCTCTCCCTTGAAGGCCTTGATCGACGGCTCGCCCCCCATCGGGGCGCGGGAGAAGTCGTACTCGGCCAGCTGGTCCTCGGTGACGTATTTCTTCTTCTCGCCGGCGCGGAAGACGACGCTGCCGCCGCGGATGCCGTATTCCTTCACGAGCGCCTCGGCCCGCGCCCGGTTGCGGACCGGATCGATCGTCTCGACGGTGAGCATCGCCGACTTCGCCTGGTAGCGGTTCAGGATCTCGCGCGTCTCCCGGAAGAGCGGCGAGCCCTCGGTCATGAAGACGAGGGCCGTCACGGGCGTCTTCAGGTCCTTGAGAACCGAGACGGTCTTGGGGGAGAGGGTGTAGAGGCGGGAGCGGGTCCAGTCGAAGCGGGCGTAGCGGCGTCCGCCGACGTAGTTCACGAGGATCAGGATCCCGAGGCCGACGACGACGGCCGCTCCGATCGTGGCACGCTGGAGGCTGCGCGATCCGTTCATCTCACTTCCCCTTGTTCAGCTCGAGCGTCCGGGTGGAGAGGAAGAGGAAGAAGACGACGGTCGACGCCACGTAGACGAGGCGCCGCGTGTCGACGATGCCCCGCGCGAAGTCCTCCATGTGCTCGATCAGGTTCAGGTAGGCGAGCGTCTCCCGGAGCTTCGGCTCGTTCACGAAGTCGCGGAAGAGCCCGACGAGGAAGATCGCGAGGATCAGGACGAACCCGACGATGGCGGCGACGATCTGGTTCTTCGTCAGGGCCGAGGCGAACGTTCCGACCGAGATGAAGAGCGCGCCGACGAGGGCGATCCCGAGGTAGCCCCCGGCCACCGGCCCCCAGTCGAGGCTCCCGTGCCGGGCCAGGAGGACCGGGTAGAGGACCGTGGGGAGCCAGAGGAAGAGGAAGAAGCACCAGCCGCCGACGAACTTCCCGGTCACGACGGTCGCCTCGGAGACCGGTGCCGTCAGGAGGCTTTCGATCGACCCCGACTTCCGCTCCTCGGAGAGGAGGCGCATGGAGACGATGGAGGAGACGAGCATCATGAAGATCCAGTAGAAGATGCTCGTGAAGAAGAGGGACATGAAGCTCGTCTTCGGCGTCTCGGGCACGTTCAGCGCGAGGACGATCAGGTAGAAGACGTAGCCGTTGATCAGGAGGAACGCCGTCAGGACGACGTAGGCGAGAGGGCTGACGAAGTAGGAGAAGAACTCCCGCTTGACGATCGCGACGAGGGCCTTCACTGCGCTCCCTCCGTGAACTTCGGCACTTCCTGGGTGACGGCCCGCTCGCGCGCCACGGTCTCCGCGTCCGCCTCGGCGGGAACGTCCTCCCGCGCGACGAGCCGGACGAAGACGTCCTCGAGGGAGGCCTGGCGCGGCGTCAGCTCGAGAAGGGTCCAGCCACGGGTGACGACCTCGCGGAAGACGGCCTCGCGGAGGTCGGCGCCCTGCGTCGACTCGAGGAGCACCCGCGTTTCCCCGGCGGCGCCGATCCGCGCGGCGTGCGTCACGCCCGGGATCTGGCGGAGGGCGACGTCGGCCTCGGAGATCTCCCCCTTCAGGACGACCGCGAGCCCCGGGTGCTGCGACATCTCCTGCCGGAGCGTCTCGGGGGTCCCCTGCGCCACGATCTTCCCCTTGTCGATGATGAGGATCCGGTCGCAGACCAGCTCGACCTCGGGGAGGATGTGCGTGGAGAGCAGGATCGTGTGGTCCTTCTTCAGGTCGCGGATCAGCTCGCGGACCTTCACGATCTGCCGGGGGTCGAGGCCCACGGTCGGCTCGTCGAGGACGAGGACGCGTGGGCGGTGGACGAGCGCTCCCGCGAGGCCGACGCGCTGCCGGTACCCCTTGGAGAGGTTCCCGATCGGCTTCGACGCCACGTCGGTCACGAAGCACTTGGCGAGAGCCTCGTCCACCCGGGCCTTCGCTTCCTTCGACGGCACCCCGCAGAGCTCCGCCCGGTAGGCGACATACTCGCGGACGCGCATCTCCGGGTAGAGGGCGAGGGTCTCGGGAAGGTAGCCGAGGTGCCGCTTCGCCTCGAGGGGCCGGGCGAGGAGGTCGATCCCCCCGAGGGTCACCTGCCCCGCCGTGGGGGGAAGGAACCCCGTGATCATCCGCATCGTCGTCGTCTTCCCGGCGCCGTTCGGCCCGAGGAAACCGAGGATCTCGCCGTCCTCGACCCGGAAACTGACGTCATCGACCGCGGGCGTGCCGTAGAACGACTTCGAGAGACTCTGGACTTCGAGCATCTTGTTCGGGCGCCGCGAGGGCCTGGATCCTCGGATCCGGCCCGCGCCGCGGACGCCCGCGGAATATAGCAGGCGGCGCGGGTAAAGTGCCCCCGTGCCGTCCGCCCCGCCGAACCGCACCCGGGCCGCGCTCCTCGCCCTCCTGACGGTCGCCGTCTGGGGGGTGAACTACCCGGCCATCAAGGTGATCCTCCGCGAGATGAGTCCCCTCGCCTTCACGGGGTGGCGCTTCGCCGTGGCGGCCGCCCTCCTCGGCACGGAGGCGGCGCTCCGGCGGGAGCCGGTCCTTCCGCCCCGAGGCTCCCGCGGGCTCGCTCTCCTCCTCGCCCTGACCGGGGTCGCCCTCTACCAGTGGTTCTTCATCTGGGGGGTGGCCGGGACGAGCGGGTTCGCCGCGTCCCTCCTCAATTCCACCTCTCCCCTCTTCTCCGTCCTCTTCGTCGTCCTGCTCGGGCAGGAGCGCTTCACGCTTCTCGCTGGCGCCGGCACGGCGGTGGCCTACGGGGGCGTCGCCCTTTTCCTCCGGAGCAGCCACGGCGACGGCGGCGGAAGCCTCGCCGGGAACGTCCTCTGCCTTCTTTCCGCCGCGACCTGGGCCGTCTACACCGTGGCCGCCTCGCGCCTGCCGGGCCGGCTGACCCCCTTCCAGTCCCAGTTCGCCACGTTCGTCGGCGGAAGCCTCCCGCTCCTTCTCACCTGTCTCCCGGCGATGGCGCGGCAGGACTACGCGGCCGTGCGCGCCGGGACCTGGGTCCTCGTCGTCCTCTCCGCGATCGTTCCCCTCGTTCTCGCGTTCCGGGTCTGGACTCATGCCCTCGGCGTTCTCGGCGTGGGGCCGACGACGAGCTTCGGATTCCTCGTCCCGGTGATCGCCGGGATCTCGTCGGCTGCCTGGACCGGCGAAACGTTCGGTCCGGGGAAGCTGGGCGCTGCCGCGGTCGTCCTTCTCGGACTCGCCCTCACGATCTGGGGCCGGCGCTAGACTGCCTCGCCGTGTCTTCCTCGCCCCGTCTCCGGAAGTTCCTGCGGGTCACGGGAATCTCCCTCGCCCTCCTCGTCGCGACCCTATCCGCCGCTCCGTACCTGATTCCGCTCCCGGGCCCCGACCCGGTCACGGCGGAGTCGCTCGCCCCCCCCGGAGGCCGGTTCGAGACGGTCGCGGGAAGCCGGACCTTTCTCGTCGAGGAGGGTCCGAAGGACGGTCCTGCCGTCGTCCTCGTCCACGGTTTCGGAGGATCGAGCTTCTCCTTCCGGAAGAACGTCGCGCCGCTCGCGGCGTCGGGACTTCACGTGGTCACGTTCGACCTCCCCGGCTTCGGCCTCTCGGACAAGCGGTGGGACGCCGACTACTCGCATCCGGCGGCCGCCGACTTCGTCGTCGCCGTGATGACCCGGCTGGGGATCCCCCGCGCGACGCTCGTCGGGCACAGCATGGGTGGAAACGTCATCGCCCACGTCGCCGAGCGGCATCCCGAAGCCGTGGAGCGGATGGTCTTCGTGGCCCCCTCGCTCTTCGAGGGGAAGGCGCCGGGCGCCGGAGCCTTCCTTCTCCGGTACCCCCCGCTTCGGAGGTGGGCGCGGATCGTGGTCCGCTGGAAGCTCCGGCCGCCCGGGAGCGGGAACACGCTTCGGACCGCTTTCGGGGACCCCGCCCTCGTGACGCCGGAGGTGGTCGAAGGGTATGCCGCGCCGCGGAGGCTCGCCGACTGGGATCTCGCGCTTCTCGGGATGGCCCGGGATCTCCCGCGATGCGGGCTCACGCGGCCCCTTTCCGCCCTCCGCGTACCCGTCCTCGTCGTCTGGGGTGACCGCGACACGTGGGTGCCCCTCTCCCGCGGCGGGAAGCTCCGGACGGAGCTGCCCGGCGCCGAGTGGTTCATCGTCCCCGGGGCCGGCCATCTCGTCCTCGAGGAGAAGCCGTCCGAGGTCGACGCCCGCCTGATCGGGTTCCTGACGGTCAGGACGGCTGCTTCGGCTTCGGCGCCTTCTTCGCCGCCGGCTTCGTCGCTTCCCCGTCCGCGTTGAAGAACTCCAGGATCCCCCCCGCCACGGCTTCCGCCACCCGCTGACGAAAGCGGCGTTCGAGGACGAGGGTGCGGTCCTCGTCGTTGCCGAGGTTCGCGATCTCGACGAGCACTCGGCTCGGGATCCGGTTGTACCGGAGGATGGCGGGCACCCACTCGCGCCCGGCGCGGATGACATGCGTCCGGACGGGCGAGAAGGGGTGGAGCGGAAGGCCCGCCTTCCGCATCGAGGCGACGATCTTCCCCGCGAGGGCCGTCGAGCCCCCCTCCGAGGCGATCCGGTCGCGGCGGCTGAAGCTGACGACCGGCTGCTCCTTCCACTCCCGGTACGACGCGAAGACGGCCCCCTTCTTTCCGTAGCGCTCCCTCAGGAACCGCTCGCCCGGGACGTACACCATCGCCCCGCGGAGCGACGGGTGAAGCGAGTCGGCGTGGAGCGAAAGGAAGACGGTCCGCTCGGGCGGGATCTTCTTCTTCGCCGGGTCCGGCCTCTGGAGGATGCTGTTTGCGAGATACCAGCGAAGGTTCACTCCGACGACGGGATCGGAGAGGTCGTAGGGGGGGCTCGTCAGGAGGACCTGGGACTTTCGGGCCGGGAGACGGTCCTTCTCGACGACCTTCCATCCCGTCGCGCCGTCCCGCGTCGTCATGACGACGTCGGCCTGAGTCTTCTCGACGAGGAGTTTCCGGAGGCGGACGGCGACGTCGTAGACGTAGGTCGCCTCCCAGACGCCATGGTGGATCGTCCCCGTGTCGCGCCCGCCGTGCCCGGCGTCGAGGACGACCCGGACGCCGGCGAGCCCCTTCGCGGAAGGGGGAAGGGCGAACTGGGCCGTCTCGGCCCGCTCGAGGGCCCACGCCCTCGCGCGCGGGTCGTCGGAAGGGAGGAACTCCTCGGAGAGGTATTCGAGGGGGATCTTCACGGGGTACCCGACGGGAATGGCGTGGACGTCGTCGATCCCGGAGCGGGTCGCCACGACGTTCGCCAGCTCGATGACATCGGCCGCGTGGACCCGCCCCGTGAACCGGACGACGACCGCCGAGTAGAGCGCCTCCTTCTTCCGGAGGCGGTAGAGGGCGAAACGCCCCCTCTCGTCCTCGCCGTACGACAGCTGCGGTGGCTCCGTCTCGGGAAGCGCCTCGGCATCCCGGAACGGACGGAGGAGGAGCTCCGTCGGGATGCGAACCGTCGTCCCTTTCCCGACCGTTTCCCCCGTGAGTCCGTTCTCCTTCGCGAGGTTCGCCGCGAGGTCCGCCTGCCCCGTGAACCAGTCCGCGATGGACGCCAGGCTCTCCTCTCCCACGGCGATGTGAAGCCACCCGGCCGTCGCCCGGAGGTCGGCGGGAAAGAGCGCCGTGACGGCCGCCAGCTTCACTTCTTCGGCGAGGGCTCCGTAGGGGACGACGACCAGGCGCGTCGTCGACGGCTGGCCCGGCAGGGTCAGGATCTGCCCCGCGACCTTCGGGTCCGCGACGAGGCGGGCCGCGAACTCCATCGGCGTCTCCCCTTCGAGCGGCCGCGCCTCGACCGTGATCTTCCCGTCCGCGAGCACGACCGAGAAGTCGGGGGAGACGGCGACGCGCCTCTCGGGCGCGGACGGGGTCCCCGCCGCGAGGAGGAGAGCGAGAGCGAGGGCCCTCTTCAAGCGACCGCGGCCGGCGGCCGCCGCCCCGTTACGCCGGCCGAGGCTTCGATCACCCGGGCGAGGCGGAAGAGAAGCGGCTCCGAATCCGCCGGCCCGACGAGCTGCATCCCGATCGGAAGGCCGTCCGCCGAGAAGCCGGAGGGAACCGAGAGGGCCGGAAGCCCGGCCAGGCTCGGTGGAACGGTGAAGACGTCGGCGAGGTACATCGAGAGGGGGTCGGCCGTCTTCTCGCCGAAGCGGAAGGCCGGCTCGGGCGAGGTCGGGCAGAGGAGGGCGTCGAAATCCCGGAAGGCCTCGCCGAAGTCACGCGCGAGGAGCGCCCGGACCTTCTGCGCGAGGCCGTAGTAGGCGTCGTGGTACCCGGAGGAGAGGGCGAACGTCCCGAGGAGGATTCGCCGCTTCACTTCGGGGCCGAAACCCGCGGAGCGGGTCTCCCGGTAGAGCGACGCGAGCGTCCCGGCCTCCCGGCGCGCGCCGTACCGGACGCCGTCGAAGCGCGCCAGATTGGAGGAAGCCTCGGCCGTCGCCGTCAGGTAGTAGACCGGAACGGCCAGCCTCACACGCGGGAGGGAGACGGTCGCGACGTCGGCGCCCGCCCGGCGAAGCGTCTCTGCCGCCGCTTCGAACGAGGCCCTCACGTCGGGATGGAGCCCCCCTTCCGGCGACTCGGCCTCCGCGAGGAGCCCGATCCTCCTTCCCTCGACCCCCTCCCCGAGGCGCGACATCACGTCGGGCACCGGCGACGGGAGCGTCGTCGAGTCGCGCGGATCGGCTCCG
>Ga0316622_100001337_pt1 | contig 15944 bp, 14 predicted proteins | sample OWC_Aug_OW2_C1_D_FD_207646 | JGI IMG/M metagenome (GOLD analysis project Ga0316622, IMG submission 207646) | Wetland soil microbial communities from Old Woman Creek delta, Ohio, United States - OWC_Aug_OW2_C1_D5_C | ecosystem: Environmental > Terrestrial > Soil > Wetlands | place: USA: Ohio... | reverse complement strand
GGTGCAGGTCAACCAGGTCCCGGGCGGCATGACCTCCAATCTCGTGCAGCAGCTGCGCGACCAGGGGGCGCTCGACAAGATGAACGCGGTCCTGGAGGAGATCCCCCGCGTGCGCGCGGACCTCGGTTATCCGCCGCTGGTCACCCCGACCTCGCAGATCGTCGGGACCCAGGCGGTGATCAACGTCCTCAACGGTCAGCGCTACAAGATCGTCACCAACGAGACCAAGCTCTACCTGGAGGGACGCTACGGCCGGGCCCCGGGCCCGGTGAACGAGGTCGTGCGCCGGCTGGCGATCGGTGATCGCTCGGTGATCGAGTGCCGCCCCGCCGACCTCCTAAACCACGAGATGGACCGGCTGCGCGAGCAGGTCTCGGACCTGGCGGAGACCGAGGAGGACGTCCTCACCTACGCGATGTTCCCGGAGGTTGCCCGCGAGTTCCTCGAGGCGCGCCGTGCCGGCCGCCTGGTGCCGGAGCCGCTCGAGCCGGTCTCGCCCCGGCAGGGGACCCCGGGCTCGGTGGTACCGACCGAGTTCAACATCACCGTCCACGGCGAGAGCTACCACGTGCAGATCCGAGGCACCGGACACCGCACCCAGGAGAAGCGTCCCTTCTACCTGACCGTCGACGGGATGCCGGAAGAGGTCATCGTCGAGGCCCTGCACGAGATCCCGCTGGAGCCGAGCCGCACCGCCGCTCCGGTTCACCGCGGCAGCAAACGGCCCCGGGCGAGCAAGCAGGGTGATGTGACGACCTCGATGCCGGCGACCATCGTCGAGGTCCTCGTCAAGGTCGGGGACGCGGTCAGGCCAGGTGACCCGGTGATCGTCACCGAGGCGATGAAGATGGAGACCGAGCTCCAGGCGCCCATCGCCGGCACGGTGTCCGCGATCCACGTGGCAAAGGGCGACAGCGTCAACCCGGACGAGGCCCTCATCGAGATCCAGCCCGGATGAGGACCCCTCCCCTCGCCCGCCGCTCGGCAAGCGGCTCCGGCAGCGACTGACGCCGATGGCACCGCGCGAGCTCGTGCTGGCGTCGACCTCGCCCTACCGGCGCGACCTGCTCGCCCGACTCGGCCTGCCGTTCCGGACGATCGCGCCCGATGTCGACGAGACCCCCCTGCCGGGCGAGTTCCCGGACCGGCTGGTGCACCGCCTCGCCGCGGCCAAGGCCCGCTCTGTCGGCCCCTTGTGCCAGGGGGCGATTGTCATCGGATCCGATCAGGTCGCGGTCCTCGACGGCGAGCGGATCGGCAAGCCTGGTGGTCACGAGCGGGCGGTAGAGCAGCTCCTGCGGGCCTCCGGGCGCCGGGTGGAGTTCCTGACCGGCCTCGCCGTCCTGGACACGGCTACCGATGCCTGTCAGGTCGACGTCGTCCCGTTCGCGGTGCAGTTCCGTCCGCTGCAGCGCCCGCGCATCGAGCGCTACCTCGCCCGCGAGCGGCCCTACGACGCGGCGGGAAGCTTCAAGTCCGAGGGGCTCGGGGTCGCGCTCTTCGAGCGCATGGAGGGTGAAGACCCGACGGCGCTCATCGGCCTGCCCCTCATCCGTCTCACCTCGATGCTGGCCGAGGCGGGCCTCGACGTCCTCGGCGGGGATCCGTAGCCCCGCGCCGGGCCCTCCCGGCCGGTTCCGCTGGCACGAGGCGATGCGGTCCCGGACGGGACCCGCAGGGCGGCGCGGTGTTGCTGCTGTGGCAGCTGAGCTGTGGAGAATACTCATGCACACCGTCATCGGCTTCATTCGCAAGCACCTGACCTGGCTCGTCGTCGCCGCGACGGGGTTGGGGCTGCTGAAGGGACACTTCGCACCGATGGAGTTCTCGCGTGTGATTTGCGCCGTGGCGGCGTTCGTCATGCTGTACCCGGTGATGGTGAATTTCCGCCTCGAGGAGGGATTCAAGAACCTGGGCGGCGTAGGCCGTGTCCTCGGGATCTCGCTCGCCGTGAACTTCGTCGTCTCGCCGGTCATCGCCGTGGGGCTTGCCTGGGTGGCGCTGCGCTCCGAGCCGCTCGCTGCCGTCGGGCTCCTGCTCATCGGGGCGGTGCCCTCAAGCGGCATGGCCATCGGCTGGCTCAACCAGTTCAAAGCGAACATCCACCTCGGGCTCGTGCTCGTGGCGGCTAACATCCTCGCTACCTTCCTGCTCGTGCCGCTCCTCATGCCGGTGGCCCTCGAGCAGATCTTTCACGCGAACGTCGAAATCGGCTCGCTCGTCATCATCGAGAAGCTGGCGTTCGTCATCCTGATCCCGTTGACACTCGGCTGGCTGACCCGCGTAGTGCTGCAGCGACTCGGACACGGGGGGCTCCCAGCCAAGCACAAGGAGCTGCTCGGGGGCGTGTCGAATCTCGGCATCCTGCTCGTGATGTTCCTCATCATGAGCCTGAAGGACAGTCAGTCGCTGCTCTCGCACCCCGACGTGGCCCTGCTCGCGGTGCCCGCAGTCGCGGCCTACTACGGACTGATGTACCTGGTCGTGACGCGCGTCATTCGGCACGCCCTCACTCCAGACGAGGCGCTGCCGTTCTTCGTGACGACGTTCCTGCGCTTCCATGTCATCAGCCTCGGCATCACCATCTCCGCCTTCGCGGGCCTGGAAAAGGGGATCTTCGCGTCCGTCCCGATCATCGTCGGCTTCCTCCTGCAGCCGGCCCTCGCGTCTGCGATCGGGCAGCGGATCGCGCGGCAGGCGCCGCCACCTACGACACTCAAACCGGCGCGGGCCTGAGCGGGGAGCCTGTTTCCCCAGTGCGCGCAGGCCCCGCTCGGGCGAGACTACTGCAGCTTGAGCGGCGAGCCCACCACCGCCGCGAGCGCCTGGCCCAGGCCTAGGCCGAAGCGCTCGGCGAGCCGCTCCAGGTAGTCCGGCTTTTTGGTGTGGTCGACGATCTTTTCCGCCTTGAAGACGTCGCGGGCGACCTGGTCGGCGCTGCCAAGCTCGTCGACCAGCCCGAGCTTCTTGGCCTCGCTCCCGGTCCAGATCAACCCGCTGAAGATCGTCTCATCCTTGGCGAGCCGGTCGCCGCGGCCTTCGCGCACCCGCTGGATGAACTCCTCGTGGATGTCGGCGAGGAGCTCCTCGACGTGGCTGACCTCGTCGGGCTTCGCGGGCGAGAAGGGGTCGAGGAGGGCCTTGTGCTCTCCGGCGGTCAGGAGTCGGCGCTCGACCCCCAGCTTGTCCATCGCGCCTACGAAGCCGAAACCGTCCATTCTGACCCCGATGGACCCGACGATGCTGGAGGGGTCGGCGTAGATCCTGTCGGCGGCGGCCGCAACGTAGTAGCCACCCGAGGCGCAGAGGTCGGTGATGACGGCGTACACCGGCGTATCCGGGTGCTTGGCCTTCAGCCGCTTGATCTCATTGTAGATGTACCCCGCCTGTACCGGGCTCCCGCCGGGGCTGTTGATGCGGAGGATGACCCCTTTGGCCTTCTTGTCCTCGAAGGCGGCCCGCAAGCCCTCGATGACCGTGCGGGCGCCCCCCGCGGCATGATCGGCGATGACGCCGTCGACCTTGACCAGGGCGGTGTGGCTCATGACCATGGCTGGCGCGTCGACCAGGTCCGGCCAGGACAGGGCCAAGAGGGTGAGCAGATAGAGGCCGAGCAGGAGCTTGAAGAAGATGCCCCAGCGGCGGGCGCGCCGCTGCTCGGTCACGGCGGCGAAGGCCAGCCGCTCGAGCAACTCGCGTTCCCAGGGCACCGTGCCAGCGCGGCTCGCGAGGTCCCCGGCTCCGCGGGGGTCTCCGTCGGTCATAGGGCCTCCTCAGATGGTCGGCTTTGGGCAAGGAGCCAGGGATGAAGCTCCTCGATTCGATCGAAGCAGGCCAGCGGCCGGTAGTGTAACAAACGCTCGCAGCCCTGGACCCCGTAGCCCACGCCCACCGCCGCCACCTCGGCGTCCGTGGCCATCTGCAGGTCGTATTCGCTATCACCGATCATCAGTGTCTGCGCCGCCGGTACCGCGAGGGCCCCCATGACCTCGAGCAGCATCTGCGGGTGAGGCTTGGACCGCGTCTCATCGGCGCAGCGGGTGACCTCGAACAACCCACCGAGGCCAGTCTCGGCGAGGGCCCGATCGAGACCGCGGCGACTCTTGCCGGTCGCCACCGCGAGCAGGTACCCCTCCGCGCGCAGGCGCGTCAGGGTCTGGGCAACCCCCGGGAAGAGCGGCATGGGCGTGGCGTCCGCCTCCAGGAAGTGGTGCCGGTAGCGATCGATGATCGTGGCGTAGCGGCCCTCCGCCAGGCCCGGGTAGAGGGCCTGCATCGCCTCGGGCAGACCGAGCCCGATGATGCCCCTGATGGCCTCGGGGCTGCGGGGCGAAAGCCCGAGGTCGGCGAAGGCCGCAATGGCCGAGGAGACAATCCTGGCCTCGGAGTCCATGAGGGTCCCGTCCCAGTCGAACACCAGCAGCCGGAACATGATCAGGGCGCCTCCAGACCGAGGGCGGCGAGCACCGCCCGCAGGTCTTCGGGGAGGGGCGCGACGACCTCGACCGTGGCATCGCCATCCGGGTGGGGAAAGCGCAGCCCGTGGGCGTGCAGGAACAGCCGTCGCAGGCCCAGCGCGCGTAGGTTCCGGTTGAGCTCCGCGTCGCCGTACTTCGCGTCTCCGGCGATGGGGTGACCCGCGTGGGCGGCGTGGACTCGGATCTGATGAGTCCGACCGGTCACGGGCTGAGCCTTCACCAGGGTGGCCAGCGGCGAGCGGGCCAGCGGGGCAAAGCGGGTGAGCGCGCCCTTGCCGTCCTCGTCCGGGCGCACCACCCGTTCCCCGGAGCGCAGGACGTTTCGCTGCAGTGGCATGGCTACGCCCCGGGCGGCACGCCAATCACCCCGCACGAGCGCGAGGTAGGTCTTCTCCACCCTGCCCTCGCGCAGGGCCTGGTGCAGCGTCCGCAGGGCGGGGCGGCGCTTGGCGACCATCAGGCACCCGGAGGTGTCCCGGTCGAGTCGGTGGACCAGTTCGAGGAACGGGGCCTCGGGCCTCAGGGCGCGCAGTAACTCGATCACGCCGTGAGAGAGTCCGCTGCCACCGTGCACCGCGAGGCCGGAGGGCTTGGCCAGGACCAGCAAGGAGCGATCCTCGTAGAGAACTGCCTCGCCGATCTCCCGGAGCGCCCGCGCGCCAGGCCGCGCCGCGGGCGGTGACTGCGCGACCCGCAGCGGGGGGATGCGGACGACGTCCCCCTGGCGCAGGCGATAGTCCGGGCGGATCCGGCCCCCATTCACGCGCACCTCACCGGTGCGCACGGTCCGATAGATGCGGCTCCGCGGCACGCCCTTCAGGCGGGTCATCAGGAAGTTGTCGATGCGCTGACCCTCGTTGCCGGTGTCCACCACCACCTGCTGCGGTGGGTCCGCGCGCCGCTCCAGGACCGCCTCCATCACCGGATCATACTCATGCCTTCGCCAGCAGAGCCACGTCGCCGCGCGGCATTACTTGTGTAGGTCTTGGTAAGTAGTTTGCCGGCCCCGCCCAACGTTGCTATAGTCCCGAATTGCCAGGGATTTACTGGCCCCCGGGGGCCACCCCCCGGGCCATGTGGCTGGCGCGGCAGCCGTTCACCCCGCGCGAAAGCAGCAATGGTTCTGACTCCGCTCGACGTGTCGGCAGGCAGCGGCGGGCGCACCGGGTCAGTGTGGAAGACGGGCATGGTCGGCTAGCCCGCTGAGCGATATCTCGCCGCGCGCATGGCCCCGCGACCGAAGTCTGTGCGAGTGCTGGGGCGCTGAGCCCGCGGTCGCCCTCCTCCGTCGAGAAGCAGCCCGTGCGCCACCCCCCGGACATGTTGCTGACAGCGCTGACGCGCACAGCTTCCCTGCGCCGTTCGGCCGTCGAGCGCCCACGCGAGGACACTAGCGTCCATGAAAAGAATGCTGATCAATGCCACCCAGCCCGAAGAGCTGCGGGTGGCCCTTGTCGATGGCCAGCGCCTCTACGACATCGACATCGAGGTACCGTCCCGGGAGAAGAAGAAAGCGAACGTCTACAAGGGGCGAATCACCCGTCTCGAGCCGAGCCTCGAGGCCGCCTTCGTCGACTACGGCGCCGGACGCCACGGCTTCCTGCCCCTCAAGGAGGTGGCTCGCAGCTACTTCCTGCAGAAGGACGGGGTTGAGCCCGGCCGGTTCCGGATCAACGACGTCCTGGAAGAGGGCCAGGAGCTCGTCGTCCAGGTGGACAAGGAAGAGCGGGGCAACAAGGGCGCGGCGCTGACGACGTTCGTAAGCCTCGCCGGCCGTTATCTGGTCCTGATGCCCAACAACCCCCGCGCGGGTGGGGTCTCCCGGCGCATCGAGGGCGAGGAGCGCGACGAGCTGCGCGAGATCCTCAGCAGCCTGGACGTCCCCGCCGGCATGGGGCTCATCGTGCGCACGGCCGGCGTCGGGCGCAGCAACGAGGAGCTCCAGTGGGACCTGGACTACCTGCTGCACCTCTGGCGCGCGATCGAGGAGGCGAGCCAGGAGCGTCCGGCACCCTTCCTGGTGCACCAGGAGAGCAACATCATCATCCGCGCGATACGGGACTACTACCGCCAGGACATCAACGAGATCCTAATCGACGACGCGGCAGTGTACCAGCAGGCCTTGGACTTCATCCGCCACGTCATGCCCGACAGCCTGCGTAAGGTGAAGCTCTATCAGGACGCCGTCCCCCTCTTCAGCCGCTACCAGATCGAGAGCCAGATCGAGTCGGCCTACCGGCGCGAGGTCCGCCTGCCATCCGGCGGGGCGGTGGTCTTCGACCATACCGAGGCACTGGTCTCGATCGACATCAACTCCGCCAGGGCCACCAAAGGGGCCGACATCGAGGAGACGGCCCTGCAGACGAACGTTGAGGCGGCCGACGAGATCGCTCGCCAGCTGCGGCTGAGGGACCTCGGGGGGCTCATCGTGATCGACTTCATCGACATGACCCCCGCGCGCAATCAGCGAGAGGTCGAGAACCGTCTCAAGGAGGCCCTGCACATGGACCGGGCCCGTGTCCAGATCGGGCGGATCTCCCGATTCGGCCTGCTCGAGATGTCGCGCCAGCGACTACGCTCCTCGCTGGGCGAGTCGACCCAAATGCTCTGCCCGCGCTGCAACGGTCAGGGCACGATCCGCAGCCTCGAGTCCCTCTCGCTCTCGGTCCTGCGCATCCTCGAAGAGGAGGCGATGAAGGAGAAGACCGGGCGGGTGCTGGCGCAGGTCCCGGTGGACGTCGGGGCCTACCTGCTCAACGAGAAGCGGCGCGCGATCCAGGACATCGAGGCGCGCCACGAGGTGCACGTCATCATCGTCCCCAACCCGCACCTGGAAACGCCGAACTACGAGATCCGGCGGGTCAGGGAGGACGAGACCGAGCACGAGGCCTACACCCAGCCGAGCTACCAGCTCATGACCAAGCCCGAGGAGCCGGGTGAGCCGCTCGCCGCCGCGCCGCGCCCAAAGCTGGAGGAGCCCGCAGTCAAGGGTGTCATGCCACCGCCCCCACTACCACCCGAGCCAGCGGTGGAGAGACGTCCAGGACTCATCCGGCGGGTCTGGACCTCGCTTTTTGGCTCGGCGGGGGAGAGCGAGGAGCCAGCCGGCGCCCGCCCGCGGGCACGACCGGACTTCAGGACGAGCCGTGGGCGCGCCGAGGGGCCGGGTCAGCAGCGGCACCGGGATACACGCCGGGGCGGCCGGCCACGGCCGCCCCGGCGCGCACCCGAGGGTGGGCGAGGGATGAGCGGCTCCCGCGAGCCCTCGGAGGCTGCGGCCCAGCCACCGGCCGGTACCCCACGGCCCGAGGCGGAAACAAGGACGTCGGTCGGGACAGCCCGCGCCGAGACCCCCGCCCCCGCCGACCAGCCGGCGCCGCAGCCCGCATCCCCCGGCGGGGCGCCGGCGCCGAGACCCGCGGGAGAGGGCCAGCGACCGCGCTCGGGGAACCGACACGGTGGCCGCCGCGGCGGCCGCGGTCGTCGGCGTACCGAGGCCGGGCCGTCCATCGGTGGCGACGAGTTGGCCTCGGGGCTGGAGGGTAGCAGCGCCGGTGGGGCGCCACCAGCGGCCGAGCGGCGTGCGGACGCGCCTCCGGGCCCCGAGATAGAGCCGTCGGCCCCCAGGCCGGCGGCCGAGGCCCCGCGGCCGGCCCCACCCCCCGCGGAGGCGTCCGCCCCGCGGGAGCCACAGGCGCCGCGGGAGCCTGAGCACGTCGCCGGAGCGGACAAGGACCCGACCCCCTGACCCCCCTGCCTCCGCCCCAGGGCGGGGGGCGCCGTCGCTCAAGGGCTCAGTGCACCGCGCACCAGGGCGACGAAGGCCAGGGCATGCTCCTGCTCGTCGGCGAGGCTCAGGTGGCACTCGCCCAGACCTCGCTCCGCCAGGACCCGCGCGGCCGTCGCGGAGAGCACGAAGTACGGCCGGCCGAGGGGGTCGTGAGCGACCCCGACCTCCCTCAGGCCCAGGCCGAAGCGGAAGCCCGTACCGACCGCCTTGACGAGGGCCTCTTTCGCCGCAAAGCGCTTCGCCAGGAACTGCGCTGGTCGCGCGCTGCATCGGAACTCTTCGAGCTCCGCCGCGGTCAGGATGCGCGCGGCAAACCGCTCGCCGTAGCGGGCCAGCGCCGCACGCATGCGGGCGACCTCTACCAGGTCGACGCCGATCCCGCCAATCACCGGCGTGCTTCGCGCATGAGCCGCTTCATCTGCGCGACCGCGGCACCGAGCCCTGTGAAGAGCGCCCGGGAGATGATCGCATGGCCGATGTTGAGCTCCCGAACCTGCGGGATGGCAGCGACGGAACGGACATTCTGATAGTTGAGCCCGTGACCGGCGTTGACCTGCAGCCCCGCGGCGTGGGCGGTCGCGGCAGCCGCGGCAAGCCGGTCGAGCTCGCGGGCGCGCTCCCCCGGCGGCTGCGCGTCGGCAAAGCCACCCGTGTGGATCTCGACCACGGGGGCGCCGGCCTCCCGAGAGGCCTCGACCTGGCGCGGGTCCGGGTCGATGAACAGGGAGACCCTGATGCCGGCCGCGGCGAGCCGCTCGCAGGCTGCCCGCACCCGGGGTAGCTGCGCAGCGACGTCGAGTCCACCCTCGGTCGTGAGCTCCTGGCGGCGCTCCGGCACGAGACAGCAATCGGCCGGGCGCACCCGCTCCGCCACTCGCAGGACGGCATCGTCAATCGCCATCTCGAGATTCATCCGGGTCAGGAGCACCTCGTTCAGGACGTCCAGGTCACGCTCCTGCACGTGCCGGCGGTCCTCCCGCAGGTGCACGGTGACCGAGTCCGCGCCCGCCTGCTCAGCCTCGATCGCGGCCTGCACAGGGTCCGGATACCGCGTCCCACGGGCCTGCCGGAGGGTCGCGACGTGGTCGATATTCACGCCAAGCAGGATCTCAGCGGTGTCCAAGCTCGCCTCCCTCGTCGTCCGACCGACTCACCAGGCCACGCGTCCCCACCCCGGCCGCCGGCCGTTGGAACAGGGCGCGGCTGGCGAGCGGCCGCTCCCCGAGATAGTGCTGCAAGACATAACGCATCAGCTGCTTCACCTCCCTGGCCGCCTGCGGGTCGGCGAGCCCCTCGCGGGTGAGCCCGAGCAGGGTCGCCCCCCGCACGGGGAATCCCTCCCCCTCGCCGGCCTGTACCGTGCCCTCCTCTATCCGGTAACGGTAGACGCGGGCCGGATCGATCGGCACCCCCGCGTCGTCGCACTCACCGAGGGCCAGGCCGTAGCCGAGGGCCTCGAGCAGGCGCCCCTCGAACCAACGCAGGGTCTGCTCCTGCGTGAGCTCCGCCGCGAGTGCCTCCAGGGTCACGCGGTAGGCCTCGTACAACCCGGGGTGCGGATCGTTGCGGGGGACCAGCCGGACCAGGAGCTCGTTGACATAGAGGCCGGCGAGCAGACCTCGCCCCTGAAGCGGCGAGCACCCGGTGGCCTCAGCGCCGCTGAGGGTCATCAGCTCTCCCCTGCCAACCCAGGACAGGGTCAAGGGGCAAAAGGGTTCAAGTAGGCCCCGCCAGGCTGACCGGGGCCCTCGCGCCCCGCGGGCCACCAGCCCCACGCGACCGTGCCCCCGGGTGAGCGCCTCGAGGAGCAGGCTTGTCTCCCGGTAAGGGCGCCGGTGCAGCACATAGGCCGGCTCCAGCTGGACCCTCATCCCTACCTCGGGTCGGACCGCGCCAGGCGCGTCATCCCTCGTAGCCCATGCGGCGCAGTGCCTGCTTGTCGTCCGACCAGCCTTCTCTCACCTTCACCCAAACGCTCAGGTAGACCGGGCGCTCCAGCATGCGCTCGAGGTCGCGCCGCGCTTGGGTCGCTACGGCCTTCAAGGCGCGCCCTCCCTGGCCGATCACGATCGCCTTCTGGCCCGCCTTTTCCACCCAGACAACCATCCGGATGCGCGTAAGGGCGCCTTCCTCAACAAATTCCTCGGTCTCGACGGACAGCCGGTAGGGGACCTCATCACCCATGCGCCGCGTGAGCTTCTCGCGCACGATCTCAGCGGCGAGGAAACGCACGCTGCGATCCGTCACCTGGTCCTCCGGGAAGAGCCAGGGCGCGGGGGGGAGACGGCGCTCCACCTCCCGGGCGAGGGACGGCAAACCGGTACCGCGGCGGGCCGAGACCGGCACGATCTCGGCAAAGTCGAGACGCGTGGCGAGCTCCGCCATGAAAGGCAGCAATGCCTCCTTCTCGCGCACCCGGTCGACCTGGTTGATGGCGACGATCACGGGCGCGCGAAGCCCTTGGAGCGTGCCGAGGACCAGGTCGTCGTCGGTCGTCCAGCGCAGTGCCTCCACCACAAAGACGACCAGGTCGACGTCCTCCAGCGCGGCCCCGGCGACCCGATTCATCATGCGGTTCATGGCCCGCCCTGCCGCCCGGTGCAGCCCCGGTGTGTCCACGTACAGGGTCTGCGCCACCCCGGCCGTGCGGACCCCCAGGATCCGGTGCCGCGTGGTCTGGGGCTTGGTCGAGGTGATGCTGACCTTCTGACCGACGAGCCTATTGACCAGCGTCGACTTGCCGACGTTCGGTCGACCCACTACCGCGACGTGGCCGCAGCGCCGCGGGAGGGTCTCGGACGGGGGCGGCGCGCCCTGATCTCCGGGCATCCCGGGAGCCTCCCGTTCGCGCACGTCAGTCTGAGGCAGGGCGAGGCCGCGGCCCCGACGCATGGGCGCCGTGGGCCGGGGCGGCTCGACGCTCGAGGGCAGCGCCACTCCCCCCGAGCCGACCCAGCAAGCCCTCCGCCGCGGCCTGCTCGGCGGCCCGTCTGCTGGGACCCTCGCCTCGGGCGAGGACGTCGAAACCTGTCACCGAGCAGGCGACCGTAAACCACTGCTCATGGGCCTCGCCCGCGACGCCCTCGACGGCATAGACCGGCAGGGGCATCCGGCGGGCCTGCAGCCACTCCTGCAGGCGGGTCTTGGGGTCCTTGGCGGCCGTCTCGGGGCGCAAGTCATCCAGTAAGTCCCGGTATAGCTCGTGCACCAGCTGTCGACAGGGCTCCAGGCCACCGTCGAGGTAAACGGCGCCGATGACCGCCTCCAGAGCGTCGGCGAGGATGGAGTCGCGCTCACGGCCGCCGCTCTTGAGCTCCCCACCGCCCAGGCGCAGATCGGCGCCAAGGTTCAGGCTCCGGCCCAGGGCCGCAAGCGTCGGCGCGCGCACCAACCGCGCACGTAGCCGCGTAAGCTCACCCTCGCGCGCCTGCGGAAAGCGCCGGTACAGCACGTCGGCGACGAGGAAGTTGAGCACGGCGTCTCCCAGGAACTCGAGTCGCTCATTGTGCGCGCCGCCGGCACTGCGGTGCGTGAGGGCACGATCCAGGAGCCCCCCATTGACGAAGCGGTGGGCGAGGCGCACGGCAAGCACTTCCCGGGACATGGTAAGGCTCAGGGCGCGCTGACCTCCTTTTCCCAGTCGGCCAGGATCGAGAGGTTGGAGAACAGTGGGCTCTCCGCCTGATACACCACCCGAATGACCACTCCCCCTCCCTGCTTCTCGACAAAGAAATGATCGCGCAGCTTCGCCTCCGTATCGAAACGCTCCACGCCCTCAATGTTCATGCGTGCGGCGAACTTGCGGAGGAGCTCGGCGCGGCTGCTCTCCGGCGCATTCCCCTCGTTGACGAGGGACTCAAGGGCCGCGTCAATCTTGAAGCTCTCCATGTAAATGGGCACGAGACGGAGCCCGAAAAGCCCCAGGAAGCCCAGGACCACCAAGGTCAGGAGCCACCCGATGAGTGTCATGCCGAACTCTCTGCGTCCAGAAGTCATGATGTCCTCCAGTGCTGCTCTCGGTCACGCATGGGCGGGTGTCTACCAGCCCGGCGCCGCACCGGTCCTCAGTTGACTGACGACCCGACCCGCTGCCAGTGAAACTCGCCGCCGCTCCAGTCCCAGCTCAGCCAAATAAAGAATGCCTTGCCGATCAGGTTCTTGTCCGGCACCGTGCCCCAGTAGCGGCTGTCTCGGCTGTTGTCGCGGTTGTCTCCCATCACAAAATAGTGGCCAGGCGGGACCACCATCTCTCCCTCGGCCGACGGCGCCCCCGGCTGAACCAGGATCCGGTGATGGACCGGGCTCAGCGACTCGGTACGGATGTCGGCGCCGGTCATCACCGACCCCGAGCCACTACCCCGGTAAACGCCCACCGGCTGCTGCGACGCTGGCTCTCCGTTAATGTACAGCACCTTATTGTAGTAGCCGATCCGGTCCCCCGGCAGCCCTACGACACGCTTGATGAATGGCACCGCCGGGTCCTCTGGGTACCGGAAGACGACGATGTCACCCCGCGCCGGCTGGCCAATCTCCACCACCTTCGTGTCGACGACGGGCAGCCGGATGCCGTAGGTAAACTTGTTCACCAAGATGAAGTCCCCAACCAGCAGGGTAGGCATCATCGACCCAGACGGGATCCGGAACGGCTCTACAAGGAACGATCGCAGCAGCAGAACGGCCAGAAAGATCGGAAAGAACGAGCGCGCGTACTCGACGAGACGCGGGCGCGCCGGGACACCGTCACTGCCAACGGCGCCGCGGCGTGCCCGACGGGGTGCGAGGATCCACGCGTCCACCAACCACACGGCCCCACTCCCCACTACCAGGGCCAGTAGCAAGGCCGCGAAATCGACCTTCATGGCTTCTTACCAACTTGCAGCACGGCCAGAAAGGCCTCTTGTGGAATCTCCACCTTGCCCAGTTGCTTCATGCGCTTCTTACCTGCCTTCTGCTTCTCAAGCAGCTTGCGCTTGCGCGTTACGTCCCCCCCGTAGCACTTGGCGGTGACGTTCTTGCGCAGCGCCTTGACCGTCTGACGCGCCACGATGTGAGTGCCGATCGCGGCCTGGATCGCAACCTCGTATAGCTGCCGCGGGATGATCTCCGACATCCGCTCGCACAGGTCGCGCCCGCGGGCGTAAGCGTGGTCCCGATGGACGATGACCGAGAGCGCATCCACCCGCTCCCCGTTTACCAGGATGTCGAGCTTCACCAGTTCTGCGGCCTGAAAGCGATCGAAGTGATAGTCCAGTGAGGCATAGCCCCGGCTGAGGCTCTTCAGGCGGTCGAAGAAGTCAAGCACGACCTCGCTAAGCGGCAGCTCGTAGACGAGGGCGACCTGCCGGCCCAGGTACTGCAGCGAACGCTGGACACCGCGCTTCTCGACGCAGAGGCTGATCACGTTGCCCAGGTAGTCAGGCGGCATGAGCATGCTCGCGTGCACGATCGGCTCTCGAATCTCGGAAATCTTGTTTGGCGCCGGGAGCGCCGCAGGGTTCTCGATCCGCAGGGTCTCGCCGCCGGTGGTCACCACCTCGTAGACGACCGTAGGCGCCGAGGTGATTAGATTGAGGCGGTACTCGCGCTCGAGCCGCTCCTGCACGATGTCCATGTGCAGCAGGCCGAGGAAGCCGCAACGGAAACCGAAGCCGAGGGCCTGGGAGCTCTCGGGCTCGTAGTGCAGCGATGAATCGTTCAGGCGCAGCTTCCCCAGCGCGTCGCGGAAGGCCTCGTAGTCGGCCGAGTCGACCGGGTACAGACCAGCGAAGACCTGCGGCCTGACCGCCTTGAAGCCGGCCAGGGCCCGGGTCGCGGGGCGGCGGTCATCGGTAACGGTGTCACCGACCGGTGCCCCGTCGATATCCTTGATGCCGGCAACGACAAAGCCGACCTCACCCGCCTCGAGCGAGGCGCGCTCGCGCGGTTTGGGGCTGAAGATGCCGAGCTTCGCCACCTCGGCCGACACACCGGTTGACATCACGCGGACCCGCTGACCCCGCGCGATGCGCCCGTCGACGACACGCACCAGCGACACGACACCCAGGTAGTTATCGAACCAGGAGTCGACGATGAGGGCAGTAAGGGCGTGGTCGGAACGTCCCCGCGGGGCCGGGATGTGCGAGACGATGGCCTCGAGCAGATCCGCTACACCCTCACCGGTCTTGGCACTGACGCGCAGGGCGTCTCGCGCTTCGATCCCGATGATCTCTTCGATCTCGACCACCACCCGCTCCGGGTCCGCGGCGGGCAGGTCGATCTTGTTCAGGACCGGGAGGACCTCCAACCCCTGCTCGATGGCCGTATAGCAGTTGGCAACACTCTGGGCCTCCACGCCCTGGGCGGCGTCGACCACGAGCAACGCCCCCTCGCAGGCCGCGAGTGATCGCGACACCTCGTACGAGAAGTCCACGTGCCCGGGTGTGTCGATCAGGTTGAGCTCGTAGGTCTCGCCGTCACGGGCCTGATAGCTCAGGGTAACGCTCTGCGCCTTGATCGTGATGCCGCGCTCACGCTCGAGATCCATGGAGTCGAGCACCTGCTCCGCCATCTCCCGCCGGCTGAGCCCACCGCAGATCTCGATGAAGCGGTCCGCGAGCGTGGACTTCCCGTGGTCGATGTGGGCAATGATCGAGAAGTTACGGATCCGATCCATGCACAACAAAAAAGGGCGTGCCAGACGCCCTCTGCGAACGGTTGAGGTGACTGCCCCTCGCCGAGGGACCTGCGGGCTTCCAGAGCTAGCCGCGCTACCCCTTACCCGGGCCTTGGGAGAAGTGTACCCGACGCGCCGGCACCGCGAAACGGGACCGGCCCGCACGGGGCACGGTCCGCTCCACCGCTACTTGAGCCGCAACGCCAGGAAGAGCGGGTTGCCGCCCCGCTGGACCAGCATCGGCACGGGCTTATCCTTCCCGAGTCCGGCGGCCAGCTCCTGGAAATGGGCCGCGTTCTTGATCGCCACCCCGTCCAGCATCAGGATCACGTCCCCCTGGCGAACCCCCGCCCGGGAGGCAGGCCCTTCCTTGACCTCCGCCACCAGCACACCGCCCTCACGCACCTCGAGCTCGGCGCGCTGCTCGGCGTTCAGGTCGCTCACCGCGACACCGAGTCGCCCCTCGGAGGAGGGACCGCCGGGCTTACCGACGCGCGCCTGCACCTCCTTTTCCTCGGGCAGCTCGGCGATCGTCACGGTCAGGGTCTTCGGCTTGCCGTCCCGCAAGACCTTCACGGGCACCTTCTCACCGGTGCGGGTCCGTCCGACCATGGGCGGGAGGTCGGAGGAGTGCGCCACTGCGTGACCGTCAAACTCGACTACGACGTCTCCGACTGCGAAGCCGGCCGCGGAAGCGGGACTGTCGGGCAGAACCCGCGCCACCAGCGCCCCCTGGGGCCGCTCCATCCCGAAGGACTCGGCCAGCTCGCGGGTTACGTCCTGGATGAGCACACCGAGCCAGCCTCGACTGACCTTGCCATGGGCCTTCAGCTGCTCCACCACGTCTATCGCCACATCGATCGGGATCGCGAACGAGAGTCCCATGAAGCCGCCTGTCCGGCTGTAGATCTGGGAGTTGACCCCGACCACCTCGCCGTCCAGGTTGAACAGCGGCCCACCCGAGTTGCCGGGGTTGATGGCCACGTCGGTCTGGATGAACGGAACGTAGTTCTCCGAGGGCAGG
>Ga0316622_100001336_pt1 | contig 15947 bp, 12 predicted proteins | sample OWC_Aug_OW2_C1_D_FD_207646 | JGI IMG/M metagenome (GOLD analysis project Ga0316622, IMG submission 207646) | Wetland soil microbial communities from Old Woman Creek delta, Ohio, United States - OWC_Aug_OW2_C1_D5_C | ecosystem: Environmental > Terrestrial > Soil > Wetlands | place: USA: Ohio... | reverse complement strand
GCATTTGCGCTGCTGGCTGTGATGTTCATCCTGCTCTCGCGCGCAGACAGGCAGATCGACCAGGCGGACTGAGGCTCGACCAGAACGGTCGAAGGCCGCGGGGCACTAGCCGGCTGCCGGTTGACGCATTGCGCTGCAAACCCTGGCACGGATAATGCCGCTCATGCGTCGGGACCCACTGCACGCATCAGTGACGCCCGAGATCATGCCTGGAGGTCTGAATGATGAGCGCTCCGCCTGATGACGGCTTGGCGGATGACGATCTGGACACGACCGCCAGACTGCCGATTCTGAGTCCTGCCGACATCGTCGAGGCGGGCGGGCCATGGGACCTGACGGATGAACTCGTCTCGGTGCGGGAGCGGATCGCCAGCCTGGAAGCCGCGCTGGCGGATACCGAGAGCAAATTCACCCTGCTGCAGGCACGCCATGATTCCCTGCAGTCCCACCATGCCGACTTGCTGATCCACAGCCAGGCGGTGTCGCGGGATCGTGACCGCCTCGCCGAGGAAAGCGTGCTCTGGCTGGCAAGCCGGCAACAGTTGCAGGATCAGCTCGAGGAGCAACGGCAGCAGGGCGAAGCGCTGCAAACGGAGTTGCTGGCTGCGCAGCAGCAGTTCGCAGAGCAGCATGCCTCGGCTGCTGCACTGGCGCGCAGCATGGCGCAGGCCCTGCTCGAAAAGGACGATCTGCAGCGCTCCCTGCTGGCTCGTGAGCAGGCCATTGCCGCGCTGGAAAGCCGCCTCGACGATGCCTCAGCGCAGCTGGCCAGTGCGATCGCCAGTGGAGAATCGCTGGTGCAGACCGTGGCGACGCACCAGCAGGAGATCAGCGAACGAGCCCGACAGGCGACCGAGCTGCAGCGTGAGTTGTCGGAGCACCAGGCGGAAATCGGCTCCTTGCAGGAGACGCAGGCCGCCCTGATGCAACGCGAAGCAACGCTGCTGGACAGCGTGACGCAGTTGCGTGAGGAGCTGGGGAAGGTGCAGTTGCAACTGCAGGAGCGTGACCAGCTGGCGCTGGAGCAGGCGCGCGAACTGGACGGGGTCCGCAGCACCAGTCAGGAGTTGACGGAGCAGATCAGGCACCGTGATCAGACCGTAGCGGTGCAGACCGAGCGCATCGCCAATCTGTGTGCGTCCGTTCAACACCTGCAGGATGAGCTGGCAGCCAAGCACCTTGAACAGGGCGCCAGCGCCCGGCAGATCGAGGCCCTGCAGGCCGAGCTGCACCAGCATGTCGAGGCGATGCACGCCATTCGGCGCGACATCCAGCAGGTGGCGTTGCAGACCCGCAGGAACGAGGGCGGGACGCTGCTCAGGACCCTGACGCGGGATGATGTCGAGGGCGTCGTGCATCTGCTCAACAAGAGTTCCATTTCGATCGGCCGTGGCCCTGAAAGCGACATCCAGCTTCGGTCCAGTTCGGTCAGTCGGTATCACGCAGTGCTCAGGATCAGCCACGACGCCGTCATCCTCGAGGACATGAACAGCACCAATGGCTGTTACGTCAATGGCCGGCGTGTCACGCGTCAGTTGCTCAAGGACGGTGACATGCTGCAGGTCGGCGCGGTTCCGCTGCGCTTTGGTAGCCGCGCCACGCAGGACTGACCAGCTCCAGCGCAGCAAGGTATCTGAGTCCCATCGGCACGCGGACCCTGGGTGTTCTGCGACCAGAGTCCGATTTGTCGCGCTGCGCGACCCCGGTCCGCTAGACTCATCCGATGAGGACCGCCGCGTGAATGAGCCGCCACCAATGCACGACACAGAAGGCTGGTGGGACGCCCTGCGCCGGCGCAAGGTGGTGCACTGGGGGATCCTTTACGTCGCGGGCGCCTGGGGCTTCCTGCAGGGATTCGAGTTCCTCAGCGATACCTACGCCTGGCCCCGGCAGCTCCAGCAGCTGGCGACGCTGGCGCTGCTCATCGGCCTGCCGATCGTCCTCGTGCTCGCCTGGTATCACGGTGACAAGGGGCAGCAACGCGTCACTGGTGCCGAGTTCGCGATCATCACGCTGCTGCTGCTGATCGGCGGCGGGGCACTCGCTTTCTACCAGCGCAACGGCGAGGGCGATACCGAGGCGGCCCGGGCGACGGCCGACCCCGCTGCACCGCTGGCATCGCCCAGTGCGCCCGATGCGCGGCCCTCGCTCGCGGTGCTGCCCTTCGTCGACCTGTCGCAGGCGAAGGACCAGGAGTACCTGGGCGACGGCCTGGCCGAAGAGATCCTCAACCATCTGGCGCAGGTGCCGGCGCTGCGGCTGGTGGGACGCACCTCCAGCTTCTCGTTCAAGGGCAAGGACGACGACCTGCGCACCATCGGCAGCAAGCTCGGCGTCGCCCACCTGCTCGAAGGCAGCGTGCGCAAGTCCGGCGACCGGATCCGGATCACCGCGCAGCTCGTTGCCGCCTCGGACAGCGCCCCGGTGTGGTCGAAGAACTACGATCGAAACCTGACCGACGTGTTCGCGGTCCAGGACGAGATCGCCCGCGACGTGGCGCAGGCGCTGTCGGTGAAGCTGGACGCGGTGAAGCTGAACACGGCGCAGGGCGGCACGACCAACGTCGATGCCTACGACCGCTACCTGCGCTGGCGCCAGCTGTTCCTTTCCGAATACTACGACGAGGAACACGAGCGACAGCGCGTGCAGCTGGCACGCGAGGCCGTGGCGCTCGACCCCGAGTTCGTGCTGGGCTGGGATGCACTGGCCAGGTCACTGGACGGCCTGGCCCGGGAAGTCGATGGCGTGCAGGCCGAGCGGTTGCGCAAGGAAGCGGCACAGGTCCGCGCACGCATCGCCGAGTTGGCGCCGGACCACTGGATCGTCAAGCGCGATCGCGCCTACGCCTTGTGGCGTGAAGGCAAGTGGGCGGAGGCCATCGCGCTTACCCGGGAGATCATGGAAGGCGGGCCGATGAGCTACGAACGCGCCTATCCGTACACGGAACTGATCTTCTCCGTCGCTTATCTCGACGAAACAGTCGCCGTGGTCGAGCAACTGAGGACCATCGAGCCGCTGGCCATGTTCATTTCGCGTGACCTGCAATACGACTACACGGCGGCCCGTCGCATTGACGATGCGGAGGCCGAGTATCAGCGCAGCCTGTCTCTCACCGGCAACGACACCGAGCCGACGGGCCTCGCCTTGCATCGGATGCTGGCGCGGCCGGATGCCGACCCCAAGGCGCTGCGCGATCTGCACGGCCGCTTGGTCAAGTTGCTGGAATGGCCGTTCTTGCTCGACCTGGGAGGCGTTCTTGACGACCGCGAGGCCATGCTCGCGATCCTGCGCGAAGCAGCGAAGGATCCCGCCTATGGAGGAGGCCCCCCTGCCATCGTCTTCCAGATGGAGACCGCCGACGCGCTGGGTGACGCCGACCTCGCGGTGGATGCCTTGCGCCGGTACTTGGAATCCCGCAAAGGCTTCCACGACGGCAGCATGCACCATGCGCACTACTGGCAGTTCTGGACGACGCCTCATTCCGGCATCCGGGGCCATCCGGAGTTCAAGAGATTGCTGATCCAGACGGGGGTAGTCGATTACTGGCGACAAAGCGGCCGATGGGGCGACGGCTGCAAGCCGGTCGGCGCGGACGACTTCCAGTGCGGGTGATGCCCGGAACCCGATTCAAATCATGCTTGAAAATCGTGGCCAGCGACGGAACTGAACCATCGACACGCGGATTTTCAGTAGTTCGGAGAGACCGGTACGGTATTAGCAAACCGAAGAACGGGAACGCGCTGCCACGGGAACGACCGAACTGCCCTGCCCGACCGAGCTCATACCGAACCGGGACCGAGCAACCTGGACGGGCTCGGCTGACATGCCATGTCGTTCAACGGCTTCGGCGCATCGCGACCGAACCCGAGCAGGACCGCACACCCGATCGTAAAGCGTCACTTGTCGGTTTACGATGACGCGTGATCAGCAGTTTCAGACACAAGGGGCTCGAAGCGTTCTTTAGACGAGGCACCAAGGCCGGAATCCAGCCACAGCACGCGTCCAAACTGAGGCTGCAGCTGACGGCACTGGGCGCCGCCACGAAGCCAAGCGATCTCGCAGCGCCCGGGTGGCGCCTGCAACCATTGACTGGCGAGCACCGCGGATTCCACTCGATCACGGTCAACGGCAACTGGCGCGTGATTTTCAGATTCGTTAGGCAGGACGTCGAATTCGTCGATTATCTGGACTACCAGTGACAAGCAACTTCCATGAGCAACATGCACAACCCTGCGCACCCCGGCGAGGTGCTCCGAGAGTATCTCCCCGAGGGCGTATCGATCGGCGAAGTCGCGAAGCGCCTCGGCGTTACCCGGCAGGCTCTGTCCGCGCTACTGAACGGGCGTGCCGGCGTCAGCGCACCGATGGCGCTGCGCCTCGAGGGGGCGTTAGGGACCAGCGCCGAGATGTGGCTCAACATGCAGACGAGCCACGATCTCTGGCGAGCGCGCAAACGCCCACCACGAGTCCAGCGAATGCCCGCATCAAATAGGCCGGCCTGAGGACGTCGGACGGCACGTCGGACTCTAGACGGCGCGGCTACTCAAGAGCGGGGCGGACGTCGGAGCTGCGATCAGCACTGCGATGGCGCTGCGCATCGAGCGTTGGCTCGGGCGTGACCGCAGTAGCGCGGCTGAGGTGTGGCTTGCGCAGCAGACAGCCTTTGATCTTTGGCAGGCACGAGCGGCCCTGAAGAGGTCCAGGGCGTTGGCAATTGGAACCGCGTATCCAGAGCGCTTGAACCGGTGCGGGCGATTGCGCGACGATGCAGGAACCGTCACGCGGATCAGCTGAAGCGCGTCGAGCCCCACCGCTTCTTGACCTCAGCGACTCGTCGACGACTGACCTCGACCTGCTTGCCGTCCTTCAACAGCACGATCCACCGTCCGCGGATGCACTTCACCTGCCTCACGTGTCGGTCACCGACCCAGTCGCCGCGCCTGACCTCGAGCCCCAGATCGTCCAGCAGGGTGACAACTCGATGCATTGGGCCCGGGACCGTGGTGATCCCCTCTGGGCTGCACAGGTGTACGTACTGCAGGTCGGCCGTTGCGCGGAGCACGCCGCCGCGCACGGCGGACGGCAATAGGCCTGCAGCTGGATCGTTTGTCGCATCATGATCACTGACGATGCCGGCTGGCGTCGGCTCCACGTCGGCCGGTCGGTACACAGGAAGCGTCTCGGGCGAGACCGACGGGTTTGTCGTCGCCAGCCAGGCTGGCAGGCTCGCAATCATGCAGCTCGCGGCAATCGGCAGGGCGCTCTCGAGCCACTCCGACAGCAGCAAGGAAAACCAGCGGGACTCCGCCTCAGGGAGTGCGAACAGGACGTCGATTGCGAGCGAAAACGGAACGAACAATAGCGTCGCGACAAGGCTCGAAGCGATCAAGAGGCCCCGGCTCAGCCGTTCGCGTCCCGAGACGAGCAGCACCTGGCTGAGCCACCAGCAGCCAAATGTCGCTGCAGCCGTCACAAGCCAGAACGCATAGCGAGTCGCGCCGCCGAGATCACCTACCGGCCCGGCACGCAGATTCGCCAGCATCAGTCCGATCAACGCGAAGGTGATCGCGGCGAAGAGCCCCCAGCGCCGCGTCAGTACGGACAGTCCCATCACGGGACTCTCGGTCGGTCGTGACATGTACCGCTCGTTCGCCACATCTGCCGCTCATACCCCCAGCGCTGCCGCTTGGAGTCGCAACCCTACCAGCGGGCGCGGCAGACCTCCACGCTGCCACCCCAGTCGCGTCCTCACGTAACCAACCTGCGGCATTCTGGCAATGGAGACAAGCACGATGAATCGGGGAAACACACGTTCCTACTGCGCGCTGCTGGGCATCGCGTCGCTTCTGGCTGGCGGTCCTGCCTTGGGCGAGGAACCAAGCGAGCCAGCGCTCGTACCCCTGCCCTCTGTCCTGGACTTCACTCGGGGCGACGGTTTCGGCGTCGCGCTCGGGGCCGGCGTCGAGTACGGGAACGCGTACGACGGCGCGGACGAGCACGAGTTCGAGGTCGAGCCGGCAGGAGCGGTGCACTACCGGAAGGGCGACCACCTGTTCTTCTGGGAGGGGTTCGAACTCGGTTGGCGGAGCCGCGTCGCGGAAGTCTGGTTGGTTCAGGCCGGCGCGCGATACGAGGACGGCCTCGAACCGGACGACTCCGAGGACGGCAACCTCGACGGCATCGAGCCGCGTGACTCGCACGTGGTGGGCTTCCTCGAGGTACGCCGGGGGCTCGGCCCCGACTGGCGCAACTGGGTCGCCGCCCGGGTCATGGGAGGACCGAGTGACTTCGGCTGGCTGGGCGTTGTCGCGGCCGGCCACCGTTTCGGACGGCAGACGGACGGCACGGGCACAGAGGTCTATGCGTTCGCGACCTTCGGTACCGACGACTTCATCAACAAGGACTTCGGTGTGACGGCCAGCGATGCGGAAACGTCGGGCCTGCCAGAGACCTCGCTGGACGGGGGCTACCGTTCAACGGGTCTTCAACTCGTGCATCGCCGTTACCTGACCGACAAACTCCACGTGATCGGCCAGGCGGGCGTCGAGCTCTACTCGAGCGACATCGGGGACAGCCCCATCGCACGTGAAGACTATGAGTTCGAGCTGGGGCTGTCCCTGTTGTGGCATTTCTGAGGCCACGACCCACGCACTTCCCGATAGTCCGCGGGTCGACCATCGATGGCGCCGGACACAGTGTTAACCATGTGTCCGGAATGACGTGTAAACCATGTGACCGGAATACACCGACTGTCAATCCAATCCGGTGCAAGTCCGGCTGACTGTTCCCGTCACGGTGCTCAGGTCGTTCACGCTCGACTCGGCGTCATGGCAGTACAGGTCCCAGGGAACGTTGCCGGTCACATCGATCTCAGTCCCGAATAACATGAGCGTCGAGTCGAAGGCGAGGTTGATGCCGGCAGCTGAGTTGCCGTGGATCTCCATGTCCTCCATCTGTGCCGTGCAATTCGCGTGGCACGAGACGCCGGCGGCGCCATTGCCCTCGATCTCGAGGTCGCCGAGCACGAGGTTTGCGCCCAGGTAGCCCATGATTCCGTCCCCGCCGTTTCCCGCAATCCGCGCGCCATTGATGTACGCGCTCGCGGCGCCGGCGACATCGATGCCTTCATCACGGTTGTCGGTGATGACGTTCGCTCCCACGATGTGCGCCTGAGCGCCACCCCACAGCATGATCCCGTCCCCCTGCGGACCATCGCCGGTGCCATTGCCGCTGATCGTAGTGTTCACGACGCTGGCCGAGGCACTCGTTCCGACGTTGAGGCCGACCGCTCGGTGGTCCTTGATCTCGCTGCCGCTGATGTTGCCCCGCGAACCCTCGCTGAGCACGATTCCCTCTTCGCCGCTTCGCAGGACCTTCGAATTGACCAGTGACATCACGCCATGCAGCGTGGCGCTGATGCCGACTCCACCAGTATCCAGAACCTCGCTGCCATTCGACAGAGTGACGCTGCCACCACGCGACACCGCTATGCCGAGGCGGCCGGCGCCCTGCACTGCGCAATCAATCAGCCTCGCGTCACCGACCCGGACACGCACTCCGATTTCGCTGGCGTCCCGGACGACGACTTTTTGTGCAACAAGGCTTGGTTCGTGATTCTGGGTGAGGCCCGTTAACCCGCCCGTCAAGGTGAGATTCTCGAGCGTCACCTTGTCTGCCGAGATCGTCACCAAGTCGTGCGCGTCGTCCGCCCCGTGCATTCAGGCTAGCAACGCGCGGCAAACAAACAATTCGGGCTTTAGGCAGTGCTCAATGTGCCGCCACGCACAGCAAACAGCCGCGGCGCAAGGCGGCAGGCGTAGTGGCAGGAACCCACCCACTTCCCGATAGTCCGCGGGTCAGCCATCAATGGCCCCGGAGAGTCTGCGGGTGATACCCGGAACCCGTGCGCTTTCAAAAAGTTGGAAATGGTGACCAGGGACTGACGAGTTCGCCTGGGACGACCTCAGACATGCGCAACATTCATCGCGACCGATGCTCGGGTAGGCAGAGCCCACCGCTGCGAACCGTCGAGCTGTGAAGCAATTCCGGTCCGGCGGATCCCGTGGTATACGCCTCTGCAGAACGACCATTCGCAGGGAGAGACACGTGCAACTCGAACTCATCGAACGCCCGTCATCGGGCGTGGCCGCGGCGACCCTTCTGCTGGTCAGCGTTTTCGCCGGCGGCTGCTCACGCGAAGCGCCGGCCCCTGGAGCCCCTGCGACCAGTGCCGCCACCGAAGCGCCCGCCTCTCCTGCGGCATCTGACCGGCCCGCTGCGAATCCGGAGCGCAACGCCTATTTCGGCGACGTACACGTCCACACGGGCTGGTCGTTCGACGCGTTCACGAACGGCAGCCGCGCGACGCCGACTGATGCGTACGCCTGGGCGCAGGGCCAGGAGATCACCAACAGCGGCATGGGCGGCAAGATCCAGATCCAGACGCCGCTCGACTTCTACATGGTTGCGGAGCACGCGGAGTTCATGGGCGTGTTCAACCAGATGAGCAACCCCGAGAGCCCGCTCAGCAAGACCGAGCTGGCCAAGGGCGTCAACTCGCCCGACCCGGTGGTGCGGATGCAGACTTTCGCGGGTGTCCTGCGCGACATGAGCGCCGGCAAGGTGGACCCCATGCTCACCGACCCGGCGCTCGCCAGCTCGGTGTGGGCCGAGATCGTGAAGGCGGCCGACGCGGCCTATCGGCCGGGTCACTTCACGACGTTTGCCGGCTTCGAGTGGACCGCCAACCCGCAGAAGCGAAACCTGCACCGCGTCGTCGTCTTCCGCGACACCGCGAAGCTGCCGGACATGGTGCTGTCCGCGCTGGAATCCGAGGATCCGGAGACGCTCTGGAAATGGATGGACGAGCTGCGCGCAAAAGGCTCGACGCTGCTGGCCATCCCGCACAACGGCAATGCGAGCGACGGCCGCATGTTCGAGACGGTCAGGTTCGACGGCAAGCAGCCGATCGACGCCGCGTATAACGCGATGCGTGCCAGGAACGAACCGCTCTACGAGATCACGCAGATCAAGGGCACGTCCGAGACGCACCCCGACCTCTCGCCCAACGACGAGTTTGCCGGCTTCGAGCAGTGGGACTACACGCTTTCGGCCGACTACGAACGGCCCGAGCACCGTCGCGGCAGCTTCGCGCGCCAGGCGCTGCTCGAGGGCCTGTCGCAGGAAGCGACGGGCAACGGCAACCCGTTCAAGTACGGGTTCATCGGCGACACCGACACGCACAACGCCGCGGGCAGCAACGAGGAATTCAACTACACCGGCAAGTTCGCCTTCGAGAACGACGCCAGCCACCGGCTGAAGGGCATGGAGGGACAACCGGCGGGCCAGGTCAGGCAAGTGCAGGAGTTCAGTTCGGGCGGCCTGGCCGGCGTGTGGGCCGAGGCGAACACGCGCGAGTCGATCTTCGACGCGATGCAACGTCGCGAGACGTTCGGCACGTCCGGCACGATGATCAAGGTGCGGTTCTTCGGCGGCTGGGACTTCACCGATGCGGACCTCAAGGGCGCTGGCGCCGTGCGGGCGGGCTATGTGCGCGGTGTGCCGATGGGCAGCGACCTGAAGGCGCCCACCGGTGAGGCGCCGAGCTTCGTGGTGATGGCGAGCAAGGATCCGAAGAGCGGCAATCTCGACCGTGTGCAGATCGTCAAGGGCTGGCTCGACGGCAGCGGCAAGCAGCACGAGACGGTCTACGACGTCGCGTGGAGCGGTGATCGCAAGCCTGATCCGAAGACCGGCAAGTTGCCACCGGTGGGCGACACGGTCGACGCGGCGACGGCGCAGTACACCAACACCATCGGCGCCGCCGAGCTGGCCACCGTCTGGACCGATCCGGACTTCGACCCGGCGGAGCGCGCGTTCTACTACGTTCGCGTCCTGGAAATCCCGACGCCGCGCTGGAGCACCATCGACGCTGTGCGACTCGGGGTGCCCGTTCCGAAGGGGCTGCCGGTGGCGATCCAGGAGCGCGCGTGGACGTCCCCGATCTGGTACACGCCGACGGGCTGACTCTCGCCGGAACGCTCTCGCGTCATGGAGCGCCCAGGGATCGCGGGATGGTGAGCGCGCTGTATCGGGAGTCGCGGCAACGGGTGCCTCGACCCACCCACTTCCCGATAGTCCGGCGGCATGCAATGCGGCGCTGGCAATCCTCGTAAGCACTGTTGCTTCCCTGCTTGCCGCCTCACATGCGTGACCTGCCATGAAATCAATGCTGCCGATCGTTGGAGCCGCGTTCGCCTGCCTGCTGCTCGGACTGATTTCTTGCACGATGGCACCCCAGGCGATCGCGCCCCGCGCTACGGTCGACCGCTTTCTCGATTTCTACTTCCACGAATACGGCTCGGGCCTGCCCGACACCGCCCAGCGCGCCACGCTGCGCCCCTTGCTGACCGACCGCCTCGCCGAGGCCCTCGAGCGCGCCGCCGTAGCCGAACGCTGCGCCAACGAACAGGCTCGTGGACAGGAGCCTCCGCTGATCCAGGGCGACATCTTCAGCTCGCTCTTCGAAAAGGCTACAGCGGTCGTTGGCATTGACCAGGGCGCCACGGAAGGACAACGGCTGACTTATCGACTGCATTTCGAATGGCGCGAACCGGGCGCGGCCGAGGCATCGGTCCTGTGGACCGACGAAGTGACCCTGCAGGCCGTCGATGGGCGCTGGCTGATCGATGACTTCGTCCATGGCGGCGACTGGCAGTTCACCGTGAAGGGGTCGATGAAGAAGATGCTGCTGGACGTTGCGACACTCTGTTCCTCGCCATGACGGCCGGTGCTGCTCGCTCAGCTTGTCGATGTCGTCCATGTGCCGCAGGGCTGCCGCGCCACGTCACGAGCGTCGCTTGCCTTTCACGGTTAGGTGCCGATGGTGCAGCGCAGTCGGTCGATCGCAGGTGCGCCCGCCGATGCCGATGCACTCGACTGTGAACGGTTGGCCGTCCGCGTCGAGTCCGCTGGTCGTTGAGTGGTAGATCCAGCTTGACCCCGTAGTGGCCACGTCCGTCGATGTGGATTTGTGGCAGAAACCCGGGGACCGCCGTCATCACTCATTTGGGCGATCGAAGAATCCCTGATACGAGCCAGCGATTGCCCGGCGTATAAAACGGCGATCAGGGTTGATCATAGACACCAGTAAGCCGATTCCGGCGGCTTGAAGGAGCCCGAAGATGAGCGCATCGGAGCAATCCGCAACAGAAGAGATATCTGCGTACGCCGGGAGCCCGATGCAGCCTCGCCATGTCGAGACCGTGATCATCGGGACCGGGTTCTCAGGGCTGTTGGCGGCCATCCGATTGCAGAAAAAGCGATGCAATGACTTTGTCTTGTTGGAAAGAAGCTCCGAGCTCGGCGGCACCTGGCAGGTCAACTCATATCCCGGCGCAGAGGTGGACGTTCCAACCAGTCTTTACTGCATCTCGTTCATACCCTATCCGTTCAGGAAATCCTTTGCCCCGCAAAGCGAATTGCTCGCCTACACGAACCATATTATCGACAGGTTCGGCTTGCGAAAGCATGCCCGTACGAACCAAACGGTGGCCAGGCTCGCTTTTGACGAGCGCGAATTGCTGTGGCACGTGGAGACTGAGTCAGGCGAGAGGTACACCGCTCGCTTCGTGATCGACACCAGCGGGGTGCTGGCGAACCCGCACATTCCCCGTATCAAAGGTGCGGAAACCTTCAAAGGACCGATATTCCACTCGGGGCACTGGGATCACTCCGTGGCCTATGAAGGAAAACGTGTCGGTGTGATCGGCTCGGGATGTTCAGCAGCCCAGATCGTTCCGGCCATTGCCGCCAAGGTATCCCGGTTGACCCTGTTCATGGGCAAGGCGCAGTGGATTCTCCCGCGCTCAGACCGGCATTACGGCGCCGTCGAGCGCTTCCTTCGAACGCTGCCGGGCATACGGCACATCATCCGTTTGCTCGTCTTTGTCTTTTATGACATCCGGTTCATCGCCTTCCGCCGCTATCCGGGGATCTCGGGAATCAGTCAGCTCATGAAGGACCATTACCGGAGAAGATTGCAGAAGCATCTGGACACGTACATCAAGGACGACAAGTTGCGGCAGCACATGATGCCCGACTACGAGCTGGGCTGCCGGCGGGTCATACCGACCAACACCTATCTCCCCGCGCTGTCCCTCGACAATGTCGATGTAGATATCAGCGGGATTGAATGCATCACGCCCCAGGGCATCAGGACGAGGGATGGCAAGGATATCCCGCTCGACGTCATCGTCTACGCCACGGGCTACTTCGCTTATTCGAACATGAAGAAAGCGCTGACGTTTCAGGTCCATGGGTTGGGTGGCCGCAACCTCAACAGCGAATGGGAAAAGGAGGCGGTCTCCTACAAGGGCATCACCGTCTCGGGTTACCCCAACTATTTCAAGGTGAACGGCCCGAACACCGGCACCGGACACAGCTCGCAGATGTCCTACATGGAGGCCGCAACCGATTACATCGTGCAGGCCATTTGCGCCGTGAAGCGGGACAAGGGCATCAAGGCCATCGATGCCCGACCCGACCTTCAGACGGCATACGTCGCCGACATGAGACGAAAGATGCAAAAGACGGTCTGGCAGAATGCCACCTGCACCGCGTTTTACAGGAGAAACATGACCGAGGAGGTCACCAGTCTCTCCCCGGAACCGGTGACCGGGTTCATCCTGTCCCGCAAGTGGTTCCGCTTGAGCGATTATCGTCTGCTGAAGTGAAGGACGATCGCGCGGGCGCTGTTTTTACGAGGAAGGGGATCACTGGGACTCGCATCGTCCTGGGCTAGGCAGCAGGAAACCGTCGAAGCTAATCGCCACCCGAGATGCAAGCCACCCAGCACCGATCTGGCGCAAAGGGAGCTTTAGAGCGCGCGCTGGGAGCGAGAGAAATGAGCCTGATGATCCGCTCGTCGCTGAAGCGCTACCTTCTTTCGTCCGCTGCCATTCGACGGACTCTACCTCGGCTGGTAAATAAGCGCGGAAAGCCCGGTTGTGAACAGGCGTGGAAGGTTGACCAGATTGCGGGCCGAACCGGCGTGGAAGACTGACCGTGGTTCAAGAGACATTTCTCGATGAGAATCGTGAGCTTGTCTCTTTTTCGCTTGATCAACATTGGACGCCGGGCCTCGGCGACAGCCTCGACGGTCACATCGGCAGCATGCGAGCCCGAAAGGTCTGGTATGGTCGCCTGCGGGGAACAGGCCGCGCCGGAGGGGCGTCAAGGATGACCGAGATCGTTGTCTCCGTGCGCGAGCTTCAGACGACCTTCCACACGCGTGCCGGTCCGGTCAGGGCCGTCGACGGCATCAGCTACGACATCGGCAAGGGACGCACGCTCGGCATCGTCGGCGAGTCGGGCTGCGGCAAGTCGGTCACCTCCTATTCCGTCATGCGCCTGATCGAGCCGCCGGGAGAGATCACCGGCGGGGCTGTGCTGCTGCATGGCGAAGACCTGCTGTCCCTGCCCGAGGAACGCATGCAGGATTACCGGGGCGCGCGGGTCGCGATGATCTTCCAGGAGCCGATGACCGCACTGAATCCGGTGCTCACCATCGGCTACCAGATGGACGAGCAGATCATGCGCCACATGGGCCTCACACGGCGCCAGTCGCGCGAGCGCGCCCTCGAGATGCTCGAGCTGGTCGGCATCCCCGCGCCGCGGGAGCGCTACGCGAGCTACCCGCACCAGCTGTCGGGCGGCATGCGCCAGCGCGCGATGATCGCGATGGCGCTCTCCTGCGAGCCCGACTTCCTGATCGCCGACGAGCCGACGACCGCTCTGGACGTCACGATCCAGGGCCAGATACTCGAGCTGATCCAGAGGTTGCAGGAACGCCTGCAGATGGCGGTGCAGTTCATCACGCACGACCTGGGCGTGATCTCCGAGATCGCCGACGACGTGCTGGTGATGTACGCGGGCACCGCCTGCGAGAAAGCGCCGACGGACCAGCTGATGGACGCGCCCCGGCATCCCTACACCGTCGCGCTGCTGCAGTCGATCCCCAGGATCGGCAGGCGGTCGCCGCGGCTGCCGGCCATCGGCGGCACGGTGCCGACGCTCCACGAGCTGCCCGCGGGCTGCCCCTTCCAGAACCGCTGCCCGCGCGTCGTGGACCGCTGCCGTGCCGCGCGCCCGGCGATGACGGCCGTGGCACCGGGCCGCGAGCTCGCGTGTTTCAACCCGGTGGACGAGCGATGACCGCGCTGCTCAGCGTACGCGACCTGCGCAAGCACTTCCCGGTACGCAACGGGCTGCTGAGGCGGGAGACGGCGCGGGTGCATGCGGTCGACGGCGTGTCGCTCGATGTCGAACCGGGCGAGACCCTCGGCCTCGTCGGGGAGTCCGGCTGCGGAAAATCGACGCTCGGCCGGACGCTCGTACGCCTCTACGAGCCGACCTCCGGCAGCGTCGAGTACCGCGGGGAGGACTTCCTCGCACTGCGCGGCGAGCGGCTGCGCACCATGCGCCGCCGGATCCAGATGATCTTCCAGGACCCGTTTGCCTCGCTCGATCCCCGCATGACCGTCGGCCAGATCCTCTGCGAGCCGTTCAAGGTGCACGACGCCAGCCCGCCGCGCGAGCGCCTGGAGCGGGCGCGCGCGCTCCTCGAGACGGTCGGTCTCAAGGCGGCCTACCTGAACCGCTATCCGCACGAGTTCTCGGGAGGCCAGCGGCAGCGCATCTCGATCGCGCGGGCCATCGCCCTCAACCCCGAGCTGGTCGTGGCTGACGAGCCGGTCAGCGCGCTGGACGTCTCCATCCAGGCGCAGATCCTCAACCTGCTCAAGGACCTGCAGCAGGAGTTCCGGCTGACCTACATCTTCATCTCGCACGACCTGGCGGTGGTCGATCACTTCTGCGACCGGGTCGCGGTGATGTACCTCGGCCGGATCATCGAGGTCGCGCCGAAGGACGAGCTGTTTCGCAACCCACGCCATCCCTACACACAGGCGCTGATCGAGGCGGTCCCGTGCGTCGGGGCCGGCAAGAAGCAGATGCAGCCCGCGCTGCGGGGCGAGGTGCCGTCCCCGGTCAAACCGCCGACCGGCTGTCACTTCCACCCGCGCTGCCCGAAACGGCACGACGGCTGCGACCGTGAGTATCCCGGTCTCGTGGAGGTCGGCCCCGGGCACCGTGTGGCGTGCCATCTGCACGGATCGGGCACAGGTGCGGGCGCCATTCCGGCCGCGGGGATCCAGCCTTGAGCAGCGCAAAGCCGCGGAGCCGGACCCCGACCCGGGCGGCGTGGCGCCTCGGCCTCGCGATCGTCGCGCTGCTGGTGCTGGCGATGCTGTACGGCCTGGCGAGTCCCGGGTTGAGCGGCCACGGCGAGCTTCCGACCAACCGCAGTCTCAGGATCGGGATCACCCAGGAATTCGAGAGCCTCAACCCGCTGATCGCACAGATGTCAGCGACGTTCTACCTCTACAACATGGTCAACCGCACGCTGGTCACGGTGGACGAGAACACGGAATTCAAGACACAGCTTGCGGTGCAGATGCCCACGCTCGAGAACGGACTGGCTCGCTTCGTGGAGATCGACGGTGTGCGCAAGCTGGAGGCGGACTGGGAGATCCTGCCCGGAGCCACCTGGGGCGATGGCGTCCCCGTCACCTGCCGCGACCTCGAACTCTCCTGGGAGGTCGCGCAGAGCCCGCACGTCAGCATTGCAAGCGTGGAGTTGTACCGGGAAGTCGAAAGGATCCAGATCGACCCGGAGAACCCGAAGCGCTGCACCTTCCTCTATCGCGAGCCCAAGCGGTTGTTCAACCGCCAGTTCCAGTTCTACCTGCTGCCGGCACACCTGGAACGGCCCGTTTTCGAGAAGTACGGCGACCAGCCGGAGGGCTACGAGAAACACACCCTCTACACGACCGACCCGACCAATCCCGGCCTGTACCACGGCCCCTACCGCATCCGGGAGGTCAAGC
>Ga0316622_100001335_pt1 | contig 15949 bp, 11 predicted proteins | sample OWC_Aug_OW2_C1_D_FD_207646 | JGI IMG/M metagenome (GOLD analysis project Ga0316622, IMG submission 207646) | Wetland soil microbial communities from Old Woman Creek delta, Ohio, United States - OWC_Aug_OW2_C1_D5_C | ecosystem: Environmental > Terrestrial > Soil > Wetlands | place: USA: Ohio... | reverse complement strand
GCCGACAACACCCGATGGGTTTCGGGATCCAGCAAGTCGAGCCACAGGGCGTCCGGGTAGTGGGCGCGCAGCCATGACGACTTCCCGGTGCCGCGCGGCCCGATCAGGAAGAAGCTGCCGGTCGGGCTATCGAAGAATCGAGGGAGCACTTCCATTCTGAGGCCCAGAATGGAATCCGGCGCTCCAGAAGTCAATCAAGCGACGGCCATCCGCGTGAATCGGGCGCGGCGACGATCCGCGGCGAGGGACGTGGCCGGGCGTCTGCTCACCCCAGGTCGACGACCAGTTCGTTGACCCCATCCCCGAGGTGCTCCCGTAGCGCCGTCATCGGTATCGTGACGCCTGCCGTCCGGTAGGGATTCGCCTCACGCGTCATCGTCAGTGAGTGCCCGTTCAGCGTGAGTGCGCGCGGCCCGCAGCCCTTCGCTGCCACGCGGTAGCGCACCCGCACGGGGTGTCCGCCCAGTTCCACGTCGGCGCACAGCCCGTCCAACGCTTTCGGGACCACCGGATCGACCCCTAGCGTCGTGCGCCCGCGCCGCAGGCCGAGGAAGCAGTGGTGGAGGAGGCGGACCGCGATGCCGGCACCGCTCGAGTACACGCGCCACCCGCCTTCGAGCGGCACGCGGCCGGCCCGCACGTCGGCGTATCGCTCAGCCGCCTCGTAGCGGTCGGCGACGGCGGCGTCGGAACTCGAGTAGTAACAGTTCGCCTGGCGCGGCCGCGGCGACGACCGAGCGGATACCGATCGGTGTGGCGCGGCGCAGCGCCTCGAAGAAGGCGTCCGCATCGCCGAAATGGGCCAGCGCCTCCGCGTAGCGCAGGTGCGCGTGCGTGTACATGAGGCCGATTTCGCGGCCGAAGAACATACTGCTCTCGGCGCGCTGGAAGTGCCGCTGCAGCCCGCCCCGGTACGGCGGCGGCCGGTCGAACAGGCGCGCGCCGTCCACACCGAGCAGGTGCTCGCGGATGAGCGCCAGGTGCGCTGCCGCCTGCTCGGGCGAGAGCAGGTCAGCGATGATCGCGTGGATCATCGGCAGCAACCGGTGGTGGATCCCCGTGTCGGCGTCCCGCGGGTGCAGCAGGTGATCGACGCGACCGTCGGGGTGGAAGTAGGCGAGGCCGGCGAGTTCACCGTCGGCCACCAGCCGCTGCCCGAAGTCGGCACGAACCTGCGCGGCTGCCGTGTCCAACGGCGTCGACGCATCCGGCCGGCCGAGGCGCCGCAACGCCGCGGCAAGCGAGGCGAGCGTCTGGTGGTGCAGCGTCACGGTCCAACTGCTGCACAGCCGTTCCCGCATCGCCGGGTCGGCGGGCTGCAGCGAGTCGTTCCAGTCGCCGTGCCCGTACGCCTCGAGGTGCGTGCCCGGGATGACGCGCGCCGCGATGACCGTCAACGCCCGTTCAACATGCACCCATACGGTGGTGCGCTCGGCGTGCTCGTTCCCGGCCGCGTCGAAGAACGGCACGACGGCGTCGAGGATTGATGCGTCGTCGGTGGCCAGCAGGTACTCGGCGAGCGCGTACAGCGGCCAGAAGACGATGTCGCCGTGCGAGTCCGCCGGCCGGATGTTGCGTTCGCGCTCGAAGAACATGAACCACTGCGGCCAGTCGCCGTCGGGGTTCTGGGTGGCGAAGACGCGAAGCAGCAGGTCGCGCAGCGGCTCCCAGCGCCCCAGCGCCAGCAGCAGCTCGACCGGTCCCTGGCACACGTCGCGTGTGCCCCAGCCGCCCCCGGAGTATTGCTCGAGTCCGCGCGGCGCCAGGTAGTGGATCAGCGCATTGTGGGTGTACCACGGGAGAATGTCCTGCAGACCGGAGACGTCGTTTACAAACGGGCTCGCTGCGGGCGCGGTCAACGCGACGGGCCCGGCCATCGCCGTCCAGAACCGCGTCGCGGCCGCCTCCTCGTCGACGCTGGCCGGGTCGGTCGCAGGCGCGGCGACCAGCCCACCCGTGATACGGAAACCGACGCGCGTCGCCGGGGCCGTGAGCAGCGTCAGGAACGGCTGCTTACGCGACCGCCCGTCTGCGAACAGCACCGCGTCATCGCTGACCGTTTCCATGGTGGTGCCGGCCTGCGGATCGAGCCGAAACACGCCCTTGGGGAAGCGCCGGCCGACGTCGGTTTCGGGGATCGGCCGCACGACGATCCCCTTGGCGTCGCGCTTGTAGCGGACCGGCACGGCCTCGGCCCCGTCGTCGCCGTTGAGCGCAACGTGATTGGACAGGAGGAAGCGCCGCGGCGGGCCGTCGAGGACCGCGATCTGCAGCTCGATCGCGTGCCGCGTGGTCGGCGCCGTGACCCGCACTTCGATCAGGCCGCCGGCGTGCGCATACAGCCAGCGGCAGGCGCTCGGCGAGACTTCCCAGGCAGACGGGACGTCGAGCAAGGTGTAGCTGTCGTCCAGCTCGACGAAGAGCCGTTGCCCGTGTGCCCGTTGCAGGCCGAGGTACGACCGCGTCGTCGAGAGCAGCCGGTTGATGCTGACGTGGCCTTGCGTGACGAGGGCGTTGAACACCCCGGCCATCCACACGGTGGTCGTGAGTGACGCCTCGTCGGGCGTCAGGTGGTCGCCGGTCCGCAACAGGTGGCCGTGCGGTCGCAACACGCGCAGCTCCTTGGCGCGCAGGGCCACGTGCGTGCGCGCACCGGTGAAGAACGACAGCAGCTGGCCGTCCTCGCGCTCGACGTGACGCCGGTCGTCGCCCCAGAACCGGGTGATCTCGGCGTCGGTCAGATCGCGGCAGCGCAGCAGTCGGGGTGCTGAGAACAGGGTCGTGGTCGTGCGCGCGGCGGTGGGTGCGCGCCGACGCGTCCGCGGGGCCGCGGCTTCCGGCAGCGCGAGGGCGCGATCGACCGCCGCGATGTCGGCCTCCGACGTGACGGCCTGGTGATCGGGATCGGACTGTCCGAAGAACCCCCGATGCGCCGTGGTGCCGGGGGCGAGGGTCAGCGGCGCGTCCTGGATCACGGCCATCGAGTGCTCGTGCTGCCGGCGTGTGCAGGGAAGACGCGGCGCGGCCAGAAAATGGGGATACGGCCGGTTCGACTCGGCGTGTCGATCTGCGTCGGGGAGCACAATCTTGGAATTGGACTTCTCCCCTTTTCCTTCTCTAAGCTTTCTTGGTCAGCGCAAAGACCGAACTCTGCCATGGTTGCGCGTCCAGATACAGTCCGTGCGATTGCAGATCGCCGCCCTCACGGTCGTAGGCAACCGCCTCCAGTTGATCTTGCAGCAGCCATTGGGAGCCACCGAGGTCCGCGAACGGAAGCCGGACGTAACACTGACTCTGGTTGGGGGCATAGTTCACTGCGACCAGCAGGCGCTCCCTCCCTGGACCCTGCCAGGCGAAGGCCAGGAAACAATCCGAGGTCCAGTTGCCTTCCCACGCTGGCATGCACTCGAGCAATTGCCACTGTCCGTCGCGGAGGACGGGTTGGCGCAACACCCCGAGTAGCCGATCGTAGAATTGCTCCAACGTTTCGTCCGTGGGTTCGGCCGGACCGCGACACAGATGGGGGGAGATCCGTTTCGTTCGGCCCTGGAATTGTCCCTGATGGAAGAAGCGCAGCCCCGGGGAGAGGAAGGTGATGACGGCGACGGCGCGGTGCACCTCCAGAGAGAACGTCGTCGCCGCCCGCGGCTCGTCGTGGTTCTCCAGAAAACGCGCCAGCTTGTTCTGGTAATCCAGCCCGGCGAGAAGATGCTCGCGTACCGGCCGGGCGTGCCCCTCGCGCAAGCGGTCGTACAGCCGCTTATCGTAGGCGTAATCGAACCCCTGCTGCTGCATCGTCCATTCCAGGTCCCAGTAAACCTCGGCCATGAACTGGAAATGCGGATGTGTGCGCCGTACGGACTCGGTTGCCTTCGGCCAGAACAGCTCCGCCCGGATGCCCCACGTGCGTTCGAACACGTCGGGCAAGATCAGCATGGCCATGTCGCAGCGTACACCGTCGCATTGCCCGGCGATGCGCTCCAACTCGCCGATCATCGCCTGCTGCAACTCCGGGTTGCTGTAGTTGAGCTGCAGCGTGTCGGGCCAGCCCTCAAAGTACGGGTCGCGCCCGTAGGCGAGCACCAGCGGCCCGCTTTTCGTGTGCACGCGGCAGTAGTTCCGCGGTGCGCGCGCCAGATCACTCTCGCTGCCGCGGACGAAGTAGTCCGGGTGCTCGTCGATCCACGGGTGGTCCGGCGCCGTGTGATTCGGCACGAAGTCGAGCATCAGCTTCAGTCCGCGTTGTTGCAGCCGCTGCCGCACACGGGCGAGCGCCGCCGCGCCGCCCAGATCACGATGGACGGCGTAGCTTTGGATGGCGAACCCGGACCCGGCGATGTCTTCTTCGCGCAGGTCCGGCAGCGTATCGTGAAACTCCCTGCGCCATTCGGGATTGGCTCGCGAGATCGCCTGCGCTGCCGGGCCGGTCTGCCAGACACTCAGCAACCAGATCCAGTCAAAACCCATTGCAGCTAGACGATCCAACTCGGCGTCTGGAATATCATACAGCGTTGCCGGCCGGCCGAGGTCACGGGACAGCTCGGTGAGCCAGACGCGCGTGTTGATCTGATAGAGCGACGGCTGAGCGGGTAGGGCCTTCATTTCCGCACCTCACCTCCCGGCGTTCCACGGACGAAGGCCGCGGCCTTACCACCCTCGAGCAACGTCTTCGCATCGAGCGATCCGAACAGCTGGATCAGCTTCGCCACCAACCCCGTCCATCCCGTCTGGTGACTCGCACCGAGCCCCGCGCCGTTATCCCCATGGAAGTACTCGTAGAACAGGATGTGGTCGCGCCAGTGCGGGGCGTTCTGGAATTTCTCCGTACCACCGTACACAGGCCGCCGACCCTGCGCATCCCGCAGGAAGATCCCCGTTAGCCGGCCCGAGATTTCCTTGGCCACCTCGAAGAGGTTCATCATCCGGCCTGAACCGGTCGGGCATTCGATCGTGAAGTTGTCGCCGTAGTACGCGTAGAAGTTCAGGAGCGCCCGAATGATCAGGGCATTGACCGGCATCCAGACCGGCCCGCGCCAGTTGGAGTTGCCGCCGAACATGGCGGTGTTCGATTCGGCCGGCAGATAGTCGACCCGGTGCTCCTGACCTTGCACGTGAAACACATACGGGTGCTGTTCGTGGAACTTGGAGAGCGAGCGGATGCCGTAGGGGCACAGGAACTCATTCTCGTCGAGCATCTTCGCGAGCACCCGGCGCAGCCGCTCCGGGTTGAGGAGGGCAAGCAGCCCCCTCTCGGCCACGCCCAAGTGGGCGGGACCCACGGGGTGCATGGACTGCTGGAGCTCGGGTATCCGGCGCAGGCGGTTCATCAACGAAGCCATTGCGTGCGGAACGGCCTCCCGCTGCCGTTTTTCGATCACCGTGGTTGCGCACAGGGGCAGGAGCCCCACCATCGAACGCACCTTGAGCCGCGTCGCGCTGCCGTCGGGGAGCCGCAGCAGATCGTAATAGAATCCGTCCTCCTCGTCCCACATTCCGTCCGAGCCGGGCCGGTTCATCGCCGCGGCGATAAAGTAGAAATGCTCTACAAACTTGAAGACCATGTCCTGGTAGGTGGGGTCGTGGGCGGCGAGTTCTATGGCGAGTTCGAGCATGTTCTGCGTGAAGAGCGCCATCCACGCGGTGCCGTCCGCCTGCTCCAGGTGCCCGCCGGTGGGCAGCGGGGCGCTGCGGTCGAAGACGCCGATGTTGTCGAGGCCGAGGAAGCCTCCCTCGAAGACGTTCTTGCCGAAACGGTCCTTGCGGTTCACCCACCAGGTAAAGTTCAGCAACAGCTTGTTGAAGGTCACCTTGAGGAAGTCCAGGTCCACGTCGCCGCGCCGCGCCTGCTCGGTGCGTTGCAGGAACAGGGTCGCAAACGCGTGGACCGGGGGGTTCACATCACTGAAGTTCCACTCGTAGGCGGGCATCTGGCCGCTGGGGTGCAGGTAGGCACCCTTGAGCATCAGCTCCATCTGCTCCTTGGCGAAGTCGGGGTCGACGATCGCAAGCGGCAGCGTGTGGAAGGCGAGGTCCCAGGCCGCATACCAGGGATACTCCCACTTGTCGGGCATGGAGATGACGTCCTCGTTGAGCATGTGGAACCACTCCGAGTTCCGGGCGGCCCGATAGCCGGTATGCAGCGGGTTGGAGTGATGCTCGTCCAGCCAGTTGTCACCGTCGAAGAAGAAGAACTGCTTGCTCCAGAGCATGCCGGCGAGGGCCTGGCGCATCACGGTGGCCGCGTCCGCGGAGACGGACGGCGGGGTCACCGAGCGGTAGAACTCGTCCGCCTCCTGCAGCCGGACGGCCAGGGTCTTGTCGAACTCCGAGCCGAAGCTGGGGGTGGTAGTTTTGGTTTTCCCACTCTTGGCGGCATCGGATTGGCCCGTCAGGCGCAGCCGCACGGTTGCCGACTGGCCGGGAGCAATCGTCACACGATAGTGCGCCGCGACCTTGGTGCCCTGCTTGTCGGGGTTCACTGCACCCTGATTGCCCTGCACTACGCAGTCGTTGATGCCGTCCTTGACGTACGGGCTCTCGTTCTTTTGCCCGAACAGCCGCTCGTGGTTCGTGGTGTTATCGGTGAAGAGCAGTGGCACCTCGCCGTCGCAGGACAGGACGAACTCACCCAGCAGCGAATGGCTCGCCGCGACGGCGCTCATGCCCGCCGCTGCCTCGATCTGCTTGAGGGTTGGTGTCTCGGCCGCTCGGTTGGATTTGGCGATCCACGATGCCCAGTCGTTGCGGAACCACAGCGTCGGCAGGAGGTGCAGGTCGGCCGCGTCCGGCCCCCGGTTGGCGGCCGTGATCCGCACGAGGATGTCTTCCGGACCGGCTTTGGCGTACTCCACGAAGACATCGAAGTAGCGGTCGTCATTGAAGACGCCGGTGTCGAGCAACTCATACTCAAACTCGTTTCGGGAACGGCGGCGGTTCGTCTCGACCAGGTCGGCGTAGGGATAGGCCGCCTGCGGGTACTTGTAGAGGTACTTCATGTACGAGTGGGTCGGCGTGCTGTCGAGGTAGAAGTAATACTCCTTGACGTCCTCGCCGTGGTTGCCCTCGCTGTTGGTGAGCCCGAAGAGGCGCTCTTTGAGGATGGGATCCTTGCCGTTCCACAGGGCCAGCGCGAAGCACAGGCGCTGTTTGTCATCAGACAGGCCGGCGATGCCGTCCTCGCCCCAGCGGTAGGCGCGCGAGCGGGCGTGATCGTGGGTGAAGAAATTCCAGGCGTCCCCGCCTTCGCTGTAGTCCTCGCGCACCGTTCCCCACTGCCGCTCGCTCAAGTAGGGCCCCCACTGCTTCCACGGGATGTGCTGCGTGCGGGCCTCGTCCAGTCGGCGGTGTTCGGCGGTCATACGTCTACTCCTCCCCGTGCGAACTCTAGGGAAACCTGGCCGAGCGGCGCTACTAGACCTTAGTTCAGTGCGGGGCGGGACGAGCGCGACGCATCCGTCGCCCCCGATGCGCGACACGCTCGCTTGCGTGGGCCTGCGCCGCGCCGCTAGTACTGCGATTCGATGAGTGCGGAAGCCAGCGACCCGCGTGCGGCGCTTGAAGAGCGACTGCGCTTTGAGACGCTACTCGCCGATCTGTCGTCGAAGTTCGTCAATCTGCCCGCCGGCGATGTGGACCGTGAAATCCTGGACGCCCAGCGTCGCATCTGCGAGTTCCTCGAGATCGATTTCTCGGTGCTCTGGCAACTATCGGACGAGATGCCCGGTGTCTACTTGCCGACCCACTTCTACAGCACCCCGCACGGCCCGCCAGTTGCCGTGTCGCAGAATCAGGAGGACTTTCCCTGGTTCAAACGGCAACTGCAGGGTGGCAGCGTCACTGGCTTTTCTTCGCTCGAGGAGTTGCCGGCAGAGGCCGCCCACGACCGGGAATCCTTCCGGCGATTGCTCACCAAATCGAATTTGAGTCTCCCTCTCCTGGTGGGAGGCGGACCCATGATTGGCGTGTTTTGCTTGAATACCATGCGGGCCGTACGCGACTGGCCGGATGCACTGGTGACGCGGATGCAACTGGTTGCGCAAGTCTTCACCAATGCGCTCGCCCGGAAGCGTGCCGAAGAGGTGCTTCGCACGAGGGAGGGCCGCCTGGAGGCCAGCGCCGAGCTGGCCGGTATCGGGTGCTACGAAGTGGACTTTGTCGGGCTGTCCTCCTTCGCGGACCAACGGTTTGGCGACATCTGCGGTGTTCCCGCGGGCCACCAAGAAGGCGTGCAGCGCGTGGAGTTCTGGATCGAACATATCCATCCTGACGACCGCCAGCGTGTATTGGAGGAGCGTGAGAAGGCGCACACGGGGAAGGTCGAGCGATACGATGTCGAGTATCGCTACCTGCATCCGACCCAGGGGCAGAAGTGGATCCATCACCTGGGCTGTGTTGCGACGCGCAAGGCAACCGGAGCCGTGGTCCGCGCGTTCGGTGTGATTCGCGATATCACGGTGAGCAAGCGCGCGGAGATGGAGACGCGGCAACTGCGTGATGAGATGGCACACCTGGCGCGTGTGAACACGCTGGGCGCGCTGACCGGTTCGCTGGCGCATGAATTGAACCAACCGCTCGGGATCATCCTGAGCAATGCCCAGGCCGCGCAGGAACTGCTCGCACAGGAACCGCCGGATGTGGCCGAGGTGCAGGCCATCCTCGCCGACATCGTGGCGGCGGACCGCCGCGCCGGCGAGATCATCGTGCGGCTACGTACTATGCTCAAGCGCGGTGAAGTGTCCCTGCAGCCGGTCCAACTCAACCAGGTCATTGAGGAAGTGTTGCACCTCGCCCGCGCCGACCTCATCGGGCGCGGCGTGACCGTGCTCTCCGAACTGGCTCCCGGTTTGCCGCCAATCGCCGGCGATCGCGTGCACCTCCAGCAGCTGGTGCTCAACCTCATCTTCAACGCGGCCGAGGCCATGGGCGCCATGGCGCCCGAAACACGCCGGATTCATCTCCAGACGATGCTGTACCAGGACCGGGTGCGTGCCTCCGTGCGGGACGAGGGCGGCGGGCTGCCAGCAGACGTGGAGCGCCTCTTCAAGCCGTTTTTCACCAGCAAGCCCGAGGGGCTGGGCCTGGGCCTGGCCATCTGTCGGTCCATCGTCGACGCGCACCACGGCCGACTGTGGGCGGAGCCGCACCGCGAGCGCGGCGCCATGTTCCATTTCGAACTGCCTGTCGCCGCTTCGTCAGACTTCCCATGAGCGTGCCGGGCGGCATTGTTTACCTGCTCGACGACGAACCGGCGATGGTCAAAGCGCTGACGCGCTTGCTGCGCGCGAAGCAGTTCGATGTCCGCGGTTTTACGTCGGTGCGCGCGTTCCTTGAATCGTGTCGTGCGAAGGACACCGCCTGTCTGGTGCTGGACGTGGCCATGCCGGAACTGGACGGGCTGGAGCTGCAGCAGCGTCTCACGCGACATGGCATCCTCATCCCCATCGTCTTTCTCACCGGCCACGGTGACATCCCCATGAGCGTGCGTGCGATCAAGGGCGGGGCGACGGATTTTCTCACGAAGCCCGTGGAGGCTGGCGCGCTGGTCCGGGCCGTGCGCGCCGCGCTGCAAGTGGCCGAGACCCGGCATCAAACGATCGCGGAAACCGCGGCGTTGGCGGCTCGACTGGCCAGCCTCACGCCGCGCGAGCGCGAGGTCATGCGCCACGTCGTCACCGGGCAACTCAATAAACAGATTGCGGCCGACCTCGGCACCGGGGAACAGAACATCAAGCTGCACCGCGCGCACATCATGAGGAAGATGGGCGTGGAGTCGCTCGCCGATCTCGTCCGCGCTACCGAGCGACTCGGCATTGGACACTAGCCGCCTTCTTTTGCGTCGGACGCTCGCCGGTACGCGCTCCGAGACACGCGCCCGCGCCCGCCGCCGGTTACGGCCACCGACGCTATCGCCCGTTGCTCGGGCAGCCTGTCCCGATCGACCGGGGGGTGCGCGTGGACATCCTGAAGGCGAATTGACGAAGAGTGCGGCAGCGAGCAGAACACTTGCACGTGCAATTCAATGTGAAACAGAATCAGGTAGGGGGAGCCCATGGAAGTCGTCAGCAAAGCGGGATGTGATGTGATCGTGGTCGGCACCGGTCCGGGCGGTGCCACCGTGGCCAGGGAGCTGGCCCGCCGGGGCAAGAAGGTCCTGATCCTCGAGTGGGGGCCGGGCGGCGAGGTGCGCGGGACGGCCGCGCAGTACTTCAGCCAGGCGATGGTGCCCGGCAAGAGCCTGCTGCTGACGCCGGACCTGGTCGGCATGGTCCGCGGCATCACCACCGGCGGCAGTTCGCTCTTCTACTGCGCGACTGCCTACCCCGCCCCGCTGGAGATGCTGCGCAAGTACGGCGTGGACTTGGCCACCGAGGAGCAGGAAACGCGCGCCGAGTTGCCGATCGCACCGCTGAAGACCGAGCTGGTGTCGCCCATGACGTCGCGGCTCATGGCGAGCGCCCAGCAGATCGGGCTCGAGTGGCGACTGCTCGACAAGTTCATGTACCAGGACCGCTGGACGTCGGAGTACCCCGCCTTCGGCTATTACGGCGACCCCCACCACGTGAAGTGGAGCGCGCGCATGTACGTGGAAGAAGCCGTGGCGCACGGGGCGGTGCTGCTCAACGGCGCCAGGGTAATTCGGGTGCTCGGCGACCAGCGCGCCGCCACCGGCGTCGAGTTCACGATGAACGGCCAGACCCACAGCGCATCGGCCGGCCACATCGTCATCGCGGCGGGCGGCATCGGCTCACCGATCATCCTGCGCCTGAGCGGCATCCGCGAGGCCGGCTACAACTACTTCTTCGATCCGCTGATCACCGTCTGCGGCACGCTGAAGGACGTGAGCCTGCGCGACAATGAGATCCCCATGTCGACCGGCGTGCACATGCGCGACGAGGGCTACATGATGACCGACCTGGCGATGCCGCCGGCGATGCACATGCTGTTCGCCGCGCAGGTCTTGCACCTGAGCAGACTCTTCTCGTTCCGCAACACGGCGCGCCTCATGGTGAAGATCAGGGACGAGCTCGGCGGCCACCTGACCGATGGCGGCGGCGTGCGCAAGCGGCTGACGGCGGCCGACCGCAGCAAGCTGAAGGCCGGCTTCGAGAGTGCCAAGCGGGTCCTCGAGGCCGCGGGCGCCACCGACATTTACAAGACCGGCATCCTGGCGGCGCATCCCGGCGGCACGGTGAAGATCGGCGAGCTGGTCGATGCGAACCTGAAGACGCGGATTGACAACCTCTACGTCTGTGATTGCTCGGTCATCCCGGAGGAATGGGGCCTGCCACCCACGTTGACCCTGCTGGCGTTGGGCAAGCGCCTGGCCCGCCATCTCGTCGCCGAGCGGCAACCCGTCGCCCAGGACGCCGCAGCCTAGCCATTTCACCTCCCGTTGACACGAAACGAGGGAGGCTGATGCGGCCTGCTCGCTTCACCAAACGGACCATCTTGCCTAGTTGGCACGCGCATCCGGTGCGACGGGCGCTTCGCGCCCGCCTCGCCCCGCACTTAACTAAGGTCTAGTAGCGGCGCGCGGCCCGGTTTCTGTAGGCTCTCGGCGTGATGGGAGCGGCAGGGCCACTGGTCGCAGTCCTGGATGACGAGCCGGAGATGCGGAAGGCGTTGCGCCGGTTGCTCACCAGCCGCGGCTTCCGTGTCGAGGAGTATGAGTCCGGGGAGGATCTCCTCGCCGCCTCAGGTTCGGATCTGGATTGCCTGTTGCTCGACTTGCACATGCCGGGGATCAACGGCTTCGACGTGTTGGATGTCCTCCGCGCCCGGCAGATCCCCGTGCCGGTGATCGTCATCACCGCCCATGACGAGCCTGGCACGGCGGAGCGGGTGCAGGCGCTCGACGCGGTGGCGTATCTCAAGAAACCAGTCGATCGGGATACCCTGCTTTTCGCCATCGACGCAGCGCTGACCCACGGCAAGCTCCAGGGCGAGACGAAACTCGCTGGGACCGAAGGGCAAGAGCATGAGTGACTCGCTGCCCATCATTTATCTCGCGCGCCATGGCGAAACGTCGTGGACCATCACGGGCCAACACACGGGCCTGACGGACTTGCCGCTGACCGAGCGTGGGGAACGCAACGCCCGGCGCCTGGGTGACCGACTCAAGGGCCCGACTTTCGTCAAGGTGTTCACCAGCCCGCTCCAGCGCGCGCGGCGAACCTGTGACCTGGCCGGCTTTGGCGCGGTCGCCGAAGTGGACCCTGATCTCGTCGAGTGGGACTACGGCGAGTACGAGGGCCGAACCAGCGCCGACATCCTCAAAGCGCGACCGGACTGGCAACTCTTCCGCGATGGCTGCCCGGGCGGCGAATCGGTGGCACAGGTCGGGGCGCGGGCGGACCGGGTTGTGAGCCGGGTGCGTGCCGTGGCGGGCAACGTGCTGGTGTTTTCCAGCGGGCATTTCATCCGCGTGCTGGCCGCGCGTTGGCTCGGAGCCGATCCCTCGGCCCCCGGCAAACATTTCATGCTGTCCACGGCAAGCCTCAGCGCGGTGGGCTACGAGCACGACCTGTCGCGGCCAGTGATTCGGCTCTGGAACGACGATCACCATGTCGGGGACTGAACGCGCGAAATCCTACGAAAGAGAAAGGTGACCCGATGAATGCGACAGGACTGTTACATGACCTGGGTCAGAGCCTCTGGCTCGACAACATCACGCGCGACCTCCTCGATAGTGGGACGCTGAAACGCTACATCGACGAGCTCTCCGTAACCGGACTGACGTCGAACCCGACGATTTTCGAGAACGCGATCAAGAACAGCTCGGCATACGACGCCGCGATCCGTGCCGGTCTCGCGAAGGGTAAGTCCGGCGAAGAGCTCTTCTTCGACGTGGCGCTCGACGACATTACCCGGGCGGCCGATTTGTTCCGACCGATCTGGGACCGGACGAATGCCGTCGACGGCTGGGTGTCGCTCGAGGTGTCGCCCCTTCTCGCCTATGACACGAAGAAGACGCTGGCGGCCGCGACGGAACTGTTCGACCGCGCCAAGCGCCCGAACGTCTTCATCAAGATCCCCGGCACCACGGAGGGGCTTCCGGCCATCGAGGAGGCGATCTTCGCGGGCATTCCGGTCAACGTGACGCTCCTCTTCTCCCGCGAGCACTACCTTGCGACGGCCGACGCATACCTGCGCGGCATCGAGCGGCGGATCGAGGCCGGCCTTAACCCGTACGTTGGCTCGGTCGCTTCGGTCTTCATCAGCCGTTGGGACGCCGCGGTTGCCGACAAGGTCCCCGCGGCGCTCAAGAACCGCCTCGGGATCGCGATGGCGGAGCGGATCTACGCCGCGGCACGCGGGCTTCTCGCTTCGCCACGCCGGCAGCGCGCGTACAACTTTGGAGCCAGGCCGGGGCGCCTCCTCTGGGCCAGCACGGGGACGAAGGATCCGCAGGCCTCGGAGGTTCTCTACGTGAAGGCGCTGGCTGCCCCGCTCACCGTAAACACGATGCCGGAGAAAACACTGAACGCCCTGGCCGCCCACACGGAGCTGGGTCAGCTCATGGCGACCGACGGCGGCGACTGCGAGCGCGTCCTCGGGGAGTTTGCCAACGCGGGGGTCGACGTCGATGCCCTGGCGGCCCGGCTGCAGGACGAAGCGGCGAAGTTGTTCGTGAAGTCGTGGAACGAGCTGATGGCGGTCATCGCCTCCAAGAGCGCTGCCCTGAAGTAGGAACGAGGAAGATTCCCGATGAAAGCACCGGTGAAGGTTCTCGCGATCGACATAGGGGGAACCAACGTCAAGATCCTAGCGACCGGCCAGAAGGAGCGGCGGCGGTTCCCGTCGGGGCTGGGCCTGACGCCCCGCAAGATGGTCACGACCGTGAAGCGACTCGCGAAGGACTGGAAGTACGACGTCGTCTCGATCGGCTACCCGGGCCGCGTCCGTGACGACCGCCCGACCACCGAGCCGCACAACCTGGCCCAAGGGTGGGTCAAGTTCGACTTTGAGGCCGCCTTCGGCTGCCCGGTGAAGATGATGAACGACGCAGCGATGCAGGCGCTCGGGAGCTACCGTGGGGGCACGATGCTCTTCCTCGGTCTCGGGACGGGTCTCGGGTCAGCCATGGTCGTCGCGGGCACCGTTGTGCCGATGGAGCTCGGCCATCTCGCGATCTCGAAGCGGACGTTCGAGGACGATCTCGGGGCCCGCGGGCTCAAGCGGCTCGGGAGGAAGAAATGGCAGAAGCGCGTCGAACAGGTTACGCAGCGATTCGTCTCGGCATTGGAGCTCGATGATGTCGTTCTCGGCGGAGGGAACGCCAAGAAGCTGACAACAGCGCCGGCGGGATGCCGGGTGGGCGACAATGCCTGGGCGTTCCTCGGCGGATTCCGGCTGTGGGAGAAGAAAGCGGAGCGCTCATGACAACCCTGACCAGGCGTCCGGCGTGGAAAGCGCTCGCGGCGCACTACAAGAAGATCAAAGCGGTGCATCTCCGCAAACTGTTTGCCGACGACCCGGCGCGCGGTGAGCGTCTGACTGCGGAGAGCGTGGGCCTCTTTCTCGACTACTCGAAGAACCGTGTCACGGACGAGACGATGGCGCTCCTCGTCGGACTGGCGCAGGAGTCGGGGCTGCGCGAGCGCATCGATGCGATGTTCGGCGGCGAGAAGATCAACATCACCGAGAACCGCGCCGTCCTCCACGTCGCCCTGCGCGCGCCGCAGAACGCCTCGATCGTCGTGGACGGGAAGAACGTCGTGCCGGACGTTCACGCCGTGCTCGACAAAATGGCCGGCTTCGCCAACCGCGTCCGCAGCGGCGAGTGGAAAGGCCAGACCGGCAAGCGCATCAGGAACGTGATCAACATCGGAATCGGCGGTTCGGACCTCGGGCCCGTGATGGCGTACGAGGCACTGCGCCACTACAGCGAGCGCGCGATGACCTTCCGGTTCGTCTCGAACGTCGACGCGATCGACCTGGTCGAAGCGACGCGCGACCTCGACCCGGCGGAGACGCTGTTCATCGTCTCGTCGAAGACCTTCACGACACAGGAGACGATGACCAACGCGCAGAGCGCGCGCGACTGGCTGCTCGCAGGGCTTGGCGGCGACGGTACGGCGGTGGCGAAGCACTTCGTCGCCGTCTCGACGAATGCCGAGAAAGTGTCCGCCTTCGGTATCGACACGGCGAACATGTTTGGGTTCTGGGACTGGGTCGGTGGCCGGTACTCGATGGACTCGGCGATCGGTCTGTCCACGATGCTGGCCGTCGGCCCGGACAACTTCCGTGCGATGCTCGATGGCTTCCACCAGATGGACGAACACTTCCGCACGGCGCCGTTCGAAAAGAACCTGCCGGTGCTGATGGGGCTGCTGTCGCTCTGGTACACCGATTTCTTCAGTGCGCAGACGGTGGCGGTGCTGCCGTACGAGAACTACCTGAAGCGCTTCCCGGCGTATCTCCAGCAGTTGACCATGGAGAGCAACGGCAAGAGCGTCACGCTGAAGGGGGGCAGGGTCACGTACGACACTGGCCCGATCTACTGGGGCGAACCCGGGACGAACGGGCAGCACTCGTTCTACCAGCTGATTCACCAGGGCACACGGCTGATTCCGTGCGACTTCATTGCCTTTGCGCACGCGCTCACGCCGCTCGGCCGGCATCACGACATCCTGCTGGCCAATGTCTTTGCGCAGGCCGAGGCGCTCGCCTTTGGCAAGACGCCCGAGCAAGTGAAAGCCGAAGGCACCGCAGCCGGGCTGGTGCCGCATCGGGTCTTCGAAGGGAACCGCCCGTCGAACATGATCCTGGCCGACCGACTCACGCCGGAGACGCTGGGCAAGTTGGTCGCCCTGTACGAACACAGTGTCTTCACCCAGGGCGTCATCTGGAACATCAATCCGTTCGACCAATGGGGCGTCGAGCTCGGGAAAGCGCTCGCGCAGCGCATCATGCCGGAGCTCGAGGCCCAGAACACTCCCCAGCTCAC
>Ga0316622_100001334_pt1 | contig 15959 bp, 14 predicted proteins | sample OWC_Aug_OW2_C1_D_FD_207646 | JGI IMG/M metagenome (GOLD analysis project Ga0316622, IMG submission 207646) | Wetland soil microbial communities from Old Woman Creek delta, Ohio, United States - OWC_Aug_OW2_C1_D5_C | ecosystem: Environmental > Terrestrial > Soil > Wetlands | place: USA: Ohio... | reverse complement strand
CTTTCATGGGCATCCTCCGATGTTGGGGAAATAGTCGTTGCCATCTTTTAACCGTCTCGGCGCCCAAAGGGTAGCCCCTCCCCTGGCAACGGGGACTGTCGATAGATGGGAATGGGAAACCGGAAATGGGAAACCGAAAATGACAAACCGGTCATCTCGGACGGGCAGACTTCGGTTTTCCATCTGGCATTTCCGGTTTTCGGTTTCCGGTTTGTCATTCTTCAGCCGCGCCTGGAGAAAATCGACACTTCCAACCAAGCGATCGGACCGGCGGAGCCAGACGACGCGCGGACGACCCGCGCCAACCGCGGTCTTGGGGCGTCAGCCGTCGACAATGATCGATGCGTCCACCGCCACGGGCTCGCCGTTGCTGACCAGGACGGGGTTGATGTCGATCTCTCGGACCGACGGGCACGCGCAGCCGAGTCGGCCGACCCGCACGAGGATCTGCGCCAACGCTTCCCGGTTCACCGCCGGCGCGCGGCGGAAACCGTCGAGCAGTTGCTGCGCCCTGAGGCGTGCGATCAACTGCATGGCATCCGAGTGGGTCAATGGCGCCACTGCGAACACGGTCTCGGCGAGTACTTCCGCCAGCACTCCGCCCAGGCCGAGCATGACGCACGGTCCGAACTGGGGGTCGCGGATCATGCCGACGATCAGTTCCAGCTCTGCCCGGACCTGCCTTTGCACCAGCACCGACCCGGTGCCGTTCATCGCCTCCATCAGGCTGCGGAACTGGTCGGCCGCGGCGCGCTGCGAGGCGATCCCCAGGCGCACCAATCCCAGCTCGGTCTTGTGGATCTTGCCCGGGCTGAGACCCTTCATCACTACGGGGAACCCGAGCTCGGCCGCGACCGCTTCGGCCTCCGCCGACGATGCGACGAGCCGTTCCGCCACTACGGGGATTCCGGTTGCCGCCAGGATCCGCTTCGAGCGGTGCTCGTCCAACGCGCCACGGGCGTCTCCGAGCCGCGCGTGCACCTCGGCGGGAACCTCGGGGCCCTGGTTCGAGCGGAAATCGGTGTCGCCGCCGCTGGGCCGTGGGCGGTGATTCAACACCGCTGCCAGGCATTCGGTCGCCCGGTACAGCTCGCGGAAGATGGGAACCCGCTCTTCAACCGCTTGTCGCCGAATCTGCTCGAGTGCGTCACGCCGGCCGATCACCCACCCGATCACCGGCTTTCCTGCTCGCCGAATCGTATCGACGAGAGCAGAGAACCCGTTGTGCTGCGGGCGCAAGGCGGCAAGGTGGAGGAGAACGGCGTCGACATCCGGGTCGGCGCACACGGCCTCGAAGGCGAACCGATACGCGTCGGGTCCGTTCGCGTCGATTGCGGGGAACAGATCGACCGGGTTGGCCACCGGCATCCACTCCGGGTAGACGCGCGCCAACTCCCGCCGGGTCGCCTCCGACAACTCCGCCAGTTCAAGACCCACCTCGTCGATGAAATCCGCCGCCACGATGCCCGCACCGCCACTGCCCGTCAGGACGGCGACGCGCCGGCGGTTCGTCTTCGGCGGGTCGGGAAAGCGCGCGAGTGTTTGGCAGATGTCCATCATCTGCGCGAAGTCGTGCGCTTCCACGACGCCCACCTGCGCCAGTGCGCCGCTCACCACGCCCCCGTGTCCGGCGAGACTGGCCGTGTGACTCATGGCCGCCTCGGCGCCCTTGGCGCTCTTGCCGCCTTTGAGGACGACGATCGGCTTGCGCGCGCGCCGGCACAGGGCCAGCAAGCGCCGGCCGTCGGCGATGGATTCGAGGTACATGCTGATCGCCTTCGTGTGTGGATCGTCGAGCAGCCACTCGAGCACATCGCACTCGTCCACATCCACCTTGTTGCCGATCGAGCAGGCTTTGCTGATACCCATGCCGCCGTTGGTCATCAGGTCGACCACGAAACCGGCGGACAGAAACCCGCTCTGGACGACCAGGGAGACGTCGCCGGTCAGACATCCCGCGTCCCAGATGCCGTCCACCACGAACGAGAACACATGCCGTCTCACCGCATCGACGAGCCCCATGCAGTTGGGTCCCCAGAGGCGAATGCCCGTCTCCGTCGCAATCTGTTTCAGTTCGTCCTGCCGGGCTTTTCCGGCCGCGCCGGTCTCGGCGAAGCCGGCGGACTCGATGATGGCGCCCGGCACGCCGCGCTGGGCGCACTCACGCACGACGGAGGACACGAGCCGCGCTGGAACGTAAATGATGGCGAGGTCGACGGGTTCGGGAATGTCCAGCACCGAGGGGTAGCATCGCAACCCGTCGATCTCGTTGCACGTCGGGTTGACGGGGTAGATACCGCCCTGGAAGCCGGTTTTGACGTTCTTGAGGATCCGATGTCCGCCTCGCATCGGATCGCGGCTGGCGCCGACGATGGCCACCGATTTGGGGTCAAAGAAACATTGCATGGCGATGGTCTCCTACCGTGGCGTTATCCTGTCGACCTCTGTTCTGCAAAGGGGGGCACCGGAACGACGTCTTGTTCGTCACTTGAGCGGGGACCGACATGGGGCGGACGCGCGCGCCCCTGAAGCCCCGCAGCAGCGGCATGCAACAGAGGTCGTCCGGCAGTCGATTCCGGGGTGTGGCGCCGCGCATTGCTGCACGTCTGCCCGCACTGGTAGGATCGGGTGTCGACTGCGAGCGGATGACGACGTTCAAGGCCCTTACGGATCACTAGGCCGGGTGAATGCGCATCATCGTTGATGAAGCGATGTGCACCGGCTGCGGCTGGTGCGTGCTCTGCTGCCCGGAAGGGGCGGTGAACCACCAGCCCGCGTTCATCGCCAGGATAGACGAGGATGTGTGTACGCAGTGCCTGGTGTGTCTCGACTACTGCCCGAGCGGCGCCCTGGCGGAGGAATAGGCATGGAGCGGATGCAGGCAGACGTCGTCGTGATCGGGTCCGGTATCGGAGGCATGTGCGCTGCGGCCTTGCTGGCACACGCGGGGTACCGAACCGTGGTACTGGAGAATCTGGCGCTGTTGGGCGGTCGATACAGTTGCATCGACTGGCAGGGCTACCGGATCCCCACGGGCGGCCACATCGTGAACCACGGGAGAGATGACCCGATATACCTCACCCTTCAGGAAGTCGGAGCGCGAGAGATCGAATTCCGGGAATTCACGGTTCCGGTGCGGTACCGAGTTGCCGGCAGGGACTACGATCTGGGCGAGAAGGGGGGCCTGGGAAAGATCGTTTCCGCCGCCAGCAGGGACGAAGCCGAGGCGCGCCGGGTGATGGGCGGATTGTACGAGGCGCTCAAGCGGGATGAACCGTCGGATGCGCTGTCTCTCAAGGACTGGCTGCTCGGCTACACGGACAATGAACGGATCCACAACATCTTCCGATGCCAGGCCGCCGCCTTCACCGGCGCGAACACGCACGACTTCCCAGCCGGCGAGTTCGTCCGCTTTCTCCGTACGTATGCCCGTCTGCGCAGCGCGCTGGTGCCCAGGAACACCGGCAAATCCATCATCGATGCGCTGGCAACGGTGATCGCAGACAGAAAAGGACAGGTCCTCCCCGTCACACGAGCGACAAAGATCCTGGTGAGGGACGGGAGGGTCGAGGGAGTCGTTGCTGAAACGAAAGGCAAGAGGCGGCAGATCGACACGAGAGTCGTCATCAGCAACGTCGGCCCCAAGAAGACGGTCGAGCTAACGGGAGAGCAGCACTTCGACGAGCCGTACCTCAGGAAGGTTTCCGGGAAGGTCAGACCGAGCGTGGCGATGGACTACATCATCGCCAGCGAGAAACCTCTGCTCGATTCGCTTCTGTTCACCACGGATGCCCAGCGGACGGAGGCCTGGTCTCCAACATCCCTGTTCTGGCCGGAGGATGCCCCTGAGGGGGTGCATGTGATGGAGGGCTATGCGGCGCCGCTGTCGAGCGTCGACTACGACCCCAGGGAGGAATACAAGATATTCCTGAGGGACCTGGAACAGGAATTTCCACAGTTCAAGGAGTGCGGGGGGCGGGTGCTGTTGGCCCGACAATTCCGGGGTGATTGGCCGGTGAACCGCTGCGTCCAAGGGCATGACCTTCAACAGGAAACGCCGGTCGAGTTTCTCTACAACGTGGGTGATGGCGTGAAGCCTTCCGGCTGGGTAGGCGCGAGCGGGGCCGCGCTCAGCGCGAGGCTGGTGGCTGCGGACGTGAGACGAAGGCTCGATCCAAGGGCTTGACAGCTCCTTGAAAAACGCCCGAACTGTTGCGAGCCGCGAATGTTTCTCTCCCGCAACTCCCGGCGTACGGAGAAGGTGTGGGTGAGGCTTCCATTGGCGCGCCCCTCGGGCGCGCCAGGCCTTGCGCCGCGAGGCCCTGAGTGACCCGGTTCCCTCACCTCAATCTCGCTTGCCCCCGGGAGACCCGCTCATGTACATTGTACACATGAAGCGATACAGCGTCGCCCAGGCGCGGAGCAATTTTTCGCGTCTCCTCGACGCCGCGGCGGCCGGTGAGGCGGTGGTGATTGAGCGCCGCGGCACCCGCTTCCGGTTGGAGGCTGACCGCGGCAACAAGCGCCGAGCGATGCGCCGCACAGCCGCCTCGCGCTCCATCATCGACTACGTTGATCCGGTGGTGGCGGAGGGGCAATGGACGTGGGAGTGGGCCAAAGGGGGGCTCCGGTTCGCGGCGCGGCGGAGGCGGCATTGATCCTTCTCGACACGAACGCCCTCCTCTGGCTGGATCGGGGACATCCGCGCAGTCGCCCCCTGACTCGATGCGCAGGCCGCCTCTACGTTTCTCCGGCCAGCTTGTTGGAGCTGCAGTTGCTCATCGAAGTGGGGCGTCTGCGACTCAAGCCACGCGCCCGGGTCACCGATCTTGCCCACGATGAGCGCTGGCTGCTCGACGATCCGCCGGCGGCCACCTGGTTCCAGGGCGCGCTCGCCGCCGACTGGACGCGCGATCCGTTCGACCGCTTGCTTGTGGCGCACGCGCAGCTGCGTGGGTGGCGCATCGCGACCGGCGATGCGGCGATCCTGGAGCACAGCCCGGGACGGTGCCTCGAGCTGTAGAGTCAGGGCACCAGGCAAATTGATGCAATTTTGCACGCTAAGAAGTGGTGGACAATGATCTGGGATTTAGCCAGTTCATGACGCCGCCGCAGCGGCAGGACCCCTCGCCTGAGGCCATCTGTGCGGTACTGGCGGCAGTGATGGCGCACGGGTGCAACATCGGGCTCGTATACCCAGAGTCCCGCCGCCGACACGCAAACAACGGTGCCCATCCGCTTGACTTGTGCGGTGAGATCTTTCTGCCGAAGCACGCGGCGCATGAACGCCGCCGTCTCACCCGCTCGTGGCGCTCCGCCATCACTCCGGCCCTGCCTTCTTCTCCGCCCGAGGCTCCTCCTCGTCGTCGTGGAGCATCCGAACCGGAGGCGTGTCGAGATCGTCGAACTGCCCGCTCCGGACTGCCCGAATGAAGGCCCACACCGCCGCGATGGCGAGCACCGATGCCACCGGGACGAGGACGTAGATCACCGACACGGCGGCTCTCCGAAGGTTGGTGACCAGAAGGCCAGGAGAACAACAGTCAGTGAGCTCAGGGGCATGAGGATCGCCGCGATGAGGGGGCCGATGACGCCGGTCACGGCGAGTGCCGCCGCCACCCCGTTGTAGGCAAGGGAGACGGCGAGGCACACGTGGATTGTCCGCAACGTGCGGCGCGCCGCAGCGACGAGCCCAACGATGGGCGCGAGGCCCGGTCGGCTCAGGTAGACGTCTGCCGCAGCGAGGCTCGCCTCCGCGCCTCCGTGGACTGCGATTCCCACGGTCGCAGCGGAAAGCGCCGCCGCGTCGTTGACACCGTCGCCGACCATGACCACCGGACCGCGCCGCGCCTCCTCCTCGACGATGGCGACCTTCTCCTCGGCCGTCACGCTCCCACGGCAGTCCTCGGGCGGGACGCCGACGCGACGCGCCACCGCCGCGACCACTTCGGGATCGTCGCCTGAGAGGATCGCCGTGCTCCAGTGACGGTGCCGGAGCTCCGCCACCGCCGCCGCGGCGTCGGGGCGGATCGGGTTCCCCACGCCTGCGACCGCCGCCACGTTCCCGTTCACCGTAACCCACACGGGCGTGAGTCCGCGCGAGGCGAAGCGTTCATGGACGGCGTGGGCCCACGCGGGCGCCGCGGCGACGCGACGCGAAGCGAAGGCCGCGGAACCGACGGCGACCGCGCGGCCGTCCACGGTCCCCTCGATGCCCGAAGCGGTCTGCAAGACGTGCTCGATCCGGTGTACGCCGCGGGCTGGCGCATCATGCTGGAACGCCAGGGCCACCGCGTGCGACGAACTCGCCTCGAGCGCCGCGGCCAACGCCCTCACCTCCGCATCGCCTTCCCACTCGATGGCCGCACATCCTCCCTCGGTGAGCGTGCCAGTCTTGTCGAGGAGGATGCGCGACGGTCTGGCGAGCTTCTCCAGGGCGTCGCCGCCCTTGACGAGTACCCCGGCGCGGGCGGCGCGGCCGATGGCCACGGCCACCGCGAGCGGCGTGGCGAGTCCGAGCGCGCAGGGGCAGGTGACGATGAGCAGCGACGTCGCGTTGTCGATGGCCTGCGCCGCGTCGACACGAAGCCACACGATGAAAGTCGCCCCGGCGAGCGCGACGACGGCGGCGACGAACCACCCGGCGATGCGGTCTGCCGTTTGCACGATGGGAGCCCGCCGGCGCGAGTACTCCTCGACGAGGCGCATGAGTCGTCCGGCACGCGTGTCGTCGCCCGCGGCCTCGACCCGCACCTTCACGGGGCGGGAGACGTTCACCGCGCCCGCGCAGACTCGCGCTTCGGCCGCTACCGGGACCGGCCGCGACTCTCCGGTGAGCAGCGACTGGTCCACGGCCGATTCGCCCTCTGTCACGGTACCATCCGCGGGGAACGACTCGCCCGCACGCACCTCGACGACATCGCCGACGCGGAGCGCCTCCACGGGGACCTCCTCGCCGCCGGTCCTGCGCGCGAAGCGCGGCGTCAGCGAGAAGAGCAGCTCCAGCGAATCGGCTGCCCAGCGCTGCTGCCGGTGCTGGATCCAGCGGCCGACGAGGAGCAGAAAGATGAGGATCGTAAGCGAGTCGAAGTAGATCTCGCCCCGGCCCAGCACGGTGTTCACCGCGCCGGCGGCGGCGCCCGCGCCGAGGCCGAGGGCGATGGGAAGATCCAGGTGCGCCGTGCGTGTCCGGATCGCCGCCCAGGCACCGCGGAAGAAGAGGCTCCCTGGCCAGGCGAGCGACACCATCCCGAAAGCGAGGCTCACCCAGCGAAAGAACGCGCCGCGCTCCGCCTCCACCCCCGAGTAGGCGCCACCGTAGAGCGCGATGGCGAGGAGCATGACGTTTCCCGCGGCGGCGGCGGCGACCCCAATGCGGACGAGGAACTTCCGGTCCTCGCGCAGCCTCGCTTCGCGGCTCTTCGAGTCACGGGCCGGGTGCGGCGGGTATCCCAGAGAATCCAGGGCTCGGGCGACCGCGGAGAGCGTCGTACCGCGCTCGTCCCAGACGATGCGGACCAGTGAGCGGCGGAGGTCGAGGCGCGACTCGATGACGCCCCGCGCAACACGAGGGAGCCGCTCGATGAGCCACACGCACGCCGCGCAGTGGACGCCCTCGAGGTAGAGCTCCGCGGTCCTCACGCCCGGCTCCACCTCGCGTGTCCAGACGTCGCGGAAGGTGGCGTCGTCAAACTCCGCGTACCGGCGCCCGGTCGTCAATGCCGGCATCGCCGCGGCCCCCGACGACTCCTGGATGCGGTAGAACCGCTCGAGGCCGTGACCGTAGATGACGTCCCAGACCGTCCGGCAGCCGGCGCAGCAGAACTGATTCCCGGCGCCCTCGACAACAAGACCCGGCGGCACGTCGAGGCCGCAATGGGCGCACGCGACCCGCGCCGCCTTCCCCGCCGTCGTCGTGGCGGCAGGCTCAGCGGCCATGCTTGCAGTCAGGGGGCGGAGCTCCGCGGAGGGCCTCCACGCGTTCGACCGCCTCGCCCACGGAGGCGGGGCAATCCGAGAGCCGGTTCGCGGCGGCCGGGAGGTTCCAGCGCCCGGTCAGGGAAAGCACGCCGAGCGCAATGACGACGAGGCAGGCGAAGAGCTGCGCGCGGAGCCCCACCAGGCCCGCGATCCGCTGGAATCCGATGCCGATCACGGCCAGGACGGGCACCGTGCCCAGCCAGAACACCGCGAGCGTCAGGGCGCCGAGGAGTGGCTGCCCGGTACCGGCGGCCGCCACCACGAACGCCCAGAGCCAACCGCAGGGAAGGAGCGCGGTGAGCAGACCCACCGCGAGAGCCCTGAGGACGGGCGGCCAGCGGAGCGCGGTCTCGTGGCCCTTGCGGATCCATTGCCCGAGGAGCGGGGCAGCTGACAGCGGCGGAAGCTTCACGCCGAGCAGCCGTAGCGCGGCGATGAAGCCGGCGCCCACGAGGATCGCGCCGGCTGCGATCCCCGCGACGCGCTGGAACCCGAGGAGGGAGCCGCCGACATCGAGCGCGGCGCCGAGGAGGCCCGCAAGCCCGCCGAGGAGGGCGTAGACCGCGAGCCTACCGCCGTGGTAGGCGAGGTGCAGCGGGAGGCGTCCTCCCGCACCGTCCGCGCCCGGCATGGCGGCAAACGCCGCGAACGCTCCGCACATGCTGGCGCAGTGGAGGCTGCCGAGGATGCTCGCAACGAAGACCGTTCCGATCAGGGTCGCCACGCAACGCTCCCCACCTGGTGGACGTCGACGTGCGTGAACGTCTCGCCGCCCCTACGGACGGTGAGCCGACACTCCCAGAGGCCCGGCCTGGCCATGCGCGGGTGGCCGACATAGAGGCCCGGGCCCTCCTCGACCAACCCCGTCTCGGCGCGCTCCGCGGCCCGGGCGTGATGGAACGTGATCAGATCGACCCGCGCGCCCTCGATCGGCCTCTGCGCTCGATCCAGGATACGGCACACGAAACGCCGGTCGCCCAGGGCACCGGCCTGCGCCTCCGTCTCGATCTCCACGGACCAGCCGAGGGCGCGGTTCATTCGCAACTGCGCGGCGGTTTCGTCCCAACGCACGGACTTCTCGTAGTAGCCGGGCTCGACCGAAAAGGAAGGGTCGCGCCCGGCGATGGCAACGACCGCCAGCCACAGGGCGATGTGCAGGGCGAGCACGGCCACCACGGCGACGGGCCAGACCCAAGCACGACTCTTCGTCTCGGCCTCGGCGTTCACCGCGGCTCCTTTGCCTCCGCCGTCGCCGGGCCCAGGAGCCGGTACTTCAGCTCCTTCGTCTCCCCTCCTCCACTGACGCGGAGGAGAATATCGCGCTTGCCGCCAGAGAAAACCGAGGCAGGGGTGACCACGAGCATCCCCTTCGTAACCGAAGTGCCGGCCGGGACGGAAACCGGATCCTCATCGAGAACGAGCCGGGCGGGCACGTCGTCGGCAACCTCCACGCGGAATGAAACGTCCTCGTCGTGTCGATTCATGATCTTGACCCGCACGGGGTTCGAGATCCCGCCGTCCGGGAGTTCCACGAACGGCACACCGAGCCCCCGGAGCAGCGTCACATCGGCCCCGGTCTGGCGCGAGAGCGCGAAGCCGAAGAGCCCCGCGAGGAGGAGGAGCACCGCCGAGTAGATGAAGATCCGGGGCCGAGCGACGTGACCTGGCTCTCCGGCGATCCGCGCCTGGGAGCCGTAGCGGACGAGCCCCAGCGGGCGTCCGATTTTCTCCATGACGGAATCGCACGCGTCGATGCACTGCGCACAGCCGATGCACTCCATCTTGAGCCCGTCGCGGATGTCGATGCCCGTTGGACACGTATCCACGCAGAGGCCGCAGTCCACGCAGTCGCCGAGTGTCGATCCGGGATGGCGCTTTCCCTTGCCCCGCGGCTCGCCCCGTCTCGGGTCGTAGCTCACGATCAGCGAGTCACGGTCGACAAGCACCGACTGCAGCCTGCCGTACGGGCAGGCGACGATGCAGGTCTGTTCGCGAAAGTAGGCGAAGTCGAAGAGCATCAGCGCCGTGGTCGTCGCCATGACCAGGAACGATGTGGGCTGCTCGAAGGGCGAGCGGAAGATCCACTCGCGGAGCGCGTCGATGCCGACGAAGTACCCGAGAAACGTGTGCGCCAGGAAGATCGACACGACGAGATAGACGCCGTACTTCGCCGCGGTCCGCACGGCCGTCTGTCTGCGACCGGGGACGCCCCCCCTCCCGGGCGGTCCTTCGAAGAGCCGCTCGATGGGCCGGTAAATGAATTCCATGTAGACCGTCTGCGGGCACGCGTAGCCGCACCAGACGCGGCCGAAGACTGCGGTGACGAAGAAGATGGCAACGACGATGCCCATCAGGAGGAGGGCGAGGAGCACGGTGTCCGTCGGCAAGAATGTCGTCCCGAAGAAGGTGAATCGACGGTGGACGATGTCGAGAAGAATCGACGGCTTGCCCCTGATCCGAAGGTACGGGAGGAGCGTGAAGATCGCGATGAGGACCCAGGCCAGGATGCGACGGGAGGTGAGGAACCGGCCGGGCGAGACGCGGGGCCGCAGCCAGCGGCGCGTCCCGTCGACGTTCAGGGTGGGCAGGACCCGTTCCTGGGACTCGGACAGGCCGGCCGTCAACATGGCAGATTCACTTCGTGGTCTGAGCCGGGCTCTCGGGCCAGGGAGGTATCACCTGGCCCTCGGCACCGCGCGGACCGGGGAGGTTCTTCCCGCGCAGGCTCGCGACGAACGACGCGACCAGGACGACTTCGTTCGGATGCAGCCTCGTCTTCCACGCGGGCATGGCCCCGTTCGCCGCCCCGTTCGCGACGACCTGGGCACTGTCTTCGACCTTGGTGATGTTCTTGTAGTGATCGTCGGTGAGGTTGGGACCCACCTGGCCCTGGCCTTCAGCGCCATGACACGAGATGCACTGCATCTTGAAGACGGAGGCGCCAACCTGGAGCCACTCAGGGTCCTTCATGAACCGGAGAATCGTCGCGGCATCGGGCTTCAGGTCGCCGATCTCCGCGAACCGGTTCTTCATGTCATCCGCCATCGACTCCTGGTACTCGACGGCGACCGGGGTGGAGATCGTGCTCAGGTGATAGAAGAGAAAGTACCACACGGCGAAGACGAACGTCGCGAAGAAGATGAGGTACCACCACCCGGGCGTGGGGTTGTCGTACTCCCGGATCCCGTCGAACTCGTGCTCCTGCAGCGTGTCTCGGTTCGCTTCCGTCATGCTCGCATCCCCTTGCCCGCCGTATCGGCAACGCGCCCCTCGTTTTCCGTCCCGTCCGGACTGAGCGGTGTCCGCGCCGCCGCCTCCATCTCGTCCCGGGGCCTGAGCAGTACCCAGACGACGATGGCAAGGAAGGCGACGAAGCTCACGACCAGCGCGACTTCGGTGAATCCCACGAGGCCGGAGTGGCTCATCACGTCGGCGAGGCTCATGAATGTCCGCCCCCCACCGCCGCCACGGCCTCTTGCTTCGTCTGCGCTGGCGGCGCGGACGGCGGCGGCGCAAAGAGGTCGGTCCCGATCCGCTGGATGTAGGCGATGAGGGCAGTCACCTTCTTCGTCTCGAGCCCCGGCCGGCCTTTCTGCTCCACCACCTGCGTCGCAATCTGCTTCGCCTGTGCCTTGGCGGCGCCAACACTGCCGGTGATGGCCGCGTCGTCATACGGCACGCCGAGCCGTGCCATGGCCCGCATGTGCGACGGGATGGTCTCGAAGTCCAAGTCGTCGGTGAGGAGCCACGGGTATGCCGGCATGATCGAGTTCTGCGTGATCTGGCGGGGATTCTCGAAGTGGAGGACATGCCACGAGCTCGACTGCTTCCCGCCCTCGCGCGCCAGGTCGGGGCCGATCCGCCGCGAGCCCCACTGGAAGGGGTGGTCGTACACGAACTCGCCGGGTTTCGAGTACTCGCCGTAGCGTTTCGTCTCCGCCAGGATGGGCCGCACCATCTGCGAGTGGCAGTTGTAGCACCCCTCGGCCACGTAGATGTCGCGCCCGGCGAGCTCGAGCGGCGTGTACGGGCGCACCGACGCGATGGTGGGGACGTTGGAGCGGATGAGGAAGGTCGGGATGATCTCGAAGAGCGAGGCGACGACCACCGCGACGACCACGTAGACCGTAAAGCGGAAAGGCCGCCGCTCCCAGCGCCGATGCCAGGCGGCCTGCTGCCAGATGTCGATCTTGTGCGCCAAGCCGATGACGGGCGCTCCCTCGAGCCGTGAGCGCGGCGGGGGCGGCTCGGCATAGGTCCGCGCCAGCGCCGGCGCCCGCTGGATGGGCTCCGCGTACGTCGCCGGTCGCGCCTGCCAAGTCTTGAACAGGTTGACGCCGGCAAGGACCGTCCCGCCCAGGTAGAGGGTGCCGCCAATGACGCGGACCCAGTACATCGGAATGAGCGCCATCACCGTCTCGACGAAGTCCGGGTAGCTGAGGCGCCCCGCGTCGTCGAGGGCGCGCCACATGAGCCCCTGCGTGAGACCGGCGATGTAGATCGGGACGATGTAGAGGACGAGCCCGATCGTGGAGACCCAGAAGTGTGTCGTTGCCAGACGCGGCGACCAGAGCGGTGCCTGATAGAGTCGCGGCAGGAGCCAGTAGAACATCGCGAAGGTGGTGAAGCCCACCCATCCCAGCGCACCGGCGTGGACGTGCGCGATGGTCCAGTCCGTGTAGTGGGAAAGCGCGTTCACGCTCTTCACGGAGAGGAGCGGCCCTTCGAACGTCGACATGCCATAGAAGGTGATGCCGACCACGAAGAACTTGAGCACGGGATCCGTTGCGACGCGGTTCCAGGCGCCCCGTAGCGTCAGCAGCCCGTTGATCATGCCTCCCCATGACGGCATCCAGAGCATCACCGAAAAGATCATGCCGAGCGTGGACGCCCACTCCGGGCAGGCGCTGTAATGCAGGTGATGCGGTCCGGCCCAGACGTAGATGAAGACGAGCGACCAGAAGTGGACGATGCTCAGCCGGTACGAGAAGACGGGACGCTCGGCCGCCTTCGGGAGGAAGTAGTACATCAGCCCGAGGAAGGGCGTCGTCAGCAGGAAGCCCACCGCGTTGTGGCCGTACCACCACTGCATGAACGCGTCCTGCACGCCGGCGTACACGGCATAGCTCTTCAGAACCCCCCCCGGCACGACCAGGCTGTTGAAGATGTGGAGAACCGCGATGGTGACGATGGTCGCGATGTAGAACCAGAGCGCCACGTACAGGTGACGCTCGCGGCGCCGCGCGATCGTGCCGAAGAAGTTGATCGCGAAGACCACCCAGACGACCGCGATGGCGATGTCGATGGGCCACTCGAGCTCTGCGTACTCCTTGCCTTGGGTGAAACCGAGGGGCAGCGTGATCGCGGCGGCAACGATGATGGCCTGCCAGCCCCAGAAGTGGATCTTGCTGAGCAGGTCACTGAACATCCGCGCTTTGCACAGCCGCTGGGTCGAGTAATAGATGGCGGTGAAGACGGCGTTGGCCGCGAAGGCGAAGATGACCGCGTTCGTATGCAGCGGGCGCAGGCGCCCGAACGACGTGAACGGCAGCCCCAGGTTGAGCGTGGGGAGGGCGAGCTGCGTGGCGATGAGGACGCCGACGAGCATCCCGACGAATCCCCAGATGAGCGTCACCAAGAGGAAGGCCCTCGGCGTCGCGTCGTCGTACACGAACTCCTCGTGCCCCACCGGCGCGGCGGTTTCGACTTTGCTGGACTCCATTTGGACGGCTTCTCCTGAGCGGGTTAGTGAACGCTGATTGCCGCGAATCCTACGCGGTCAGACTGGCCCGGACAAGCGGGGGTCCTGGATGGACGCGACGCGACTTTACTGGCGGCTCGGCTGCGCGTAATGTTGGCGCATTACAGGAGTCGACACTGCGGGCCAGCTGAAGCTGGGCCCCGCAGTCAGTTGCTGTCGAGATAGTCGCATTGAGTCGTGAAAGTCAGGTAGAGGGAACCACAGCATCGAGCGAGGAACGCCGGTTCTCAGGGAGGAAACATGGGACGCATCTACGAAGACAACAGTCTCAGCATCGGCAATACGCCGCTGGTACGGCTCAACCGGGTTGGCCAGGGGCTGCCCGCCACCATCGTCGCCAAGATCGAAGGCCGCAACCCTGCCTACTCGGTGAAGTGCCGGATCGGCGCCGCGATGATCTGGGCCGCCGAACGGGACGGGATCCTGAAGCCCGGATCGCGCGCCCGCGCCATCGTCGAGCCGACGAGCGGCAACACCGGAATCGCGCTCGCCTTTGTGGCCGCGGCGCGCGGCTACCCCATCGTCCTCACCATGCCGGAGACCATGTCCCTCGAGCGCCGGCGCATCATGCGGGCCTTCGGCGCCGATCTGGTTCTCACCGACGGCACGAAGGGCATGCCCGGGGCAATTGCCAAGGCCGATGAGATCGTGGCGAGCGCCCCGCAATCGTACTTCATGCCCCAGCAGTTCAAGAACCCGGCCAACCCGGAGATCCACTTCAGGACCACCGGGCCCGAAATCTGGAACGACACCGACGGCAAGGTGGACATCTTCGTGAGCGGCGTGGGCACCGGCGGCACCATCACCGGAGTGACGCGGTACATCAAGAACGAGAAGAAGAAACCGATCCTCTCGGTGGCGGTCGAGCCGATCCACTCACCCGTGCTCACTGCCATCCGCAACGGCGAGGCGCCCAAGCCCGGCCCGCACAAGATCCAGGGCATCGGCGCCGGCTTCAAGCCCGACGTCCTCGACCTCTCACTGGTGGACGAAGTGGTGACGGTGTCCAACGACGAGTCGGTGGAGATGGCGAAACGGCTGCACAAGGAGGAGGGCATCACGTCCGGCATCTCGTGCGGTGCCGCGGTCGTGGCCGCGGTGAAGGTGGCCCAGCGCCCCGAGAACAAGGGAAAGCTCATCGTCACCGTGCTCCCCGACGCGGGCGAACGCTACCTGTCGAGCATCCTGTTCGAGGGGATCCCCGCCTGAGGCGCCCGAAGGAGAGGCAGCCAGGTGAACCGGGTGATCCGTCGCTCGCTGTAGTGACACAGGGAGACCACCGACATGCGAGCTCGCTTTCCAGAGATCGGGTTCTACACGCTCCCCGGACGCGTGACGGATCCGCGTCCGCTGCTGCAGGACGTGCGTGCGGCGGAGGAGGTCGGCCTGGGCTCGGTGTGGATCTCGGAGCGGCACGACGTGAAGGAGTCTGCCGTGCTCAGCGGCGCCGCGGCGGCGGTGACCAATGGGCTCGCCATCGCGGTTGGCGTCACCAATCCGAACACCCGCCACCTCATGGTGACAGCGGCGATCGCCTCGACGATGCACGCCCTCAGCGGCGGCCGCTTCGCCCTCGGCCTCGGCCGCGGCTTCGACATTCGTTCCGACATGTGGGGCGCGCCACGGGTGACCGGCGCGATGCTGGAAGATACGGCGCATCTGCTGCGGCGGCTGTGGGCGGGCGAGAAGATCATCGGGCACGATGGTCCGGCCGGCCGCTTCCCGTACCTCAGTCTCGACTACGTTGCCGATCCCGCGCCCCCGCTCGTGCTGGCCGCGCTCGGCCCACGGACGCAAGAGCTGGGCGGCGGGGCCTTCGATGCCGTCCTGCTGCACTCGCACTGGACCGATCAGGCGGTTGCCGACTGCGTGGCCCGCGTGCGCCGCGGGGCCGAGCGCGCCGGCCGCGATCCCGATTCGGTGCAGGTGTGGTCGTGCCTGGTGACGGCGTGTGAGCTGCCAGAGCCGGTCGAACTACGCCACGTCGTGCGCCGTATGACGACGTACATGCAGATTCCCGGCTACGGCGAGCTGATCGTCGACGCGAATGGGTGGGACCGCGCCGTCCTCGATCGGCTGCGGTCGCATCCGGCGCTGGGCGGGAGGCTCGCCGACGCCACCGAGTTCACCGACGACGAGCTGCGCGCCATCCGCGACGTCTATCCATCGCACTGGCTCACGGAGAGCAACGCCGTCGGCAGCGCGGCGCACTGCGCGC
>Ga0316622_100001333_pt1 | contig 15960 bp, 11 predicted proteins | sample OWC_Aug_OW2_C1_D_FD_207646 | JGI IMG/M metagenome (GOLD analysis project Ga0316622, IMG submission 207646) | Wetland soil microbial communities from Old Woman Creek delta, Ohio, United States - OWC_Aug_OW2_C1_D5_C | ecosystem: Environmental > Terrestrial > Soil > Wetlands | place: USA: Ohio... | reverse complement strand
ACCCGTATCCGTCCCACACGCCGACATGGTTGAGGGTGATTCCGTCCCCTTGCACGAAAGCTCCGCCCGCGATCACCTGCCCCGGCTCCATCCCCGGGAGAAGGGCAAGGACCGCGTCATCCAGGCCCGCCGGATCGAACACGCCTGACCAGTAGCCCTCACTTGCGCACGCGCCGGGCACGATCAGGATCGAATCCGATTCGACCGAGGCGCCTTCCGGGATCTCGGTGATCCGGATCTGGTGCATGGAGGGCTCGGACTCGCAAGAGCGGACCGTCCACGTGTAGGAGCCGTCGTTCTCCGTCTCATCCGCGATCTGATTGCACTCGTGGCTGCTCCTCAGCAGATCGATGTGTACGGTCGGACTGCATAGTCCACTCGAGCTCCAGACGATCTCGACCGTCTGACCTCCCTCCAGAGTGTCGGCCGCGGTCGGCTGCAGCAGTTCGAGTCCGCAGAGGACCGACGGATCGGTCCAACGGGCGACGCGGCGCGCGGAGCGCGCCCCGGCGGTGCTGAAAGAGCCGCCGGCGAATAGGTCGAGCCCGGACGGAGCGAGGGCCTCGACGCGGTTGTTCGTGCCTGACCCGAGCGGTTGCCAGTTGAACCGGCCGTCCCAGCGGGCGATGTTGTGCAGAGTCGGTTCGGGATCGATGGTCGCATCGAAGTCTCCCCCCGCGATCAGCCAGTTGTTGTGAACGGCGAGGGCGGCGACGCTGGAAAGCCAGGACATCTGCTCCCAATCCCCGCCGGTCCAGCGATAGATCCCGTAGTCGCCTCCGGCGACGATGGCGCCTTGATACACGGCGAGGGCGTGCAGAGCGCCCAACCACGACGATTCCGGGAACCCGCTCCAGGTCGATCCGTCCCAGCGCGCGACATTCTGCACCGGCAGCCCGCCCGCGGCGTTGAATTCTCCGGCCGCGACCAGTTCACCGTCGCACTCGACGAGCGCGTTGACGACGCCATCGATGCCCGCTCCCAACGCGCTCCACTGGCTGCCGTCCCAGCGCGCGATGTGGTTCACCCACTGGCCGTCCGCGCGCGTGAAGAATCCTCCGGCGCAGAGGTCGTCCTGGCAGATGGCCAACGTCTTGACGACCGTGTTCATTCCGTTCCCGAGCGGATGCCAGGAGGCGCCATCCCAACGGGCGACATACAGCGCTTCGGATCCGCCCGCCGCGTTGAATCCACCGCCGGCGAAAAGATCGCCGTCATGCACGGCGAGCGCGAGCACGTAGCTGTTCAGGCCCTCGCCGAGGGGTGCCCAGAAGGAGCCGCTCCAGAGGGCGATGTTGTTCACCGGCGTCGTGCCGGCCGAGTAGAACCATCCCGCGGCGACCACGCTGCCCTGGTAGGCGGCCAGCGCGTAGACGACTCCATCGAGGCCGGCGCCGGGCGGTTCGGCGAGCGGAAGCCAGACGCTGCCGTTCCAGCGAGCCACGCGCAGCGCTTCCGCGCCGCTGGCGGTCCGAAACGAACCGCCGCCATGCAGGCTGCCGCCGAAGTCCGCAAAGCAGTGGACCGAAGAGTCGAAGCCGGTATCCAGCGGGTACCAGTTCGTGCCGTCCCACTCGACGATGTTGCCAGCGAGCTGTCCGTTCCATTCGTAGAAGTCCCCGCCCACGACGAGCCGTCCCGATCGCTCTCCGAGCGTGTAGATCGAACGCCCCGACCAGGGGTCGACGGAGTCGCCCGGCAGCCCACCCCAATGGGCACCGTCCCAGCGGGCGATACCCATCACGGTGTCCCCTTCGGCTTCCAGGAAGGAGCCGCCGGCGATCAAGGCGCTTCCGTACTGGCGGAGGGCGTAGACACCGCCCGAAATGCCGGGGCCGAGCGAGACCCAATTGAGACCGTTCCAGCGCGCGATATGGTTCAGCGGCGTGTTGCCCGAATGCTCGAAAGCCCCGCCCGCGATCAATTGGCTGTTGAAGATGCCGAGCGACGTCACCGGGCCGTCGAATCCCGGTCCCACCGGGGCCCACACTTCCCCGTCCCAGCGGGCGATGCACGGCGCCATCATTCCCCCGGCCGTCTCGAAGTTCCCTCCGACGACCAGGTCGCCGTCGTGCGCGACCATTGCGTTCACCGTGAGCGGGTAGCCGCCTCCTAGGCCGCCGCCCACTTCGTCCCAGGAAGACCCGTTCCAGCGGCGAATTCCACCCGTGCCCCCGGCGAAGAGTTCATCCCCATGGACGATCGAGCATTGGATCCCCTCTAGCGCGGGGCTCGGCATTTCCTTCCAAGAGGTGCCGTCCCAGCGGGCGAGATGGTGGGCGTCGACTCCTCCGGCAAACTCAAAGTACCCGCCCACGATCAATTCCCCCTCGAAGATCGTGAGGCAGGCGACAGAGCCGCCGCTGTCCGCCGTAGCAACACCGGGCAGCGGATCGGGCGCCCCGAAGCCGGGCGCCCAGTATTCGTCGCCGGGCAGGCGCGCGCTCCCCGACAGCTCCGGCGCGGCGATGAGTTCGCCGGTGCGCGGATTCAGGCGCGTGCACAGCTCCTTCATGTCGAGGGAGCCTTCGTAGCCGGATCGCCGCAAGGCCTCGATGTCGACGCGGCCGGTGTCGTCGAGAAACGTCTCGACGCTCAGCCGCGCGTCCGGCTCGGGAGCGACCGGTTCCGCCGCGGGAATTGCGGAAGATGAAGAGGGCGCGGGAAGAACTCCGATGCCGAAGAGCAGGAACCCGAGGACGAGATGATGCGGACGTCTCATGATCGACCTCCTCGTCACAGGAATGCGGCAGGACAAGCGGTTTTTCCGCCCGAGGCCGGCAGAGCATCACAAATGGTAGCGCCTGAAGGCCTCCCGATCCAGCGGGAGTTTGGTTGCGGCCAGCGGGCCGGTCCGCGGCGCGGAACTCGCCCCGCCGTCTCGTCGAACCTGGTTGCTGTTCAACTTGCACAGACCGCGCAAGGGGCGGCCGGCCAGTTCCTCTTGCGCGTCCCTGCCTACGCCACGCGCTTCCGGAACCGCCATACCGCCGCCGAGAAGATCACGAGCCCCATCCCGCCCAGGGCCGCGAACTGCGGCCAGAGATCCGCGAAGGTCGCTCCACGCAGGAAGACGCCGCGCACGATCTTCATCATGTAGCGCAGTGGGTCCGCATAGGTCAGCCAGCGGATGCCGGGGGGCATGTTCTCGATCGGGTAGAAGAACCCGCTCATCAGGATGGCGAAGATGAGGAAGAACCACAGCGTGAACATCGCCTGCTGCTGGGTGGAAGAGACGGTCGAGGCGAGCAGTCCCAGCCCGAGGGTGACGAGCAGGTAGACGAGCGCTCCCGCCGCCAGCAGCCAGGCCGAGCCCTCGAAAGGCAACCGGAACCAGAGGACGGCGACGAGCGTCGCCAGGGCGAGATCGAGGAAGGCGAGGATCGCGAAGGGGATCGTCTTTCCGGCGATGAGTTGTCCCGGCGTGAGCGGGCTCACCATGAGCTGCTCGAGGGTGCCGATCTCCCGCTCGCGCACGACGGCCATCCCGGTGAGGAGTCCGGAAATGATCGTGACGATGAGCACGACGATCCCGGGCACCATGTAGTCGCGGCTGCGCAACTCCGGGTTGTAGAAGAAGCGGCTGCGGGCGGCGAGCGGGGCCGTTTGCGCGGCGCCCGGCGGGGACGCGGCTTGCGAGATGATCCATGCGGCGTAGGCCGCCGCGCGCCCCGCGAGGCTGCTGTTCGTCCCATCGACCAGGACGCCCACCTGCGCCCCCGCCTCGCCGCGGTCGCCGGTCCCCGTCAGGGAGCGACGAGCGAACGACGCAGTCCGCTCGCCGTATCCAGGCGGGATCCAGATGGAGACATCAGCCTCTCGCTGCACGAGGAACCGCTCGAGGTCGCCGGGCGATGCCGCCGGCGGGCCGGGAACGAAGACATCCGAGGAGTAGAAGGCGTCGGCCAGAGCCCGGCTCTCGGGACTCCGATCCTGATCGAGGAGCGCGACGCGGACATCGACGAGATCCGTGTTGGCGGCGTAGCCGAACAGGAAGAGCTGGACGAGGGGCACGAAGACGACGATTCCGACGAGCGCCCGGTCCCGGAAGAGCTGGCGGAACTCCTTGCGTACGATGAAGGGGATCGGTCGGAGCGCCTGCATGCCTACGCCTCAAGTCGGGTGCCAAATCTGCGGATCGAGAGAGCGAGCAGGAGAACGGCCATCCCGGCCAGAACGGCTCCCTCCAACGGGTACCACGCGCGGCCGGTCAGCATGATTCCCCGGATAATCGGCAGATAATAGGTCGCCGGAATCACCCGCCCGAGCGCCTGGAGCGGCCAGGGCATGCTCGCGAACGGGAAGACGAAGCCGGAGAGGATGATCGTCGGCAGCATCGTGGCGACGAGCGCGACGGTCATGGCGACGCGCTGGCTGCGGGCGACCGTGGAGATGAGGAGTCCCAGGCCGAGCGCGACCATCAGGTAGAGGAAGCTGTATCCGGCGAGCGCCCCCCACGATCCGCGCATGGGAACATGGAAGACGATCCGTCCGACCGCGAGCACGAGGATGGCGTCGGCGATCGCGATGAGGAGATACGGCGCCACCTTGCCGAGGACGAGCTGGGCCGGCCGGACGGGCGTCGTCAGCACCTGCTCCATCGTCCCCGTCTCCTTCTCGCGGGTGATGGCGATCGAGGTGAGGAGCGCGCAGATCATGATCAGGATGACGGCGACGAGGCCGGGGACGATGAAGTGCGCGCTCTCGAGCTCGGGGTTGAAGAGAATGCGCACGCGGGGATCGGCCGGCGGCGCCCCCGCCTCCCCTGCCCCCCGGCCGGCGCCGGCGAGGGCGGCGCGGAGGTAGCTCTCGACGATCGCCGCGGTCGATGCGTCGGCCCCGTCGATGAGGAGCTGGACCTGCGCCTGGTTCGACGCCGGCAGCGACGCTTGGCTCAGCGCCTGGATCCGTGCCGGGTCCGCGCGCGAAACCCTCGCCCCGCTGGAGCCGAGCTCCGCCTCGCCGTATCCGGGGGGCACGACCATCACCGCGCGGAAGCGTTCACGCCGGAAGGCGGGCTCGATCTCGGCGCGCCGTTCGATCCGCCCTGCGTCGCGAATGAATTCGGAGGCGAGGACGCGGCGGATGAGGGCGCGGCTCGCCTCGGTTCGGTCCTCATCGAGAATGCCCAGGGGAAGGTCGCGCAGCTCGGTGTCGATGCCGTAGCCATAGAGCACGACCATGGCCGCGGGCATGACGAGAGCCACGAGCAGGCTGCGCGGATCGCGCAGGATGTGGCGCAGCTCCTTGCGTGCGATGGCGAGCAGGCGCTTCACGCCTCCTCCCCGCGCGCGCCGCCCGGATTCGGCTCCTTGCCACCGTTGGCGCCGGGGCCCATCGCGCCATTTGCGCTCGCGCCGCCTGCGCCGTCCGCGGCCGGGAGGATTCCGCCGCGCTCTCCTCCGCCCTCGACGACCCGCAGGAAGACCTCCTCCATGGTCGCGCCGCCCGTTTGACGCTTGAGCTGCGCCGGCGATCCGAGGGCCGTGATCCGCCCACGCACCATGATCGACACCCGCCCGCAGTATTCGGCCTCGTCCATGTAGTGGGTCGTCACGAAGACGGTCGTCCCCTCGGCGGCGGTCTCGTAGATCAAGTCCCAGAATTCGCGCCGCGCGAGGGGATCGACCCCGCCGGTCGGCTCATCGAGAAACAGGATCCGCGGCCGGTGGAGCGCGGCGCATCCGAGCGCGAGGCGCTGCTTGAAACCGAGCGGCACTTCGCGGGTGAGTCGCCCGCGAGCGCGCTCGAGCCCGAGGCGGGCGGTCAGCGCCGCTCCGACGCGCCGGATCTCCGCGCGCGGCATGCCGTGGATCCCGCCGCTGAATTCGATGTTCTCCTCGATCGTCAGATCGTCGTAGAGGCTGAACCGCTGGCTCATGTACCCGATGCGTTGCTTGATCGCCTCGGCCGATCGCGAGAGCGACAGCCCGTCGATCCACGCCTCGCCTTCGCTCGGCGCGAGCAGGCCGCAGAACATGCGGATCGCGGTCGTCTTCCCCGCGCCGTTCGCTCCCAGAAAGCCGAAGATCTCGCCGGGAGCGACGGCGAGGTCGAGGCGATCGACCGCCGTGAAGTCGCCGAAGCGGCGCGTCAGCCCCTCCGCCTTCACCGCGTGGTCCACGAAGCGTCCTCTCCTTGCGCCAGGGCGACGAAGACATCCTCGATCGCCGGCTCGATCTCCCCCGTTTGCACGGCCAGGGGCCGGAGCGATTCCGCGAGCGCGGCCGGATCGAGGAACGGGTCCAAGCGCACGTGCAACCGGTCGCCGAAGCGGTGCATGCGCATGCCCTCGGGCGGCTGCGCGCGCAGGCGGCGCCAGGCGGTTTCGAGGTCCGCCCCGGCGACCGCGAACAGCCGTCCGGTGAAGGCGCGCCGCACGTCGGCCGGGGTCCCCGCGGCGATCACGCGCCCGCGATGCATGAGCGCCAAGCGGTCGAAGCGCTCGGCTTCGTCCATGTAGGGCGTGCTGACCAGCTGCGCGACGCCTTCGCGGGAGAGCCCCTGCAGGATCTCCCAGAATTCCCGGCGGCTGACCACATCGACGCCGGTCGTCGGCTCGTCGAGCACGAGCAGCTTGGGCCGGTGGACGAGCAGGCACGAGAGGGCGAGCTTCTGCTTCATGCCGCCCGAGAGCTGCCCCGCGCGCCGGCCGCGAAACGGACCGAGGCCGCTGAAGGCGAGCAGGCGCTCCTCCCGCCGGGAGAGCTCGGCCGGCGGGACCTGGTAGAGGTCGGCGAAGAAGTGCAGGTTCTCCGCGACGGTGAGGTCGGGATAAAGGCTGAAGCGTTGGGGCATGTACCCGAGGTCCTGCTTCACGCGCCGCGCTTCGCGGACCCCGTCGAAGCCGAGGACGCTCACCCGGCCGGCGTCGGGAAGCAGCAGGCCGCAGACGATCCGCATCAGGGTCGTCTTGCCGGCCCCGTCGGGGCCGATCAGCCCGTGGATCTCGCCCGGGGCGATCCGCAGGCTCACGCCGTCCAGAGCCGGATTCTCCCCGAAGCGCTTGCGCAGATCCTCGACGGCGAGGGCGGCGCGCGGTTCGCCGGCGGCGGGCGGCTCCATCTAGATCTCCGCCTCGGCCGTCATGCCGATGTGCAGGCGCCCGTCCGGATTGGGCACCTCGATCTTGACCGCATAGACGAGCTGCGCGCGGGCGTCGCGCGTCTGCGCGTTCTTGGGAGTGAACTCGGCCTCCGCGCTGATCCAGGCCACCCGCCCCCGGAGAGGCGGGCCGCCCAGCGCATCGACGCGCACGCGGATGTCTTGTCCCAGACGCACCCGGTCGAGGGACTCGGCTTCGAGATAGACGCGCAGCTCGAGGCGCGACAGGTCGGCGATGCGGAGGGCGGGGACTCCGGGCACCGCCGTCTCCCCCGCCTCGATCGCGCGCATGAGCACGGTGCCCGCAACGGGGGCGACGAGGGCGCCGTCCTCCAGCTGGCGGTCGGTGACGGCGATCACGGCGACGAGACGGTCGCGCTCGGCGGGATAGGCCTCCAGCCGGTGCCGCGCGGCGGAAGCGCGGCTCGCCGCGACGTCGCGGGCGGCGAGCGCGTCGTCGAGCTGCTGCGCGGAGGCGCTGCCACGCTCGTGGAGCGCGCGTACGCGCTCGAGGGTCGTCGCGGCGAGCGCGCGACTCCGTTCCGCGGCCTGCAAATCGGCCGCCGAGACCGCCTGCTGCGCGTCGAGGCTCGCGAGCGCCGCGAGGCTCTGCTCGCGCTGCAGCGCGAGCACGCGGGTGTCGAGGACGACCAGAGTGTCCCCCGGCGCCACGCGGTCGCCGAGTCGCGGGCGCACGGCGAGGACGCGGCCGGCAATGGCGGGGGCGAGATCGATCTCGGTCGCCTCGAGGGAGCCCGAAGGGTAGGACGGCTCGTCTCCACCGCACGCCGAGAGCAGCAGGATCACGGCCACGCATCCAGCCCGGGTCGACCGTCGAAGAGCCGCCTGCATTGGTTGCATCCTTTCCATTACTGTCCCACGGCGAACTGGAGTAGATCCGCTTCCGCGAGCCGGACGCGGGCCCGGGCGGCGGCCCACTCGCTTTCCGCCTGGGCGAGATCGTCCTCGGCGTCCAGCCGCTCGCTCTCGCTCGCCGCGCCGTCGCGATAGCGACCGGTGACGAGCTCGCGGCGCTGTCGCTCGAGGGCCACGCGCTCGCCCGCTTTCGCCTCCTGCGCCTGCGCGGCTTCCCACTGCGCGCGAGCGATCGACAACGCCTGCACGTATCCATCGAGCGCGGCCGTTCGGCGGTGCGCGACCGCCCGTTCTTCGGCGCGCGCCGACTCCAGGCGCCGGTTTCGCGCTCCCCATTCCCAGAGCGACCACCGCAGGACCAGGCCCGCGGTCGCGTAGCTCATCCACTCGTCCGCGACCGGGTCGACCCCGGGCCGCCCTTCGTGGAGCGCCGCCCGCGCGACGAGAGAGGGAAAGCAGTCCGCTCTCGCCGCCTGCGTTGCCGCGCGGCTGCGGTCGGCGAGCGCGCTCAGCGCCGCGAGTTCGGGGCGCGCCGCCGCATCGATGGCGGGCGCGCGGGCCGTCGAGTCGGCCGGGAGCAACGAACGGCTCAAGTCCCCGGCCGGATGGACCTCGCTCCCGGCGCGACCGAGCGCATGGCCGAGAACGAGGCGGGCGGCGCGCGTCTCCCCCTCCGCGGCGATCGCCCGCTGCTCGGCCCGGCGCAGGCGCGAGAACGCTTGCAGGCGCGATTCGGGGGTGCCGGTGCCGATCTCGATCGCCGCGTCCAACTCTTCGATGTGCCGCCGCAAGCGTTCGGTGGCGACGGCCTCGACCTGTTGCCGCGCGACGGCGCCCAGGGCGCCGAAGTAGGCCTGACGGACATCGTGCAGCACCGCGAGACTCTCGGCGCGCACCTCGTGATGGGCCGCGCGCCCGGCGGCCTCGCGCGCCCGGATCTCGCCGGCGAGTGCGCCGCCCGTGAAGAGCGGCGCCTCGGCCGAGAGCTGCAGGTCGACCGCATGATTCCTGCCCAGCTCGATCTCCGGTGCTCCGGGGGACAGGATCTCGGCCAGACGCAGGCGCATGACCTCGCTCACGTACGAGTACCCGCCTTGAAGCGCAAGGACCGGCCAGCGTCGCGCGCGCGCGGCGGCGGCCGCGGCCGCCGCTCCCTCCCGGCGCGCGGCTGCTTCCGCCAGACGCGGCGAGCTGCTCAAGGCCTCGCGCTCGCAGCGCTCGAGGGTCCAGGAGAGCTCCGGTTGCGCGGTCCGAGGCGCGTCCGCGGCGGGTGCCGATTGCGGAGCCGCGAACAGCACTCCGAGGAGCGAGAGGGCGACGGCGGTCCAGAGGCCCGAGAGCCGCGCGTCCATGCAAGCACCTCCGGCTTCAGGCGGCCCGATCCCGCCCGCTATGGGGTGAGACGGGCCGCGGCAGTCCATCCGCGCGGGGCGGATCGCGAGCCGCGCGAGTGGGCCGCGGCCCGCGGGCGGCCGAGGCCCGCCTGCGCGTGCAGACCTTACCCTCGCGTCCTTCGCCGGGCAAGGCGGGCCACAGGGGGTCCGGGCCTTCGGGCAGTGGGCCGGCGGGGCGCTCGCGCGGTGGCGCCTGCTCCGGGACCCGGTCTTCACTTCCGTTCGAGAAGCAGGAAGAGCCAGTAGGGATGGCGTCGGCTGATCAGACGGTTCAAGCCGTCGAAGAGGAAGCTCAAGGGATTGTGGGGCGTGCGGGGGAAGTCGCGGTTCCCGCACTCGGGGCACATGACGATGCGCTCGGGAGGCACCTGGAACCAGCGTCCCGCCAGGCGTTGCCGCAGCGTGAGGAGCGCGCGCGGATAGGAGCGGACCGGCTGTCCTCCGAGGGCGGTCCCCGCCACGCGGTATGCGGGAAACCGCGCCGCCAGCGAGGAGGCGGTGAAGCTGCGCTGGTGATGCGAGGCATTGAAGATCCGGCCGCAGGTGGGGCAGCGCAGCTGGTTCACGCGGGTGTTCTCGGCATTCGGAACGCTGAGCAGCAGGTAGCGGGGAGCCAGGCAGGCAAGTTCTCCGATGGTGGCGAGGAAATCGGTTTCCTCGAGATGCTCGAGGAGTTCGCTGGAGAGAAGCAGGTCGAAGCGTCCCGCCCGGATGGGAAGCGCGCCCGACGAGGCGCAGACGCGATTCCCCTGAACGAACGCGAGCGCCTCGTGGCTCCAGTCCAGCCCCACGACCCATCCCCGATTACCGAGGGCGTTCGTGATCAGGCCGTTGCCGCAGCCGACGTCGAGAATCGTGCGCACGCCGGCCGGGAGCATGGCGCCGATCAGACGGATCTTCTCCGCAAGAAAGGGCGTCAGCGTGAAGCGTTCCCAATTCTCTCGGATCTCGTACAGCGCTCGCTCGGATGGCTTCATGCCCGGATCGTTTCCCTCCCTCGCTGCCTCGGGCAGGACAAGGTGGAGATCGCCTCCGCTCAGATCGCAGAACAGCGGATCCAGCGAGATACTCCCATCCGAGCCGACCGGACTCAACATGCCTTCGAAGGCCGGCGGAGCGTTGTACTCGAGTCCTGTAGACTGAAGCGGCCCGAGCGGGGCAGACCCAGGCAGGTGTCCTGACGAACGCCCGCTCCGGGGGATCCGACGCGCGGCCGGATCCCCGGACCGGAGGAGTATGCGCGCTAGTGGCTCCTCAAGACCTTCGTCGTGCGCACGGCTCCAGCAGATTCCACGCGCACGAAGCAGAGCCCGCCCGGCAGGCTCCTGCCTTCCGCGTCACGGCCGTCCCAGGGCGCCACGTGACGACCCGGGTCCTGTTCTCCGTCGACGAGCCGAGGAAGACCCACGCGCGCCCGCAATCGGTGGTCGATCCGTCGTAGCGTTCGGCGCCGACCGCGATGTCTGCGTAGCCGTCCCCGTTCACATCGCCCGCCGTGGCGACCGAGATGCCGAATCCCTCGTCCTCCTCCGCTCCCGCCACGTGCCAGATCGGTTCGCTGCTGATTTCTCGCGACAATGGAAGGCATCACCCTCGATGGAAAGGAGAGCGGAAAGGATTGGGCCCGATCCGGTGTCGGCGCGGGCGGCCGGTCCGGCGGGAAACACCCAGGCGGCGGCGAGCAACACGGGCAGGACTGCTATCAAGAGCCCCGCGGCCTCAGGGAATGGAATGCGGAAGCCGGACGGGACGCGCGAAACGGATTGTGCGAGCTTCATGGATCGCCCCCGCTTGGACCTGGGCGCACCGCGGAAGAAGGCCGGTACGCAACCGGAACTCCTCATCCGGGAAACACTGCGGAGGCGAAAAAAGTACGGATCGGGGGCGCCTTTCCGCCCGCCGGTCGATCGGCCTCTCATGCAGGCCGGCTCACATGGCCGGCCCGATCCGGAGCACCCGCACGCCTCGCGACGTGGCCTCGTCGCTGCGCAATCTTAGGAAGTACACGCCCGAGGCGACGCGCCTGCCGGCCGCGTCGCGCGCGTTCCAGACGGCCGTGTGCCGGCCGGGCGCCACGGACCCGAGGGCGGAGCGGGTCACCCGCCGGCCCGCGAGGTCGTAGACCTCCAGGCTGAGATGCGCGGCCGTGCCGACCTCGAATCGGATCTCCGCGGACGAGATCAACGGATCCGGCGAGACTGAGAGGATCCGGAAGGGCCCCGCGGCGGTGGGGATGTGCGCGGGGTCGACGGCCGAGACCACCGAGCTCCTCACCGCGAGACAGAAGTAGCCACCCCCCTCGATTGCGGTAAACCTCTCGTTCGGCGGAGGGACGATGCATTGCCGGGAGTCGTTGTCCCCCCAGGCCACGATCGTCCCGTCGGACTTGAGTCCCAGGCTGTGTCTCAAGCCCGCCGCCACGGCGATGAAGTCCGCGTTGGGCAGCGGGACGGTGCATTGGCCGTCGGTATTGAGTCCCCAGCCCACGATGGTTCCCCCGGACTTGAGGCCCAGGCTGTGGTACTCCCCCGCCGCCACGGTGATGAAGTCGGAATTCGGCGTGGGCACGTTGCACTGGCCGTAGTCGTTGCTTCCCCATGCCACGACCCGTCCATCCGACTTGACCCCCAAGCCATGACCGCTCCCGGCCGCGACGGCGGTGAAATCGGCGTTGGGGGCGGGGACGGTGCAGACGCCTGCCGAATTGCTGCCCCAGGCGGTGATGCTGCCGCCCGACCTCAGACCGAAGCTGAACAAGCTGCCCGCGGCGATGGCGGTGAAATCGGCGTTGGGGGCGGGGACGGTGCATTGACCGAGCGAATTGCTGCCCCAGGCCGCGATCGTCCCGGTGCTCTTCAGGCCCAGGCTGTGGAAATCCCCCGCCGCCAGCGCCGTGAAATCCGCATTCGGTTCGGGCACCGTGCCCTGGCCGTCATTGTCGAATCCCCAACTCGCGACGCTGCCGTCGGACTTGAGGCCGAGGCCGTGGTTGGTTCCTCCGGCGACCGCCGTGAAGTCCGCGTTCGGCGAGGGAATATTGCACTCGAGGTACGAATTGCTGCCCCAGACCACGATCGTGCCGTCGGACTTCAGGCCCAGGCTGTAGCATTCGCCGGCGGAGACACGGATGAAATCCCCGTTCGGCTCAGGCACCGTGCATTGGTCGTAGGTGTTGATTCCCCACGCGACGATGGTGCCGTCGGACTTGAGACCCAGGCAGTGGGCCTGACCCGCGGCGATGGCGATGAAGCCGGCGTTCGGCTCGGGAATGTTGCCTTGCCCGTACTGGTTGCTCCCCCAGACCACGACCGTGCCGTCGGACTTCAGGCCGACGCTGTGCCATGCGCCTCCGGCCACCGCGACGAAGTCGGCGTTCGGTTCCGGCACGTTGCACTCGCCGAAGTAGTTCCAACCCCAGGCGATGATGCGGCCGTCGACCTTCACCGCCAGGCTGTGGAAGCGGCCCGCGCTGATGGCGGTGAAATCGGCGTTGGGGGCGGGGACGGTGCATTGACCGTACGAGTTGTCGCCCCAGGCCGTGATGGAGCCGCTCGACTTGAGAGCCAGGTCATGATAGCCGCCGCCCGCGATCGCCGCGAAGTCCGCGTTCGGGGCGGGCGGATTGCCCGGTCCCGATCCCCAGGCCACGATCGTGTGGTCGAGCCGGATCGCGAGACCGTGGTGATAGCCTCCGGCGACCGCGAGGAATCCCTCGTTCGGATCCGGGATCGTGCATTCTCCTCCATGGTAATTCCATCCCCAGGCCACGATGCGCCCGTCGGACTTGATGCCCAGAGTGTGATAGCCGCCTCCGGCGATTGCGACCAGATCCTCGAGATCAGGCGATTCGACGGCGACCAACGATCCCCACGCGACGACGGGTCCGCTCGACTGCCCTTCGGCGACCGGCACGATCGCCAGGAGAACGCCCAGACTGAGAAGAACCGGGAACGATCCGACTCGTTTCATGCTGCCCCTCCCCCGAAGCGCCGATCGGCACGCGATGGCCGGTGATCGGGACCACTCCACGGAACTTTCGAGATGCGCATTGGAATGACGCGGGGGGGGGAACGGATCGCACCGGTGGATCGTGAAGTCCTTGCCCGAGCTCGCGACGATGTCGCCGGCGCCAGGCCGGTTCATGCTGCGGCTGTTGGCAGGGCAGTCCGTCCGGCATCCGCGGAAGTCCACCCGCACATTCCGTCGTCTAGCTCGGGGATCGAGCGACGTCGCTAGTATACCATCTTCGCGTCTATCGAGCCCACGTGATCCTCATCAGCGCGTCACTCGCCATCTCGCAGAGTCGCCAGAAGCCATCGCTGATAGGCCGCGATCGTCGCCGGGCCGGGCTGCTCGTGCCCCTTTCCCGGCTCCGTGTGCACCTCCACCCTCGCCCCCGCGCGGCGCAGCCCTTCGGCCAGCGCCAGGGCATCTTCGAGCGGCAGGTTGCGGTCCGCTTCGCCGTGGTAGAGGAACACCGGGACGCCGCGGAAGACGGCCAGGTTCTCCTCGTCGCGGAAGTCCGGCTGCCCGCTTCCCGGGAGGGTGCGATCGCCGAGATCGGGATGGCCGGCGAACACGGCGACTCCGCGGAAACGTTCGGGATGTTCCCAGAACGTGCGCAGCGCCCCGTAGCCGCCCATCGAGAAACCGGCCACGACCGCGCAGGTCGGGTCGACCGGGTAGTTGCGCGCCGCGTCGGCGATCGCCTCGGCGATATCGGCCTGCGCCTCGCGGGTCGCGAAGGCGTTCGAGGGTCCGCGGCCGAACGGGCCGAGCGCGAGCACGCCCGGCGGGGCGAGGAAGGGGAAGCTCTCCAGATGCGTCTCGTCGGATGCGCTGCCATGAAGGAAGACGAGGAGCGGCCAGCGCTGCGAAGACGGGGAGGGCGTGAAGCGCACGCCGTACGGTTGCAGCGACCCATCGAGCGCCGAGCGGAAGGCGCGCCGCACGAAGCCCGTGCGGTCGGCCAAGGGTTCGTGCCCCCGCTCGGCTTCCGCAAGCATCGCCAGAAGATCTTCCAGGCGCATCCGGAGATCGGCGCTGGTCTCGTAGGGTCGCAGCTCGGTCAACTCGGAATCCAGCTCATCCGCAAGGAATGCGAGCGTCGTCGCCGTTCCCGCCGCGATGCCCGCGGGCAGAGCAGCAAGGCGCGCGGAGATCTCCTCCCCCGGGAAGGGCGGCAGGACGGACAGCCCCCATTCGCCGCGCGAGTCGCGGTGGATCTGCGACTGCCAGGCGAGGCGATAGCCGCCCGGGCGGGCGTTCCTGACCGGGAAGCTTGCCTCGATACGGTTGAGCCCGGCGGCGCAGTCGTACTGGTACTGTCGCCAGGCGAGCGGCCGGCCCTCTCCGGAGAGGAGGCGCACGAGAATCGCTTCCCTCCCCGGCCGAGGGGCCGCCGTCGCGACCAGGATGCGGATGGAATCGCCGGAAGCGATGTGCCCCTGGACGGCCGAAAGGAACGTCTGAGGCAAGACGCCGGCGAGAGGCGCGGCCTCCAAGCCCATCGCCGCGGGAGGCATCGCCTCGGAGGCCGTCGTCCCAGAACCCATCGCCTCGGAAGACGCCGGCTGTGCGCCCGCGGCCGCCTCCCCCGGCAGCCGGAATTCCAGCCGAGCGTACCGGCGGGGAGACATCTCCGCGCCGATCTCGTCGGCAAGGAGGAGATGGATGTTGCGGTCGCGCTCTCCGACCGCACGCGTGAAGGTGAGCGCGAAGCCGATCCCGCGCGAGGGACCGCTCACCGGCCCGTCACCGGACTCGCCCGCCGATCGGGCCGCGGATTCGCCGCTCGAGATCCAGGGATGGTACGGCCGCACCTCGCTCCACGGCAGCAACAGCTCGAAGCCGATGCGTCCGTTCGCGGCGCGCGCCTCCAGGCGCATTCCCGGGCCGGTCGGGACGAAGAGGTGCTCCACGTTGTAGTACCAGAAGACGAGACGGCTCCACTCCATCTGCGGGCGGTCGACCGCGGAGCACGCGAGGACGTAGAACTCGTCGGTCGGCTCGCCGTTCTCGCGTGCCGCGCCCAGAAGGAGAGCGAAGCCGTCGCCGTTCTGATAGGCCCGGTCCCGGTGGACGAGCGAATCTCCCCCCGTTTCGATCCAGACGTAGAAGAAGTCGGTGCCGTAGGCGAGCCGGAAAAAGGCGGGCTCGACGGCATTCTCGGCCGACGACTTCCAGACGAGGGTGAAGGACCGAGCCGGAAGCCGCTCGAGCCCGGAGTCGAGCAGACCGTCGATCGCCGGGCGGCCAGGCAGGAAGTCGATCGCGGGTGAGAGCGCGAGCGGCGGCTCGGCGAGTTGGACGACGGCAGGCTCGGCGCGGGCGCGATCGCCCCATGGCGCAACCAGGGATGCCGCGCAGGCAGCGGCCAGAGCCGCGCGGGCGACGGCGCCGGGCGCGCATCCGAAAGGAGCCGACTGCGTGCGCATGCCTCATTCATATCGTCGAAGCATGCCTGGACGCAAGGGGGCGGAAGGTTCCCCGTGGCGGAAGGCGCCCGCGTGCGGAAGGCGTGGTGTGCGAAACGCATGGGGGCGCCGAGAGCCCCCGGACGTGCCAGGCGGCGGGGCTACCCCCC
>Ga0316622_100001332_pt1 | contig 15960 bp, 15 predicted proteins | sample OWC_Aug_OW2_C1_D_FD_207646 | JGI IMG/M metagenome (GOLD analysis project Ga0316622, IMG submission 207646) | Wetland soil microbial communities from Old Woman Creek delta, Ohio, United States - OWC_Aug_OW2_C1_D5_C | ecosystem: Environmental > Terrestrial > Soil > Wetlands | place: USA: Ohio... | reverse complement strand
GGGAAACATCGCGTCCGGGCGCGCCCATTGACGATTCGACAAATCGAACATTCGACCCGCCGGCACCCGGAGCTCAGGTCCGGTAGCCGGCGTTGATCCGCACATACGCCTCGGAAAGGTCCGTCGTCCACAAACGCGCTTCCGCCCGTCCGACCCGCAGGGACGCGATCAGTGCGAATTCGCGCCGCCGCAGCCTGCGGTTGGCCGCCGACTCGGCGCGGAGCCCGAGGCTCATGCCGTTTCGCACCACCGGCACATGGTCTACCCAGAGGTCCACGCGCTCCGGATCGAAGCGGGCGCCGGACCGCCCGAGGGCCGCCATGATCCGCCCCCAGTTGATGTCCTCGCCGAAGAGCGTGGTCTTGACCAGCGACGAGGTGGCCACCGTCTCCGCCGCGCGACGCGCCTCGCGCGCGGACCGGGCGCCCTGGATCCGCACCTCCGCCAGCTTCGTGGCCCCCTCGCCGTCTCGCGCGATCATCTTGGCCAGCGCCAGGCACACCTGCCGCAGCGCCTGCCGGAACGTCTCGAAGGCGCGCGTTCCCGCCGCGAGCGGCGGCGCGCCTGCGGCACCCGTGGCAAAGCAGAGCACCATGTCATTGGTGCTGGTGTCTCCGTCCACCGTGACGCAGTTGAAACTCGCCGCCACGGCTTCGCGCAGCGCCGTCTGCAGAAGCCGGGGCTGGACGGCCGCGTCGGTCGCGACCACCGCCAGCATCGTGGCCATGTGGGGCGCGATCATGCCCGACCCCTTGGCCATGCCGGCGACGGTCACCCGTCGACCGCTAGCCGTGAAGCGGACGGCGGCCTCCTTGGCCATGGTGTCCGTCGTCATGATGGCCCGCGCGGCCCGACCGCCGCCTCGGGGGGCGAGCGCACGCGCCGCCTCGCGGATCCCGGCCCGAACTGCGGCCATGTCCAGCGGACGCCCGATCACACCCGTCGAGGCCACGAACACCTCGCCGGCCGGCCGGCCGAGGATGCGCGCCGCCTCGGCTACCGTCGCCTCCGCGTCCCGAAGCCCTTGCGGGCCCGTGCACGCGTTGGCGTTGCCGCTGTTCAGCACGATCGCGGAAAAGCGCCCGCCCCGCAGATGCCGCTTGGACACCTGAATCGGGGCGGCCTGCACGCGATTCAGCGTGAACGTGGCCGCCACGGTTGCCGGTCGGTCGGCGACCACCAGGGCCAGGTCCGGCCGGCCGTTCTTCTTCAAGCCGCAGGCCACGCCCGCCGCCCGTACGCCCGCCACGGCCGAGAGCCCGGCCCGTGTACACCGCAACGACTGCCTCGCCGCACCCATGTGGATCCCTCCTGACGCACGCGCCCTCAGGCAACCCCTCCGCAGCGACGGACCCCCGACCGCTCGCTCACGGAAACAATCCCGGGATCCAGAGGCCCGCTCGCTCGTCCAGCCCGGCCATCAGGTTGAAGCACTGCACCGCCTGGCCCGAGGCCCCCTTGGCAAGGTTGTCGATGGCCGACACGACGACGACCCGCCCTGTCCGCGCGTCGGACACCAGCCCGATGTCACACAGGTTCGAATGCAGCACGTGCTTCGTCTCGGGAAGGCACCCCTCCTCCAACACCCGGACGAAGGGCCGCTCCCGGTAGAACTCGCGATACACGGTCAAGAGATCCCCTGTCGTCTGGGGACGGCTCATGCGCGCCGTGATGGTGGTCAAGATGCCGCGCGTCAGCGGCGCCAGGTGCGGCGTGAACGTCACCATGACCGGCCGCCCGGCGACGCCGGACAGCTCCTGCTCGATCTCGGGCGTGTGCCGGTGCTTGGCCACGCCGTAGGCCTTCAGGCTCTCGTTGACCTCGGAGTAGTGCGTCGGAAGCTCGGGCTTTCGTCCCGCCCCCGAGACTCCGGAAATGGAATCGACGACGATCGTCTCGACGTCGACGAGCCCCCTGGCCAGAAGGGGGCAGAGCCCCAGGATCGTGCTGGTCGGATAGCAGCCCGGCACCGCCACCAGCCGGGCCGCGGCGATCGCCTCGCGGTGCAGCTCGGGCAGCCCGTAGACCGCCGTGGAGAGCAGCGCCGGCGCCGTGTGCTCGAACCCGTACCACCTCGGATACGCCGCGGGATCCTTCAACCGGAAGTCGGCGCTCAGGTCCAGCACCCGCACGCCGCGCTCGACCAGCTCCGCCCCGACGGTCATGGACGCCTTGTGCGGCAGCGCCAGAAACACGAACTCCGCCTCGCGCGCCAGCGCGGCCGCATCCAGCGGGACACAGGTCAGCTCGACGAACCCTCGCAGGTTCGGGAAGACCTGGCTGATGGGCCGATTGGCGTGCGTCTCCGCCGTCAGCGCCACGACCCGCACCGCCGGATGCTGCACGAGGAAACGAAGCAGTTCGACCCCCGTATACCCGCTCGCGCCGGCGATGGCGACCCGACGCGTCACGGACTCGCCCAGTGCCTTCATCGTTCGGTCCCCCTACAGCCTCCACCTCGCCCATCCGCCGTCGGCCAACACCGGACGTCCACCCAGCGTGAGCCGAGGAGCACAAAAAAAGGGAAGGGCCCGAAGGCCCTTCCCCCTGTTCGCTCCGACGACATCCTTACCGCTTGGAGAACTGGAACCGGGCCCGTGCCCCCTTCTGCCCGTACTTCTTTCGCTCCTTGGCTCGCGGGTCTCGGGTGAGCAGCCCGGCCTTCTTGAGCGTCGAGCGCATGGCCACGTCCAGCTGCAGAAGCGCCCGGGCGATTCCGAGTCGGATGGCGCCCGCCTGACCGCTGATCCCGCCGCCGTCCACCGTCGCGACGACGTCGTACTTCCCCTCGATCCCGACCGCCTTGAGCGGCTGCATGAGGATCATGGTCAAGATCTGCCGCGGGAAAAACTCGTCCACGGGGCGCTCGTTCACCTCGATCTTGCCGACGCCCGCCTGCAGCCAGACCCGCGCGACCGACGCCTTTCGCCGACCAGTGCCGTAATACCGCATCGTGGCTTCCATGTGCTTCTGTGTCTCCCTAATTCGCGGCCGCCATGGCAACCGGCCGCTGCGCGGCATGCGGATGGTCGGGGCCGGCGTAAACCTTCAGCTTCGTGAACAGAGCATCTCCCAGCTTGGTCTTCGGCAGCATTCCGCGGACCGCCTTCTGCACGACGCGTTCGGGGGCAATCTCCAGCAGTTTCCCGAGTGTGACCGCCTTGATGCCTCCAGGATACTGCGAGTGATGATAGTAGGTCTTCTGGTCGATCTTCTTGCCGGTCACGGCGACCTTCTCGGCGTTGATCACCACGACAAAATCGCCGACGTCCTGATGCGGAACGAACGACGGCTTCCCCTTCCCGCGAAGGAGGCTGGCGATCTGCACGGCTAAACGCCCCAGGTTTTGCCCGTCGGCATCGACGAGGATCCAGCGATGATCGATATCGCTTGCCTTCGGTTGATACGTTTTCATGGTTGCCGCAATCCCTTCCAAAGTCCTTCCGTTGCCTCTCCGATCCGACCGAACCGGCGTACAATAGGGACTGCGGCGTCTTTTGTCAAGGAAAATTCGCGGGCGTGGCGGTCATCGGCGCCGCCTCGGTTCCGCGCCGTTTGCCGGCCAATTCGCGGCCGTCGACATGGACCGTCGAACGTTTCGCGAGGTCGGCGCGGCGGAGCGACTCGGCCACCGATCCGCCGAGCGGGGCCTGGGACTTGCTTGCACTTGCACTTGTGAAATATGGAGCAAAACTGAGACATAAATTCCCATCTATTCACCGGCCATAGATCCGCCTCGTGACCCCACGCTTTTTCGGGATCGTCGCAGGTGCCACGGGGTTCCAGTGTTCAAGTCACATCGCCGAGCCGATGATGGCCAACCTAGCATCAAAGTTGCAAGATCTCCTTCTCGCGAGAATGTGACTTTATTCACAGGCCCGTTCGCCACCATGGTGCCAAGCCCCCGAGGGCGACCTGCAACCAGCCGTCGTCCCCGGCGCGATGGCCGAGATTGTTGCTCCGCAGGGAGAAACGCATGGAGCCCACCACTGCCACTGCTGCCAAGACGCCGGTCGACGGTCACGGCCTCGCCAAGGGACTCGCGGCCGACAACCGGCTCAAGACGCTCGCCGCAACGATGAAGCGGCACCAATACCAGCCCGATGCCCTCATCGAGGTCCTGCATACCGCTCAGGAACTGTTCGGGTATCTCGATCTGGAGCTTCTGGTGTACATCGCGCACGGCCTGAAGCTGCCGCCGAGCCGGGTCTACGGCGTCGCCACTTTCTATCACTTCTTCTCGTTGAAGCCTAAGGGAAAGCACACGTGTGTGGTCTGCATGGGCACTGCCTGCTACGTCAAGGGAGCGGCCACGCTGGTGAAAACCGTCGAAGACTACGCCAAGGTGCGCACTGGGGAGACCCGCGCCGACGGCAGCATGTCCCTCATCCAGGCTCGCTGCATCGGCGCCTGCGGCATCGCCCCCGCGGTCGTCCTGGACGGTACGGTGGTCGGTAACCAGACGCCCGCGAGTATCGTAGGCCACGTGAAAGGATGGCTCGAGAATGGATCTGACGGAGCTGCTTGAAATCGGCGAGAAGGAACGCCAGGGCCAGTGCGGGATCCGCATCCGCGTCTGCGTCGCCGCGGGGTGTCTCTCGGCAAACGCGCAGGCCGTCAAGCAGAGCCTGGACGCGGCTGTCGCCGAGGCCGGCCTCGCCGAGAGCGTCCAGGTTGCCGGCGTGGGATGTCTGGGCCTGTGCAGCGGGGGGCCGCTCGTGGCCGTGGACCCGGAGAACGTCCTGTATGAGAAGGTGACGCCGGCCGACGCTCCCTCCATCGTCGCGGCCCTGAAGGGCGGCGGGCCGGCCACGGCCAAGCAGGCCGACTTCAACCACCCGTTCTTCACCAAGCAGGTTCCCATCGTCCTGGAAAACAGCGGCAAGATCGACCCGGAGCGGATCGAGGATTACATCGCCGCCAACGGCTACCAGCCGCTCTATCACGCCCTCCGGGAGATGAAGCCGACCGAGGTGATCGACGCCATCATCAAGAGCGGCCTGCGCGGGCGCGGGGGGGCCGGCTACCCCACCGGCCTCAAGTGGGCCCTGGTTGCCAAGGTCAGGAGCGAGCGGAAGTTCATCGTCTGCAACGCGGACGAGGGCGACCCGGGCGCCTTCATGGACCGGAGCGTTCTGGAGAGCGACCCGCATCGGGTGCTGGAAGGCATGGCCATCGCGGCCTACGCCGTGGGGGCGGACCAGGGCTTCATCTACGTGCGCGGGGAATATCCGCTGGCCATCAGCCGCCTGCAGACCGCCATTCGCCAGGCCCGCAAGCTGGACTTGCTGGGGAGCCAGATCTTCGAATCCCCATTTCATTTTCGCGTCGATCTGCGCATCGGTGCCGGGGCCTTCGTCTGCGGCGAAGAAACGGCCCTGATGGGCTCCATCGAGGGGAAGCGCGGCACGCCGCGGCCGCGGCCCCCCTACCCGGCGGAGCACGGGCTGTGGGGATTCCCGACCCTCATCAACAACGTGGAGACCTTCGCCAACATTCCGGCCATCATCCGGAACGGGCCGGAGTGGTTTGCCAAGATCGGCACGGAGAAGAGCAAGGGCACCAAGGTGTTCGCGCTGGCGGGCAAGATCAAGAATACCGGCCTCATCGAGGTGCCCATGGGCACGCCGCTCCGGACGATCATCGAGGAGATGGGCGGCGGCGTCCCCGACGGCGGCGGCGTGAAGGCGGTCCAGACCGGCGGCCCGTCTGGCGGCTGCATTCCTGCCGAAGCGCTGGACACCCCGGTGGATTACGAGTCGCTGGCCAGCCTCGGTTCCATCATGGGCTCCGGCGGCATGATCGTCATGGACCAGCAGAACAACATGGTGGACGTGGCCCATTTCTTCATGGAGTTCTGCATGGACGAGTCCTGCGGCAAGTGCGTGCCGTGCCGCGCGGGGACCGCCCAGATCCACCACTTACTCGGCAAGGTCCGCGCGGGCCACGCCACGGCGAAGGACCTGGACACGCTGGATCGCCTGTGCACCATGGTCAAGCAGACCAGCCTGTGCGGGCTCGGGCAATCCGCCCCGAACCCGGTGCTGAGCACGTTGCGCTACTTCCGGCCGGAGTACGAAGCGTTCCTGGCGAAGTCCGAGACGGCGTAGGAGGGGCGGAAGCTCTCGAATCCGGCTCGATCTTTTGGTCATTCGCACGCGAGGTCGGCGATCATGCCCGTAAAAACACTCACGATCGATGGACAGCTCGTCAGCGCCAATGCGGACCAGTCGATCCTCGAGGCCGCGCGCGAGGCCGGGATCTTCATTCCGGCCCTCTGCCGTCTCGAGGGGGTCTCGACCATCGGCGCCTGCCGGATCTGCCTGGTGGAGATGGTTGGGAATAATCGGCTGGTCCCGTCCTGCGTAACCACGGTGGCGGAGGGCATGGAGATCCGGACGAACACCGACCGGATCCGCGACTACCGGCGAATGATCCTGGAGCTGCTCTTCGCCGAGCGCAACCACGTCTGCGCTGTCTGCGTGGCCAACGGCCACTGCGAGCTCCAGGACTTGGCCGTCGCGGTGGGGATGGACCACGTCCGGTTCGATTACGTTTTTCCGTCGCACCAGGTAGACGTCACGCACGAGCGGTACGGGATCGACCACAACCGCTGCGTCCTGTGCGCTCGCTGCGTCCGGGTCTGCGACGAGATCGAAGGCGCACACACCTGGGACATCGCCGGCCGCGGTGCCCAAGCGCACGTCATCACCGACTTGAATCAGCCCTGGGGACAGGCCAAGAGCTGCACCGCCTGCGGCAAGTGCGTGCAAGCCTGCCCGACCGGCGCCATCTTCCGCCGCGGGGTCACCGTGGCCGAGATGGAGCGCGAGCGCTGGCGACTGGAATTCATCGTCACGGCTCGGGAGAAACAACAATGGATCCGATAAGGCTGGCCACCGTCTGGCTGGGTGGCTGCTCGGGCTGCCACATGTCGTTCCTGGATCTCGACGAGTGGCTCATCACGCTGGCGGGTCAGGTCCAGCTGGTGTACAGCCCGATCGCGGACGTCAAAGAATACCCCGAGGGTGTGGACGTCGCGCTCGTCGAAGGCGCCGTCGCCAACGACGAGCACCTGCACCTCATCCGGCGGATCCGTCGGCGCACGGCGCACCTGGTCTCCTTCGGCGACTGCGCTGTCACCGGCAACGTCACTGCCATGCGGAACCCGCTCCGCACGGCGGAGTCCGTCCTCACCCGCGCCTATCTGGAGGGTGCGGACATCGCGGCCCAGATTCCCGCCGAACCGGGGATTCTGCCCGTGCTGCTTGATCGGGTGATGCCGGTGCACGAGGTCGTCCCGGTGGATACGTTTCTGTCCGGCTGCCCGCCCCCGGCCGAGCGCATCCAGAACGTCCTGGAGCAGCTCCTGGCGGGCAAGCAGCCCGTGCTCGCGGGTCGGGACCTGAAAGCAGGCTAGGCGTAACCCTACACGGAGACGACACGTCCCATGGCTCAACGGATCGTCATCGACCCGGTCACGCGCATCGAAGGCCACGCCAAGATCACGATCTATCTCGACGACGGCGGGCAGGTGACCGACGCCAAGTTTCACGTGACCGAATTCCGAGGTTTCGAGCGCTTCTGCGAGGGCCGCCCGCTGTACGAGATGCCGGGAATCACGGCGCGCGTCTGCGGGATCTGCCCGGTCAGCCACCTCCTGGCGTCCGCCAAGGCGGCGGACCAGATCCTGGCGGTCAGCATCCCGCCGGCGGCGGAGAGGCTGCGCCGGCTGATGAACCTGGGGCAGATCCTCCAGTCGCACGCGCTGAGTTTCTTCCACCTCAGCTCGCCCGATTTCATCCTCGGCTTCGACAGCGACCCGGCCGCGCGCAACATCTTCGGCCTGGTTGCCGCCGAGCCAGAGCTAGCCCGGGCCGGCATCCGCCTCCGACAGTTCGGGCAAGAGATCATCGCCCACCTGGGCGGACAGAAGATCCACCCCGCCTGGGCGGTTCCCGGCGGCGTCCGCTCTCCCCTGTCCAAGGAATCGCACGCCCAGATCCGTGGCCGCATCCCCGAGGCGCGCGCGACCATTCTGGATACGCTGAGCCGGTTCAAGCGCATGCTCCCGTCCCTCGAGAAGGAGTCGCACATCTTCGGCAACTTCCCCAGCCTCTTCATGGGACTGGTCGGCCACGACGGCGCCTGGGAGCACTACGATGGGCACCTCCGCTTCGTGGACAGCGCCGGCAACACCATCGCCGACCGGCTGGAGGCGCGACGCTACCGCGAGTTCATCGGCGAGGCGGTGGAGGCCCACTCCTACCTGAAATCGCCCTTCTACCGGCCGCTCGGCTACCCCGACGGGATGTACCGGGTCGGTCCGCTGGCGCGGTTGAACGTCTGCTCGCACATCGGTACGCCCCTGGCCGATCAGGAGTTGCGCGAGTTCCGCGACCGCGCCAACGGCACCGCGACCTCGTCGTTCCGTTACCACCACGCGCGCTTGGTCGAAATGCTCGCCGCCATCGAAAAGATCGAGCGGCTGCTCGACGACCCCGACCTGTCGTCCGACCGCCTGCGCGCCGACGCCGGCATCAACCAGCTCGAGGCCGTGGGCGTGAGCGAGGCGCCGCGCGGCACGCTCTTCCACCATTACCAAGTGGACGAGTACGGCCTGATCCGCAAAGTCAACTTGATTATCGCCACGGGTCAGAATAATCTCGCCATGAACCGGACCGTGGCGCAGATCGCGCGGCACTACGTCCGTGGCCCGGAAATCCCCGAGGGCATGCTGAACAGGGTCGAGGCGGGCATCCGGGCCTACGACCCGTGTTTGAGTTGCTCGACGCACGCGGCCGGCACGATGCCGCTGCAGGTGAGTTTGGTGGCCTCCGACGGCACCATTCTCGACGAGGTCTGGCGCTGCTGAGGAGAACGCCAGACGGAGTGGGCCATGCGCCTGGGCACCATCCTGGTCATCGGCTACGGAAACGACCTCCGCGGTGACGATGCCGCCGGTCAGCGCGCGGCTGCCCGCATCGATGCCTGGAGGCTGCCCGGGGTCGAGGTTCGCGCCCTCCCGCAGCTCACACCGGAACTGGCCGAGCCCCTGGCCGCCGCCGATCGTGCCGTCTTCCTGGATGCGCGCCTCGCCTCGAGCGGGACCGCCATCCGCGTCCACCGTCTCCGACCCGCCACCCCCACCGCACGCCCCGCACACACCAGCGACCCGGAGGGCCTCCTCGCGCTGGCCCAGACCGCCTTCGGTCGCTCGCCCGAGGCGTGGTGGATCACGATTCCCGCGACAGATTTCTCCTTCGGGGCGCCGCTCTCCGCGCTCGCAGAACGCGGCATGGCCGACGCCCTCGCAACCGTTCGACGACTGCTGGCACCGTTGGCCGGTGCGGCGGACGCCGCGCCGGCCAGGCTCGGATGCGCGGCGAACGAGGCCGCCGCCTGCCCGGAGCGAGACCCCTCGTAAGCGACGCCCTGCGCGGGCACAGGAGGATCATGGGATGCCCCACACGCTGACCACCTGCACGTTCTGCGGTGTGGGCTGTGGGATCTATCTGGAAAGCGCCGGAAACACCTTGACCGGCGCGTATCCCAGCATGACCCATCCCACCAACCAGGGACGGATCTGCGTGCGGGGCTGGCACGTGAACGAGGTCGCCAGCGCCCCCGATCGCCTCTTGCACCCCTTGGTCCGGAAGGACGGCACCCTCCAGGAAGTCTCCTGGGACGAGGCGCTTGGCTATGTGGGTGACCGGCTGCGGCAGATCCAGGGACGGTCGGGCCCCAACGCCATCGGGTTCGTCAACTCGCCGCGCGGCTCCAACGAAGAAAGTTACCTCCTCCAGAAATTCGCCCGGGCCTTCATCGGCACGAACAACGTGGACCACGGCCTGGGTGCGTATCGCCATAACAGCATCGACGTCCTGCTGGCCATGCTGGGCGTCCCCGCCAGCACCAACTCCGTCGGCGAGCTCGACACGAGCGAGGCGATCATCGTCAACGGCGTGGACCTGGGGCTGCAGCTGCCCACCGTCGGCGGGCGCGTCATGCGGGCGAAGCTGGCCGGGGCCAAACTGATCGTCATCGACCCGCGCCGCCACCGCCTGGCGGAGCACGCCGACCACTTCCTCCAGGTGCGCCCCGGGAGCGACGCCGCCCTCTACGGCGCCATGGCCAAGGTGATCGTCGACCGCGGACTCCTGGACACGCGCTTCCTCAAGGCGCACTGCCGGAACGTCGACGCCTTCCTGGACGCCGTCCACGCCTACGACGTGCTGTGGGCCGCCGACGCCTGCGGCATCCCGTCCGAGCTGATCGAAGAGGCTGCCGTCGCCTACGGCCGGGCCCGCTGCGCGGCCATCCTCTTCTCCACGGGCGTGGAGGCCAGCGGCGTCGAGGCCGTGCAGGCGCTGATTAACCTGGCCCTCTTGACCGGAAACGTCGGGAAGGCGGGCGCGGGCATCTTCGCCTTGACGGAGCACAACAACCTCCAGGGCGTCTGTGACATGGGCATGCTGCCCAACCGCTTCCCCGGCTACGTGCCCGTGACGGACGACCCGGGCCGCCGCCGCTTCGAGGTCCTGTGGGGCGCGCCCCTCTCGGGCAAACCGGGCCAGGGCGCGGAGGAGCTCCTCTCCCGAACCGGCCGGGGTGCGGTGCGGGCCCTGTGGCTCTGCCGCCACGATCCGGTCATGGCCGCGTCCGCCGACGCCACCGCCGTCCTCCGCCAGCTCGACTTGGTCATCGTCCAGCACCCCTTCCTCACCGAGACGGCCAAGCACGCGCATGTGGTCCTGCCCGTGGCGGCCTTCGGCGAGGAGCACGTCACCTTCACGAACACGGAGCGCCGCATCCAGCTGGTCGGCAAGGCTGTGGACCCGCCCCCGGGCCTCACCCCTGCGTGGCGGCAGATCGTGGACCTCGCGAACCGGCTCGGCGCCGCGTGGGATTACACCTCCAGCGCCGAGGTCATGCGCGAGATCGGGCGGGCGGTCCCCGCCTACGGCGCCGCCGGGTACGACAACCTGGCCCGGGACTACGGCCGGCAGTGGCCGTGCACGACGGACAAACCGCTCGGGACGCGGTTCCTGTTCGAGGAGGGGATCGTCGGGCAGCCCTTCAGCCTGGCCCCCATCCCGCGGCCCAGCCGCCCGCCCTGCGCGACCCTGGACTACCCCTTCACGCTCAGCTTCGGCCACTCGCTCTACTACTGGCACCAGAACGTCCTGATCCGGCACAGCGAGACCCTCAAGCGGGAATACCAGATCCTCCTCCTCGATTACCCCGACGGTTTCGTGGACATCAACACCGAGGATGCCCGGCGGCTCGAGATCCGGGATGGCGCCAAGGTGCGGCTCGTCGGCGTGACCGGCGTGGCGGTGACGACGGCGCGCGTCACCAGCGAGGTCAAGTCGGGCATGATCTTCGTTCCCTTCTTCCTCCGTGAGGTTCGGGAACAGCTCTGGGGCGAGACGGCCTCCGCTGCGCGGAGCAGTCGCATGCCGGTCTGCGTCCGGCTGGAAAGGGTCTGACGATGCGGGCACGAATCGCCGACAAGGGCAGCCTCCTCAGCCTGGTGGATCTCCTGCGCGAGGAGTACGAGGTCGTCGCCCCCTTCTACGGCCGCGGCCGCGACACCTGCTTCGACGCCGTGACCGACGCCAACCGGCATCTCGTCCAGGTCCACATCCCGAATCCCTACTACCCGCCCAAGCGCTATGTCCTGCCCCACATTGAACGCCTGCTCCAGATCCACCTGAACGACCACCCGCGCATCCAGCCCAGCGAGGACGCCCCGCGGCGCGCCATCTTCGGCATCCGCTCCTGCGACGTCGCGGGCATCGACCACCTGGACCGCTTCTACCTCGGCCGCGACTTCAAGGACGCCTACTACGAACGCCACCGCCAGAATCTCTTCCTCGTGAACGTCGTCTGCACCGACCCGGACCTGGACATCGACGACGACTGCTTCTGCATGTGCGCCGATACGGGCCCGGCCGCCCGGGGCCATTTCGACCTGCAGATCATGGACCTCGGCAACGAGTTCCTGGTGGTGGCCGGCAGCGACAAGGGCGAGTCATATTTCGCCCATCCCATGTTCCGGAAGGGCACGCCCGCCCACCTGGCGCGGCGCCGGCAGATCCTGGCCGACGTGCGCAAGCGGTTCAAGGTCGCCACGAGCTGGTACTCGTCGACTGTTCGCTACATCACGAGCGAGCGGGTCAGCGACGCCACCTGGGAGCAGATCGGCAACCGCTGCCTGGAGTGCGGCGGCTGCAGTTACATGTGCCCGACGTGCACCTGCTTCACCGTCACCGAGCGGCCGGTGGGCCCCGCCGATTACGAGCGCCTGCGGCTGTGGGACGCCTGCGCCCTGGGGGGATTCACCCGGATGGCGGGCGGCTTCAACCCGCGGAAGGCCGCCCACGACCGGCGCAACCGGCGCTTCTTCCGGAAGCTGGCCCACTACTTCATCCAGCGCGAACTGTCGGTGGCCTGCGTCGGCTGCGGCCGGTGCGTCGAGGTCTGCCACGGGGACATCGGCATGCCCAGCGTTGTGGAGATCCTGCGCCGTACCACGGCGGAGAGCGAGCGCCATGAGCCAGCCGCCCACTGAGAACGTCTATCTCCCTAAGGTCGCAGTCCTGGACCGGGTGGTCGAAGAGATCGCCGACGTCCGGACGTTCTACTGGCACTTCGAGGACCCGGCCGAGCAGGCGGCGTTCCGAAAGTTCCTGCCGGGCCAGTTTGCCCAGGTATCCGTCTTCGGCACCGGTGAATTCCCCGCCTCGCTCCCCCCCAGCCCGACCGAGGAGGAATTGTTCTTTACCGTCCGGCGCGTGGGCACCGTGACCGCCGCCCTGCACGCACTCCGGCCCGGCGACAGGTTCGGCGTCCGGGGCCCGTATGGAAACGGGTTCCCCATGAAGCAATACTTCGGCCAGAATCTGTTGTTCGTGGCCGGCGGCATCGGTCTCATCCCCCTCCGGTCTTGCCTCAACTACGCCCTGGACAACCGTCACCGCTACGGCACGATCCAGCTTTTCTACGGGGCGCGCGGCCTGAAGGACCTCATGTACCTGGGGGCGCTCCGGGAGTGGGAGATGAGCCGCGGGTTCGAGTGCTACCTGACGGTGGACCGGGCGGACGACCAGTGGACCGGCCACGTGGGCGTGGTCGGCAGCCTGTTCCGCAAGCCAGGCGTCACGGTTCCCGTCGAGAACACGACGGCCTTCGTGTGCGGGCCTCCCATCATGTTCCGCTTCGTGATCCGCGACCTCAAGGAGATGGGATTCGAGGACCGCAACATCATGTCGACTCTCGAGCGATACATGAAGTGCGGGGTCGGAAAGTGTGGTCACTGTTGTATCGGGCTGGCGTACGTCTGCGTGGACGGCCCGGTCTTCACCTACGAGCAGATCAAGCGGTTGGGGGAAGTCATCTGATGCAGAACCTCCGGGACGAGCTGAGGGAGTCTCTGGCGGGGCGCGTCGGCCTGGTCGGGATCGGCAATCCGGATTGCGGGGACGATGCGTGCGGGCTGCGCCTGGCGGAGGCCGTGCGCGATCTCGGCTACCCCGATGTGATCCTGGCCGAGCGAACGCCGGAACACTGGACGGAACGGTTGGCACGTGGCGGCTACCAGACGCTGGTGTTCCTGGATGCCGTGAGGATGGGCGCCTCCCCCGGCGACGCCGTCTTCTTGAAAGGCGCCGAAATCGCGACGCGGTATCCCCAGGTCTCCACGCACAAGCTGTCGCTCGGGACGATCGCCCGGCTGATCGAGACGCGCGCCCCGACGCGCGTCTTTCTGCTCGGCGTTCAGCCCCAAGCCGTGGACTACGGGGCCCAGCTGTCGGCGCCGGTCCAAGCGACGCTGGAGGTCCTGCGCGACCTCCTGGTCGAACTGCTGCCCATCGGGAGCAAACCCCTCGCCGTCTGTGGGGAGCGATCATGAGCGCCGAATCTGTCGTGCTGGCCGCGTTCGTGCTGTTGCTGGGCGGCGCCGTCCTGGTGATTCCGGTGTGCGGCAATCGCCAGCTGGCCGGGCGGGTGGCGTTCGCGATCACGGGACTGGCCAGCCTCCTGGCGATCGGCGCGGCCGCCAGTGTGCTGATCGCCGGCCCCGGCAGGGCTTGGACGGTCTGGGCCTTGCCCCAGTACGCCTCGGCCCTCCGCATCTATGTGGACGGCCTGAGCGCCGTCTTTCTGATCCTGATCGCGTTGGTCTCTGCCCTGTCCGCCCTCTACTCCATCCAGTACATGGAGCATTACCCCGAGTACACCCTGTACCGATACTACCCCTATTTCCTGCTCTTCGTCGCCGGCATGTACGGCATCGTGGTCGTCACGGATCTGATGGTCGGATTCTTCCTGCTCTGGCAGCTCATGACGCTGTCCTCGTACGTCCTGGTCCGGTTCGAGTACAAGCAGCGCGAGAACGTGCGGGCGGCGATGCGCTACCTCATCGCCATGGAGGCCGCATGCGGCTTCATCGTGCTCGGCGCGGGTCTGCTGGCGCGGGGGCCGGTGACGCTGGCCGACGAGACGCTCATGCGCTACGACTTTGACGCCATCAGCCACGGCCTGCCGGCGCTGCTCCAGACGGGGGGCGGCGTCGCCGCCGCCGGCCTGCTCTGTTTCCTGGTCGGATTCGGGATCAAGGCCGGGATGTGGCCCTTCGGTCAGCTGTGGCTGCCCGCCGCCCACCCGGCGGCCCCCTCGCCGGTGAGCGCCCTCCTGTCCGGCGTGGTCATCAAGACCGGCATCTACGGCTTGATGCGCTCGTTCCTCTGGCTGGTGCCGGCCGAGGCGCTGGACGCGTACCCCAGCGAGGCGTGGGGGCTCGTCCTGGCGGGGCTCGGCACGGCCACGCTCTTCATCGGCACCACCCAGGCGCTCGGCCAGGATCAGTCCAAGCGCCTCCTCGCCTTCAGCAGCATCGGCCAGGTCGGGTACATCCTCCTGCCGCTGGGCGCCTGCCTCGCGCTGATCAAATCGGGGCCGGCCGACGAGAACGTGCTCGTCCTGGCCGCAATCGGGTTTGCGGCGTCCCTGTTCCACACCGTGAACCACGGCCTCTTCAAGAGCCTCCTCTTCCTCAACGCCGGCTCGCTCCTGTACGCCACGGAGACGCAGGACCTGAACCAGATGGGAGGCCTCATCAAGTACATGCCGGCCACCGCGGTGACGACGCTCGTGGGGGCCTTCGCCATCGCGGGTGTCCCGCTATTCAACGGCTTCGTCAGCAAGTGGAGCATCTTTCTCACCACGATCCTGGGGAGTCGCCACGCCCCCTACCTCGCGGTCTGCGCGGTCGTGGCGATGTTGACGAGCGTCCTGACGCTGGCCCTTTTCCTGAAATTCTTCGGAACCAGCTTCCTGTCCCGGGTCAGCCATCGCGTGGCCGAGCGGGCCGGCGCGGGCAAGGCGGCGGACGCGGGCTGGCCGATGCTGGCGCCCCAGATCGCGCTGGCGGCTCTGTGCGTGCTCCTCGGCCTGGCGCCCGGGATCGGCTATAGTCTCATCCAGCATGCCCTGGCGGCCAGCCAGCACGGGCTCGGCGCAACGCTGGCGAAAGCCTCTCCACTGTCGACGGCCGGCCTGACCGGGGTCGCGGGACCGGCAGGCCTCGCCGTCCTGTCGCCTCTCGTGGTCGCGGCCGTCGTCGGCGCACTCCTCCTTTTCGCCGCAGGGCTCTCCCTCGCGGGGGGCGCCGTCCGCCGGACCGCGGAGCCGTGGCTGTGCGGCTACGTGGCGGAATCCGATCACATGCGCTACGGGGCGCGCAACCTGTACCGTGAGGTCTCCCGCTATCTACCGTGGGTCGACAGGATGCCGGCGCAGGCCGGCGGCAACGGAGCCGCGCGGCGGCCGGAGCCAAGCGCGCAGCCAACCGGTCCGCACTCCTCGCAGCACGGGGCCTAGCCATGTCAGCACACGTCGTCCTGAAGCAGATCACCGAGCGGTTCGCACCCGTCATCCAGCGCACCGACGTGC
>Ga0316622_100001331_pt1 | contig 15962 bp, 12 predicted proteins | sample OWC_Aug_OW2_C1_D_FD_207646 | JGI IMG/M metagenome (GOLD analysis project Ga0316622, IMG submission 207646) | Wetland soil microbial communities from Old Woman Creek delta, Ohio, United States - OWC_Aug_OW2_C1_D5_C | ecosystem: Environmental > Terrestrial > Soil > Wetlands | place: USA: Ohio... | reverse complement strand
GCGAGCGGATCCTGCAGGTGGGGCACAGCGAGCGATACAACGGGGCGGTCCAGGTCTTGTCCACGCAGGTGCAGGATCCGGCGTTCATCGAAGTGCACCGGATGGGGCCGTTCCCGGGTCGCGGGACAGATGTCGACGTCGTGCTGGATCTGATGATCCACGACATCGACATCATTCTCACCCTCGTCAAGTCCCCCGTTGCGTCCGTCAGCGCCGTGGGCGTGCCGGTGGTGACCGGTCAGGTGGACATCGCCAACGCGCGGCTGGAGTTTGCGTCCGGCTGCGTGGCGAACATCACGGCCAGCCGGGTCAGCGGCGAGCGCTTGCGCAAGATCCGCGTGTTCCAGCGCGACACCTACTTCGTCCTGGACTACGCCAGCCAGGAGTTGAACCTGTTCCGGAAGATCCCGGGCGACGGGTCCGGCAAAGCCAAGCTCACCCGGATCGAGGTGCCGGTCGCCCGGGTGGAGCCGCTCCGGCAGGAACTTGTCGATTTTCTGGAGAGCGTCCGCACGCGGCGGCCGCCGCTGGTCTCCGGCGAGGCGGGGCGCGAGGCGGTCGCAGTGGCGGCCCAGATCATCGAAAGGCTTTGAGCGGGGCGGTCGACGGGCCCGGAACTGGAAGGGAGCGCGGCGTTGTCGCAGTCGCCCCTCGGTGATTCCCCAACGGTCCACATCGCTATCGTGGCAGGCGAGGCGTCCGGCGATCTCCATGGCGCCGGGCTGGTCGAGGCGTTGCGCCGGCGTGCGCCGCAGCTCGGGTTCAGCGGCATGGGAGGCGTGCGGATGCGCACGGCCGGCGTGCGGCTCCTGGCCGACGCGGGCGAGACGGCGGTGGTGGGCGTGAGCGAGTTGTGGGAGAAGCGGCGCGCGCTGCGGACCGCGCTCCGCGCGCTGCGGGCACATCTCGCCGAGGCCAGACCCGACCTGCTCATCTGCATCGACTTTCCGGACTTCAACCTCCTCCTGGCTCGCACCGCTCGCCGTTTCGGTATTCCGGTGTGCTACTTCATCAGCCCACAAGTGTGGGCGTGGCGCCGCGGCCGCGTCCGGACGATCCGCCGGCTGGTCCGGAAGATGCTCGTGCTGTTTCCCTTCGAGGAGAGCCTCTACCGAGCCGCGGGAGTCGACGTGACCTTCGTGGGGCATCCCCTCTTGGATGCCCTGGCGGCGGTCCCGTCGCGCGAACGGTGCCGGGAGCGACTCGGCATCGCCGACGGGGTGAAAGTTCTGGGGCTGCTGCCGGGGAGTCGTGCGGCAGAGCTGCGACGGCACCTGCCGCTCCTGCTGGACGCCGCGGGCAAGGTCCGCGCGGAAGAGTCCGGCGTGGTGGTGCTCCTGGGCCTCAGCGAGACCGCCGAGCGGGCGGCGGCGGAAGCGGCAGTTGCGAAGGCAGGCGTGCCCACCCAGGTGATCCAGAGCCGGACGCACGAGGTGATTCGCGCGGCCGACTTCCTGCTGGCCGTGTCCGGGACCGTGACGCTGGAGGCAGCCATTCTGGAAACTCCCATGCTGATCACGTACCGGCTGGGGACCCTGTCGTCCTGGCTGGCACGATGTCTCATCCGCGTGGCGTTTGTGGGGCTGCCGAACTTGGTGGCGGACGCGGCCATTGTCCCCGAATTGCTCCAGCACGACGCCACGCCGGAGAAATTGGCGGCGACGGCACTCGACGTCCTCCGTTCCCCGGCCCGCCAGGACGGCATGCGCGCCGCACTGGCCGATGTCCGAAAGCGCCTGGGGCAGCCGGGCGCATTCGAGCGGGCCGCGCGAGAAGTCCTGACACTACTGCCATCGGTCCAGGCGGGCGCCGCGACGTCCTGAGGGTTGGCCGGGCGCCGCCGGAAAGCTGAGGAGTCGGAACGCGCATGTCGTGGGTGTACAGCGCCGGTTTGGGCGCCTTCTTGCTGGGTCTGGCGCCGAGCGTCCTGTGGCAGATGCTGCTGCGCGGCAAGTATCGGCGCGGGATCGGCGAGCGGTTCGGCGCCGTCGCGCCGTGGCAGGGCGCGCAATCGCCGCTCTGGCTCCACACGGTGTCGGTCGGGGAGGCGATGGCCGCCGCACCGCTGGCCCGCTTGCTTGCGGCGCGGCATCCGGACGTGCCGCTCCTGGCCTCCACCACGACCGAGACGGGGCGGGCCGTGGCCGAACAGCGGATACCGGCCGCACGCTTCGTCTTCTTCCCGCTCGACTTCGGCTGGTGCGTCCGACGCGCGCTGCGCGCTTTGCGGCCGCGCGCGGTGCTGCTGACGGAGACGGAGCTCTGGCCGAACTTCCTCGCCGCCTGCGATGCGGAGGGCATCCCGGCGGTCGTCATCAATGGGCGGATTTCCCCGCGCTCGTTCCCGCGCTACCGGCTGATCCGGCCGTGGTTCCGCCGGGTGCTGCGGCACGTCCGGCTCTTCTGCATGCAGAGCGCGGCCGATGCGGAGCGCATCCTGGCGCTCGGGGCGCCGGTCGATCGGGTCACCGTGACCGGCAACCTCAAGTACGATCTTCCCGCCCCGGATCACGCGGTGGACCGGAACGCGATACGGGCGGGGCTGGCCATGCCCGCGGGGTGCCGTTTGGTGGTGGCGGGAAGCATCCACCGCGGCGAGGACGAGCCGGTGATCGAGGCGTTCAAGGCCGCCGCGTCCTCCCGCTCGGACCTGTGTTTGCTCTTGGCTCCACGGCACCCGGAGCGGCTCGACGAGGTGGAGCGCGCCGCGGCTCGGGCGGGCCTGGCCTGCGTGCGACGGAGCCGCCTGCCGGGCGATTGCCCGAAGCCGGGGGGCGCCATCCTCTTGGATACCATGGGAGAGTTGGCGCGGCTCTACGCCATCGGCAGTGTGGTCTTCATCGGGGGGAGCCTGATCCCCCACGGGGGGCAGAACATCCTGGAGCCGGCAGTGTACGGGTGCCCCGTGCTGCACGGGCCCCACATGGGAAACTTCACCGAGATGCGGGATCTGTTCCAAGCGGCACGGGCTGCGGCCCAGGTCGCCGACGGCGGGGCGCTGTCCCAGGCGCTGCAAGCGCTGCTCGACGATCCCGCCGAGGCCGACCGGATGGGGCAGGCGGGCCGGACGATCGTGGAGGCCCAGCGTGGCGCGACCGCGAGGACGGCGGACCTCGTGGGCGCCTTGCTGTGAGCGTCGGCGAGCGGGTCGTCGCGTTCGTCCAGCGCGCCGCGCGGGCCAAGTCGCCGACGACGGGCGAGCGGGCCGTTCAGGCGTGCTTGACATTCGCCTCGATCGTCTACGGCGGGCTGGTGCGGGTGCGGAACGCCGGATACAATAGCGGCCTGCTGCGGACGGGACGGCTGAGCTGCCGCGTGGTCTGCGTCGGAAACCTGTCGGTCGGCGGGACGGGAAAGACGCCGACGGTGCTGGCCCTGGCAGGTGCGGCCGCCGGGGCCGGCGTGCGAGTCGCCGTCCTGCTGCGGGGCTACGGGCGCGAGGGGCGGGGGGTGCTAGTCGTCTCGGATGGCCGACGCGTCGAGCGCGGGTGGCGCGAGGCCGGTGACGAAGCCGTGCTCCTGGCCCAGCGTCTGGGCGGGGTTCCGGTCGTCGTGGGCGAAGATCGGGTCGCCGCCGGACAACTGCTCGTCGAGCGCTTCGATCCGCAGGTCATTTTTCTGGACGACGGTTTTCAGCACCGACGGCTTCACCGCGACGCGGACCTCGTCCTACTGGATTCCACGGATCCCTTCGGCGGCGGTCTCTTGCCGCGGGGGCGCCTGCGGGAGCCGATCGGCGGCCTCCGGCGGGCGAGCGCGGTCCTGCTGACCCGCGCGGACCAGGGGGGCGATCCGGAGGAGATCCGCCGCCGGGTCGCGGCCGTCGCACCGGGATGCCCCGTGGGGCGGGCGGTCCTCCGGCCGCTGCGCCTCCGAGACCTGACGTCAAGCAGCGATCGCGCCCTGACCGAGTTGCGGGGGAGGCGCGTGGTCGCCGTCAGCGGCATCGGCAACCCGGAGAGTTTTCATCGAACGGTACAGGATGCGGGGGCCGTCCTGGCCGGACGTCTGGTCTACCCGGATCATCACGCGTTCACCGAGGAAGACCGCCAGCGCATGGGGGACGCGGCGCAGCGCAACGAGGCGAGCTGGATCGTGACGACGGAAAAAGACGCCGTGCGATTGGAGGGACGACTTCCCGAGGGGTGTCCGTTCATGGCGCTGGAGGTCGCCCTGGAGATCGTCGAGGGCGCCGAGGCCCTGGAGGCGGCGCTGGGCGTTCCCGTGGGGGCGCGGCGTGGCTGAGCGGTCTCGCTGGAGCGTGATGGCCATCGCGGAGTGGGGCCTGGTCGCCGGTCTGGCCAAGCTCGTGAACCGGCTTCCGGAATCGTGGGCGTACGCCCTGGGCGAAGGGGCCGGCCGCCTGGCGTGCCGATTGGATCGCCGCCACCGCACCATCGCCGCGCAGAATCTGGCCGCGGCATTTCCGGGCCGGTATTCTCCGGCGGAACTGGATCGTTTGGCCGTGGCCGTCTTCGAAAACCTCGGGAGAACCGCCGTGGACGTGGCCCGCTCGGATCGCCTGCTGTCCCGGTCGGCCAACACGGCGGTCGAGTGGGAGGGGTACGAACATCTCCTCGCGGCCCGGGCGCGCGGGAAAGGGGTGCTGGTGGTTTCGGCGCACTTCGGGCCGTGGGAACTCCTGCCACCCGTGTGGGCGCTTCGCACCGACCCCGCCAACGTGGTGGCGAGGCCGCTGGACAACCCGCGGCTGGACGACCTGCTCACCGCATGGCGGGAGCGCGGCGGCACCCGCATGATCCGCAAGCGGGATGCGATCCATGCGATCCTGCAGGCCCTGCGCCGGGGTGAGACGGCGGCCATCCTCATCGATCAGCACATCAGCGAGCGGGAGGGTGCGGTGGTACCCTTCTTCGGTCGTCCCGCCTCGACTGCCTCGGCGCCCGCCCTCATCGCGCTCAGGTCGGGAGCAGCGGTGCTCCCGGTCGCGATCGTGCGGCAGCCGGAACGGGGACGCTACCGGATTCGCATCGGCGCCGAGATCCCCGTTCGGCGCAGCGGCGATGTGAAAGCCGATCTGGTCGAGAACACCGCGCGCTTCACCGCGGCCATCGAGGCCATGATCCGGGAGCAGCCGGAGCAATGGTTTTGGGTGCACCGCCGCTGGAAGACCCGTCAACCGGTGGATGCCAGGCTGCGGCCGGCTGAGACAAACCCGGTCGCGTCCGGACAACGCCTGGCGGGCTGAGCCGCCCGCGTAACGGGAATCCATGGGTGATATCGATCCTGGGCGGATCCGAAAGATCCTGGTGCGCGAGGTCAACTGGGTTGGGGACGCCGTCCTCACCCTGCCGACCCTGGACGCGTTGGAGCGCAGGTATCCCGAAGCCGAGATCGTGGTGCTGGGACGGTCCTGGGTGGCGGGCCTCTTCGGAGGCCAGCGGAGTGTGGACCGGATCGTGACCTACGACTCGGCGGGTGCGCACGGGGGTCCGGCGGGCCGATGGGCCGTTGCAAGAACGCTGCGGGCGGACCGCTTCGACCTGGCGGTGCTGTTCCCAAACTCCTTCGACGCCGCCCTGGTTCCGTGGCTGGCGGGGATTCCTTTTCGTGTCGGGTATCCCACCGACGGCCGGCGGTTCCTTCTCACGCATCCGGTGAGGCCGGTTGCTCGGCCCGGGGAACGGCACCAGGTGTTCCGATACCTCCATCTCGCCCGGGCGCTTGGCGGTGACGGTGATGCCCTCCCAAGGCTCGCGGTACGGGCCGATGCCGTGCGGGCGGCGGACGATCTCTTGGCCCAGCACGGGGTCGAGCCGGGCGAGAGGTGGATCGCCGTCAACCCGGGGTCGGTCTACGGAAGCGCCAAGCGTTGGACCGCGGAGCGGTTCGGCGCGGCAGCGGATGCGCTGGCGGTGCGGCGAGGGGCCAAGGTCGTCCTCGTCGGATCGGGCAGGGAAATGGCCGTCCTGCAGTCGGTCGCGCGGGCCATGCGAGAGCCCGCGGTCGTGCTGGGCGGACGGACGGACATCGGGATGCTGCCGGGCCTCTTGCGTCGAACTCGTTTGCTGCTGACGAACGACACGGGTGCCATGCACGTCGCCGCGGCGGTCGGGACGCCGGTACTGGCGATCTTCGGGCCCACCGATGTCGAGGCCACGGGGCCGCGGGGCCCATGGTGCCGAACCGTGCGGGCGCCGGTGCCATGCAGCCCGTGCCTCTTGCGTGAATGCCCGATCAACCACCGCTGCATGCTGGGGATCACGGTGGAGGAGGTAGTGCGGGCGACGGAGGAACTCTTGAACGAGACACAACCCCTTGTGTGTCCGGTGGCGCAGTTCGGCACGCCGCCGCCGGGCGGGCTCGCGCCGGCGAGGCCGGCGGCCTTTCTGGACCGGGATGGGACCATCATCGAGGATCTCGGGTACCTGGCGGATCCGGAACGGATTCAGTTCATTCCGGGCGCACAGGACGCGCTGCGCGCACTACAGGCGTCAGGCTATCGCCTGATCGTGGTGACGAACCAGTCCGGCGTGGCGCGCGGGCTCATCACCGAGACGGACGTGCGCCGGGTGAACCAGCGACTCCAGGAGCTTCTGGCCGATGCCGGGGTCGCCGTGGATGGAATGTACTATTGCCCGCACCATCCCGACTCCGGACCCCCGGAGTACCGGCAGGCGTGCGCCTCGCGCAAGCCCGGCCCGGGGATGATCGAAAGGGCACGGAAAGACTTCGGGCTGGATCTCGGGCGCTCGGTGATCGTCGGCGACCATTCGAGCGATGCCGAAACGGCACGTCATTTCCCCGGCATGCGGAGCGTCCTGGTGTTGACCGGCCACGGGCCGGGCCAACACGACAAGGTCAAGGCGGGCGACGTGCCGGCGCCGGATCACGTGGCCGCCGATCTCGCATCCGCCGTGACCTGGTTCCTCCAGGGGCCGGGACGCTGACGTGGGCGCCCTGCCGATCCGGCTGGACGGCGCTCGGCGGATCCTGCTGGTCAAGCCGAGCGCCCTGGGCGACGTGGTCCACACGCTGCCGGTGGTGGCCACGCTCAAGCGCCGCTACCCCGAGATCCCGCTCGATTGGCTGGTCGAGGAGGAGTCGGCGCCGTTGGTTGCCGGGCATCCGGCGGTCACGAGCATCGTGGTGTCGGGCCGGCGCCGCTGGCTCCGGCAGCTGCGGCGCCCCGCGGAGGCTGCTTCCGCGCTGGGAGAAATGCGGGGCTTGGTCACGGAGCTCCGCCGGCGCCGGTACGATGCGGTGCTGGATCTGCAGGGACTCCTGAAGAGCGCGGTGTACGTCGTCGCCGCCGGAGCGCCCGTGCGAGTCGGGCTGGCGGATGCGCGCGAAGGCGCGCGCTGGGTGTTCACCCACCAGGTGCCCGTCCCGCCCCAGCCCGTCCATGCCGTGGAACGGTATCTCGCGCTGGCCGCGGCCGTGGATGCCCGTGAGACGGTACGGGACTTCACGATCCCGCTGGGCTCCGACGAACTCGAGGCCGCGCAGCGCCTGCTGGCCGATCTGCCGCGTCCCTGCGTGGCGCTGCATCCGGCGGCCCGGTGGGAGACCAAGCTGTGGGAGGTGGAGCGATGGCGCGCGGTGGCCGCGTCGCTTGCAGGCGAGGGCGCGGGCGTCGTCGTGACCGGCAGCCTGGCGGATGCACCTGCGGCGGCCGCCGTCTGCGAGGGGCTGCGCCCCGCCCCGCGGTCGCTGGCGGGCCGGCTCTCGCTGAAGGGGTTGGCGGCGGTGCTTCGTTCCGTGGACCTCATGATCACGGTCGATTCCGGTCCAATGCACATCGCGGCGGCCGTGGGGACGCCCGTGGTGGCCTTGTTCGGACCGACCGATCCGGCGCGCACGGGCCCGCTGGGCCCCGGCCGGGTCCTGCGGCAGCCCTTGCCGTGCAGCCCGTGCCTGCAGCGGCAATGTCGGATCGCGGAGACGCGCCGGTGCATGCGGGACCTCGACGTGGCGGATGTCCTGGCCGCGGCGCGGGATCTGTTGCCCGCCGCGCGCTAGAGGCATAAAGGATGTGCTGGATGGCGAGGATGGGTGGAAGGCGGGGCAGGGCAGGGGCTGCAGGCGTTGCCGCGGCGATCGCGCTCGTCATGGGTCTCTTTGGGGCTGGCCTCGCGGGAGCGTCCGCGGGGAGGGACAGCGAGCGGGTTCTGCGGGAGGGCGAGAAGCTCGTCTTCGACGTGACCTGGATGGGCATCAAAGCGGGAGAGGCGACGCTGGAGGCGCGCGGGGCGGTTCAGTTCAACGGGCGGCAGGCCTATCACCTCGTGACCACGGCCCAGTCCGCGCCCTTCATCTCCAAGTTCTTCCGCGTGGACGACCGGAGCGATTCCTACCTGGCCTGGGGTCCGCTCCGGAGCCTCCAGTTCGAGAAGCAGCTCCGCGAGGGCAACTACCGGCACAACAGCCAGACCGCCTTCGATCACGACGGAAAGGTGGCGACGTTCCGCTATCTGGATTTCGGCCCGGTGCCGAAGGGCGTGACCAGGCTGGAGGAGGCGGAGAAGCACACCAAGTACGTGCAGCAGGAGTTTCCCCTCAGCGCCGGCGCGCTGGACGAGCTGTCGGTGCTGTACTTCGTCCGCACACTGCGGCTTGCGGAGGGGCAAACCGTCACGGCGAAGGTGTTCGCCAGCAAGAAGAACTGGGACCTGGAAGTCAAGGTGCTCCGCCGGGAGACGCTGGAGACGGCGCTTGGGCCGCGGGAGACGCTCCTGGTGGAGCCGCTGCTGAAATTCGACGGGATCTTCCAACAGAAAGGACGCGTTCTCGTATGGTTGACCCAGGATCCGGAGCGCATACCCGTCCTCATGAAGAGCGAGATCAAGGTCGGCAGCTTCGTGTCGACGCTCACCCGCCGCGAGGTGGGCTTGACCCAAGCGGGCTCGAGCGGGTCGCCGGGGCGGACGCCGTGAGCCGGCCCCTCACGGCCCTCGTCACGGGCGCGGCGGGCTTCGTGGGCTCGCACCTCTGCGAGCGCCTTCTGCGCGAAGGGTATCGGGTCATCGGCCTGGATGTGTTCGCCGACTACTATCCGCGGCCCATGAAGGAGGCGAACCTGGCGGGCGTGCGCGGGGCGCCCGGTTTCCGGTTCGTGGAGGGGGACCTGACGCGCATGGACCTGTCGCCGGTCGTCGGCGAGGCCGACTACATTTTCCACCAGGCCGGCCAGCCGGGCGTACGGCCGAGCTGGGGGAAAGATTTCGATGTCTATCTGGATTGCAACGTCCGTGCGACCCAGCGGCTGCTCGAGACGGCCCGGACAGTCGGACGCGTCCAGCGCCTGGTGTACGCGTCCTCGTCCTCGGTTTACGGCGAAACGCGCGACCTGCCCTTGCGGGAAGATTCTCTGACGCGGCCCTATTCGCCCTACGGGGTCACGAAGCTGGCGGCGGAGCACCTGTGCAGTCTCTACCATGCGAACTACGGCGTGCCCACGGTGTCCCTGCGCTACTTCACGGTGTACGGGCCGAGACAGCGGCCGGACATGGGGTTTCACAAGTTCATCCGGGCGGCGCTGGAGGATCGTCCCATCGGGGTCTACGGCGACGGCGAACAGACCCGCGACTTCACCTTCGTGGCCGACGCGGTGGAAGCCAACCGGTTGGCCCTGGGGCCTGGGGCGTCGGGACAGGTCTTCAACATCGGGGGCGGGTCGCGCGTCAGCGTGAATCAGGTGCTCGCTACGCTGGAGGATATCCTCGGCCGGCCGATCCGGCGCGAGCACCAGCCGCCGCAGGCGGGCGACGTGAGCCACACGTGGGCGGACACGCGCCGGGCCAAGGACGCGCTGGGCTTTTCGCCTAAGGTGTCCCTTCGGGACGGTCTGGCGCGCGAGGTGGCGTGGCTCAAGGAAGTGGTGGGGCGCTGAGTTGGGCGCACACACAGACGGAACGGGCGCACAAGGAACGGGCATGCGGTTTCAAGGACGGACAGCCTTGATCACCGGGGCGTCGAAGGGGATCGGCCGCGCCACCGCGCTTCGACTGGCTGCCGAGGGCGGCGCCGTGGCGGTGAACGGCCGGGATGCGTCGGCCGTTGACGCCGTGGTGGACGAGATCCACCAGAGAGGCGGGCATGCCATCCCGGCGCTGGGGGACGTGGGGCGGTCGGCCGACGTGGAACAGATGGTTGCCGGCGTGGTCTCGGAATTCGGCACCATCGACATCCTGGTCAACAACGCCGGCGGGGGCAGCATGGCCCGGTGGCTGGACGACGTGGACGAGGCCGCGTGGACGAAGAGCCTGGGCGGCAACCTCACCAGCGCGTTCTTGGTGACCAAGGCGGTCGTACCCCACATGCGGGCGCGGCGGCGGGGCCGGATCGTGATGGTGGCCTCGATCGCCGGCAGGAACATGAGCCGGCTTTCGGGTCCGGAGTACAGCGCCGCCAAGGGCGGGCTGCTGGCCTTCATGCGGCACATCGCGGTGGAGCTGGCGCCGTACAACATGACGGTCAATGCGGTGGCACCCGGGCCCACGATGGTGGAGCGCGTCGCGAAGAAGTGGGAGCTGCGCGGGGCGGAGGAACGCGAGAAGATCTTGCGCAACATCCCCTTGGGGCGTCCCGCCCAGCCCGAGGAAATCGCCGCGCCGATTCTCTTTTTGGCGTCGGACGACGCCTCGTACATCACGGGCGCCTGCATCGACGTCAACGGCGGCTCGTTCATGATGTGAAGACGCGCGGCTTCGGTGGGAGCGGCTTCGGTGGGGCTTCGGTGGGAGCTTGACGGCCGCAGGGGAGGATGGTACGGTAGCTCAAGAAATCAAACGGGAGCCCGGAGTGCCGGGCTGAGAGGGTGGGGCGGTTCCCTCACCGACCGTTCGAACCTGACCTGGGTAATGCCAGCGTAGGGACCAACGAATCACACAACCGCCCATCGTGGCGGTTTCTTGTTTTTCTGGGATCGCGCAGAGGGATGACGCCCCGTGTGGCGCGAGAGGGAGGGTCTCGGATGGACGGCTTGATGGAGCAGGTGCGGACCTACGGCATTCAACCCGTGCCGCAGGCGGAGCGCCGCTTGGGGTTCCTGGACACGTTTGTCCTGTGGTGGGACCTCGGCGTGAGTTTCCTCGTCATGGTGGTCGGGATGTTCCTGGTGCCCGGACTCAGCCTCGGGCAGGCCCTCCTGGCCATCGTCGTGGGGGCCATCCTGGGCAATTTTCTGCTCGGCCTGGTCGGGACGATCGGCTCGGACACGGGAGTGCCGACCATGGTCCTGCTCCGGCCCGTCCTGGGCCGCCGCGGCTCCATCGCGCCGAGCGTTCTCAACGTCCTGCAGTTGCTGGGATGGGCAACGTTCGAAGTCATCGTCATGGCCCAGGCTGCGGCGTTGCTGTCGGACCGCCTCTTCGGGGTGAAGGGCTACCTGGCTTGGGTGGCGTTCTTTGCAATTCTCGGGACGGTCATGGCCGTCGTCGGGCCGATCATGGTCGTCAAGCAATGGATGGAGCGGTTCGCTGTGTGGGTGGTCCTAATGACGATCGCGTGGGTGACGGTGGCCGTCCTGACGACCTACGATGTCGGGGCATGGCTGGCGAGACCCGGGACCGGCGAGATGTCATTCTGGCTGGCGGTGGATCTGGTGGCAGTGATGCCCATCTCGTGGGTGCCGGTGGTCGCCGACTACAGCCGGCTAGCGCGGAGCCGCCGGACGGCCTTCTGGGGCACCGGGCTGGGCTACTTTGTATCACACGTGTGGTTCTATGCGCTCGGGGCGCTGCTGGCATTGTCGGCGGCGGTCCCCTCGGATCCGAGCGCCCCGATCGCGCCGTTGCTCACGACGATCGCGACGTTGACGGCCGGATGGGTGGCGCTGCTCGTGCTGCTGGTCGCGGAGACGGACGAGGGCTTTGCGAACATCTATTCCGCGGCGGTCTCCGCACAGAACATCTGGTCGCACATGGGCCAGCGGACGTTATCGCTGATCGTGGGCGGGATCGTGTTCGTCTTGGCGGTGACGGTGCCCCTCGTGCAGTACGAGAGCTTCCTCTTGCTGATCGGCTCGGTCTTCATTCCCCTCCTGGGAATACTGACGGCAGATTATTTCGTCCTTCGCGGTCGGCATTACGCGGTGGAGGACCTGTACCGAAGCGGCGGGCGCTACTGGTACCAGCGCGGAGTCAATTGGCTGGCCATGGGCGTGTGGGTCGCCGGCTTCGCGCTGTACCTGCTCATCGCCGGGCTGCCCCAGCTCGGATGGTCCGGCGTGGCGCCCTGGCTGGGCGCGACGATCCCGACCTATCTCTTCGGGTTCGTGGTGTACGCCTTCCTGGGGCGCGCGGTGTCTGGGGTCGCGCCAGACGTGGTGCTGAGCTGCGAATAGACGGGGGGGATGGAAGATGACACGTGCGGAGGAGTTGGTCTCCCAGCTGCGCCGGGAGATCGCCGGCGTGGAGGCGCAGTTGTTCAGCCACCCGTGGGTCGCGGCCGTGGAGGCAGGAACGCGGTCCCGCGCCGATCTGCGCCTGTTCGCAACGCAGCAGCAGCGGATCATCGCCAGCGACCTGAAGAGCGTGGCCCTGCTGGTCCACCGGTACGGCGACGGCCCCAGCGGGCAATTCTTTCGTGAGAGCTTGAAAACGGAGGCGGCAGCCCTCGAGGCGCTGGAGGGCTTCACGCGCGCCCTGGACGGAGAAACCAAAGGCCGTGCCGACGCCGATCTGCTGGCGGGGGCACAGGCGTACACGCACTTCGTCGCCTGGCTGGCGATGTACGGCTCGGATGCAGAGTTCGCGGCGGCCTTCCTCGTGAACTTGCCCGCCTGGGGTAAGAACTGCGGTCGCCTGGCCAAGGCCCTCCGGACACGCTACGGGATGGACGACAGCGCGGTTGCCTTTTTTGATCGCTTTGCCGGCGATGCACCCGGTTTTGCGGAAGCCGCCCTTGCCGTCATTCAGGGCGGGCTCGATCGGGGCGTGGCCCCTGATTCCATCCGCGAGGCGGCGTGCCTCCTCCAGCGTTATGAGCTCATGTATTGGGACGCCCTGCAGGCGACGACACACTGAATGGACAGGAGCCGTCTCATCGTGCTCTCCTACTGAGAACGCTTTCCCTCCAGTTTGACCAGGCATCGTACCCGTGTTACAGTCCGCAGGCTTCCGGCCCATACGCGCCGCGCGTGAAGCGGGAGCGTGCCTTTGGAAGCGGAGGATCCCGTGCACACGGTCATCGTGGGGGCAGGCGCCTTAGGGAGCATCCTCGGAGGCTACCTGGCCGAGACCGGCGAAGAGGTGACGCTGGTCGGTCGGAAACCTCATGTGGACGCCATCCGGGCGGACGGGTTGATCATCGAGGAGATGCGAGGCGGGCACGTCGTCCGTAATATTCGCGCCACGGCCGATGCCCGCGAGGTGACCGCCGCGGACAACCTGATCCTGGCCGTCAAGAGTTACGACACCGCCGAGGCCCTGGCGTCGCTCGCGCATTTGCGAGGCAAGGTCGGCGCGGTGCTCTCGGTGCAGAACGGCGGGGGGAAGGATGAAGCGCTGGCCGAGGCGTTCGGGCGGGCCGCCGTGGTGGGGGCGACGAGCATCGTCGGCGGTGCCATGCCCGCGCCTGGCCGCGTCATTCATACGAACGAGGGGGGCACCTGGCTCGGCGAGTTCGACGGCCGGCGGACGGCGCGCGTCGAGGCTCTGGCGGACGCGTTCCGCCGGGCGAACCTCCCCGTCGAGGTGCGGGACGACATCCGGAGCGCCATCTGGTGCAAGCTGAATCAAATGGTGCCCGCCGCCACGCTGGCCTGCGTGACTCGCCTGCGCGTCCACGAGATGTACCAGGAGCCGTCGCTGGCTGTACTCTTCGTGGAGTTGAGCCGCGAAGTCGCGGGGGTTGCCGCGTGCCTGGGCATCCCGTTGGTGGACTGCCAGGGCTTTCCCGTCAAGACGCTCTGCTCGCAACCCCTCGATGCCGCCGTGGAATCCGTCATTGCGCGCGGCCGGGGCATGCAGGAGCGGGGGATGACCCAGGTCAAGATCTCCACCCTGCAGGACCTGGAGCGGGGCAAGCGCACCGAGGCCGCGCACGTCATCGGCTATGTCGTCGACCTGGCAGCCGCCCACGGCGTGGCCGTCCCGAAGCTGGCGCTGCTCTACCGCGTCATCCGAGGCGTAGAGGCGGCGCAATTACCAATGACCACTGACCAATGACCAAATGGAAGACCGCGCCGCGCCGCGACTCGGGTTCCTCGGCACGGCCGTTTCCCTCGTTGGTCATTTGTCATTAGGAATCGGTCATTCGCGAAGGTAGGCATGCCTAACGATTTCCGCCAGCACCTGCGAGAGCGAGTCCTGATCTTCGACGGGGCGATGGGGACGTCCATCCAGGACCGCAACCTGTCCCTGGATGATTTTCAGGGCAAGGACGGCTGTAACGAACTGCTCGTACTGTCGCGGCCGCAGGTCATCCGCGAGATCCATGCGACCTTCCTCGAGGTCGGCTGCGACGCGGTCGAGACGAACACCTTCGGGGCGAGCCGGCTGGTGCTGGGAGAGTACGGCCTGGCGGAACAGGCCTACGAGATCAACCGGGTTGCGGCGCGGTTGGCCCGCGAGGTGGCGACGGATTTCTCCTCGCCGACACACCCCCGCTTCGTGGTGGGGGCGATGGGGCCGGGGACGCGACTCCCGTCGCTCGGCCAGATCGGGTTTGACGATCTGCTGGCCATGTACACCGAGCAGGCGCGCGGCCTGCTGGATGGCGGCGCCGACGTGCTTCTGGTCGAGACGTGCCAGGATCTGTTGCAGGCCAAGGCGGCCCTGATCGGATGCCAGGACGCCATGGCGGCGGCCGGCGGGGCGCGCCCGCTCATCGTGCAGGTGACGCTGGAAGCGAGCGGAACCATGCTTTTGGGGACCGAGCTGGGTGCGGCCCTCACGGCGCTGGAGAAGTACGACGTGGACGCGATCGGGCTGAACTGCGCCACCGGCCCGCAGGAGATGATGGAGCACATCCACTTCCTGAACCGGCACTCGCGAAAGGCCATTTCGTGCCTCCCGAACGCTGGGTTGCCCCGCATGGAGGGTGGCCGGGCGCGCTACCTGCTCACGCCCGACGAACTCGCCGAGTACCATCGCCACTTCGTCGAGGAGCACGGCGTCAATATCGTGGGGGGCTGCTGCGGGACCACCCCGGCGCACCTCAAGCGCGTGGTGGACGTCATCGGGCGGCGCCCGCCCGCCCGTCGGACCCCTGAGCATACGCCGTCGGCGTCGAGCCTCTACATCAGCGTTCCGTTCCGGCAGGATCGAAGCATCCTGATCGTGGGGGAGCGGACCAACGCCAACGGGTCCAAGCAGTTCCGCGAGCGGCTGCTGGCGGGAGACGCGGACGGCATGCTCGCGGTGGCGCGGGATCAGGTCAAGGAGGGCGCGCACGTCCTGGACGTCTGCGTGGACTACGTGGGCCGCGACGGCGTGGCGGACATGGGCGACCTGGTGGGCCGCCTCTCGACCCAGTGCACGATTCCGCTGGTGATCGACTCCACGGAGGCGGCGGTCATCGAGGCAGCCCTGAAGCGCATCGGCGGGCGGGCGATCATCAATTCCGTCAACCTCGAGGACGGTGAGGCGGGGCGCCCGGCCACGATCTTCCCCATGGCCCGGCGGTACGGGGCGGCCGTGGTAGGCCTGCTGATCGACGAGGAAGGGCAGGCGAGGACCGTGGAATGGAAGCTTCGGGTCGCGCACCGGCTGCACGACCTGGCGGTCCACCGCTACGGGCTGGAGGCGTCGGACCTGATCTTCGACGCCTTGACGTTTCCCCTGGGGTCGGGACAGGAAGACCTGCGCAAAGACGGCCTGGCCACGCTGGAGGCGATCCGGCGGATCAAAACAGAATTGCCCGGCGTCTACACCGTTCTCGGCGTGAGCAACGTCTCCTTCGGGTTGAAGCCGGCGGCGCGGCAGGTGCTGAACAGCGTCTTCCTCCACATGGCGGTGGAGGCGGGGCTGGACGCGGCCATCGTGAATGCGGTGAAG
>Ga0316622_100001330_pt1 | contig 15964 bp, 14 predicted proteins | sample OWC_Aug_OW2_C1_D_FD_207646 | JGI IMG/M metagenome (GOLD analysis project Ga0316622, IMG submission 207646) | Wetland soil microbial communities from Old Woman Creek delta, Ohio, United States - OWC_Aug_OW2_C1_D5_C | ecosystem: Environmental > Terrestrial > Soil > Wetlands | place: USA: Ohio... | reverse complement strand
CGGACAGGGCTGACCGACCCATGGCGCATGAAACGGCACAGATACTCCCCTGGATCGGGCTGAACTGCATCCCCGGCGTCGGCCGCGCCACCTTTCGCAAGCTCGTCGGGCGCTTCGGATCTCCCGACCGCGTGCTGGACGCGTCGGAGGATGAGCTCTCCGAGCAGGGCGGCGTGTCCGGAAAGGTCGCCCGGGAGATCACGACCCATCCCTGGCGCGAGTTCGCGGAGCAGGAGCTGGCGAAGGCGAGGTCCGCCGGAGTATCCATCATCACCGAATCGGACCCCGCCTATCCGCCCGCCCTCAGGAGCGCTCCCGACGCGCCGCTGTTCCTGTATGTCCGCGGCGGGCTGCTGCCGCAGGACCATGCGGCCGTGGCCATCGTGGGCACGAGGACGCCGACCCATTACGGCCTGACGGTCACGCACCGCATGGCCTATGAGCTGGCGGCCGCGGGACTGACCGTCGTGAGCGGCCTGGCGCGGGGCATCGACACCCAGGCGCACAAGGGTGCGCTCGACGCCCGGGGAAGGACCATCGCCGTTCTCGGCTGCGGCATCGACGTCCCCTATCCTCCCGAGAACCGGGCCCTCATCGAGCGCATCGCCGCAGCGGGCGCGGTCGTGACCGAGAATCCCTTCGGGACCCGGCCGGAAGGCGGCTACTTCCCGGCGCGGAACCGGATCATCAGCGGGCTCTCGGCAGGGACCGTCATCATCGAGGCCTCGGCGGACAGCGGTTCCCTCATCACTGCTGACTACACGCTGAAGCAGGGCCGGACGCTCTTCGCCGTACCGGGCAATGTGGGATCGCCCACCAGCCGGGGCCCGAACAGCCTGATCAAGCAGGGCGCCGTGCTCGTCGAGACCTCGCGGGACGTCCTCAACATCCTCGGAGGGGCCTCCGCTGCCCCGTCCGCGCAGCGTGCGGCAGCCCCGCTCCCGCAGCTGACCGACGAGGAACGCAAGGTCTTCGCTGCCGTGACCGGCGAGCCGAAGCATATCGATGTCCTCCTGGCCGAATCCGGGAGCGTGCCGGGCAGGCTCGGCGGCATCCTGACCACCCTGGAGCTGAACGGGCTTATCCGGCAGCTGCCGGGAAAATACTTCGTGCGGGACCGAGGGACCAGGGAGTAGGTCCCCGCTCTTGATCACCGCGAAAGCAAGGGGTCTTCCATCATCATGAAATCGCTCGTGATCGTCGAATCGCCTGCCAAGGCCAAGACCATCGGCAAGTATCTGGGGAAGGACTACACGGTCAAGGCCTCCGTCGGCCATATCATGGACCTTCCCAAGAGCAAGCTGGGCGTGGACATCGAAAAGGACTTCCAGCCCACTTATATCCAGATCAAGGGCAAGGCGAAGGTCGTCAATGAGCTCAAGTCCGCCGCGAAGAAGGCCGACCGTGTGCTCATCGCGACGGACCCCGACCGCGAGGGCGAGGCCATTGCCGCCCATGTCGCCGAGGTCGTGTCGGCGAACGTCGACCCCGACGCCGTCTTCCGGGTCCTGTTCAACGAGATCACCAAGAAGGCCATCCTTCAGGCCATCGATCATCCCGGCAAGGTCGATGTGAACAAGGTGGACGCCCAGCAGGCCCGCCGCGTCCTCGACCGTCTCGTGGGATACCAGATCAGCCCCCTCCTGTGGAAGAAGGTGCGCCGGGGCCTGTCCGCCGGCCGCGTCCAGTCGGTCGCCGTGCGTCTGATCTGCGAGCGCGAGGACGAGATCCGGGCCTTCAAGCCCGAGGAGTTCTGGTCCCTGACCGCGCTGCTCGAGGGGAAGACCCCTCCGCAGTTCGAGGCAAAGCTCATCAGGAAGGACGAAGAGAAGCTCCGGCTCAGGAGCAACGACGAGGTGCAGCAGATCCTCGCCGCGCTGGAAGGCAAGGCCTATGTCGTCGCGAAGGTCGACAAGAAAGAGCGCCGCCGCAATCCCGTCCCCCCCTTCACCACCAGCAAGCTGCAGCAGGAGGCGGGCCGCAAGCTCGGCTATACGGCCAAGCGGACCATGGGCATCGCCCAATCGCTCTATGAGGGCGTGGACATCGGTTCGGAAGGAGCCGTCGGCCTCATCACCTACATGCGTACCGATTCGACGCGCGTCGGCGCCGAGGCCCAGCAGGAGGCGCGCGAACTGATCGCCGGGAAGTACGGCAAGGAGTTCCTGCCCGAGAAGCCGCCGGTCTATGCCAGCGCCAAGTCGGCCCAGGAGGCCCACGAGGCCATCCGGCCCACGTCGGCGATGCGCGAACCCGACGCCATCAGGCAATACCTGGAACCGGACCAGTACAAGCTCTACCGGCTCATCTGGAACCGCTTCGTGGCGAGCCAGATGAACCCGGCACTCATCGACCAGACCTCGGTGGACATCGCCGCCGGCGGGTTTACCTTCCGCGCCACGGGATCGGTGGTCAAGTTCCCGGGATTCATGGCGGTCTATATCGAGGAGAAGGCCGAGGACCAGCAGCCGTCGGAGGATGATAACGGCGAGGCGGTCCTGCCGCAGCTCGCGGAAGGCGAGACGCTGAACCTGCTCAAGCTCGATCCCAGGCAGCATTTCACCCAGCCCCCGCCGCGCTACTCCGAGGCGCTCCTGGTCAAGACCCTGGAGGAGAAAGGCATCGGCAGGCCGAGCACCTATGCGGCCATCATTTCGACCATCCAGGACCGGGACTATGCCGAAAAGGCGGAGAACAAGTTCCGCCCCACGGAACTCGGCGAACTGGTGAACCGCCTGCTGGTCCAGCATTTCGCCAACGTCCTGGACGTGGCGTTCACGGCGCGCATGGAGACCGAACTGGACAAGATCGAGGAAGGCGAGATGAAATGGGTCGCCGCGGTAAGGGACTTCTACGAACCCTTCGCCAGGGACCTCGCAACCGCGCAGGCCGAGATGAAGGACCACAAGGCCGAGCAGACGCCGACGGACATCGTCTGCGAGAAATGCGGCAAGCCGATGGTGATCAAGTGGGGCAGGAACGGCCAGTTCCTGGCCTGCACGGGCTACCCCGAGTGCAAGAGCACCAGGCCCTTCGTGCGCACCGAGAGCGGGGAGGTGCAGGCGGCGCCGGAGGAGACGACCGACGAGCTCTGCCCCAAGTGCGGTTCCGCCATGGTCGTGAAGCGCGGCAGGTTCGGCAAGTTCCTCGCCTGCTCGCGCTATCCGGAGTGCAACCATACGCAGGGCATGTCGACCGGCGTCGCCTGCCCCGAGGACGGCGGAAAGATCGTTGAGCGGCGGTCCCGGTTCGGCAAAGTGTTCTACTCCTGCGCAAATTACCCGGCCTGCAAGTTCGCCGTCTGGTACAAGCCCATCCCCCGCGCGTGCCCGCAATGCGGCGCAACCTTCCTCGTGGAAAAGTACTCGAAGAAGACCGGCGCCTACATCGCCTGCAACAAGAAGGAATGCGGGTACAAGGAGGAGCCGAAACCCGAGGGTCAGGGGTCCGGGGTCCAGGGGCGCACGTAGCCGCATCGGACCTGCTCACTCGTCCCCTGTGCTCCACCTGATGCATATGAGGCCCTCCTTCGCGCATCCTGTCGCTCGCGCCGTTACAAACGCACGCCGTCATTCGGCTCCTTCGCTCCGCATTCCCTTCCCCTTGCAAAACCCCGTTCGCTGCGCTACAGTACGGGCATGCGGAAGCACATCGCTGATTTCCTGCATCATCTCTCGAATGTAAAGCGCGTCTCGCCGAACACCGTCCGGAGCTATCAGGCGGACCTCGACCAGTTCGCCCTGTTCTTCGGCGACCGCGCGGTCACGGCGATCACGCACCAGGACCTCCGGCAGTTCCTCGGACATCTCGTTGCCCGGAAGACCGCACGGTCATCCATGGCACGGAAGCTCTCCGCCCTGCGCTCCTGGTACCGGTACCTGCACCGGGAAGGGATCGTCGCCAATAATCCCGCCCGGCTGGTTGCGACGCCCCGGCAGGAAAAACGCCTGCCGGTGGTCCTGACGGTGGACGACGCCCTGCGCCTGCTGCAGGAGCCGGACGGGGGAGGGGCCATCGGCCTCCGCGACCGCGCAGTGCTCGAAACCCTCTACTCCACCGGGATCCGTGCCTCCGAGCTGGTCGGCATCGATCTCGAGGACATCGACCGCCACGACCGGCTGGTGCGGGTCCGGGGCAAGGGCCGAAGGGAGCGCATTGTCCCCGTCGGACAAAAGGCCCTCGATGCCATCGACGCCTACCACGCTGCGGCGTACAGGACCCGGGAAGGGCCTGCAGTCTTCACGAACCCGGCGGGAAAACGCTTGACAGTCCGGAGTGTTCAGCGTATTGTGGAGCGCTACCGAAAAAAACTGGGGTTGGCGCCGTCGGCGAGCCCCCATACGCTGCGCCACAGCTTCGCGACGCACCTGCTCGAATCAGGCGCTGACCTCCGTTCGATCCAGGAGCTCCTGGGCCATGCCAGCCTTTCGACCACTCAACGCTACACCCACCTGAACCTTGACTCGCTCATGGAGGTCTACGACAAGGCGCATCCCCGGGCGAGATCGTACGGCCCGGGATCAGGGGGCAAGAGGCAGACGAAAAAATGATTCCGCACATGACAGCATCGGTGACCGGGGTGGCTCCCCTGCATGCGACAACCATCCTCTGCGTACGACGGAACGGAAAGACCGCCATTGCCGGCGATGGACAGGTCACTGTGGGCAGCACGGTCATGAAGCACAACGCCAAAAAGGTCCGGAAGCTGTACAACGACCGCATCCTTGCGGGATTCGCAGGCGCCACGGCCGACGCGTTCACGCTGTTCGAAAAGTTCGAGGCCAAGCTGGAGCAGTACCGAGGCAACCTCACCCGCGCTGCCGTGGAGCTCGCCAAGGACTGGCGCACCGACCGGGTGCTCCGCCGCCTCGAGGCCCTGATGATCGTCGCCGACGCTGAACGCTCCTTCATCCTCTCCGGCAACGGCGACGTGATCGAACCCGAGAACGGCATCGCCGCGATCGGTTCGGGGGGTCCCTACGCCCTTGCCGCAGCGCGGGCGCTGACGGAGCACACCGATCATGACGCCCGGAGGGTCGTCGATGAGGCCATGAGGATCGCCGCAGAGATCTGCATCTATACCAATGCGGAAATAACCGTCGAGGAACTTTAGCAATACGTAGCCAGGAGCCGGGAGTCAGGTGAAGACCTGCTGGACGGTCGTCCTTGGTTCTCACTCCTGAATTCTGACTCCTGACTCCTGTCTCCTGCGCTTATGAACGACACTCTTACGCCCCGCCATATCGTCGAGGAGCTCGACAAGTACATCGTCGGCCAGAACAAGGCCAAGCGCGCCGTAGCCGTCGCGCTCCGGAACCGCTGGCGCCGCCAGCGCCTGCCCGACGACCTGCGCGACGAGGTCATGCCCAAGAACATCATCATGATCGGCCCGACGGGCGTGGGCAAGACCGAGATCGCCCGGAGGCTCGCGCGGCTCGTGAACGCGCCGTTCCTCAAGATCGAGGCATCGAAGTTCACCGAGGTCGGCTACGTGGGCAGGGACGTCGACTCCATCATCCGGGACCTGACGGAGATCGGCATCAACATGATCAAGGCCGAGATGTCCGCGCAGGTCCAGGACCGGGCCGCGGCACTGGCTGAGGACCGCCTCCTCGACCTGCTCCTCCCCCCCGTCAGGACCCCGGTCCCCGAGACCCCCTCCGCGGAGCAGCAGGAGCAGCACACCGGCACGCGCGAGAAGCTGAGGCAGCAGCTCCGGTCAGGCAAGCTCGATGAGCGCATGGTCGAGATCGATGCGAAGGAAAAGACCATGCCCTTCGGCATCATCTCGAATGTGGGTCTCGAAGAGATCGAGATGAACCTGAAGGAGATGCTCGGCGGCCTGCTGCCGGAAAAGACCAAGCGCAGGAAGCTCAAGGTCCCCGAGGCGCTCCGCTTCCTGGTCCAGGAGGAGGCGTCGAAGCTGATCGACATGGAGAAGGTCGTGCGCGAGGCCCTCAAGCGCGTCGAGCAGTCCGGCATCGTGTTCCTCGACGAGATCGACAAGATCGCCGGACGGGAGCGCGGACAGGGCCCCGATGTGTCCCGCGAGGGGGTGCAGCGTGACCTCCTGCCCATCGTCGAAGGGTCCACGGTCAACACCAAGCACGGACCGGTCAGGACCGATCATGTGCTGTTCATCGCCGCGGGCGCTTTCCATGTCGCGAAGCCATCGGACCTCATTCCCGAGCTCCAGGGCCGGTTCCCGATCCGGGTGGAGCTTGATTCGCTCGGCAGGGACGAGTTCGTGCGCATCCTGACCGAACCGCAGAACGCGCTCATCCGCCAGAGCACCGCGCTGCTGGCGACCGAAGAGGTGGCGCTGACCTTCACAAAGGACGGGATCGAGGAGATCGCCGCGACGGCGGCAAGCGTGAACGAACGGACCGAGAACATCGGGGCGCGCCGGCTCCATACGGTGCTGGAGCGGCTCCTGGACGAGATATCCTTCGACGCTCCGGAGCGCCCGGGCGCCAAGGTCACCATCGATGCCGCCTATGTGCGCGACCGGCTTGCCGATATCGTCAAGAGCGAGGACCTGAGCAGGTACATCCTGTAATCTGCAGGAACCACGGGAGCTTCGCTCACACGGGGCTTCGCCTCGCGGTCAGCAGCAAACCCTTGATCGTTTCCCTCGAATTCTGCTGTGCGTGCGGCAAAACCGCACCCGTGTTCATCGGTGGTTCAATGTCATTATGAGGTCGTTATGGAAAAGCTGATCGAAAAGGCCAGGACCCTCATCGAGGCGCTCCCCTATATCCAGACCTTCCGGGGGAAGACCTTCGTCATCAAGTACGGCGGGAACGCCATGATCGACGACGGCCTCAAGCACGGATTCGCCCAGGACGTGGTGCTGATGCGGTACATCGGGATCAACACCGTGATCGTGCACGGCGGCGGCCCCCAGATCGGGAGCACCATGGAGCGGATGGGCAAGAAGCCGACCTTCGTTTCGGGGCAGCGCGTGACCGATCAGGAGACCATGGACATCGTCGAGATGGTCCTGGGCGGCAAGGTGAACAAGGAGATCGTGAACCTGATCAACCAGGCCGGCGGCCAGGCGGTCGGCCTGACGGGCAAGGACGGCGGGCTCATCCAGGCGAAGAAGCTCAAGATGACCACGAGATCCGAATCGACCGGGGAAACCGAGATCATCGACATCGGCCTTGTCGGCGAGGTGACCGAGGTGCGGCCGGGAGCGCTGGAAGCCCTGGAGAAGGCCGGGTTCATTCCGGTCATCGCGCCCGTGGGCGTCGGGACCCAGGGCGAGACCTACAATATCAATGCTGATCTGGTGGCGGGAGCAGTGGCGGGAGCGCTCAAGGCCGAGAAGCTCATCCTGCTGACGGACCAGGCCGGGATCCTCGACAAGGACACGAACCTCATCCCTTCGTTGAACAAGAAGACGGTCGAGAGCATGGTCAAGGCAGGCACGGTCAGCGGCGGCATGCTGCCGAAGACCAGGTCCTGCTTCGAGGCCCTCGAGGCGGGCTGCTCCAAGGTCCACATCATCGACGGCCGCGTCCCGCACGCACTCCTGCTCGAGATCTTCACCAAGGAAGGGATCGGAACGGAGATCACGCTGTAAACACAACGATGCTTCTCAACGTGACCCCGAAGCGCTCCGGCAGTGCCCTCCTGTTGCCGCCGGGGCGTATGGCCGGCCCGTCACGAGCCTCCGGAACAGGACCGCGCTGGTTCGACGGCTTCCCGGAACGTGTGGCTCCGCCCGGCGGGAACGCGCCAGGTGCGTCCCTCGTCCCTCTGCTCCTCTGCCTGCTGTTCCTCCTCCTGATCCCCGGCGCCCCGGACCGGGCCGTGGCGCAGGTGCCGGCTGCCGCTCCGACCGCCTTCCGGCTGGTCGGGACCGTGACGAGCACGGCGCTCTCCGGCGCCGTACTGGTCGATTCCACCGGTCTGCAGTCCTTCTATCGTCTTCGGGAAAGACTTCCTGACGATTCGCAGATCATGAAGGTGCGGAGCGACAGCATCCTGCTCAAGCGTACCGACGGCATGCTGTATGAATTGTTCATCACCCAGGACGTCAAATCGGCGGCCCCGGCAGGTCCCGCCCCGGACGTCCGGCCCCCTGTCCCTGCCGAAGAAAAACGAGAACAAGGCGCTGACGAGGGGAAACGGCGCCCTCATCGCAGGGATCGCCTGCGCCCGCCGGGCCAGGTGCCGTAGGGGCGGCCCCAGGTGGCTGCCCAGTATCCGAAAAACGGCAGTTAACCACGGATGAACACGGTTGGCCACGGATAAACAACAAGATACGATCAACACCAGGATCACCCATTGGGTGAATATATCGTTATGACTCTGTTGTTGATGTATCCGCGTTCATCCGCGAAAATCCGCGTCCAAATGCTCTTTTGGGGATTATGGGCAACCACACGGGATTGCCCCTGCGGTTACTGATGGCATAAACGAAAAGAGGATGGATCGCTCCATCCTCTTTCTGTTTCTTGACCGTTTGTCCCTTTGGATCGCGGAATGTCACTTGTGGCAGCGGCTGCACTGCGCGTTGTTCGAACGGCCGTGGCACTTCATGCACAGGGCCGGGTTGATCTTGCCGTCGATCTTGTGCTGGGTCAGGTAGTCGCCGCGATGGGGAAGCGTCCGCTCGGGGGCATCCTTGTATTTGTCGCTCGGCTTCAACTGGTCCTTGTGGGCATGACAGTCGGAGCAGAAGGACTCCACGTGGCACAGCCCGCAGGCCTGCTTGTGCTGCTGCGCGTAGAACCGGTGGCGGATGCCGCCGAAGTCCGCCGTATGGTCGACAGCCGCCCGCCAGTCCGTGTGGCACTGGCTGCAGATGGGCGGGGCGTCCACTTCCATGGGATGCTTCGACGGCATGCTCGGCGCTCCGGCACCGGCAGCAGCTGCGAGAACGATCGCCGGCAGCGCCAGCAGGATGGACATCACGATCATGATCTTCTTCATGCTACACCCCCTTGCGCTTGCCTGCATCCTTGCCCGGCTTCTCATCGAACCGGTAGTTCAGCTTCATGAACAACCGCACGTCCTTGTCGTATTCAGGATTCTTCGCATATTCCACGTCCGCCCCGACCGCAAGTCTCTCCGTCAGCTCGTACCCTGCAGCCAGCGTGGCGGAATAGGCATCGGACACGCCGTTGATCGCCGCCTGGTACTTCACGTCCAGCAGGTCGACGGCAATGTCCACCTTGTGTATCTTCGCCGAGCCGTAGATGCGGTATTCGTCATACTGGAGACTCGTGGCATCCCCGTCCATCCGGTGGAACGAGAGCCCCGCGCGGTACGATTTGGGCATGACGAAGGTGACTTTGGCGCCGTAGTATGAGGCGTTCCCGGCGATGTCATAGCTGTATTTCTTGTAGTCCGCGGACAGGTTCCAGCGGTCGGAGAGGGCAAAGAGGACCTCCTCGCCCAGGACAGTGACTTTCTCGTTGGGATTGAGGGGACCGCCCGGCGTCATCCGGAAGACGTTCGTGGTCGCCCCGGCAAAGTAGTCCCCATAGCTGATCCAGGACGCCTCGGTGTTGAACCGGAGATTCGCGAACGGGCCGAGCAGGAGATAGTAGGCGTGCTCCATCCATCCCGAGGTGTTGGCGTTGTACGATGACCGGCCCGTCAGCTCCACTTTGTTGACCGGACGGAGCCAGAGGTCGATGCCTTCCTCCTCCCGGAACGTCGCGCTGTTCTTCTCCTCCTTCAGGTACGAAAACCCGATTGCGTAGAGGTCGGCATACTGATGGGAGACCCGGCCGCCGTATATCACATTGTTGCCCGGCGTGTCGGTTCCGGTCTCCACCGGCGCGCCGCCGAATGCAGCGATGCCGAAGCCGCCTTTCACATCCGTCCGCGCATAGATGCCGTCCACCCGCTCGGCAGCGACGCCTTCGAAGACCATCACCCGCCCGACGTTCACCATGGCGTTGCGGGACTTCGTCCGGTAGCTTACGTAGCCGTACTGCAGGTCGCTGCCCCTGTCCTTGTTGTACCCGAAGGAGTCATCGCGCAGATCGTAGCCCAGCCACCCGCCGACGTGGACCGACAGGGACTCGCTGCCCATGTCGCGGACCGAGAGGTCCAAGTATTCGTACAGCGGCAGGAGGTTGCTGTTGTTGGCCGTTTCGCGGGACTGCAGATAGGTATGCGAGGTCCCCTGCAGCTCTGCTGCAAAAAGGGCTGCCGGCAGCAGCGTGATGAGCAGGAGCAGCGCTGCCATGGGACCTGCCGGCGTCCGGGCGAAGGATTTCTTGATGCTCTTCACAGGGTCCTCCTTGCGGCAAAGGGAATGTGTGCTCGTCCTGTCCGGCACGCGGATGCATCCCGGGACCGGAACGGGTGCAGAAACGCCGCCATTATATCCTGTCGCACCACGGGTGGCAAGAGAATATTCCTTCATGAACGTTTCCCGACGACGGACAAAAAAGCCCCGGAGACCGCTCCCCGGGGCATCGATTGCGTCAGGACCCCCCTGCTTCTTGACGGACGGGCCATGCCCTTGGTTTCGACAAAAACCGGCTCGCCGCGCCGGCGCACCACAGGGGAGGCGTCCCGCTGCTGAACGCAGCATGCATCGCGGCACAGGTCGGGCCGTTCATCACGCGCGCAGGAAAACGCTCGCATGACTGTCCCGGAACGGTCGTTCCCGCTGCAGCGGTGGACCGATGCGAGGTCAGAGCGGGATCATGCGATCCTCGCTATGAGCGAGGGAACCGCGGTCTCAACGTTCAGGATGCGGCTTCCCAGCGTGACAGGCTGAAAACCGGCCTTCCTGAACAGATCGATCTCATAGGGAACGAATCCGCCTTCCGGACCGACCGCGAGCGTCACGGGACCGCTGACGCTGCGGGGACAGGGACTGCCGGCAGGAGGATGGGCCACCAGGGGGACAGAGCCCCTGACCAGGGCGGGCAGTTCGTCCTCGGCGAAGGGTTTGAAACGGGACCTCTGCACCACCTCCGGAAGCACGGTATCGCGCGATTGTTCCAGGCCGTGCAGGAGCTGCGCCCGGATGGCGTCGTTCTGCAGGAACGGTGTCTGCCAATAGCTCTTTTCCACGCGGGCAGCATGGATCAGGATGATGCGCTTCACGCCGAGGACCGTGAGGGAATAGAGCACCCGGCGCATCACCTTCGGCCTGGGGAGGGACAGGATGACCGTCAGCGGCAGCGGTGCAGGCGGGTCCCGGTCCAGCGACAGGGTCATGTCCAGCGAGGAATCGCCAAGCCGTATGATCGTCCCCGTGCCGATGCGGCCTCCGATCATGCCCACGGTCAGTTCATCCCCCGGCGCTGCCCGATGGACCGAACGCACCTGTTCCAGGCGGCGCCCGGTGATCCGGACCCGGTCGCCGGTCACAAAATCGTCATGGTTGAGAAGAATGAGGTTCATCCCAAAAAGAACATTTGGACGCGGATGTACGCGGATAAAATCTGATACAGCAACAACAGAGTCATAACGATATTTTCACCCCATGGGTGATCCTGGTGTTGATCGTATCTTGTTGTGTATCCGCGGCCATCCGTGTTCATCCGTGGTTAACTGCCGTTTTTCGGTTCATGGGTCCCGCACGTCACCGAATCCGGCCGGCGGCAGATGATCACCGCTGTCTCCTTCGTCACCCGGCAGCGGTGTTCCCCGGCCGCGAGGCCCCCGAACCGGACGACGTCCCCCCGCAGCAGCTGCGCGAATCCGGCATTCGCGGCGGAAGCCTCTCTGTCGAGCCTCGTCGCAAGCCGCCGCCCTCCCTTTCCGCAGAGATAGAGGTCGATCTTGCCCTTCGAAACGAGCGGTTCGCTCACGACGCGAAAGGCGTCGGCACCGTGTACGTCGGCCAGGGACGCGTCGTCCTCGCGGAGGATGCAGTAGGAAAACTTGAGCGAATCCTTCCGGAGGCCGGTCCGGGCATCGATCTCCCGAACGATCTCCGGCGGCTCCCACGGCCGGTCTTCATGGCACCAGTCCTTCGGGTTCGCGAGGCACGGACAGCGTTCCTGCATGAGGCAGGGCGCATAGACATGCCAGCCGGCATCGAGCAGGCCGTCCCGGACGCCGAGCAGGTCGCGGCCTGTCTCCCGCAACGCCGGCTCGATGATCACGCAGCTGCCGTTCGGCGCAAGCAGGCGACGCACCATGCCGTCGAGGAGTTCAATGCGCCTGCTGATCCGTGACGCCGCATCGGGGAACAGCTCGTTCAGAACGTTCGCGACGATGATCAGGTCGAACGCCCCGTCGACATGCGCCTGCAGGTCCTCGACGCGGCAGGACACGGTCCGAAGGGTCGCTGCCGCCCCGGAGCGGTCCCGCAGCTCCCCGAACAGTGTTTCCGCGATGCGCAGGTTCGCAGCGACCTGGTCCGCAGCGGTGAACTCAAGGACCGGCGCCGGCTTCCGTCCGAGGAAGAAGGCGAGAACGCCCAGGAGGGCCGTGCCGGGTCCCGCACCGACATCGAGGACCCGCAGTCGCCCCCTCTGCAACGGTCGCGAAGGATGGAACGCGAGTTCGGAGAGCGGGAGGCGGACCTTCGCGAGGTTGACCGGAAGAAAGTACGCTCGGTAGGCGGCGCGCAGCTCGGCGTCCCGGAGATAGGCCGCCGGCATCCGGTCCCGTTCGCGGGTCAGCAGGCGGGAAAGGCGCGAGACGCCCTTCGCGGCCGCGTCGCGGTCGCCTCGGTTATCTGCAGAACGTGCCATGGACGGAGATCGTGGTCCAGGTCCGGAGTGAACGGAAAAATGCGCGGCGGAAGAGGAGCAGGAACACGAGGGCTTCCGATGTTCCCGGAGACAGCACTGTCCACCGACGCACGTCGCCGCTTCGGCGCTCCAGGTCAGCGGACGTCGCGTCGGGGGAGCGTGATATGACAGGTCGCGCAGCCCTTTTTGTTCTCATGACAGATGCCGCAGGTCTGGTCGTACCGCCCGATATACCGGCGGTGGTTCGTCTGCCAGTTCTCGCGGTGATCAAGCAGGCCGCGCCAGTCCATGGGATGACAGATGGCACAGGCCGGCTTCGTGATGTTGTCAGCGTGATAATGCGTACCCGTTGAACAGGAGAGGACCAGTGCCGCCAGCGGGACGCCGCAGTCCTTCAGTCTCATGGAACCTTCCGGCGAGACCGCGGTCCCGCAGCCAGGGAGCAGCCTCTGTGGCTGATACAATTACCATATTCGGGAATCGGAAACAAGGGAATTCAATGGCGTGCGTGCATTGCATCCCCGGGCGAATCGCGGGCGGCGGAAACGCTTGCATGCGGCGATGTTCTGCAGCAGGTGCAGCGGCCGGCCGCTGCACGATCAACCGCCCGTCAGTAACGCGTTCTCTCTTCGGCCGGGCGCGGGCTGCGCAGGTCCCTTCTCCTCGGGCTGTGCGGGTCCATTGCCCGCTTTGAAGAACTCTATGGCCCCCTGCAGGCGGTCGGCCTGGTGGGCGAGCTCACCGGAGGTCGCGGACATCGCCTCGGCAGCCCCCACGTTCTTCTGGATGATGTCGTTGAGCCGCTGAATGGCGCCGTTGATCTGGTCTGCGCCTCCCGCCTGTTCCCTCGAGGATGCGCTGATCTCCTGCACCAGCTCCGCGGTCCGATTGATGTCCGGCACCAGCATCGACAGCATGGCGCCCGCCCGCTCCGCAACCTCCGCCGTCCTTGCGGATAGGCCGCTGATCTCTCCCGCCGCAGACTGGCTCCGTTCCGCAAGCTTCCGCACCTCGGCCGCAACGACGGCGAAACCCTTGCCATGCTCGCCTGCCCGCGCCGCCTCGATGGCTGCGTTCAGCGCGAGCAGGTTGGTCTGCCGGGCGATCTCGCCGATCACCGATACTTTTTCCGTTATCTCCTTGAGCGCCACCATGGCCTCGTCAACGGCCTTCGCGCTCGTGATGGCATCGGACGCGGACTTCAGTGCGATCTTCTCCGTCTGCTGCGCGTTCCCGGCGTTCTGCCGGATCGTTGCGTTCATCTGCTCGATGGAGGCCGATGCTTCCTCGGCCGAGGAGGCCTGGTCCGTCGCCCCCTGGGACATCTGCGCCGCGCTCCCCGCGAGGTCCTGGCTCCAGGATGCCACGTGGCCCGACACGGTCTTCACGTCGGAGACGACTTCGCGAAGCCGTTCCAGCATGTTCCTCATGGACGCCAGGAGCTGGCCGATGTCGTCCTGCGACGTCACCTCGATCGGGGAGGTCAGGTCCCCCTGCGCCAGTCGGTTCGCGGCATCGACCGCCCGCTGGAGCGGCTGCATGATGACCCGGCGGACCAGCAGGAGCACGCCCAGCGAAACGACGAGCACGGCGATGGCGCCGCTCGCCGCCATGATCCGGATGATCGACCGGGTGCCCTGTTCGAGAGAGGTTTTCCGGAAACCGAGCTCCACCGACCCCAGCAGCGTATCCGCCTCGTCGCGAACATCGGCCCGGTACACGAGCAGGTCGCCGGCATCGTCCTTCGCAACGGATGAGACGGTCAGGGGCTTTTTCCGGTCGTCATAAAATACCGCGTAGGCCGCTTCCGGATCCTTGTTGATGCCCTTGACAAAGCCCTCGAGTGCCCCCAGATCGTAGTTCCGATAATAGATGAGGCTGGTCTTGGCCATATAGCCGGACATGGCGGCGCCCCGCAGGTCCATCTGCCGGCGCAGGATGCCGTTCGTCGCCTCGATGCTGATGATCGCGACAGCCGCCACGAGCAGAACCGTGAACAGGATGCCTCCCGCAAGGAAGCGCTTCGCGATAGACCGGGACCCGACAGGGATCATGGACGGCTCTCCCCGAACCTACGGGACCGGAATGATATAGTTCCCGGATACCCGGGTGAGATAGATCGCGCTCAAACCCTGATGGTCCGCGGGTGCAAACCGTACCTCCAGCCCGCCGACGCTGGCGCTCAGGTTCTCGGCGGTCCTGAGGAACGATTCGCGGGTGAGATCCGGTCCGGCCCGTTTCAGGACCTCCACGAACACCGCGGCATTCACGTACCCTTCGAGATCGGTATAGTCCAGCTCCCGGTGGCCCGCCGCCTTCATGTCGCGCTGGTACTGGGCAATGAGCGGGACCGCGGCATCCTGCGGCGAGGGCATCACCTGCGTCACGAGGGTCCCATTGCCTGCTCCGGCCAGTTCCTTCACCAGCGCTGCGGAGCCGACAAAAGAGACATTCAGAAAGACCGGGTTGAACGCCTCCGCCTTGGCCTGCTTGATGAAAACGGCCATGGCCCTGTAGGTGCCCGCCATGATGACGGCCTCGGGATCCGCCTTCCGGAGCCTGGCGAGACCCGCGGCAACGTCCTCGGTGTTCCGCTCGTACGTGCCGTAGCCCACCAGATCGAGGTTCCGCTTCCTCAGGGCTTTCAGGACCCCGCCTTTCACGGCAAGCCCGTACGCGTCGTCCTGATAGAAGATGCCGATCCGCTTGATGCCCTTTTCGTCCACGAGGTGCCGGACCTGCTTTTCGGCCTCATCGAAATAGCTTCCGCGGACGTTGAAGATGTACCTGTTCACGGGGCTCCGCAGCAGCTCGGCTCCGGTGAAGGGGCCCCAGAAGGGGATCTTCGCCAGGTTGACGAACGGTACGATCGCCGCGGACGTCGGCGTGCCCACATACCCGAAGAGTGCGAACACCTTCTCCTCGGCGATGAGCTTCTTCGTCTGCGCAATCGTGTTCTTCGGTTCATATCCGTCATCAACACTGATGATCCGGACCTTCCTGCCATGAACCCCGCCCTCCCTGTTGATCCTGTCGAAGTAGACCGACGCTCCTTTTTTCACCCCCGTCCCGAGCGCCGACGCGGGACCGGTCAGCGCATTGCACATGCCAAGGACGATCTCACGGTCCGTCACGCCGATCTCGGTCCCCGCTGCGAGGGGCTCCGGTACGGCTGCCAGGAGCGCTGCCGCCATCACGAGCAGGTTCACAGTCCTCATGCATGCCCTCCGGAACAGGAGATCATCCCCCGCAGCCGCAAACGATACCGCAGCATGCAGCAA